>Ga0180437_10003062_pt1 | contig 25459 bp, 37 predicted proteins | sample SS_ome_4_FD_132410 | JGI IMG/M metagenome (GOLD analysis project Ga0180437, IMG submission 132410) | Hypersaline lake sediment archaeal communities from the Salton Sea, California, USA - SS_3_D_1 metaG | ecosystem: Environmental > Aquatic > Non-marine Saline and Alkaline > Hypersaline >... | reverse complement strand
GCCTTGAGCACGGGGGCGCGCTGGTAATCCCGCAGGAAGCCAAGGATGAAATGGCGGCTGCGGCTGGGTTCCACTGGCTAGAGACGCAGTCCCATGACCTTGAGGGGTGGACGCCCCGCAGGCATGTCCCCGCCCCTGAAACGGCGAAGACGCGCCCGGTCCTGTTCGTGACGGACACGAACGCAGCCGGTCAAGCGGGCTACCTCGCGCAGGCGATGGGCGCTCCCTGCATCGTGCTCCAGCAGGACTACATCGACTTCCCGCTGCCCGACGATGCGCTGGTCCTCAGTGACTTGGACGACGTGGAACCGCTGTACGAACTGGTGTCGAGCCGTGACTGGTTTTTCCACTTCGTTCGGCACCCGGTCAGCGTGGGCAAGCTGGACTGGCGCGAGATTCTGACGCCGCACAACTGCCTCGTGCAGTACCTCGGTTCACCGCTGCGGCAGCACGCTCACGAGTACATGGCGTGGCACAAGCACACCGGCATCATGGGAGTCTCGGCCTGGGACTGGACGATGTTGGAGCGGTCTTGGCTCCCGTACCACATGCCCCTGATTGTCCCCGACCACGTCTTCGCTCGGCGCGCTCCGGCATGGCGCGGCAAGGGGGTGTACCGGATCTGCCACCCGACGACGAACCGCCGGTTCAAGAAGACGGAAGTGTTCCTCGACGTGGTGGATGCGTTGAAGGCTGACGGCGTCCCCGTCGAAGCCGTCGTGATTGAAGGCAAGTCGAACGAGGAGTGCATGGAGATCAAGCGGACGTGCCACGCGACGTTCGATCAGTTCGCGGTTGGGATCTACGGCATGAGCGGCGCAGAGTCGATCGCCTTGGGCCACACGGTCTACTCCGACTTGAACGCATGGTCGAAGTCCATCCACCCGGATGCTCCGGTCAGGCGCGTGCGGGACGAGCACGAGCTGGCAGAGGCCATCCGTCTCGACGTGGCGAACCCCGCTGCTCGGGGCCTTTGGGGCGATGCAGACACGCAGCGTCCTCAGATCGAGTGGGCCCAGCGGACCCACGGCGCAGCAAGCGTGACCGCGCGCTGGCGCAGCCTGTATGAGCACATTCAAGGAGTGCGGTGATGCGTTTTGCTCTGATCGGGGCGGGTGGCTACGTCGCCCCCCGGCACATGGAAGCCATCAAGGCGATCGGCGGGGATCTGGTCGCGATCGTGGACCCGCACGATTCCATCGGCGTGATCGATCGGTACTTCCCCGACTGCCACTTCTTCACGGAGGTGGAACGCTTTGAGCGGCACTTGGACCGCTTGCGGCGCGACGGAGAGGGCGTGGATTACGTCTCGGTGTGCTCCCCGAACTACCTGCACGACGCGCACTGCCGGTTGGCTCTACGGAATGACGCGCACGCGATATGCGAAAAGCCCGTCGTCGTCAACCCGCGCAATCTCGATTTGCTGCTCGCGCTGGAAAAAGACACCGGGAAGCGCATCTACCCGGTCCACCAACTGCGGCTTTCGGAAAAGCTACAGACCTTCCGTGAGTCGATCCTCACGGCCCCCCAGCCCCCCAGCATGGGCACGCTCACCTATGTCACGCCTCGGGGCCAGTGGTACGACTGGTCATGGAAGGGCGATGCGAGTCGGAGCGGCGGCATCCTCGCGAACATCGGAATCCACATGCTCGATGCGCTGTGCTGGATTTTCGGTGAGCATCAGTCCGTCTCAATCGGCTCCTTGACGACTCGTGAGGCCATGGGCGTGGTCGTCTTCAAGGACACGGTGATCGACTTCCTCTTGTCCATCGACCGCAAGTACCTGCCGTATCCGACGCAGCAGAGCCACCGGGAACTGACGCTGCATTTCCCCGACACGTCTACCGACAGTTGTTGGAGCGGCAAGGGGACGCGGCTGGAATTCTCCAGCGGATTCACCGATCTCCACAAGGCTGTGTACGCCAACGTGGTCGCAAGCGACGAGCCCTACATGCGGCTTTCGGACCTCGGCCCCGTCACGAGTTTGCTAGCAGATTTGCGAAAGCGGGCGTAGCATCCCGCCATGCGCTACCACATTCCCAGCTTTGGCGTCTTCGACTTTCGCGTCCCGGTGGGGGAAGGGTCGCAGCAGCAGCAGCAGCAACAGCAGCGGACAGGCCCGCCGCTCGGCAAGGTCACGATCGACACGACGCCGCAACTGACGGCTCGCATCGACCGGCTGACGACGACGACTGAGTCCATCGCAGATCAGGCGCAACTGACGGGCCTCATGGGCCTCGGCCTGATCACGATCCTCGGTATCGCATACCTGCGGCGCTGCTGAGATGAACGAGTACCCCGACGCTGGCATTCCCGGCAAAGCGCAGCCGGAAGTCGTAGAAGCGGTCGAACGCTTCCGCACTCTCCCCGCGCGCGTGCGCGCACGTCTTCCCCTGGTCTACTGGCTGCTGGGTGACGGAACCCCTCCCTACAAAATGTCGAAGGAGGACTCCGCTTACGGAGCCCCGCCGCCGCAAGCCAAGGGTCAGGTGTGCGGAAACTGCCGCTTTGCCTACGTCCGCATTCTGACGGGCGACATTATCTGCTCGCAGATCGAGGGCCGTGTGGGTTGGGGTGCGTGGTGCCGCTTGTGGGCCGGAGCCGGTGGCAAGCCGATTCGGGGCAAGTCGTGGCGCAACACGCTCAAGACGTTGCTCGCGATTCCCTGGGATCGCTGACATGTGGGACCCCGACACTCTTCGGGCGAAGAACGACGCACGAGCAGAGCAGCTACGCGCGCTGAAGGCTGAACGCCTCCGATTGAAGGAATGGCTGCGGCATCGCCGCAACAGCGAATACCTTGCTCACAAGCTGAGTTTGGACTGCGAGTCAAGCGAAGACTGATACTCTTCGGCGCATGGCAACGGTCACGCGCATCATTCCGAACGGCTCCACCGTAGACCGGATCTTCCCTCCGATCCCCGATAGCGGCGGGAGCCCCACACCACCGCCCCCAACGACCACGCTGCCCAACGACACCACGCTGGTCACGAACCTTGACGTGACGGGCGCGCAAGAGGTGGACGAGCACACCCTCGCCCCCGGTTGGAGCTACTAATGGCCCTCCCCAATCCCGCACTCACCTTTGAGCAGTCGTCCCTTGAGACGGCTGCATCGTCGTCTACTGCCGACGTGCTCACGGCCATCGAGGCTGCGTTCGCCGCCTTGTCTACGAACCAGTGGACGACGGCTCGCGCGAAGGGCGAGGACGCCAGCAACCCGGCGATCCGCATCACCGCGCCGTCCGGCAGCCCGATCAGCAACTTCAACGCGATCTTGGGCGCACCCGCCTCCGCGTCGTCGGGTTTCAGGCGGGCGTCATATCGCGACTACACACAGACGGCAGCGGTAGACACCGTTGGTCCCGGCAACTTCTACTTGGCGGTCGGGCCCGATGGTTACGACAACGCGACCGCGCCGACTAATTGGTACAGCGGCGTCAATGCCTTCGGCACGAGTGGCCGCGAATCGGGCTTCTGGTGCGCTACGGCGAACTCCGGCGGCATCAGTGCCATCACGAAGGTATGGGTCGTCGCGTCGGCTGAGACGTGTGCCATCTGCTTCCGCTACGGCACCGACAACGCCTGCGGCTTCATCTACTTCGGTGCGATTGTGGAGGGAGTCAACGCGGCCAACGTCGAGAGTGACGATCGCCTCTATGGCATGTGCGTCTCGGGCAACCAAATCACCCCCATGCCGTCAACATGGTCTTACAGCGCGGTCCTGGGAGTCAACGTCACGCTTGGTCACGTTGCAGCAAACGCACAGGCGCACGCGGGCGTCTTCGACCCCACGGTTCCAGCGGGCTCTGTGTCGTTCCCTGCCACCATCGCCCCACGCGGCTCGGGCATCGGAACGGGCCAGCGCATCTTCAACACGCTGACGTTCGACGGCGGGCTCGCCGTCGTCCCGTTGCAGTCCTGGCGCGGACGCTTCATCGGCGGCACTACCCAGGCTCCCTACTACGCGGGCTACTGCGGACGGCTGCGGGGCATCTACTGGACACAGCAAGGGCCCGCACGCAGCATCCTGCTCGACACGGGCGCAACGCCGAAGGGCTACCGCATGGGCGGCAGTCTGATCAGCAGCATCTACGACGCCTGCGTCTTCTACAACGAGAGCTGAGATGGCCGACTACAGCAACGAGACGTGGATCGAGCAGGCTACCGGCCTGGACATTGTCATCGGACCCGTGCAGGAGGAGACGCGCAGCGTCGTGATCTCGGTGCGGCCCACGGTCCACGAGGGCCGGGTGTTCCGGGTCTACCCCATCGCCGGAGTCACCGGGAGCACCTTGTTTGCCGACGATGCGGTCTGGGACGAGTCCGCGATCTCGGGATTCATTGCGGACGGCGTGCTACTGGCGCACCCCTAGCGCAGTTCCCAGTGCGGCCAGTCGTTGAAGGACTGGTCGAGGGTCGGGTCGGAGACACGGTCCCAGTCGCCGTCCCAGTCGCCGCCCCAGCGCACAGAGGTTCCCTGGCGCTCGGCCTCCGCGAGCACGGCACGCGCGAAGTCGAGCCACCGCTTTGCGACGGCGGGCTGGTGCGTATTCCAGTCGATCGGATACGGGGCCACGTCCACGGCACGGCTGACGCCGTCGTCGCTCTGGTGCTTGCTCTTCTTGTTCACGCCGTCGAGCTTCGACTTGCCCTGCCGGTAAAGCTCCTGCTGGCGCTCTAGCGTCCGCAAGCCCTCAAGGATCGTGCAGTCGTGCGTTTCCACGACGGCGGTGAAGAGGGCCTGAAGGCGTGGGTCACACGTCTCCAATCGGCTGCGGGAACTGCTGCTGAACTTCGGCATGGCGGCAGTCTACAGGTCTTCGCCGCGACCGAAAGATGGGGCCGCTGATAGGACTTGAACCTACAACCCACTGATTACAAATCAGTAGCTCTACCAATTGAGCTACAGCGGCATTTGGTGGAGATGAGGGGGGTCGAACCCCTGACCCTCGGCTTGCAAAGCCGATGCTCTCCCAACTGAGCTACATCCCCGTGTATCTCGATTCGGGGGCGGCCACCTCGGTGAGCCCGCTAGGCAGGTCTTCGGCGTAGGCCAGCCATCGCAGCGCCTCTTCGCGCTGGCGCAGCAGACGGGCCAGCTTCAACAGCCGGTCGCCGTCAGTCCATGTAGGTGTTCGTACTGCCGCACGTAGCACCGTGCCCTCGTCCAAGGCGTCGAGGATCCTGCGCTCGACGCCTTGGATCGCGTAGCGCATGTCAGTCGCGAACGACACGCTTCTCTTCCTGGCGGCGCACCCATTCGGTTTCGCGGGCTATGAACATCTGAAGCGCCGCCAGCATCGTGGCATCGTCCAAGCCATGCGTGCGCTGCACAGCGTCGAACGCCTCAGTCAAATCCATTTGCACCAATCCGTCTCGATCGGCCCCCTGATCCAGCAGCCGCTCTGCCTGCGCGACCGTGAGCCGCACATCGGTTGCCTTTCCGACACAGAAGGACATTCGACCCCGCGCGTCAGCGTGGTTGAATGTCCACCCGGTCAGGTCTTCGATGCGGTGTCGAAGTTCACCAAGACTGTTCGACTTCATGCTTCGGCCAGCATCTGGGCGTTGAGGGCGCACGAGGTCGTCGGCCATCACTCGCCACCAATCTTCGCTGCCCGTTCGATTGCGTCGAGCAGCGACACCCAGACGGCGGCGGCGTCGGCGGCGCAGACGGCGGCGTCGGCGGCGCGGACGGCGGCGGCGCGGACGGCGGCGGCGCGGACGGCGGCGGCGCAGACGGCGGCGTCGGCGGCGCGGACGGCGGCGGCGCGTGCAGTGGTCCGGTCGACCACTGGCGGAAGCGCCCGCAGACGCTCCGCTTCCGCCCCCAGCCCCGCAGCATCCAGCGCAAGCGGGGCGAGGACCCTCACCGCCGTATCCGTGAATGTGTAGGCGCGACGGCGCTCGACCTCGATGGTCGAGCGCGTGCCGATCAGCACCGGGAGCATCTGCCGCAGCCGCTCCCGGACGGTGTCGTCACCATCATCGTTTGCCTGACGACATGCGGCAGCCAACACCGGGCAGACGCACTTCGGGCGATCCGAATGCTCTTCTCCGGCCAGCCACGCGGCAGCTTCCATGGCGCACATGCCCGCAGCCGGGTCGCGGTGGGCGCCGACCGAGAGGGTCGGCACGTCGTTGAGAGTGCGGGTCATGGTTCTTTCCCTTTCGTGGTCGAATCGATCGTCTCGTCCGTGAACTGCTTGGCGAAGGCCAGAGCCTCCTCCAACGACTCGCGGTAGACCGCCTGGATCTCATCCCCGCCCCACACCCAACACAGGTCCGCAGCGTCCTTGCGGCGCTGCAACTCCCCCTTCAGGTTGAGGCTCACGTCAGACTTCATGCTTCGGCCAGCATCTGGGTCAACTGCCGGACCTTAGCGGCGGCGTTGTTCCCGGCCTCATCCTTGCGGGCGAAGCGATGCGTAGTCCATCCGGCCACGTCACCCACGTCTTCGACGGCCTGCACGAACAACTGCCCCGTGGACCAGTCCGAGAGGGACGAGAGGAGCGCAGCGGCGCTCTGCGGGTCCACAGCGCGGTCTTCCATGACGAGGAGGTCGTAGTCGCCGGGAGAGGCGTAGTCGCTCAGTGCTGCCGCGAGCGCGAGCATGAGGGTCGCTTCCTCCGCTCCCGATGGCGAGCCCACGGTCCCCGCGCGATCGACGCCCACGTCCACGGACGGGCGCAGCTTGATCCGCGCCTTGCCGAAACGCTCGGGGAAGTACTCACACGCGCGCGAGACGAGGTCGTCCAACGCCGTCTCGACTACCTGCGACTGCGCCGCTTCCCAGGCGTCGGCAGCGGCCTTGAGGCTCGCTGCGCGCTTCGTCGCGGCCTCGGCCCGCTGCCGCGCCATCGTCGGTGCTGCCGACGACACGCGCCGCGCCTGCTGGTCGTCCAGCAACGCCTGCGTCTCCGTGAGGAGCGTTTCCAGTTTGAGCTTAGGCGTCAGTTCAAGGAAGGACTCGGGCGAGACGACACGGGCGAAGACGGACTCGGGCAGCGCCGCCTTGAGGCGCGCTGCCTGCTCCTTGAGCCTCGCCAACTGGTCCTGCTGGTTCTGGTAGGTCCGGTTGGCGCTCCGCGCTTGGTGGATGCCCTGCACGGCTCCGGTGAGGGCGGCGGCGCGTGCCGTCCGCGCTTCGGCGTTGAACGCCTGCTGGCAGCAGGGACAGTTCTCCGCGTCCGGCAGCACGCGACCGATCGTCCGCAGCATGGTCAACGTGGCCTCCATGAGCGGCAGCAGGTTTTCACCCGCAACCGGCGTCGGCGGGATCAGATCCCCCTGCACAGCCCGCCACTCTTCCAGCACGTCGCGCAGTTGCAGCGCCGTCGCATCGACCTCCCGCGCCCGCGTGAGCGCGGCCTGTACTTCGGCCAGACGCTCGCGCGTCTCTGCGATCTCCTCGTCCGTGGGCGGGATGCCCGCGTGGTGCTCAAGCTCCCGCTCGATCTGCTCTGCGGCCTTCGCCTCGGCCTTCGCCTCCCGCTCCATCTTGCGGAGCGTGTCGAGCACTTCGGCGGGCTTGCGGGTCCCGGCGATGCCCCTCACGAGGTCCCGCACGTCCTCGGGGAGCGCCCGCAGGATGCGGAGGTTCCCCAAGCCCAGCGCGCCCGTGAGGAACTTCTCCGCGCGCTGCGCGGAGCCGAACAACTCGGCGCGCAGTTCGTTCACGCGCGCGTGTACCTGTATGGGGGCGTCCGTGAGCTTCTCACCGTCGAGCGACCACTTGGGGCGTCCGTTGGCGCGGTCCTGCCGCCACTCGACCTTGCGGCCATCCGACAGCGTCAGCTTGATCCACAGTGCCTTGTGGCGCTTGGGCTTCGCCCGCCACAGCCGCTTGGCATCCTTGACGGTGGCCCGCCCGCTGTAGTTGGAGACGGCCCCCGTCAGGGCAAGTTCGACGGCCTCGTAGACAGCCGACTTGCCGGAGCCGTTGGGTCCGACCAGCAGGACGCGCGGCCCCAGGTCGAGGTCGATGGGGTCGTCGTGCTTCCAGTTCGTGTGAATGTGCGAGACGTACAGCGCCCCGCTGCTCGATGCAGTCATTGAATCCTCCACGCGCGTCAGCCCGCGCATGGGAGGATCTTAGCTATGACTTGCGGAGTGTCAAGGCGCGCCCAGCGTCGGGAGAAGTACCGATGGGAGCGACCGGCACGCCGATGCTCTTCAGCAACTCCCCGAGCCGCCGGTAGCGTTCGGCGAAACGCTCCGGGTGCTCAGGCGGCACAGGGCCTTCGGTGTACGCGAGGACCCACGCCTCGATGGCGCTGCACTCGGACTGGATGGCGAGGTACTGCTTGATCGACACGCGGATCTCGGGGGGCATCTCAGGACCGGCCAGGGCGCGCAGACTTGCGGAGTGTCAAGGCGCGGCGGAAGAGTGATGATGCAGGATGCTGCCGCCTCGCCGGTACACGAACGTGAAGCGCGCAGGCGTCGGCTCCGGCAATCGGAACGTGTAGAGGCCCGCGATGATGCCTACGGCACTTTCGGCCATAGGCGGGCCACACACCGGGAGCACTCGGTCGTACTCAACGCCCAACCCGTTGGTCTGCATAAGTTGATCGAAATATGCGTAAATCGCTTTGTGGCCGACGAGCGGTCGTGCATCCAGCGTCGGGAGAAGCACCGCGCTGGGTGCATACATTCCCGTGATCAGGCCGGGATTGCGATTTCGGAGCGCGGTGGCCCAGCGGTCTAGAAAAACGTCAGCGTGCATCCTCGGCAGGATCGGCCAGGGAGCGCAGACGCGCAAGCTGTCTTGCACGCGGAACGTGCTTTCCTCTCAGCCAGCGGTAGACAGTCCATTCGGAGACGAGGGTTTCGTCTGCGATGGCTTTCATCCCCGCTTCAAGCGTGGGGCTGCGGCGCAGCACAGTGGCGACGAGGGTGGCGGCTTCGCTGCTCCCCAGGTCAATAGAATCCAGGCTGCGTATTTGAGGCATCGACATAGCCGGACATTAACCTTGCGATTGCGTAATAGCAAGTTCACACGTCGTACCAGCGGCGTCCAATCTCTGCCTCTGCACTGAAGACCACGTCGTAGATCCGGCGATGCTCCTGCGTCATGGCCCATTCCAAAGCGCGCCGCGCGTCCTCCGCGTGTGCCTCCGGCACTTCGACCACGAGAGCATCGTGCCCCTGCTGGATGGGCCCGGTGCCCGGTCCCGTGTAGTTGCAGGACCACCCAGCGTCGATCAGGCGCACGGTGCCGATGTTCATAAGCGCAGCGCCAGACGCCTGCACTGGGAAGTTCACGACTTCGGGAAGGTCGAAGCCATCGAGGAAGTCTCGACGCCGTCCGGTCAGGGGCTCGACGTTGCACCCGTAGCGGTCGTAGTACGCCTTCTCCCGCTTCCAGCCGCGCTCCAATTCGGGGCACGCGGCGAGGAATTTGCGACTCATGGCCGCGACCTCTTCGACCTTCAGCCCCGCGTTCGGGAAGATGGGCTCGCCGGTATCCGGGTCTGTGTCCTCCACCTTTTGGAGCAGCCCGTGGACCGTCTCATCGCCCGATGAATACTGCTTTGCGTAGTAGTAGGACTTCGCTAGCTGGCGCAGTTCGTTGAACTTCCCGCTGATTTCCCAGCCGTCGCCCTTCTTCTTGTACCGCTCCTTGGGCGCACCCGGCAGGCTCCAAATGCGCTGCCCGAAGCAGAATTCCATCGTGATCTGGTGCGGGTCGATTCCCGGCGTTGCGTATGCCTCCAAGTACCGCTTGAGGCCCCAGCGCGCCGCGCCGATGCGGCCCTCCAACTGGTCGTAGTCCGCGCCCACCAAGATGTTCCCCGGCGCGGGGATCACGAGCTTGCGTAGCTCCTTCGGCCAGTTCTGGACGTTCATGGGCTGCGAACTGCTCAGGCGTCCGGTCACGGGGACGTGGGCCGACCACGCCACGCGGAGCCGTCCGTCGTCGTCCAGCACCCCCACGTCGGGGTGCTCGGAGCGGAGCTTGAGAGGCCGCACGAACCCGGTGAGGAGCTTGTGCGCCTTGCGGAAGGTACGGAGCGCCAGCAAGTAGGACCGGGCCGCAGGGTCGAGGCCGGAGCGCATGAGGTACGCGCGGATCGAGGCGTCGTTCGTGCTTGGGTCGCCCGCGTCCGTGAACTCGACGGGGTCGAGCCCAAAGCCCTTGGACGAGTACAGCACGTCGCGCACCTGATACACGGAGGCTGGGTTCATCGCCCCAATGGGGGACCGCTGGTCGATCAGGAGCCGCGCATCATCGACGCGCTGCGTGAGGTCTGCCTCCATGACCCGCTGCGCTTCCCGGTCGATGTACATGCCCGTGCGCGTGAGCCCCGCGCAGAAGTCCTGAATCTTGTGATCCAACTCCACGAGTGTCATCGACGGGTAGGCCGCGCACGTCACGGCTTGTGCGCGTTCCCGCGTACCCGCGACCAACTTCTCGGCGCAGCGGTGCGTCACGGCGGTGTCGAGCGCGCAGTATTCCCACAACTCCATGTCCGTCCGCGCTGCGACGGACAGCTTCAGGCCCTCGTTGTCCTGCTTCCATGCGCTCGGGAGGTCGATGTACATGGATCCGACGACGCCCAGGGACTTCGGCAACTCGCTGGCTACCAGCCGCGCGAGGAGGATGGTGTCCAGCAGCGGCTTCGGGGTCACGCCCAACTGCTCCTCAATGACGAGACGGTCGTACCAGCCCGCGTTGTGGCCGCACCACAGCCGCCCATCGGTGAGGACGCGCCGCAGGTAGTCCACGATCAACTGGTACTCCTCGGCGTCGTACAGCGGGTGCTCCCCTTCCAATTCCAGCGAGCGGAACGGAATGACGATGCAGGCATCGGGATACCCCTGGTCCGCTTCCGCCGGGGTTGCGTCTCGGCTGATCGCGATGCAGCGGAGATTCGCTTGCAGCGGGTCGCGCGCGTCCGTCTCCACGTCGTAGGACCACCACCGGGACGGATGCGAGAAAAACTCCACCACCTCATAGAAGCGCGGGGTGTACTGGATGCGCGGCGCGGACCAGAGCAAGCGGTCCTCAAAGAAGCGCCGCGCGCGTGAGAGGTCGGCGGCGAAGACCTTGCGCCAGCGGCGCGCAGCGCGCACGACACCGGGGCTCAGGGTAGGGAAGACCTTGCGGCCATCGTCCAGCGTGATCGGCGTGCCTCGGATGCCCATGATCGACGGCTTGCCGCCCAGGACTCGGGACGCGGCGGGACCGCCCAGCGCGACGATGTGCTGCGCGGCGTCCAGGGACGGCTGAAGACGCGGAGCGCAGCATTCCGCAGGATGCGGCGGCGCAACGCCGGTCTGCTTCTTCTCCTTGCGGAGCTTCGCCGCGATCAGGTCCCACTTGCCTTTCATCGCCTTCGGGAGCCTGCACGCGATCACTGCGTCGGTTCGGCAGTTCGCGCGCGAAATCCCAGCGGCGTTCAAGCCGTCGTTCAGTTCCGTGCCGTCTTCGCCTGCGAAGAGATGGCGCTTGTCCCTGGGGCCGGGGGCGTCCGTGAGCAGGAGCGTGCCCATGCCGGTGCCGGGGACCGGAGCCCATTCTGCGCCGTGCCATCGCTTCATGGGGCACTCGTCGCAGCGCGCCCCTTCGGTCCTCGGGTCGTACCTCATCGTGCGTCTCTCCAAGCAAAAGGCCCCCGGCAGAAGAAGTCTGCCGGGGGCCCGATGTACGTGGCCCACGGGCCATGCGCGTGCCCTAGCTGAACAGTCCGTTGAAGCCGCCCTGCGCGGGGGCTGCGGGGGCCGGGGCCGCCGGGGCAGCCGGGGCCGTGAACATCGCCTGCTGCGCGGGCTGCGCGGTCGGCGCGGGCTTCGCGGGCTTCGCGGCGGTCGTGCCGCGCGGGGACCAGTCGCCCGTGAGGGCGGCGTCAGCGTTCTCGCGCTTCACGCCGATGACCTCGTGCGAGGTCTTCGTCTCGCCCTGCCACTCGTACTTCCGCTGCTCGTAGAAGCCGACGAAGGTCTTGCCGACCGTCGCGGGGACGATCTGCTGAATGTCGAGGTTCGCCATCGCGTTCTCGGGGACGCCCATCGCGAGGAAGAGCAGGCGCAGGAGGGTGAGGCGGATCGCGTCCCCCTTGCCCCCGTCCGGCAGCATGTACTTGGTGTAGAAGCCGCTGCCCTGCTGGTCGCCCTCGGCCACCCGCACGAACAGCGAGAAGTTGGCCTTGCCGCTCATGGTCTGGCCGATCTCGGCCTTCTCGACGGTGAAGCGGTAGGCACGGTTGGGCTCGGGGAAGCCGCCACCCTTGAGGTCGTCGCCAGCGTTGCTCAGGTTGAGGATCATCGTTCAGTCTCCAATTCCGGGTCAGTGTGGAAGTCAGCCGCCGCCCGGTCGGCGGATTAGGTCAAGTCGGCAAACAGGTCGTCAGCCGCGAGATCGGAACGGGCGCAACCATCGCGCCACGCCCAATGCAGTACATGAGGGGGGAACTTGCCGCGCTGCGTGGCGATGGCCTTGCGGGCCTCCTGCGGGCTCGACAGCGCCCCGGAGCGGAAGCCCTGGGCCAGCGACTCCGCGAGGTCGTCCAATGCCTCAAGCCCCTGGGGCCGCTTCGGGACGACCACGTCGTGCCCGTGGGCCTTCGCGGCCCACAAGATTTCCCGCACGTTCTGCGGGGCCTTGCCGCCCTGAATCACAACGTAGCGGTCCTTCGTGACCCACTGCGCGTTCGTGGGGTCGCAGGCGTAGCGACCGGGCCAGCGCGGAGCCGCGAGGAACGGGTCGTTGACGGCGCGCAGGACCAGCGTGGCGACGTGCGGCAGCGCCATCGTCATCGCCTTGCTCGGCATCTTCGGGCCACCGGGGATCGAGTTGCCGCCGTCGTCGGTCTTCGGCGGCGAGACGTGCGCGTTCATCACGAGCGTGAGGCCCCGCTCGATGGCGATCTCGCGGAGGGCCATCACGCTGCGTTGCAGTCGCTTCCACACGTCCCAGCCGCCGCGCCCCGTGGCGTCGAACGAGAGGTGCGTGCGCTCCGCGAGGACGCTGAAGTCATCGAGGACCACGCTGTGGATCCCCTTCGTCTCGCGCAGGACTTTGCAGGCGTGCTCGATGGTGTTGACGCGCTGCTCGCGCGGCTCGACGCCCGTGAGGCGTGTGGCCGCAGCGAGCCCGCCAGGGGCCGGTGTCAGGTACAGGGCATCAGGGACGGTGTAGAGCGCATCCACGCTCTTTCCACGCCCCGAATCGCCGTACACGACGACGATCGCAGGTTCGGGCATGATGTTTTCTCTCCGCAGTCGGTGTCAGCGAGAGGACTCTACGGGCGGCGCTTGCGGAGTGTCAACGAGATTGGTGATTTTTTTCTGTGACTGCCCCCTACCGCGCCGCTGCCGTCCTTTTCCGCGCCCCTTCCGGGCGCGTCCTGCTGCTCCAGCGGAGCGACAAGGTGCCGCGCGCGCGTGAGTGGAACCTGCCCGGGGGCCGACCGGAGCGGGGGGAGACGCCAGCGCAGACAGCGCGGCGCGAGGCGTGGGAAGAGGCGGGCTTGCGGACCCCCCGCCTGCGCTGGTTGGCGGTGCTGCATCCGGGCTACGTCGTGTTCGCGCAAGACGTGCCTCGGGAGCTAAAGCCGCGCCTGAACTACGAATCGGCGGCAGCGGCCTGGGTTGATCCCCAAGGGCCGCTGCCGCCGATGCGGGACAGCCTCGCGCGCCTGCTACGTGCCTAGCTCCGCGCGTAGTCCTTCTCCCACTCGCGCCAGAGGCGCGTGCGACGGCAGGACCCGCAGGAGACGGCGCGCGGACCCAGGTGACGGTCGGCGTCGATGCACCCACCGTTTGCCACACGCCCGCACGCGGTCTTGCCGTCCGCGCGCAACATGTGCCACTCCATGATGGCTCCCTCGCTCTGCCAGAGCTTCTGCGCCTTCAGCCAGTCCACGGTGGACTGGCTGGGCCGCACGCGCATGTCCCAGATCAGGGACTCGGCGTTGAGCGAGTCAATGTCAGGGTGCCCCATCGGCAACTCCACGTCGTAGGTGCCTGCGTAGACGACCCCGTAGCCAGGGACGTGCGTGTGCTCTTCGACGGTGATGGTGGTGGTAGTCATGGTCAATCCTCCTTCTACCGCCGCAAGCCCCGACCCCTTGCGGGGTACGGGGCGGGCGGGGCCGCTTGCGTCCTAGTCGCGGGCCTCCGGGTTGAGCGCGCCGTCGCCAGCTACCTGCCAGCGTCCGGCGCTCCTGGCGGTGAGTCGGCGCGCGATGGTCGCGGCCCAGACCGCGTTGAAGACGCGGTCGGGCCAGAGGTCCGCGAGCGCGACCTCGTCGCGCACGCCGAGATCCCAGGCCCGTTGGGCCATGGCCTCCGCGCTCTCGCGGTCGCTGTCGCGGCCCGCGCCGATCTCCTCATCGAGGACTCCCATGTGGGCCTCGATGCAGTTGATCAAGTCGGTGATCGTCGTGAAAGTCATGGTCAATCCTCCTAGTCGTCCAGCAGTGCGTCTTCGGCCTCTTCGGCCTCAATTGCGGCCTCGGCGCGGCTGTACCGCGTGAGGGTGTCCCCGGAGACGGTCCAGCCCGCCGCACGGGCGTGCTGGACTTGCTCGGCGCGCGGGGCAGCTTCCAGCCCGTGCAGTCGCGCGTATCCGGCCAAATTGATTCGAGTGCGGGTCATGGCTTCTCCTCCTACCGCGTGAAGTAAACGAGGCCGGGATCGATGCGCGCGGCGTCGATCGCGTCGTCAACGTCAACAAACTCATCACCGTCCTGCTCGGGGTCGGCGTAGAGGTTGAGGTCCCACCCCTCGGCGTCGGCTCGCTGGATAGCGTCGTCGTAATCCTCGCCGTCGTCGGCAAAGTCGCGAAGGTCCATGCGCTGGGCCTCGGCGTCTCGGATGACCTCAACGCACTCAGCCCGCGCCTCGTCGTCTCCGTCGATGGCGCGCTCACAGATGGCCACCATATCGAGGTCGCCAGCGCGTCCCGCCTCCTCGCCAAGGGTGATGATCTGCTCGTCGGTGATGGTGTCGATCGTGGTCACGTTCTTAGGCGTCAGAGTCTTCATCTTCATCTCCTCCTGGGGCGTCAGCGTGCCCCGTCGATGAAGTGACTCTAGACCCCCCTAGCTAGGGGTGTCAACGCCAAAGTGAATATTTTTTTCTTGGACTACGCTGATCGGGCACGGGCGCGGCCTTGGGCCGCGTCGTAGGCATCCATCTCGCGGACCAACCGGGCCACCCACGGGCCCGCCTGCGTGCCGCCCCAAAGCTCCCAAGCGACCCGTCCCGGTGACGGGTACTCCGGGTGCCCCGGCTTCGCGGCTGGCGCGTTCAGGTCCCCCGCGTGGCGCTTGAGCCACGCGCGCATCTTCCGGGCCTTGCCGGGGGAGATCGGCTCCCCGCGTGAGAGGCGTGTCGCCCATGCGACGGTCGCCGGGACAAGGCCCCGGCCACTGTGGCCCCGGCGATGCCATGCGAGCCCCTGGCGCAGCCGCGTCTGGACGGCAGCAGGCGCGCGCCACGCGCTCGCGGGGATCGTTGGGTAGTCCGCGCGTGAGCGCGTGACCGTGCCGCCCAACTGCGCGACCTCGCGAACTTCGCCCGTGCGCCGCGCCAGCCAGATCAAGCCACCGACCACGAGCGCGATCGGGACGATCTCGTAGAGGACGCGCTCTAGCGGGCGAGGACCGGCCATTAGTCGTCCTGCCGCTCGCGGAGAGCGAAGAACAGCATCATCAGGACGATGACGCTGGTGCCCAAAGCCAGCATGTGCGTTCCCGCCTGCGCGCGCTCAAGCTCGCGCAAGCGCGCGTCCGCGTCGGGCGCGCTCACGCGCGCGGGAGCTATAGAGGAGGCCCCCAGGCCCGAGCGAATGGGCCGGTGCGCGTCCAGAGGAATGTAGCGGCTCATTGATCGGCCTCAATGCGCTGGGCAACGCGGTCCAGCCGCTCGCCCAAGGCTTCGATGCGCTGATCCATCGGATCGAGCGTTTCAGGCATAGGGACCATTTCGACCGCCACCGGAGGTTCATCGGCAGCGAGATCCGCTGTACCGCTGAATGGGGACACCATCACCGCGATGACGCTGATAACGCCGCCGACCACGCCGCCGAGCGCACCGACGCAAAGCTCTGTGGTTGCGTCCGACATGCCCTACTCCTTCGCCAACGCGGTTTCGATGCGGGTGATTCCCTGCTCGATATAAGTCAGTTTCGTTTCCAGCACTTTGATCGCAGTGGCTTGATCCTGGGCGTCGGCTACGGACGCTGCCGTCTGCCCCAGGCGTGCGTCGAGCACGGCGATCTGCGCGTTGAGCGACCACGCCCACGCGAAGCTGCCCATCGCGGCGGCGGAAACGATTGAGGCGACGGCCTTGGGCACCCAAGAGGGCATCACAGTCTCTCCAGTTCAGCGGCGAGGGCTGGCTGCACGGGCCCGTAGGTGTCGAGCGTCGAGACGTAAGTTCGCCCGTCCCCAGCGTTCAGCGCAGCGAGCGCAGCCGGAGTCAACCCGCGCAGGTAGTCGGTGATTCCGGCGTGTACCGAGAGGTAGGAGAAGATCGGCACCCATCGCCATACGGGTGCGCCGTCCCACTCTTGCACCGGGATCGCCGTCCAGCGGCGGTGGGTCAAATGCGGGGCGATGATGCGGAACGGATTGCCGTTCGGAATGCCGCCGTCGCGCGAAGCGATCTTCGCGTGCAGCCCCAGCAGCCCACGGGCCTCTTCCGTCAGGGTTGGGGCCGCTGCCGCCAGCGCACGGTCGAAGGCATCGGCGTCCCAGGGGAGGTAGTCGAGGCCGACGTAGAGGCCCGCTGACGGCGCACCGCCACGGGGAGACAGCGGGTGGCCCTTCGTGCCTGTGGGCTCCTTCGCCATCTCGCGCCGGAGCCACCACGGGACGATCGCCAGCACCGCTGCGAGAGCCAGCCCCTTTCCGCCATATCGTGCGTACTCAGGAAGCATCTACACGTCGTCCACGAGGAGGAAGCCCTCACTAAAGCGGATCGATCCGACCCAAGACGGAAGCACAAGCCGACCGAGGGTGGTGCCTTTATCACTGCGAAGGTTCAACTGCTGCCGCCCCGTCTCCGCCACATCTATGCCTCTTGAGATAAAGCCATTGGCAGGCGCGTCGAGGAGGCTTTCCATAGCGGACGAGAGTCCTTCCGCGAACCCTGCGATCTCCTCTAGAGAATCAAGATCGAGCCGGAAGTAGCGGACCTGATAGCCGTCGAGGGTGCCCTGCTTCCCCCGCAAGACCCCTTCCCTACCCTGCCATTGCACCGGGATCGCGAGAAGGCGCGGACCTGCGCTACTGCGGAGGATGAAGAAGAGTGCTTCCGGGTTCGTTCCGGCGGGGTGGGACAGCGGGTTGCCGAGGGCTATGTCGCGCAATACAGCGAGGGTGTCTTCGGGGTCCAAAGCAAAAGTCACCAAATGCGTCTTATCACCGATAACCGGCCAGAGCTTCGGGCTTGTCGGCAACTCCTGCTGGCCCGCTGTAACGGGGGTCGTGGCCTTTGCCACCGCATTCCGCACCTTGACTTCAGCCGCCTCCGCTGCCTTCTTAAAACGGCCCAGGTACTCAGCGATGACCAATCGGTCACTTTGCGGGTAGACCGCTGGGACGTAGGTCGGAAGCTGGTTACTTGCGAGCGGCTGGCTGAAGAGTCGGCGCTCTTCGTCCCAGGCCAAATCAGCCGGAACCTGAAGCGCACCGCGCCACACCAGCGGGTCGAAGTTGAAGCCGCCGACAACGGATGCCTCGCGCACGCGCGTGATGAAGTCGTGGTAGTCCGCGAAGTGGACCGGCTTTCCGTCCTCGTCCGTGATGGACGTGAAGGTCACGCCTTCCGCCGACACCTCCGCAGAGTCGAAAATCGCACGCGGAGCGAAGCCGGGGTACAGCACGTCGCCCAGGTTCAGCCCCTCGCTTGCCGCCTGCGTCTTCTGCTCATCGATCGGCGGGAACTTGCCTGAGCGCGTGCGAAGCATCGCTCGCGCGTCGGCGCGTATGTTCGTTGCGACGTGCTGCATGAGGGGCGAGGGGAAGGAATACTGCGGGTCGGCTTGAAGGCACGCGGCGCGGAGGAACAGTTCTGCGACGACGCGCGTCTTGTCCGCATTCAACGGCCACAAGGCGTCCAGTCCCCGGGCGCTGATTTCGACGGAGGAGAAGTCTTGAGGCATGCTGCCTGACAGCACTGTTTCCTGCTCGTTGGGACCAAGAGTGTCCCAAAAAGCATTCCTTCCTAGCTTCGCTGAGTAGTAGGAAGCGGACGGCATCCGGCCCTGGAGTGCCTGTGGAATGTATTGAAACGGGTCGATGCCCGTGGATGCGTCGGATCCCAGCGCGAAGTATTCAGCCCTGTCCGTGGTCCCGGCCCCCTTAGCCACCTCGATCGGGAGCCCGTTGTAGCGGGCTGTAGCGAGTGCCAGTGGGGCCGGGTCGATGTTGGCGAAGTCGTAGGTCCAGAGGTACTGGCGCGGGCCCTCCTCGTCCACCAGATGCGCCAGCGGCCTGGGAAGCCGCAGCACGGCAATCTTGTCGTCCGTTGGCTTCGGGTCTGTTGGCTCCAGCAGCACGGGCTGCTTCGGGACGATCTGCCCACGATCATTCAGGTTGCCCAGGTTCACGGCACTTATCCCAAAAGGCCGAGTCGTAAAAGCCGTGGCCTGAATCTCGGGGGCACCGTCTACGTTGCGATCCGTAAGCTCAAACCGAACCGTCACGCCCATTTGCGAGACATACGTGCCTGCCCCGTCTCCCGGGATGAAGTCCCCCACGGCGACCAACGACTTCGTTGTCGTCACATCGACGGGCAGTGAAGTCGCAACGCCTTCTCCGAGAAAATCCGTCACGAGGTTGTCGCGGAAGGTGGGCGTCACGATCTGCGCGTCGAAAAACCGGGCGAGCCATTCCGGGGGTTCAGAGGAGAACCCGGCTTCTAGTAGCGCGCCCTTCTGGTCACTTACACGCTCAAACTCAGCCGCCGCGTTCCCCGTCAGCATGGCCTGCTCGGATAGCCCCGAGGCTTGATTCCAGCGGGATGCGTCTGCAATTACGTTCGCAAGCTCCTGCGCTGCGGGCTGGTCAACGCCAAGCTCCTGCGCCGTCTCAGCCGCCGCTCGCGCATTGCTGGGCGGCATAGGCTGCGCGAGGTAGACCTCAAAAAACTTCGGCATTGGGAGGTACGCCGCCAGAGCGGCGCGGCGCTTGGCCCCGGCAGTCCCGTCCCCGGCGATGCCCCGGAAGAGGTTGAGGAGGCGCGAGGCGATGCGAGCCCGCTTCCGTCGTGCCAGTAGCTCAAACTGCTTACGCACGCGCTCGCGCATCTCAGCCTGATACTTGACGGGCGTCACCTTGACGATCAGGTCGATGATCGCTTCTGTGTTCCCGCCACCGATGCTTGCGTCAGCGCGGCCCTTGGACAGCACGGTGTCCTGCCATGCCTTTCGCCCTCGCACGCGATTCAACTTGTAATAGTCGATCGAGCCGTCCGTGAGGTAGGCGTAGACCGAGACGTTGGAGAAGAGGTTGCCCTGCCGCACTGCGCGGCCATTCCGCTGCGTGAGGACGTTTGGCGTCCAAGGCTGATCGAGGTGGTGGATCGCACAGGTCCGCACCTGAAGATCGACGCCCTCATAAATCTGCGCGCCACCGATCACAATGTCGTAATCGGGCTTCGCCCACACGGGTTCGTTGTCGTCCCCTGACGGCTCGGGGACGTAGAGCGCCCCGTCGTCGGCCTTCTGCACGACGCCGTTGAACTGCTCCCCGATCTCGCGAATCTTGCCGACTTCCTTGTCGTCCAGCACCTCACCGTTGATCACGACCATGCGCTGCATGGCCCGGGTGAACTCCACGGGCGACCAGCCCTCGTAACCGCGCCCAGGAGCGAAGTCCTCCTTGTAGGGGCGTCGGATCACGTCACCAGACGAGCCCTGTATCTCGTACTGCGACTTCTTCCACTGCTCCTGTAGGTACGCCGTCAGCTTCGGGTAGTTCGTCGCCGTGCGGCCCAGCGGAGTCGCGCCCAAAGGCGTAATGACGGCTCGGAAAGGTTCATCTGAGAAGTGCGCTGTAGCCGCGTACATGACGGCATTCAGCGTGCGCGGCCAGAAATTCCAGCCCCGAAGCTCGGCCATCATCTCCGTCTCATTCGGCTGATCCTTGAGGGCCTTGCGCCCCTGGAACAGCCGTGGCGGGTAGCCGCCGAAAACAGCCGTCCTCGCACGCGCGAGCGCGCACGCGAGATCCACGAGAGCGATGGCCTGAAGGGCCAGCGTCTCGTTGAAGATGATGTGGCCGCAGGGAACGAGCACACGCCCCTCGCCCCGATCCTCAATGACCTGTTCGCCTTCGTCCGCGATGAGCGTGCTCACGACCATGTCGGACAGCGCCGCCATCCGGGGCGCATAGATGCGCCCTCCGGCGTCTTCTGTCGCGCGAAGGGCGCGAGGTTCCGCTTCCAGAATCACCGGAGCCGTCGCCATCAGCCGAAGCTCCCAAAGTCGAGGTCGATGCCCATGTCCCGAACGGCACGCTGCGTGTCCTGCTCCCGCTGGCGCAGCCAGCTGTTCACTGCGTTGTTGGCCGCAGGCGGGAGGGCGTTGTCGTCCTTGAACTCGCGAAGCTCAGAGCGAAGCTGATTCACGACGCGGTCGTAGGGAAGCCCGCGCTGCCCTGCTCCCTTCACTGTGATCTCGTCAAGGAAAGCGAGCACTTCGGGAAGACGCCCCAGCCCATCGGGCGCGTCGAGGGAACTGTTCAGGCCAAAGCGAGCGAGCGAGGAGGCGTAGGCAATGTTTGCATCGAACGCCTTTGCATCGCTGGTCTTGGGAAGCGCCGCGACGAACTTTGCGGGCCCAGCAGCCAGGATCGATTCCGGTGTCCGCAGCCCGCTCTTGTACTCGTTCCGAATGAACTTCGTGAAGGCATCGCAGTAGGCAGGGCCGATGGTCCCGCAGAGGAGCGTTTGGACAACCTGCCCGAAAGCCGCTGCTCCGAGTCCGCAAGCAGAGGCTCCGGCAACGGCGCGCAGCGCGATCTCCCAGGACCGGGGAGAAGCCCACGCAAGGTTCTGGGCCTGGAACGGCTCGGCCTTCTGGAGCCGGTCAAACACCTTCTTGGTGGGCATCGCGAACAGGGGCTCAAACTCCCTGTACTCCGCATACGTCCCGGTTCCCTTCTCCGATGCCTTTGCCGCGCGCTTCAAGCTCGCGGGCTTTGCGTTCTTCGGGTCGAGGATGAACTTCGCCGCAAGCTCCGTGATCGAGCCTTCACCGCGCGTCTGGTACGCCTCGTTGAACTCCACGAGGCCCGTGATGGCCGCTCGTCGGCGCTGCGTCTGGACTGCCGCAAGCCGTCGAGTGCGCTCGGCGTCGTCAAACGTGTTCAAGGCTTCATTGAGGCTCTTTGAGATCACGCCCCCGGCGTCTCCGAAGATCGGCAGTTGCAGCGACGAACTCCGCTTGCCCGTGACGAAATCGGCCCACTGCTTCTTGCTCGGCGGCATCCAGTCGAGGTGGATGAAGCGGTTGACGGTCGGAGCCGTGAGGTCGGAGCCACCAGGGCTCATGGACGGTGGGTTCGCAGCGGCGATGACAGCCACGTTCGACGGAAGCTGAAGGTCGCCCACGACGCGCTCGTGGACGACGCGCAGGAGCGCGGCCTGGACCTGGGGGCTGGCGGTCGCGAACTCATCGAGGAAGAGGAGGACTCGTCGCCCCTTGCCGACGTTCTTGGCATCCGGGTCGTCGGCCATTTCCAAGCACTTGAGCGCCCAGTCCGGCGGCGCGTACTGCACCTGATCGAACTCAGCCCGCCGAACCTCAAGGTTCGTTCCGAACTCTTTGCCGCCCTGCATGTAGTCGGCATCGAGCATGTCGCCCACGATCTGCTGGTCCACACCGGGCGGGAGCCCCGCCTTCTCGGCAGCACGTCGGCTCGTCCCGGGGATCGGAAGGCCCAGAAAGTCGGACGGCTCGCGGAGCGAAGCCAGGACCGTGATCAGGTAGAAGCCGAGCTTGTCGGCAAGCTGCTGGACGAACGCCGTCTTCGCCACACCCGGTGGTCCCCAAAGGAGGACCGGAAGGCCGAGCATTCGCTTCTTCTTGCCCTCCACCGTGATCGAGAGGCCGGGGGTTTGAATTGCGACGGCCATGGCCCGAAGGGCGTTGTTGTTGTCTGCGGGCATTTATTCGATTCTCCGTGGAATGCGGCGAGGGTAGCGCGCTTTAGTTTTCGACAAAAGGCTGAAGGTCTTGCGCCTTCGGACTCTTTTGCGTAGACGCGCGCGTCTTCCCCTTAGAGCGGCGTTTCTCAGCCTCTTCTTGCCTCTTTCGCTTTGCGATCTCACGCCGTGCGATCTCGTTCGATGACCGCACGATCAGTGCCCGTACAGCCTCGGTGGCGTCTTCAATGTTCCCGAATTCACCCCACTCCACAAGCAAGATGCCCAGCGCACGCAGCGAGCGGTGCCACGCATCGTCGTATGCCTGGAAGCGGCCTTCGGCGCGTAGCTTCTCGTCGCTAGATGGCAGCGTTCTCGCCTGCGCCCGCGCCGAGCCTGCCGAGACGCGCATGAGGACTGCGTACCCGAACAAGTGCGGTTCTTCCGCAAAGAGCAGATCCAACAAATCAGCGTCATAGGAATCTTCGTTCATTGTTGTCCTTTCGCTGAATCGACTGTAGATTGCTCGCAATCCTCCGCAGCCACCCCACAGCGGAAGTCAGCCAGCGACCCCCGGAACGCTTCTTGTTCCGGGGGTCGTCTGTTTAGCGCCTCCGATACCAGAGGGGGCCCACAGGCGCGAGCACGGTCCAGAGCTTGACGCTCAGAAGCCCCGCGTTCGACGGGTGCGGGTCGAACACAAGCTGATCGTTCGCGTAGATGGTCGCGTGCTGGAAGCCCCGCTCCGATGGGCCGGAGGCAATCCAAAACAGGGGCGCATCCCAGGGGAGGTAGTCGAGGCCGGGGACGTGGGACCCGGTGTCGCATGTGCGCGCGTACCCACGGGACCCGACCCAGGCCGACAGCGCCGGGATGCGCTCAGGCAGGAGAGCGAAGGCTTCCTTGTCGGATCGCGCCCGGTTCCGGGGATCGGGCACCTCGGACAGCGGGACGCCGAGCAGCGTGGCGTAGCAAGCCTCAAGGCAGTTGCCCCAGGGAGCGCCCAGGCGCGTCTGCTTCACCGCACGGGACAGGAGGAGAGTAATTGCGTCCTGACGATTCATGGCCCGAAGGGTACACCGAATGCTCTAGTCTCCCGGCATGGCAAAGCAGCCCCTGTACTTGAACCCGTTGTTCCTCGGCGGCGTAGCCGTCAGCGTCGTGGGCATCCTCGCTATGCGTCGGCGCTCTGCGCCCCGTATCAGTACAGGTGTGCGACTCGGCAAATACTTCACGCTGCCCGAAATGCTCGTCAGTAGCACGGCGCGGGCCAAGGGCTTGAGCAACCAGCCGCCGGATGCGGAAGAAGGCTACGTCGTCGCGAACCTTCGGGCCCTCGTGCAAAACGCGCTAGACCCGATTCGGGAGGCTTACGGGCCAGTGCGGATCACCTCGGCCTTCCGGTCGCCTGCCGTGAACGACGCCATCGGAGGGTCGCTCCTCTGCCGCAACCACGGGTTCCCGGGAAACAAGGCCCCGAACAGCGCGACGGCGCTCCGCATCGCAGCACGGACGAACACGCCGTGCGGCTCGCAGCACCTACTCGGAGAAGCTGCCGATTTCAAGTTCATCGGCAAGACGCTCACCAGCCAGGAGATCGCCGCGATGGTGGTGAGGCTGCGCGACCAGGGCAAGGTCAAGTTCGACCAACTCGTTTGGTACGACCCTGATCAGTCGTCGCACGTCCACATCTCCTACCGGCGTAGTGGCACCAATCGCAACGAGGTGCTACGGAAGACGGCCAGCGGTTACGTGAAGCAGCTTCCCTAGCGGAGCAGCGACAGCAGCGCGGCTTTGCCCATTACCATCGTCCTGACGGCTTCGGGGAACGTGTCGCCGTCTCGGATGCGCTCGGCAAGATCGATCGGGGCGCACTCCTCGTTGAAGAAGAGGCCCAGGGCGCACTCGGGCTGATTGGCCCACTCAAGGTTCCTCACGCACTCCGCGAGAAGTTCGACGCCGAATTCAAACGAGATCGGCACCTCATCGTGAGGCGGGCTCAGGAAGATGATGCCTCCATCGCCCATTACGGCGACGATGATGGGCCAGAGGGGGCGATCAGCCGAATCGGCAACGTGTGGCATGGTCGCAGACACCATAGCTTGAGACACAGACCGTCTCGTGACTTGTCGCGGGCCAGTCCTCGGGGACCTTGGCGATGCCCTTCCAAAGCTGCATCTCGCTCGCCGTCGCGTAGATCAGCTTCGGGAAGTTCGCGATCATCGACGGGGCAGCGGGAGGCCGCACGCGGAGGAAGCGTTCGCCTGCCCACGTCTGCACGAAGTTGATGAGTGTCCCGGCGAAGGCTTCGCCGTAGTGGTGCCTGCCGATGTGCCAGAGCCCGTGGAACTGTCCGTGCAGCCCGTAGCGGGTGTGCGTGGACTCCCGAATCTGAGACGCGGTCTTGTGGTCCACGCACCACACGCGCCCGTCGCCGTCCTTCACGACGAGGTCGATGCGCGCGGTGTAGAGGACGGAGCCGGGGGTGTCAGCGTCCACGAGGAGGACGGAGCCGTCCTCTTGCGGGAGGAAGCCGATTCGGTGCTCCTGCTCGACGGCGATGGGCGTCCAGTCCTCTGCGCTGTACTGAAGTGCGTAGCTCAGGATGCGGCTTCGGGCGAGGTCCACGGCATCGGCCTTCATGCCGTTGCCGACCGTCCCCAGGATCGACTCGATGGACGGCTGCGATGTGTCCCCGGCTTTCACGAGATAGTGGCGGGCCAGTAGCTCGTGAATCAGGGTCCCCAGCCCGCGTGCGCCCCCACCGCTGGTTCCCAGGCTGTAGACGTTCTCGTAGGCCCACTTGCGCGGGCACTTCCGCCATGCGCCGTATGACGACCAGCCTGCCGATGACCGTCCGGTATCGATCGCCATTACTGCTCGCGCAGCACGAAGTTCATCGTGGTGCCTTCCTTGCACTGGAGCTTGAGCGGGAGGGGCAGCTTCCCCAGCTTCGCGCTTTGCAGCGCGCCCTTGCCCTGCGTCGTCAGCGTCAAGTGGACCTCCTTGCCCTTCTTCTGCACGTCGATCGTGAGAAACCCGCACTGCATCTGATTCACCTCTGGCATCGGTCTAGCTCCAATTTGAGTTTGGCGACCCGCACCGCGTTCGCGTGGCAGCGCAGTGTCGCATCCTTTGGGGGGAGAAGGTCAGCGCCGCGTTCAGCGGCCCAGGTCAGAGCAGCGTTGAGGTTGAGCCTCTGACCGCCATGCACGACGCGCGCGGCCTCGGCCATGACGCAGGACCCCCAGGACAGGTTGAGACGGTCCCAGGGCGGCAGGGACAGCATGTCCCGCAGGAACGGCAGGTTGAAGCCGGTCACGGTCCCCAGGGGCACCGAACGGAGCCGCCTC
>Ga0180437_10003061_pt1 | contig 25460 bp, 18 predicted proteins | sample SS_ome_4_FD_132410 | JGI IMG/M metagenome (GOLD analysis project Ga0180437, IMG submission 132410) | Hypersaline lake sediment archaeal communities from the Salton Sea, California, USA - SS_3_D_1 metaG | ecosystem: Environmental > Aquatic > Non-marine Saline and Alkaline > Hypersaline >... | reverse complement strand
CGCAGCAAACTGTGGGACGACAACATCAACAGCATGGAACAAGGCTCACGAAACCGCCGAGTAGGAAAGAAACTAAAGGAACTCATCCTGCTCGACACGTGATAGCGTTTTCAGTTTGAGTACCTGAGGAGCCCGAGAACGAGGAGGCCCATCTGCCATGAAGAGCCCACGACTTCTGCTCTCATGCGTTGCTGCCGGACTACTCGCCGTATGGCTCTGGCTGCCCGCCCAGGTGCCCGCGGCCGAGCCGGGCGGAGCCACCGGCGCGCCGGCCGCCGAGCCGGATGACGCCACCGGGCCGTCGAGCGAGCCGGCGGGCGCGGAAGGCGGCGCGGAGCCCGCGCCCGAGACGGACGGCGAAGCGCCCGCCGAGGAAGATGCCTCGTCGCAGTGGGAGGACCTCGATCTGGCGGGCCTGCTGTGGGAAGACAACTCGACGATGAACTGGCTCGTTCTGGCCGGGGCGCTTCTCTTGGGGTGGATCGCCGGGCGCATCGCCGCGGCCGTGCTGCGCGCCGTGGCGGCGCGGCTCGATGTGCGCGGCCGACCGATGCGCACCCACGTGGTCAAGCACCTGGCCGGCCCGGCCAAGCTGGCGCTGGTGGGCGCGGGGCTCACGGTCGGTCTGGCCCAGATGACCATGGCCGAGCCGGTGCGGGGGTTTTGCACCCGGTTCGTGATGCTCTTGTATTGCGTCGCCGCGTTCTGGTACGCGTACAACCTGGTGGCGCTGGTGGAGGTCGTGCTGCGCCGGTTCACGGCCAAGACCGAATCGACGCTCGACGACCAGCTCGTGCCCATGGTGCGCAAGACGCTGCGCGTGGCCTTGGTCGTGGTGGCCGCGATCTTCGTGGTCGATTCGGTGTTCCAGGGGGACGTGTTCGCGCTGGTGGCCGCGGTGGGCGTGCTGGGGTTGCCGCTGGGCTTCGCGGCACAGGACGTACTCAAGAACATGTTCGGCTCGATCCTGATCCTCTTCAACCGGCCCTTCCACGTCGGCGAGCGGATCCAGTACGCCGGCTACGACGGCGTGATCGAGGAGATCGGCTTCCAGTCGATCCGGCTCCGCACGCTGGTCGGCCACCTGGTCACCATCCCCAACTGCAAGATCGCCAGCGACGCGGTCGAGAACGTGGCCCGGCGCCCGTCGATCCGGCGGATCATGAACGTCACGATCACCTACGACACGCCCAAGGAGAAGATCGAGCAGGCGGTGCAGATACTGCGCGACATTCTCGAGGAGGAGGGCATCCGCGAGCCGATCCACGCCACGATCAAAGGCGACGAGTTCCCGCCGAAGGTGTTCTTCAACGACTACAACGCCGAGAGCCTGAACCTCTTCCTGATCTACTGGTACGCCCCGCCGGTATGGTGGGATTACATGGAGCACGCCCATCGGCTGAACCTGCGGATCTTCGAGGAGTTCGGCAAGGCGGGCATCGAGTTCGCGTTCCCCACCCAGACCCTCTACCTGGCCGGCGATCCGAAACGGAAACTGGCGGTGAAGATGCTGGGCGAGGAGGAATAATGGAATGCTGGGTGTTCCACGGGCCGCGTCAACGCCCCTACCTCAACCTCTTGATCCCTCTCTCCCTCCGTCTCTCCCTCCCCCTCCCTCCCCAATGCACCCTTCCGCCCTGCCCGACGACGACCTTCTCGAGAATTGCGCCGCCCGGCGCCTCCGCCGCTCCGGCCCCGGGGGGCAGCACCGTAACAAAGTGGAGACGGCCGTGCAGCTTCTCCACCGGCCCACGGGCGTGTCGGCCGAGGCCAACGAGCGCCGCAGCCAGGCGCAAAACCGGGCGGTCGCCCTGCGCCGGCTGCGCGTGAACCTCGCCCTGGAAGTCCGCTCACCCCGGCCCGACGACCAGCCCCCCAGCCCCCTCTGGCAATCCCGCTGCCGCGCCGGCCGCATCGTGGTGGCCACCGATCATGCCGACTTCTCGCCGCTGTTGGCCGAAGCCCTCGACACCATCGCCGCCTGCGACGCCGACGTGAAGTCGGCCGCGGCGGTGCTCGGCTGCACGCCGTCGCAACTGGTCAAGCTCCTGCAGAAAGACCCCCGGGGACTGGCGTTGGTCAACGCCTGGCGCCAGGAGCGGGGGCTGCGGGCGCTGAAGTAGCGGCGCCCCGTTTCTTCCTACGCGGACGCCTCTTCGGACAATTGATCCGACTCCGCCATGAAATCAAACCGGCTGCCCGCTCCGCCAACGACAACTACCTCGATGTCTTCCACTCCGAATGCCTCCAGTATTTCTGTTGCCTGGCTGACCCTTGGGAGGCGGCTAACGTCTCGCATCGCGCAGAGCAGACCAATGTCGGCGTGCTGACTGAGGAATCGCGTATCAGCCACCGGAAGGATCGGACTGCTGTCCATCACCACGAAATCGTACTCCTCGCGGAGCCGGGCGAACAGCCCCGCCGCCGATTCGCCGGCCAGCGCGGTCACCGCCGTGCGGTCCCAACGGCCGGCAGTGAGGACCGACAGATTTCGGGTCGATGTCTGCTGGACGGCAGGCCCCCCTTCCCCACGAAGGAACTCGGAAACCCCCGGCCCCAGCGGCAGGTTGAAGACGCCGCTGATCGCCGGGCGGCGGAGGCTGCAATCGACCAGCACCGTCTTCCGGCCGCGATGCGCCAGGCTCATGGCCAACTGAGTGGCCAGCGAGGTCTTGCCCTCCCCGCCCACGGCGCTGGTCACCAGCACCACGCGGCTCCGGTCCGACCCGGGCTGATGCAGCAGCCTGGCGGCGATGCCGTCGACCGATTCGGTCAGTTGCGTCTTCCACCGCTCAGCCTCGTGCGTGGGGGCGCCCAAACGCTGTACCAGGCGCCGGGGGACCAGCGGCAGGGCGCCCATCACCGGCAGTCCGGCGATCCGGGATACGTCCTCAGAGGAGTTCACTAGTTGCATCTTCGCATCCTTGAAAAGAATCAACCCGGCGGGCAGGGACAACCCAAGAACTAAGGCCACGCCCATCAAAGCGACGTGAGCGGCCCGGTTGACACATATCGCCTCCTGTGACGCACGGCTTATTTGAATGCGTGGTGAGAGAACGCACTCAATAGTCTGAAGTTCCAATTCCGCGATCCTCCGACCGATCACCTGCTGGAATTGCCGGAGGTACTGGATTGCTGCCCTGGTGCGAAGAGCCTCTTCAGGACGCGCGGGCTCCGGCGGCGCCGCTTCTTCGGCCGCGTCTTCTTCGAGTAGTTGTATTTTGAGGAATACCGACTGAAAACGCAGCTTGAGATGATCACTGATCTTCTTCCGGCGACTCTGCTGAGCATACTTCACGTCGGCAATGTACAATTTGGCGATCTCGTTTACCGTCGAGGGCAAGTTCGTGGGTTTCGATCCGCGAAGCACTATTCGCACCAACCCATTCCCGTCCATTCTGGAAATGCTGAGGCGGCCGCCAAACTCGCGATGGAGGGATGCGCGCACCTCTTCCGTTCCCCCCGATCCGTCGAAGGAGTCGGCGGAACTGGCGCCATCGGGGACATCGTTGAGCAAGCCGTCGTCCAGCGCATCGGTGCCGCCTGTGCCATCGTGTGAGGCCACGTGTACCAGGGCAGCCGCCTCGTACTCCAAAGGAAGTGCAAACCACGCCGCCGAATAGGCAAGCGCTGAACCGGCAAGTCCCGTGGCCGTTATCACTCGAAAACGCCGGCGCACACCGTGCAGAATCGCGCCGAAACCGGCAGTTGGCCTTGGCGACGGCAAGTAAGGGCGATCCTGACCGCCGGGGAGAGCTGGAACGCTCGTGTCGCGTGCGCCAATGCTGATGGCGCTCTCAGCACCCGGGATGGTAGCCACGCCCGAATCGTCATATCCCACGCGGCTCGGCTGAGCCCCCTCGGGGGTTCTGGCAGACGCCCGCGATTGGCGGCGCGCGTCTCGCGCGACTGTCGCTTCTTCCTCTGCCTGCTCGGTGCCCGTTCCCGCATTTCGTGTAAGTCGCTCGGTTGTTTGCTCTAGGTGCCTTTCTTCCAAGACAGTTTGCGGCTGCTGGAACCCGAGATAGATCTCCCTACCGGCCAGCACGAGGCTGATTAGGAGAACCACGTACAGCACGCCCAGCAGCACTGATTCGATCATTCCTCCGCACCCTTCCGCATGCAACGGATGGTCCGGTAGACCACGCCGAAGGACAAGACGATGCTAACCGTGATGCTCACTGCATTCACGTGTGACCACTGACGCAGCTTGCGCTGAATGTCCTGGGCCAGGGCGCCGTCGCCTGCCGCAATCTGTGCAACAGAGCCCTTGTTTAGCCCGTAGGACAGGAGGAGTAGGAGAAGGACTAGCCCCGCAAAAGGGACGAGGAGGCCGAAGGGAATGCGCCTTTGGCAGTCGCGACAAAGCCAATCCGCCTCGAAGAAATGCACCAGAGCAGCGAGCAGAAGAAGAAATGAAAGGAGTAGCATGTCGCCTTGGGCGGCCAACGTACTGAGATCATCTACTGCGCGCTCAAAGAAACGAATATGACAGACCACCACAGCGAGAAATGCCAAGGGTACAATCCCGCTTGCCCCCACCCAAAGCCACGGATTCTTGTGGTCCCCAACGAAGCGGATAATTGCCACTTTGCCTTGTGGGACCCTCTTAGACATTCTGGCGGCTCCTCAGAAGCAGTTCTCGGATGCAGGCCCGGCCTCTACGCAAGACAGGTATCGAACGCCCATCACGCCGCTGCAGCGGGGGAAGAGCCCCTACCCCTTCAAGACATGGTAGTCTCGCGGTCGGCGCTCTTCAAGCACCTGTGGTCCGTTTGCTTGCACATGGACCTTTCGCGCCGAGCCCGCTTGAGCCGGAGAAGACCGAGCGGTTTCTGCTCCGATGCTGCTCCTCGCGATCGAAGGCGGCAAGCCGTGAAGCTGTGCTGAAAGCAACGATTCCGAGTTGCGCACCCCCTGCCCGGGGGGCCGGAGATTAGTCCGCCATCGCAAACGCCACCAGGTTGCCGACGATCTTACGGGCGCCGTCGGGCTTGTAGCCGAGGGAGCGGTAGTTCTCGATCCCGGCCATGGCGGCCGAGAGGTCGAACTCGGAGAAGAAGACGGCCGGGCGGTTGCGCACGCGGGCGACCAGCAGCTTCTGGCCGCTGGGATCATCACCCCGGGCGCGGAGGAGCTGGCGCGCGGGGAGTTTTAGGCGCACGCCGCGGTTGAGGTCCTCGCCGCCCTCGAACCGGCCCTCGGCCAGCAGGTGGTCGGGCGGCAGGGGCTTGAGCTCGCCGAAGACGGCTTCCAGCTCCTTGCGGGCCGAGGCGGCGAACTCGGGCGAGCCGGCGTAGGCGTCGGCCAGGACCATCCCGCCCCGCTCGACGAACTTCTTAAGCGCGGCCCGCTCCGACTCGGCGAGGCGCATGGCGCGGCGCCCGGTGAGGTGCAGAAGCCGGATGCCGGCCAGGTCGTCCTGCCCGAGGCGCACCGCCGGGGATTCTTCGAGCTTGCAGCCGGTGACGTGCTCGGAATAGGGCGAAAATACCTGCCAGCACTCGGCGGCCGCGTCCCAGTCGCGGGGGTGCTCCTTGCTCTCGGTGTGCCGCACGCGGGCGACCTTCAGCACCGCCTCACGCCGGTCGGCCGGCGGCGTGTCGGGCAGGATCGACGCAAACTTGCCCTCCAGCGTGCCCAGGTCGGTCACGTAGAAGAGCAGGTTCATGGCCAGCCGGAAGGCGTCGCTCTCGGTGCGATTGAGCTGCCAGTCGCCCGCGAGGTAACCGTGCGAGAGCAAGAAGAAGGTGCGCGAGCCGTCGCTCACCCCGGAGAGCTTGGGGCGATCCTGCCAGTCCTGCTTGAGCACCGTGTAAATGGCATGATCCGCGGGCAGCGGCTCGAGCCGGTAGTCGGGGAAGTAGCGCTCGGGGAACATCTGGCGCAGCAACTCGTGCATCGACTGGGCGAACTCCTCGCTGTGGTCGGCCGGCTCGGCCAGGATCGTGCCCCCGCGCAGCACGTACTCGCGGAGCTTGAGCATCTCGGGCTCGTTGAGCCGGACCGCCTTCGATCCGGAGATGAAGAGGATGGGGGCCTCGAACTCGGCGGCCCCGGCCGCGAGCGAAACGGTCTGCCAATTGAGCGGCCGCTCGTAGGCGTTCCAGAGGTGCTTGCTCAGGTTGGCCAGGTCGCGGGGGTTGAGGTTCCAGTCGTGCCCGTCGCCGTACTGGAGCTTTTCGATGGCCACGGGTGCCCCGCCGTAGACCATGAAGAGCGTGCAGAAGGCGGTATTGCATACCACGCCGCCCCATCGGCCGATGGGGATCGAGCCGTTGGCCTGCTGGTAGCGGAGGACGCTTCGGGCACCGCGGGCGAACCAGTCCTCGCCGCCGATAGTTTTTCGCCCGCTGGCCACGCCCGTGCGCTCGATGCCGTAGAGGTAGTAGCCGTCGTCCTTGTTTCCCTGGGCGGAGCCGAGCCACTTCATGCCGCGGTCGATCGAGGCGAGCACCTCGGCCGCCTCGCCCTCGGTGAAGGTGCGGGGGCTGGTGCGCGTGTAGCAGGTGCGTCCGTGGTAGGTGTCGAAGACCAGGAACATACTGGCCAGTCCGGCGGTGGCCATGTTGGGCGTCGAGCCGCCTCGCGTGTATCCCCAGCCGCCGTCGTCGTTCTGGCAGTTTCGGAAGTGCTTGGACATGGTCTGCCAGAACTCCTCGCCGGGTTCGAAGCCGGCCCGGGCCGCGGCCCAGATGCCCAGCACGCCGTACTGGGTGCAGGAGTTGTCCCAGTCGCGCGACGACATCGAGTAGCGCCAGCCCTCGCGGTCGCCGAGGGCGGCCAGCAGCCACTCGAAGTCCGTCTTCAACAGCTCTCGGAGCCGCTTGTCGTAGGGCACCTTGCGCAGGGCATATTCCCAGACGTTCGCCCGGATGCCGCGCACGTAGGTGTTGTCGGTGCCTTGGGCGGCGAGCCAGTCGAGTGCCTTGCGAAGCTGATCGTCGGAGGCCGGGTTGGCGCCGGCCGCGAGAATGGTCAGCGCGGCCAAGGCCGTTTCGCCCTCCCGGTTGTAGCTGGCGTGGATCGAGCCGTCGGGCTGCTGCAACGCGCGGAGGAAGGTTACCGCGTCGTCGATGGCAGTGCGAATCCTTCGGGCAGTGACCGGCGGTCCTTCGTCCGGGCGGTTGGCCACTTGGCCGAACGCCGCCGGGCCGGCAATCAACGCCGCCAACAGGACCATCGTAGCCGTCACGCTCCGCGTGACGGTCTTCCCCGCGCTCCGTGTGACGGAGTCCCTCACGCGGAGCGTGAGGTCTACGGTGCTATTCGTTGTGAATCGGGTCATCGCTCTTTCTCCTGGAGGTCGCGCTGTAGTTCGTTCCGGCGGCGGAGCTGGAAATCCTGCTGCTGCTCGAGCTGCTGGACCTGATCGACCTGCTCCTGGGGAACCGGAAGCTGCTGCTGTATCTGCTGCCGGTTGATCGCGTCGTTGCGGAACTGCTGCTGGGGCATCTGGTTGAACTGCTGGATCTGGTTGATCTGCTGCCGGAGGTTCTGCTGCTGGAGTTGCTCGCCCCGCTGGAGCATCATGCGCTGCTGGAACTGGCGGTCCTCGAACTGCCGGGCCCGGACCTCACGCAGCTCTTCGCTCTTCACTTGGCCGTCCTTCTCGACGACGATCCGCTCGTCACCGACGTTCAGCTCCATGGCCCAGCCGAGCTGCTGTGCCCGGGCGAAGCGGGCGTTGTTGCGCACCAGGTCGTTGTACTCGTCGCTGTGGAGCTGGACCACGCGGCGGTTTCGCTCGCCGGCCTCCTCGGCGTCGACCCATTGGCCGTCGCGAAGGTAGAACGTCTGGCTGCCGATCTGTCGTACGGCGTCGTTGAACACCACGCGCCCCAGCCGGTCGCGGTAGTTGTTGGCCCCTTGCGCGGCGACCTTGCGGTTTTGCAGTTCCAGGTCGTTTCGGGCCTGGTTGAAGGCCCATTGGCCGGCCTTCTGGGCGTTGGCCATGTTCACCAGGCGGTTGGCCTCGTTGACCGCCGCCTCGGTCGAGATCTCGTTGTCGGTCATGGCCAGGAACTCGGTGTACTCGGTGACGATGCCGAACTTGCGGCTGAGCTTCACCACCTCGGCGATCAGTTCCTCGTTCTCGCCGTGCAGGCGGATCTCCTGGAGCAGGTAGCCGATCTTGCGCGCGGCCCAAAGCGGGGCCACGAACTCGTGCTCGGCGCCGTCGGGCTTCTTAGGCAGCACGGCGTCGCAGCGATAGGTCACCGGCTCGCCGGCCAGCGTCCCGGAGACGGTCACGCCAATCCGCCCCCCCTCGCGATACCGCCCGAAGATCATCACCTCGCTCCCTTTGAAGAGCGCGGGCAGCTTGCGCGGGTAGACCGAGTGGGTCTTCAGCTCGCCGAAGTCGATCGCCACCTGGGTGAGCACGGGGTGTGAGAGCCGGTCGTAGAGGGCCGCGATCTTGGCGTCGATGTCTTCCTCGGGCAGGACGTACTGGCTGCTCCCCTCAGTGGCCTCGGCCAGCCGGTCCAAGAGGTGCGTGTTCACGTCGTGGCCCACGCCCATCACGAAGATCCGCGTGGGGCAGGGCTTGAGCGTCTCGACGCTCTCGAGGATCTTCTCGGGCACCAGCTCGCCGGCCGTGGGCGTGCCATCGGTCAGGAAGATGGTGATCCGCGGCCGGCCCGGGACCGCTTCGCCCTCGAGCGCCTGTGTCAGGGCCCCGCCGATGTTCGTGCGCCCTTGGGCGATCACCCCTTCGATGTACTCCCGGGCCGCTGCGAGCGTCTTTTCGTCACGCGGCACCGGGGCGTCGCGGAAGCTCGCCACGTCGGTGCCGAACGTGACGATGTTGAAGCGGTCGCCCGGGTTGAGGTGCTCGATGCAGTAATCGATGGCCGCCCGGGCCTGCTCGATCTTCTCGCCACGCATCGACCCGCTCGTGTCGAGCACGAACACCAGGTCCTTGTCGAGGACCTTCTCCTCGGAGGCGCTGCCGGTGGGATTGCCCAGGAGCATGAAGTAGCCGTCGTCTTCGTCCGCTTCGCGGTAACCGAGCACACGGAGCCCGAGCGGGTCGGCGTCGGCCACCCAGGCCAGGCGGAAGTCCTCCTGGCCGGTGTAGTTGTCGGCCTTCACGCGGACTTTGGCCCGGTAAAGCCCGTCGCGCTCGACCTCGGCCTCGTGCGTGGGACTGAACACGGCCCTGAGCGGTGCGGGCTCCTTGCCGGCCACGGTGGTTGCGATCGAGAGGCGGGCCACCGGCTCGGTCGAGAAGGCCACGGCAGGGGTGGGCAGGCGGAGCCAGGTCACGCCCTGGCGCTCGGCGAGCGGCTGCCGGAAGTCGGCGACGATCTCCAGCTTGCCCCGGATTTCGAGCTTCGGCACTAGCACAGCCGGCCGCCCCGAAAAGGCGAGGATCGCCACGGAGTCGAGTTGCCGAGCGGCCGACTCGTAGATGCGCTGGGCCGCGTCGGGGGGCAGGTATCGCGCCCCGGAGAGCACGGCATGGTCGCCGTTGGGGATGCCGGCGGCCACCACAACGCCGTTGGCACGTGCCCCGGGCGGCAAGGGGATCAGGCACACGCACTCCACGGCTTGGCCCGGGCCCTCGATGGTCTCCTGGACGCGCACGGCCGCTTCGTCGCCCTCGACCGTGGCGGTGATCGTGCTGTAGCGCAGCGCGTAGAAGGGCGTCTTAGCATCGGCATCGGCGACGTACTGGCCGGATTGCCACTGGCCGGGCAGCAGGATCGGCCCGGCCCCGGCGACGGCGGCTGTCAGCGTGAGCAGTGCGAGGCAGCTCGACGCGGTGAGAACAAGGCGCGTGGGGTTCATGGTTCGTGCTCCTTTTACGGCCGTTACGGCTTTTGCGAGACCCGCATCAATGCGTTCGCGTCAGCCGATGAGCTGCCGTACGTTAAGTGGATGTTCCAGGTGCGCGGCATTGCGCGCAATAACATGGTCACGTTCAATTTTCACCGATCCGCATCTTGATCTTGGCGATCAGCTCGTCGCGCTTTTTGGCGGTCTTCTCTACAACCATCTCAAACTGCGTTCCATCGTTCTCGAATTGGGGGTACATCGGGCTGGCGTCGCCGTCCAACAGCAGCAGCGCTGCTTCGAGCGCCTCATCGCAGACTCGAAATGCTGGCACGTGTGTCGCAAATCTAGCCAGACTCTCGACCGGCGCAGGGCGTTTATCATCTAAGAACGGTTTCACATGCTTCAAGGCAGCGCGGTCATAAGTTTGCCCCAGCGTTTGCAGCGCGTTGGTTGTTTTGACGACGGCATTTACTGAGGTATCGCTCAACGCGCCCGAGTCGACGATCGCACGGGAAAGTCGCCGAGCGATGGCGGCATTCGATTTCTGCGGTGAACCGTGCAGCTCGAGCACCTTCAACACCAATCGCCAATTCGCGCCGTCCGCTTCGGAATTCGCCAGCAGCGGGTCCAGGAGCTTGTCGTCCCACGTGTTGGGCATGTGCGTCAGGTCGTGCAGGACCGTTCTGTCCCTGCTCCGCAAACGTTCTTCGAGACTGGCGACAAGCGCCGGATCATTGGGGAAGCGCCGGTCAGCGAATCTCGCCAGTGTTTCTCGCCCGGTAATCATGCCGCCGTACTTCTCGAGACCGGCGAGCACTTCCGGGAGCGTGAGATCACGGGATACGTCGTCGATTCGAAGCAGTCGACCGACGATTTTGGAGTGATAGGCGCGGAATTGTGGGTTGGCCACCAGGTGCTTCAGCCGGCCGCGCATCCGCTCGAAGCCGTCCGCGTCGGGCCGGAGCCATGTGAACTCGAACGGGGTCGGCTGGGGTTTCGTGGTGACCTTGGTCCCATCGTCAAGTACGAGTTCGAGCCGAATCGTGGCCTTGACGCGTTTGCCACGCTTCGGCGCAAGCCCGAGCTGACCGGACGCGAAACTGCTGGGCTGCTCGACCACGCGGTAGGTTCCCAGTGGAATCAGGTTCGGTCCGGGCGGCGATTTTTCCCAAGCTTCTGGAAACAGAGACCCCGTATTTCCCCCGACAAGGCATTCTCGGCCTGGGGCGTCCCCTCTCAGGAAATCCACGTAGCTCGAGTCGATGGTGTAGCGCGCTTCCTCCACGACGATCGGCGACCCTCCCCGATTGACGAACTCGATGGCGATCCACTGCTCGTCCGCCAGCGTCGCTTCCGGCCTGACGCGGAGGTTAACGGTCAGTTTCCCGTGGCTCGCGAGCGGGTAGGTTTTCCAGCTCGCGATGTCGTCGGCAAGCAACGTTGCCGCGGGCAACAATACCATGAGCGAAGCGATAAGCGATCGGACGGACTTCATGACGCGATCCTTCCAGATTTGGCCAGGTGACATTATCGCCAATCAGCCGCTACTGGTCTACGGAAGAACATCATCAAGTTACATTTTGTCTCGTTCCCATGCTCTGCATGGGAACGCCCTGCTCCAACGCTCTGCGTCGGAGAGCCGTGTGTAACGGCGTCTGTTGCTCAAGGGACGCGGAGCGTCCCGGCATTGGGTTCCCATGCGGAGCATGGGAACCAGGTGTGCTTCGTCAGTTCCCCTTGACAAGTATATTGCGTCCGTCCACGCGCAGGAGGATCTCGCCCTGCATGGAGAGCGTTCCCTGGCGGTTCTGGGCGGTGAGCTGCTCGGCGAGCTGCATGAACTCGGGCGAGCCGACGGTGACGGTGCGGTCCGGCTGGGTGCCGGCGCGGTCGTTGATGGCCTGGCCGTCGATCCAGCGCTTGCCCTGCTGGAAGAAGGCCCGGTCGTTGACCTGCTGGACCCGGGTGATCTGCACGCGGTCGAGGTTCTGGTCGTAGAAGTAATTGCGGCGGTTGAGTTGGACTTGTGCCCGCTGGAAGTTGTCGTTGAACGCCTGGTTGACCGCCGCTTGTCCGACTCGGGTCTGTTGGGCCCGGTTGACCAGGTTCCGGTTGGCCTCCTGGAGGATCTCGTTGCGCCGGTTCAGGTCCGTGCCCTCGCGGGCCAGAAACGCGGTGTACTCGGTCAAGATGCCGAACTCGACCGAGAGGCGCACGATCTCGTCGACCAGCTCTTTCATTTTGGGATCGCTGGCGGCCGAGGCCGAGACGACCGAGCTGGACGAGCCCTCGTCGGCCCCGGCCTGGCGGATCTCGTCGATCAACAGGGCGATCTTCCGGCTGGCCCAGAGCCGCGGCACGAAGCTGTTCTTGGTGGTGGCGGAGTCGAGCTTGAACCGGAAGCCGAACGTGCGGGGCTTGCCGCGGAACTCGCCGCGGAGCTTGAAGCGGAGCGGGCCCTCGCCCAGGTACTTACCCAACAGCACCAGCTTGTCCCCCTCGAACAGGTCGGGGACCTCGTCGGGCAGCACGTCGAGGACTTGCCGCGTGGTCACCGCGCCGTCGGCGTCGACCACCTGAAGCTCCGGCTCGGCCAGCACGGGGCCGAACAACCGCCGGTAGACCTGCGAGACCTTGGCCTCGATCTCCTCGTTCGGCAGCACGAACGTGCTCACCGCCCGGCTCTTCTGCGCCAGGTGGCTCAGCAGCGGGGCGTTGACGTCGTAGCCCACGCCGAAGGTGAAGATTCGCCGGCTGTACTTATTGGCCTTCTCGGCCGCCTCGCGAATGGCGACCTCCTTGCGCACGCCCACGGTGGGCAGCCCGTCGGTCAGAAAGAGCACGATCGGCAGCATCTCCTCGCGCGGCTCGGGGCGGAGGGCCTCGAGCAGGGCGTCATGGATGTTCGTGCCGCCGCCGGCCTGCAAGCGACGGAGGTAATGCCGGGCCGCCTCGGCGTTCTTCTTGTCCTTGACGACCGGTTTGGGTGCGAAGCTGGCGATCCAGTCGGAGTAGTCGATGATGTTGAACGCCTCGCCCTCGGCGAGCCCCTCGATCACTTGCAGGGCCGCGTCCTGGGCCTGGCGGAGCTTCTCGCCGGTCATCGAGCCGCTGCGGTCGATCACCACGGTCACCTCCCGCTTGACCACCGGGCGGCCGTTCTCGTCGGTGGTCGAGGCGTCGGCGGGCAGCCCGGCCAAGAGCAGGAAGTAGCCCCCGTCGATCTTCGGGTCGGGGTAGGCGAGGATCGAGGCGGTCACCCCCTCGCCGAGGTCCTGCAAGTAGGAAAGCTGGAAGGGGCCCGGCTCGCTCATGGCCTCGCGCCCGACCTTCACCGCGGCCTGGAACTTCCCGGCCCGCTCGTAGAACACCTCGTGGCTGGGGGAGTAGACCGTCGAGATCGGCTGCTTCGACTTGATCTTGACCGACACGTCCCAGGGCACGTTGTAGTCGATCGACTCGGTTCGCGGCAGGACGTAGTCGACCCGAGCCCCGTCGGACGGCAGCAGGTGCTCGTAGGTCACCCGGACCTTCTGCGTCCCGTGCGGATCGAGCGGGAAGACGCTCGAGCGGATCAGGTTCATGCCGGCGAACTCCAGCAGGGCCGGGTCCTTGATCTTCGCCACGATCGACTTGTAGGTCGACACGGCTTCGTCCTTGGGCAGCAGCTCGGCCGAGGGCTCCTTGCCGGCCCCCTGGAAATCGAAGCCGCGGATGGCCGCCCCCTCGGGCACGGGCACCAGCAGCTCGGCCTCCTGACGGGAGCCGGTCTTGTTCTTTAGCTCGATGTCGAGCGTGGTGGTGGCGGCCTGCTCGACTACCACCACGCCGGCCTTCACGCCGGTGATCTCGACGTTCGCCTTGTGGTCGGCCGAGAACGACCGCGACTGGGGCACGATGACGTTGGCGGCCACGGCGCGGACGTGGATCGTGGCGACGTGGCGGGCCTGGGCGAAGGCCGCGGCGGGCAGCAAGGCCCACAACGCGGCGACGGCAACTGCCCGGCGTGCTGGCTGGGGTCCCATGGTTCGGCTCCTTTGCAGTGGCGAGAAGGGTGGTTTGGTCGCGGGTCCGGCTCGCGTCGGCTGGTGTTATTGTCGCAGAAAACCGGCCGGGCGCGCGCAACGAGTTTGTAACGGGGGAGGGAATTCGGCGATCTGAAGTACGACGGCTTTCCAAGGCCGTCGAGGGCCTACAGTTGACGACGACGGCCTTGGAAGGCCGTCGCACGGAGCGTTTGGCCAGATGGCTGCAGTTTTGCCGACGGGGAGGGTGGTGGTTGGCGGCCGAGGGATGTGTTATCCTGCGCGTCCGCCCAGCATTCCCACCGGGAACCGTGATCGTGGCCCAACGCGTCGATTGTCCGGAGCTTGAGATCTTGCGTGCCGTGTTCGGGGGGCAGCTCCCCGAGCGGGCCCTGGGCGCGGCCTTCGCCCCCGAGGGCGAACTGGCCTTGCGGGAGCTACGCCACGAAATCGACTCGGCCCTGGACCTGCTCTCCTACCGCGACCGGGGGGTCATCGAAATGCGGTATGGGCTCGGCGACGGATACGCCTACACGCTGGCCGAGACGGGGTTCGTCTTCCGGCTCACCCGGGAGCGGGTTCGGCAGATCCAGGCCCGGGCCCTGGAGAAGCTCTGCCGGGGCGCGGGGCCTTTGCAGGACCTCGTGGAGTCGCTCGGGGCCGGACAGCCCTGATCTCAGCGGCCGCCGGGAGACTGTTTTTAGTGACCCGATTCATCGGGTCTTGCCGCGGAGCGGCGGCCTTTGGCTCGCCCGGGATGAATGCGGTCACTACGAACTTCGCGGCCTGGGACCGCATGAATGCGGTCATTACGAGCTTCGCGAGAGCCTCTCACTCCCTCCGCGGTTCGAAGACCCGGCCCAGACGCGTGGCCAGCATGGCCGGCAGGAGCACCAGGTCGCCGATCAGGGCCGCTATCAGCAGGATGAACATCAACAGCCCGAACTGCGAGATGGGCTGGAACGAGCTGAACATGAAGACGAGCAACCCCAGGCCGGCGATCATCGTGGTGTGGGTCATGGCCGCGGCGCAGCGGAGGTATGCCTCGACGATGGCGTCGCTGCGCGGGAGCCCCCGGCGCAACCCGCGCCGGAACCACGTCAGGTAGTGGAGCGTGTCGTCCACGGCGATTCCCAGGGCCACGCTGGCGGTCATCATCGCCCCGATGTCGACCAGCAGGTTGCTTAAGCCCATGAAGCCGAACGTAATCACCGCGGGAAAGACGCTCGGCAGCATCACCAGCAGCCCGGCGTACACGTTCCGCAAGACCACGGTGAGCACCACGGCGATCAGCACGAACGCCAGGCAGAAGCTCGTGAACAGGCTGGTCAACAGCTCGCGCTGGGCCACGTAGACCAGCGGGACGATGCCGGTGTAGCTCGGCTCGACGGTACCCGGGTCGGTCAAGTGCCGGGCGAGGAAGGCGTCGACCCGCTCTTCCACGCCCTGGAGAAACTGATCGTGCTGGAGGTTCGCCAGGGCGGGCACCCGGGCGCTGATGCGCCACAGTTCGCGCTCCCGGGGCTGCACGGGCTCGGTTTGGCCTGTGGACCGCTGCGGGTCGTCCGGCTCGCCGAGGACCTTCAGGTAGCCGGTCTCCTCGAGGCGGTGGCGATGCTCGAGCAGCCGGCGGTTGAGCTCGCGGCGTTCGATTTCGGCCGGGTCGCGTACGCCCATGGTCTTCAGAAAGATACGGCCCATGGAGCCGATCCGCGGGCGCTCTTGTTTGAGCTGCTTCATGGCCGGGCCGAACGTGGCGGCCGAGATCGTCCCGCCCACGGCCTTGCGCCCGTCGATCTGAAGGTTCTCGATCTCCTGCTGCACGGCCCAAACCAGGATCATGCGGTCGAGGAACGTGAGCTTGTTCTCCGGGGAGAACGAGAGGACCACCTCGAAGGGCACCATCGGCCCGACGTGCTCCTGGAACCAGACGGAGTCCTCCACCCAGCGCGAGTGGGGGGAGAAATAGCGGAGCGGGGTGAGGATCGTGTCGACCCGGGCCACGCCCACCGCCGCCACGGCAAGAAGCAGCAGGCACGCGCCCATGACCGGCCGGCGCCGCCGCACGATCCAACGGGCGGTGCTCCGCAAGAGGCGATCGCCGCCCCCGCGCTTCAGCCGGGCGGGGTCGGACCGGCGGCTGGCAAACGGCCACAGCGCCATCATCGTGGGCAACAGCAGGAACACCACCGCCACGCTGAGCACGATGCCCACCGCCGAGTGGATGCCGAAGAGCTTCACCGGCAGGATGTGGCTCACGCAGAGCGAGATCAGCCCCAACGCGGTCGTGGCGGCCGACAGCGAGCACGGCACCCACCCCACGGCCAGGGCCCGCTGCGGCGCACCCTCGACCCCCTGTTCGCGGACCGCGTCGCGGTAGTAGTTTGTCAGGTGCACCGCGGCCGAGAGGGTCAGCACGTAGATCAGCACCGGAACCACGACGAGCACGAGGTTCATCGAGCCGCCGGTGAAGTGGATCGCGGCCGTGGCCACGCCCGACGCAAAGACCGCCGTGACGAACACCTCGAATATCGAGCGCAGGCTCCGCAGGCAGAACCAGGCCACCGTAAGGGCCACGACCCAGGAGAGCACGAGCCACTGGCGCACCGCCCGCTCGCTCTCTAGGTCGATCGCGGCGTTGGCCACCGAGTCGCCGGCCAGGTGGAGCTTTTCGCGGGCGACGCCGCAGTCCTCGACAACGATCTTCTCCAGCGCGGCCAGGGCCGCGGTGCGGTTCGAGTCGCCTTTCGGCGAGAGGATCACCAGGGCACAGGTGGTCCGGCCGTCGGGGCCGATCAGCGTGCCCGTCAGCCGCCGAATCGCTTCATCGCGCGAGAGACGGAAGGGCTCGGAGAGCAGCGTGCGCAGTGCCCGGGGGCCGGTGGTCACCTCGAGAAACCATTTCGAGTGGCCGTCGGCCTCGGCCCGGCCCGGCGGCGGAACCACGTGCAGCGCGAATTGCTCGAGCCTCGGGTCCTCGAGCGTGCAGCCGTCCCAGCTCACTAAGGCAAAGGCGTCGGCCCCGAACTGCTCGCGGAACCGCTGGTAGGTCTCGGTCTCCGGAAAGTCCTCGGGCAACCACTGGCTGACGTTGTTGTTCGCCCCCCGGAACGTCTCGCGCACGCCCCAAAGCATCGGCGGGATGGCCAACGCCGCCAGTCCCAGCAGCAACCAGCCGTAGCGGGCATAGAACGAACGCTTCATCTTCTCGTTGCACGTCCTTAATGCCCCGGCAGACTTATCGCCCCGGCAGGGAAAGGTCAATCGTCGCCGCTTCGGCCAGCCGCGCCACGACCGCGTCGGCCGTGGCCGCGTTGGTCGCCAGGGGCACTCTATGGACGTCGCAGACCCGCATCAGCGCCGAGACGTCCGGCTCGTGCGGCTGGGCCGTCAACGGATCGCGGAAAAAGATGATCGCCTCGATCTCCCCCTGGGCGGCCCGCCCGCCGATCATCAGGTCGCCTCCTTCCGGACCGTGCAGCACCTGTTCCACGTCCAGGTGCAGCTCCTCGCGGAGCCGGCGCCCCGTGCTCCCCGTGGCCACCAGCCGCCGACGGCGGAAGAAGTCCAGCCGGGCACGCACGAACTCCACCAGCTCGGCCTTTTTCTCGTCGTGGGCAATCAGGGCGATCATGTCGACGGTAGCGATTGGGGGGACTTGGCAACGCGATGCGGGGAAATTCGGGCCAGTGCCGCCCTGTCCAAGGGCCTTCGAGGGCGACCCAAAGAGTCGTTGCCGGCTCCGAGCCGACGCTTCTCGCAGGAAGTGTACCGCGCCCGGCGTCGGGCACAAGCTGCCCCGGGCCTGCAACGAAGAAGGGACCTGGTATGTATTCTGCGAAGTACCCTTCGGGCCGTTCCGGCAAGATGAACCAGGTCCCTCTTTCGTCTCCGTAGCCCGGGCAGGACCCCACCCCGGGGGGGCGGCGGCCGGGATCCCATTTTGCCAGCCCCCACAGGTTCCCCGATTGGAGCCCCGCCCGGGTTTTCACGGGCCACGTGGCCGCCTCGACCTTTGGCAGCCACCACCCCGGCGGGTGCCACTTCGCCATGGCCGACGCCTCGATCCACTTCATCAGCGAAACGATCGACCTGTCGACGTATCGCAGCCTGGGGATCCGCGACGACGGCTATCCCATGGGAGGGTTTACCGAATGACCGAACCGGCCCCGCGGCACGCTGCGCACGCCCGCGGCGTCTTCATCGCGCCCCTGGCGTTTTCTCTGACGGCCGCGTGGCTGGCGTCCGGCTGCGGCGGCTCCAGCGGGCCGAAGCGCTATCCCCTGGAAGGCGCGGTGACCTGCGACGGCCAGCCCGTGCCCGGCGGCACCCACATCGTGCGCATCACCGGCACGGGCGGCCACCCCAGCGGCGAATCCCCCCAACGGCGCCCCCATCTTCCCGCTCTACAAGACCACCGCCGACGTGCCCCGCGAGGCCGGGTCGCACGAGTTCAACGTGCCGGCCGAACAGAGAAAAGAGCTGCGTCCCCCTTTCTCTCAAGGCGCATCCATCTCTATCTGCTTCTGCAGTTCGTCGTAGACGCGCTGCTCGTTGGTGGATCGGACGTAGACGGCGTAATCACGTCCCGCCTGCCCGTCGAGACTGAAACGGCTCGCCGTGAAATGCATTTCGTTCGCGCTTGGAAACCTCACGATTGCGTCGATTTGGGCTGCATCTTGGGGGATGATTGTCATCCGGATGGGTTGCACACTGTAGTCGATCGTGTAGTCCCAGACTCCGTAGAGGCCGTCCTTTCCCCTGGCCATCATCTTCCCGTCGTCTTGTAGCACCAGGACGTTTAGCGCCTTAAACGGTTCGCCAGGCCGCGTTGGCCGCTCCCAGACGCCAAGATGCGTGTCGGTCGGCTTCGAACACGAGGCCAGACACAAGCTGGCAATCACAACAAGGCAGCGTCTCATGGCAACTCCCTCGGTGGTTAGTGGTGTGAATTGACACCCAATTCATTTCCGACAGGGCTGAGTATGAGCAGGAGGAATTGGTGGGTCAAAGGGAGGCAGGAGGAGGACTGGCCCGCCCTTTCGAGTTCAGTGTTGCTCAAGACACGAGAAACGGGGCTGACCCCACGGACCGCGGCTGCCCGGATGAATCCCGGTGCTACGAACACCCCGAGCACGACGCGCACGGCTCGGCACCGTCCCAGCAGTAGGTACAGAGCTTTTCCTTGGGCAGGCCGATGGCCGAAATCAGGTCGGGGAGGCGCTGGTATTTGAGCGTGGTCAGTCCGAGGCGTTGACGCACGCGTTCGAGCATGGCGGCGTAGCATTCGGAATCGGCGTCGGCGAAGTCGGAAAGCGGTCGATCGGCGTCGCCGTTGAGCTCCTTGATCGCCCGGCGCCCGGCCAGGTCGAGTTCGGAGCGGGACCGCGAGAAGTTCAGGAACTTGCAGCCGAAGATCAGCGGCGGGCAGGCCGGGCGCATGTGAACCTCCTGCGCCCCGTACTCGAAAAGCCGGGCGATGGTGTCTTTGAGCTGCGTGCCGCGCACGATTGAGTCCTCGCAGAACATCAGACGCTGCCCGCGGATCAGGTCGCGGACCGGGATCAGCTTCATGCGGGCCACAAGGTCGCGGATCCGCTGTTCCTGGGGCATGAAGCTCCGCGGCCAGGTGGGCGTGTATTTCGTGAACGGGCGCCCGTAGGGCACGCCCGCCGCGTTGGCGTAGCCGATGGCGTGGCCCGTGCCCGAGTCGGGAATGCCGGCCACGAGGTCGACCTCGACGTCGTCGGCCTCGGCCAGGGCCCGGCCGCAGCGGTTGCGCACCACCTCGACGTTGATCCCTTCGTACTCCGAAGCGGGAAATCCGTAGTAGACCCAAAGGAACGCGCAGATCTGCATGGCGTCGCCGGGCGTCAGGACGGTCTCGGCCCCCTCGGGCGTGATGCGCACCACCTCGCCGGGACCCAGGAAACGCTCGACCTCGTAGTCCAGGTTCGGCAGGGCGCAGGTCTCGAGCGTGGCAGCGTAGGCGCCGGGCTTGCGCGCGATCACCACGGGCGTTCGCCCCAAGCGGTCGCGGGCTGCGTAGATACCGCCGTCGGTCAACAACAGCATCGAGCACGAGCCGTCGATCTGCTCCTGGGCGTGGCGAATCCCCTCGGCGAAGCTCGGCTGCCGGTTGATCAGCGTGGCCACCAGTTCGGTGGGGTTCACTTCGCCGCCGCTCATCTCGGAGAAGTGGGTCCGCTGGTCGCGGAAGGCCGCCGCGGCCAGCTCCTCGAGGTTCTGAATCCGCCCCACCGTAATCAGGGCGTAGGTCCCCAGGTGCGAGCCGATCAAGAGCGGCTGGTCCTCGTAGTCGCTGATCACGCCGATACCGGTCCGGCCGCTGAGCTTGGGTAGGTCGTCCTCGAACTTGCTGCGGAACTGGGCGTTGGTGATGTCCTTGATGAACCGCGTGAGTCCCTGGCCGTTGCGCACGACCATCCCCCCCCGGCGCGTGCCCAAATGACTGTGGTAGTCGGTCCCGTAGAAGAGGTCGGCCACACAGTCCTGCTCCGATGCCACGGCAAAGAGTCCGCCCACGTCGTACCCTCCCTTCGTGCGGAAAGAAGAAAACGGATCAAAGCCGCCGGGCGATGGTTCCATGTCGCCGGCCGGCCGTTAGCGAACGCCCAACATAGCGAATTGGCGCCGGACCGCAAGTGGCGGTGCGATCACGCCGAAGGGCGTCCCCGCGCCGCCCAGCCGTTGTTGAAGCCCGGCCTCCGGCCGGCTAAGATGGGCCACAGAACGACGTGTCCGCTGTCATCTCCCCCCCTCACGGAGCCGCACCGATGAGTCCCCAAACACCCGACCGGCGTCCGTCTGCCCCCGATCGAGTCCCTCGCCGCCGGTTCCTGGCCGGTACGGCGGCAGCGGCGCTGGCTGCGGCGCAGGTCCGCGGCAGGCCGAGTGTGGCCGGAGAGCCGGGGCCGAAGAAGTACCGCGTGGGCGTGATCGGGCACACGGGGCGGGGTAACTACGGGCACGGGCTCGACGTGGTGTGGCTCGAAATACCCGGGGCCGAGATCGTCGGCGTTGCCGACGCCGACCCGGCCGGGCTGGCCGCCGCCGTGAAGCGGCTCGGCGGGCCGAAGGGCTTCGCCGACTACCGGAAGATGCTCGACGAGATGAAGCCCGAGCTGGTGAGCGTCTGTCCCCGCCACCTCGACCAGCACCACGACATGGTCATGGCGGCGATCGAGTCGGGCGTGCGGGGCATCTACCAGGAGAAGCCGTTCTGCCGCACGTTGGTCGAGGCCGACGCGATCGTGGCAGCCTGCGAGAAGCACGGCGTGAAGCTGGCCCTGGCCCACCAGACCCGCTACAGCCAGAAGCTGCCGCAGATCTGGGACGTGATCAAGTCGGGGCGCCTGGGGCAGATCGTCGAGTTCCGTGCCCGCGGCAAGAACGACCGGCGCGGCGGGGGCGAGGACCTTTGGGTCCTGGGCACGCACATGCTCAACCTGATGAGCCACTTCGGCGGCGACCCGCAATGGTGCTTCGCCCGCGTTTGGCAGGAGGGCCGCCCGGTCACCGCCGCCGACGTGGCCGAAGGGGCCGAGGGCATCGGCCCGCTGGCCGGCGACGAGGTCCACGCCATGTACCGGCTGGATGGCGGCTTCACCGGCTACTTCGACTCGGTCCGCGACACCGGGGGGCGCCCCACGCGGTTCGGGCTGTCGATCTACGGCTCCGAGGGGATCATCGAGCTGTACAACACGGGCCACATCCCGACGGTCCTCTACCTGGCCGACAGCTCGTGGACGCCGGGGCGCTCGGGAAAGCAGTGGGTCGAGATCACCTCGGCCGGCGTCGACCGGCCCGAGCCGCTGGAAGACCGCGGCCTGCACGGCGGGAACGTGCTGGCGGTCAAGGACCTGATCGCCGCCGTGGAGGAAGGCCGCCAGCCGGTCTCCAACGTCTACGAGGCCCGCGCCGCCGTCGAGATGATCGTGGCCGTGTTCGAGTCCCACCGCACCGGCGGGGCGGTGGAGTTTCCGCTTAAGACGCGGGAGAATCCGTTGAGCCTCTTGGGATCGTCGTAGTCGTGGCGGCTGCTGCTGGGCGGGTTCGGAGCACGCCGGACCGCCGTGGTCGTCTGCGGAGTGGGGCACGTGTCCTACGGCTTGGGGATGGTCTCTCGAGTGAAACGGCGGCTGCCCAAAATCAAAGACCGTTTTGTCCTGTTTTCGCAGAGCGGCGACCTGGAGCTCACGCCGGAGGAAAAAGCTATGGCGAGAGACATCGAGACCACCCACGAACAGCTTCGCGCCATCAACCGGCCCCTGACCGACTACTTCCACATCGTGAGCCGGAAGGAACAGAATGCCCCCGACGATTGAGGTCCGGGACGCCACGCCCAAGCGCTGCTGGCGACACCGGTCTTGTTACCGTACAATCGGGCCATGTCAGTCCGCGACCAGCACCGCCGCGCCATCCTCGGCCGCGCCTCCAGGGAGGCGTGCAGCGGGTTGGCAGCAATGTAGGCAAGAAAACGGATGGGGACACACTGACTCTCCAACACGCGAATGCAGGAGACTCGATGATGGACTCGAATGTCGACAACCTCCGCCCTGGCAACGCTTCTCGGCGGGACTTTCTCAAGCTCTCTGTCGCTGGCACTCTCGGCGCGGGTATCCCGAGTACCCTGGCTCTGGCCCGCTCGGCCTATGCTGCGGGAAGCGACGTGATCAGGCTTGCACTGATCGGCTGCGGCGGACGCGGAACCGGTGCCGCCGTCCAGGCCCTGCAGAACAAGGCCACGAAGGGCGTAAAGCTCGTGGCCATGGCAGACGCCTTCCAGGACCGCCTGGAAGGCGCCTTGAAACGGATCCAGACACGGTGCGGCGATCAAGTTGATGTTCCGCCCGAGCGGCGGTTCGTCGGCTTCGATTGCCACGAGAAAGCGATCGAGGCGGGCGTCGACATGGTACTGCTATGCACGCCCCCGGGCTTTCGTCCCATGCAGTTCGAGGCCGCCGTAAAGGCCGGCAAGCACGTATTCATGGAGAAGCCCGTTGCGGTCGACGCCCCCGGAGTGCGCAGAATCTTGGCGGCCAATGAGGAGGCCAAGCGTCGCGGGCTGGTGGTGGGGGTGGGCTTGAACATCCGGCACCAGAAGGGGACGTTGGAGATTGTTCGCCGAGTCCACGAGGGTGTGCTCGGCCCCATCCACTTCCTACGAGCGTACTGCAACAACGCCGGCGTATGGGTCCGGCGCCGCGAGCCCCAACAGACCGAGATGGAGTACCAGATGCGGAACTGGTACTACTTCAACTGGCTTTGCGGTGATCACATTGTCGAGCAGCACGTGCATGCGCTGGACCTCGTCAACTGGCTTGCCGGCGCGGTGCCGGTTCGGGCCAACGGGATGGGGGGCCGCCAGGTCCGTGTGGGGCCTGAGTACGGGGAAATCTACGACCACCACTTCGTTGAATTCGAGTACCCCGACGGCGTTCGGATGTTCAGTCAGTGTCGCCACATTCCCGGCTGCTGGAACACGTTTGGCGGCATTGCCCACGGCACTCAAGGCTACGCCGACGGCACACAAGGGATCCGCCTGGCTGGCAAAGAACCGTTGCAGTTTGAGCGAGGCGAGGACGGCCACCAGGTGGAACACGACGATTTGTTCGCCGCCCTGCTGGCCGGTCGCGACTACAACGAGGGAGACTACGGCGCCCAAAGCACGATGACTGCCATCCTTGGCCGCATGGCGACCTACTCGGGCAAGGTTGTCACCTGGGACGAGGCACTGAGTTCCAACCTCAGCCTCGCCCCCGAGACGCTGGCGTGGGATGCCAAACCGCCGGTGACGCCAGCCCCGGACGGGCTGTACCCCTGCGCGATACCAGGTGTGAGCCGAGCCTGGTAGCAGCCAGCATCTCGCCGCCCAGCCGTGTGGCAAAGTCGTCCAATATCCATTTCGTCTTGGGAGTCGCTTCAATGAACCGATTTGGCACACAGTACTTGGCCTCTTGCCTGGTTCTCACAGTCCTCACAACTCCGACGTTCAGTCGCAGTCTTGCGGAGGACGTGCAGCCACGCGAGCTTCCCGCTCGTGATCCGGCCGGCGTCGGAATGGAAGCCGACCAGCTCGCACTGATCGCTGAGCGAATGCGGGACTTCGTCGAGGCTGGCCAGATCGCGGGCGCAGTGACCCTGGTTGCCAGGCGTGGTCATACGGTCCACCTGGAAGCCGTGGGCTTGGCCGACATCGAGAAGAAAGTGCCGATGCGCAAGGACTCGCTGTTTGCTATCGCGTCGATGACCAAGCCCATCACTGCGACGGCTGTGATGATCCTGCAGGACGACGGGAAGCTGTCGGTCGGCGATCCCGTCTCGAAGTACATCCCGGGGTTCAAGGACGTGCGGCTGAACGGCGAATCGCCCTCCCGGGAAATCACGATCCGCGATCTGATGACGCACACTTCGGGCATTGGCGGCAGCCAACGCACGGAGAAGACGCTCAAAGAGACGGTCGAAGCGATCGTCGAGCGGCCGCTCGATTTCGAGCCGGGGACGCGGTGGCAGTACGGCCCGGGGCTCTCCGTTTGTGGCCGGATCATCGAGGTCGTGTCCGGCAAGGCGTATGACGAGTTCCTCCGGGAACGGATCTTTGGACCCCTGGGCATGGCCGACACCTCGTTCCGGCCGACCGACCAGCAGCACGCCCGCCTCGCACGGATCTATCAGCCGGGCGCCGAGAAGAAGGCCATCAAACCCGCCTCGCACTGGCTTGTTGAGGATGTTGGCGAGCGGGCGCCGAATCCCTCTGGCGGCCTATTCTCAACTGCCGGCGACATGGCCCGGTTCTACCAAATGATCCTCAGCGGTGGCCAGCTCGACGGCAAGCGGATTGTCTCCGAAGCGTCGGTGAAGCAGATGACTGCCGTCCGGACCGGCGATCTGACCACCGGCTTCACGCCCGGCAACGGTTGGGGGCTCGGCTGGTGCGTGGTCCGCGAGCCGCAAGGCGTGACCGAAATGCTGTCGCCGGGCACGTTTGGCCACGGCGGAGCGTTCGGTACCCAAGGCTGGGTCGATCCGAAGCGGGAGATGATCTTCGTCTTGATGATTCAGCGGACCGGATTCGGCAACGGCGACGCTTCGGAAGTCCGTCGCGTCTTTCAGAAAATCGCGACTCGATCTCTGCGAACGGATGACCCAAGATAGCCCGGAACACCCGGCCTACGGGACCCGCAGCCGAACGAGGAAGTCGTTCACCGCGACTCGGTCCCGATCCTCGGGCAACCTCGACTTTTCGAAGGTCCGATCTAGCTGAGCCTTATCCGCCCGACTGCACTGCCACCAGCTCGATCCCCTGGCCCGTGCCGAGGTTGCGGGAATACTTCCGCTCTTCTGCGTTGTTCCAGTGCTCGTGCACTCCCAGGCTGGTCAGCCGCCTCGTCGGGCTGGCATGGTCAGGGTCGTAGAACGTGCCGGAGGGCGGGTTGTCCGCCAGCGCCGCTTCGTGGAGGTAGTCGTCGGCTCCGGGGCGCCGGGGAAAGTCGTCGAACTCGGTCCACAGGAAATCGAACCCCACGGAGTCAATTGCCACTGGGTCCTGTGAGGCCAACAGACTGCACGGCCAGTTGCCGTCAAACGGCGGCGCAAACCACCGCCGCGGCTCGTGATCCACGGGGTGTT
>Ga0180437_10003059_pt1 | contig 25467 bp, 22 predicted proteins | sample SS_ome_4_FD_132410 | JGI IMG/M metagenome (GOLD analysis project Ga0180437, IMG submission 132410) | Hypersaline lake sediment archaeal communities from the Salton Sea, California, USA - SS_3_D_1 metaG | ecosystem: Environmental > Aquatic > Non-marine Saline and Alkaline > Hypersaline >... | reverse complement strand
GATGCATAGTTTCGCGAGTCTTTCATCGAACATAATAAACTCAACCAAGCCATTATACCACAAAAATCGATCGCTACCAGCCATTGATCCTTCAATTCTTTTGATCATTCAGCCCTCTGCGCTCCCAGCCACCGACCGGCGACCTCAGAATAGACTACTTGTCCATCCAGCCGGACCGATCACGCGAAGGAAAGGAAGAGTCTATCCTGCGTCAGACAATCCTGGCCGGGGGAGGCCAACATCCAGAAGACAGAAGGGTTCACCCTGAAGAAATCGAGGTAGACGTGGGTGCCGGTGTATACGTGGACGTAGGTCGCATCGTTGGGGTCGATGTAGGCGTATAAGTGGACGTGGGCAACGCTGTCGGAGTTGGCGTAGGGGTAAGAGTTGACGTTGCGGTGGGCGCCGGCGTATCGGTAGGGGTCGGCGTGTAGGTGGGGGTATGAACAACGGTACCGGTCAAAATGGGCGTGGGCGTCGGCGTCGGATAGCCGGTGGGCACCGGAGACGCCGTCGCAGTCGGGAGTTGTGTCAAGGCAGGAGTAGGCGTTGAAGTAGGAACGTACGTAGAGGTAGGAGTAGACACAGGCGTGCCGGTGGATGGAGGCGTGGACTGGGGTGTGGGGGTGGAAGTAGGAACAACTTGGGTGGGCGCGGGAGGCAACGGCGGAAGGTACAGCGCCCCACCAACGCGAATGGTGTAATCAGGCAGACAATTGGCTCGCCGGATCGCATCAATACCCACACCAAAACGCAACGAAAGAGAATAAAGCGTATCCCCTGGTCGCACAATATACACCACCCAGCCTAGAGGTGGGCCGCATGCCCACGGAGTAGGACTGGCGTAGAAAGCCGGCGGCAAGTAGACCTGTTGACCAGGTTGGACAGCCAAGACACTCAAACAATTTGCGTCCTTCAGCGCAAGCGCGGTGATGCCAGCCTGGTAGGCGAGGCTGGTGAGCGTGTCGCCCTGTCGTACGGTATAGACAAACCACCCCGGCGGCTGTGGACAGGTGGGTATCAAGGGCATAGATGAAGTCGGGGACGGGGAAGGAGTAAGCGCCGGTGAAACGGCTGTGCCCGTTGCGAGCAGCGATGGAGAAGGGGACGCCGTGACCCACGGTGCAGAGGTAAGCGTGGGCAGAAATGGCACAGGGGATGGAATCGATACAGCCCCTGCCTGCGTCGGCGTCGCTTGCACGTCCGACGTGTCAAGCTGGCTCAGCAGAAAACTGCCGATCAACATTCCCACGCTGATGAGCGTGACGACAATGCTCCCCAGCAATTGCCGCTTGCCACCCGTACAGACGGCATAGGAGCGCATCTATCCCCCTCACTCCTGTCCTCCGGCGTCAGTAGACGTACCACCTGACCACCGGTCACTTCCAGCCTCGGATGAGAGTGGCAGAATGAAGCTAAATGTGCTGCCTACTCCCATCTCACTTTCCACCCAGATGCGCCCTCCCTGGGCCTCCACCAACGATTTGGCGATCGACAGGCCCACCCCGGTGTCACCCAATCCGGCAATCAGAGGATTGTCAGCCCGATATAGACGCTGAAATACTCGGTGTTGATCCTCGGTAGCTATACCACCGCCCGTATCAGCCACAGACACAAACAGATAATCGGGCAATTCTTCAACCTGATCGTCGTACTCCTCCAGCCGAGCAGTGACCTGAATCTCGGAGCCCGGCCGCGAGCACTGACAGGCATTGGATAACAGATGCTGGACAATCTGATAGAGGCCATCCCGATCTGCGCGGACGCGAGGCAATTCAGACGGCATATCCATCTGCACCGCCAGCTCTCGTTCGCTGAACTGGGCAGACAACGCCATAATGGCATCCTCAATGATATTGATGATGTCGACCGGTTCGGGCATCAGCGAAATCTGGCCAGCATCTATTGCAGTCACCTTGACTAAATCATTGAGCAACCCTTCCATACGTTCAACGTTGGCCTTGATCCGCTGCATGAACTGACGCTGCATCTCACCAAGAATACCCACGGATTCGCCCAGCAGCAGATCGGTATAGCCGGTGATAGAGTTCATTGGCGTGCTCAGCTCATGAATCAGTGAGACAGCAATTCGGCTCTGGACTGTCGATCCTGCCTCTGGGTAAAGAGTAATAGCCATTGTCCCTGACCAATCGGCGGTGTTAGATAGACGTGTCAACTCTGCCCGTATCGTTCGCCCACCTAGATCAAACGTCCTCACGACGACGCTCCCGGCCTGAGAATCCTCCTGCAAGAGATTGCTGACCGCCTGGTCAAACAGCGCGCCATCGAACAGGGTTTGGAAAGGCTTGCCGAGCAATGCCGACTCAGACTGACCCGTAAGGTACTGAGCTCCCTGGCTGGCCAGGACAATGTTACCTTGCCCATCGCTCACCAGAATGCCCCCCCACTCGCCGTCAGAAGATCGTGCGGTCAATGCAGACGAGACCTGTTGGAGAGCTTCTTCAAGCTCGGCCTGCGTCTGTGTCAACTCTGTCTGCAAACCATCTCGCACACAGGTGAGTTGTTCAGTCTTCTCTTTCCAATCAGCCAACTCGGCTTCGAGTGCAGTACGTGCTTCCGCCAGATTGCGAATCTCGTCCTGCCATATGGTGGCTTCGGTTTCAGCCTGGTTCTTATCCGAGGCCTGCTGCTCTCGCAGACGAAGTGTCGTGGCCAATTCCTCGGCAAGTTGGTGCTTCTGCTCCAACTCAGCCTCCAGATCAGCCACTCTCCGCGCCAGCCGGCGTGCCTCCGCATGAATCTTCCGCAACTCTGCGCCACGACCAGAAGACTCCCGACGGTTCGACTTGGCCATCGACGCAGCTATCGCCGCACCCACAGCCTGGAGGATCTGCTCGTCGCGCATTGTCCAACGTTTTTGGGAAACTGGGTTCCCAGCCAGCAAGACGCCGTGAAGCGCACTCCCATTGACCAGAGGCTGCACCAACAAAGGTCCTGGTCGATCAAAACCCAGGCTCCTGTACAGCGCAGCTATAGTGGGATCCTGCCGCGGCACACGCGCGCGCTGCATATGCCCAGTCTGAAACGCACTGGCCAGCAAGGGGTACTTAGACGCAAGCAACGTTGGCTCTTTTTCGGTGAGCATCACACCAGTCGGTGGATGAAGAGCGACCACGCGAACCCCCTTACCAGATCCCGAAGCGGGGAGGCCGATGGCGACCGTGTCAGCTCCCAGCGTGTGCTTGACAGTCGAAGCAGCTAGCTTCAAGACGGACTCGACATCGCCGGCAGCCTCAATCTGCCGGACTAGATCAAGGACGTTCACCATCCTCACTACGTTATCCCGATCGCCGATTGGAGACGCACCCAGCACGCGCCGATACGTTAGGCCAGCCACCAGGGGCAGTGCGGCCAGGTTAGCCAGTCGTACCCAGCCAGCCGTATGTGAATCAACAAATGGTGCCGTGAACTGCAGACCATACCCCGCGAGCCAGAGAGCAAACAAACAGATCGCCAACCCCCAATCACCCTCCCGCCAAATCACGCCAGCGACGACGGCCAGCAAAAGGACCAAGATGGCGGAGATGTCCCAGACAATTTCTTGCCAATAGCCACTGTAGATTATACCCTGCGCCTCGGCCTGTGGCCATAGCGTGGCAAAGGCCGCATAGACACCCGTGGCCATCAAAAGAACAGGCACGAACAACACGATACCCAGGCGCGGGCGCCGTTCCAGAATCGGCAAGAAAGTCCATACGGCCAAGACCAATATGACGAAGTCAAGGAAACGCTCTAGAGGGGGAAGTACGATGTTGGGCGAAAGCATGCCGACGCGATCAAGCACAGCGATGAGCATCAGCAGCGTGCGCCCGATGGCAAAGCCCAATCCGGTCACCAGTAGCCGTATAGAAGTCGGGTCATTGCGGTGGCGATTCCAGTGCCCAAAAGCCATTCCCAGGATAAGCTGAATGGCAAACACAGTGACCAGATGATAGACCAAGTCACCAGGCGGGACAGTGATTAGTTCAACGAGCTCTTTCAGAAACACCATCAGTATTGCCTATTTGTTTGCCCTGTGCGACGGACGATGCCCTCAGTACGACTCGATTGTACACCATAGTCAATTGGTGGTCAACCTACCGTCTACCCCATAATCATAAAGGACAACCCATCTTCATCCCTTGCACACCGACTATCCCCCGGCGTCACGTTCTGGTTCGGGCGTATCTAGAGGCCGTGGCGTGAAGACAATGCGCCAAGACCCCATTAGCGATCCATCCTCTTCATCAAGAGGGCAAGGTTCGATCCGCAAGCTGGTGACTAACGGCACTCCCAATTCACCAACCCCGAGCACGTAGCTCGTGCCTGGTTCAGCGTCGAAATCCACGTATCCCGCTCCACCACGGGGCTTAAGCCCGGTCACAGCCCGATCAGCCCCGCCCGGCCACATCAACCAAACCTCCACCCCAGAGATCCCGACGCCACGCTCATCAGTCACCACGACCTGAACTTGCGGCCTCTGTCCTGGTTCGCATATCTGTTCCTGATCGGCCAACTGCAGTCGAGCTAGAAGTGGAGGAGTGGGCGTAGGAGAAGAAGGCGTGCTTGTCAGGTTGGAGATAGTAGTAGCCAATGGTGATACGCTACGCTGGACTGGTGTGGAAACGAGAGTAGGCTCAGGGATAGGAGGAGTCACAGAAGGAGAGGGGCGAAGCGTGGGCGTGCGAGTCAATGTAGGAACGGAGGTGGGGAGAGGGGTGGATGATGGTGAGCTAAGAGAAGGTCGCGGTAACGGCGTCGGCGTGTACAGGTAAACCAACATCGCCGATGTGTGTACATCCAATGCCCTGGCCAGCGCGGTCAGACTGCGCAGGGAATCCGCGGAGTGACCTGCAGCAGCGTACTCCTCGATCAATGCCTGCATTGCGAGGGCCACGTCCTCTTGCTTGAGACCATCCAGGCGCGCGCGGGCGCGTTCCAGATCACCATCAACCACGTACGAGAGCGCTGTAAGGCGCACCCAACCATGACGATAGTCCGTGCGCAACAGCGCAGGGTACGTGTTGACCAGCTCTACGGGAGCGATGGCCCAGGTATACACCAGGCCCAGCACCAGCCCAATCCCCAGCCCGACGACGCTGGCTACGTGGCGTGGGGAGCGAGTGCTCATAGATCGTTCTCCAGATAGGGGGACAGTGCAGGAGTGAGAGCATCCAACGCCCCGGCTAGATGCGCCAGGCGAGTGATGTCCTCAGTACTTCCACCTACTTCAATCAGTCGCTCCGCCAGTTTGATCACGGGCGCGGAGGGTTCCTCTGGGTCAAGCAACCGCAGCCGATCACGAGCCTGTTCCAGGTTTCCCTCGATCTCGTAGGCGGCCGCAATCATCACCACGTAGTCGTCGCGATAATCCTGGCGCAGCACATCCGGTGCAGTGTTCGTATATTGCACCGGCCAAAGCCACCAGCCGATGGAAAAACCCAACACCAGCCCCACCACCACGCCGATGATGGCCTGCGTGAACCACTCTGGCAAACGGCGGGCTTGCTCACTCAAGGTATACTGGCTCCAGCATTCCGTAACAAAAACGCGGCGTTTTGAGGCGCGTACCCCGCCTGCGGACGCCGCTATGGACTCTCAGTCCAATCCTGTATTGACCAGATGCCGGAGGTGGGAATCGAACCCACATGGGCCAAGCCCACACGATTTTGAGTCGCGCGCGTCTGCCTGTTCCGCCACTCCGGCGCAGACAAAGTATACCAGAGAATGAGATTCTGGTCAACCGCTTTTTGCTACCCCCCCGCCTCCTGGCACAGGCGGATACCTTCCAGCGCGTTGACCTCATCCGGTTCTATCTGGAGCGCTGCTTCAAAGAGCGGATATGACCGCTCGCATTCCGCCATGTAAAAATAGGCCAATCCCAACGTGTAGAAGTACTCGATCCGCGGTCCCTCGACCCACCCGGTCTCAAGCTGAGCATCCACTTGCCCATCGCTCTGCACACGCAGCCGCCCGGTGCCGAGTGGATCTCCAGAAAGTGCATTAACTCCCCCGAACCAACCAACGTAGGCCTGCCCATACTTCGGTTGGGGTATGCCTGCCAGTTTCACCATGTACTTCCCCGTCTGTGTGTGAAAAGTCACCGTACCGTGGGCATTGGACCAGGCCGCGTTGTACTCTTCTGTTGGCATGAGTACAGCTTGGAGTGAATCCCGATCGTCCATCGAAAGAGATACGAACTCACCGCGCATGACGACGTCTGGCGATGGTCCGGTGGTATCGTCACCGGGCCGTTCGATCGTGATGATAAACGTCTCAGCCTTCTGTCGGGCTGCAATACAACTCAACTCGATGGCTGGCTTGAAGTTCTCGATGGCCGACTCATAATTGCGACGTGACCAATAGTTGATCGCCAGGTACCCAAACGCAGGCCCGAACTGGGGGTCTGCTTCCGTCGCCTGCTCCAGATAGGTTTCCGCTTGCCCAAATTCGCCCAGTTGTTGATATGTCTTCCCCAGCTCGGTCAGCGCTACCGCGTTGTCAGGGTCAATCTCAGCGGCCTGCTGGAAGCTTTCTACCGCATCCTCAAAACTGCCCAGCCCACGGTAGTTACGCCCAAGAGTGATATGAATGTGGGCCAGGTTAGGGTGAATCTCCAACGCTCGCTTATATGCTTCTATCGCCATCCAATAGCTACCCTGAACCTCCAGAACGTAACCGTAGTTGCGATGTACATCCACACTGTGGTCATCTAACTGAAGAGCAGTCTCAGCAGCCTCGACAGCGTCGCCCCAACGCTGAGCGTCGGCATATGCCTCAGCCAGATAAGCGTACGCCTCCGCGCTGGTTGGATCGAGTTCGATGGCACGCCTGCAAGCATCAATGGCTTCAGGCACATCGCCGTTCCAGTCGTAGGCCATCCCCAGGACAGCCAGTGCATGCGCATTCTCCGGCGACAACTCCGTCGCCCGGAGGCCAAGTCTCACCGCATCGACGGATCGCCCTTCCAGGGTCAGTAATCGCGTCAGTGGGATATACAGCAGCACGTCACCGGGGTCAAGCGCAATCGCCTGCTCGTAGGCACTGATTGCCTCCGAAAGTTTGCCCTGCAGATAGAGGTCTTCCGCCTCGGCAGCATAGGATCGTGCCGAGCGCGTCGGCGTAGGAGTGGGCACAAATGGAACCTCGACCTGCTCCTGCTTGATCAGAGCATAGACGTAGACTCCGGCGCTGATTAACATCAACAAAAACAACACTCGGACCGGAGACGACCGACGTTTTTTTCTCCGAATCGTTGGCTCAAGGTACATCGCCAGATCACCTTTCAAAACAGTGGTGTATCTAGATGATAGCAGCTTCAACGCGCAAGTCAAGGTTGCCCAGCTTGTCAGACGTGGTAGAATATCATATCCAATTTCAAAGACCGAGATCACTGGACACAGGAGGCTTGTTGTGCATACCTTGATGGTCACCGGCGGTGCAGGTTTCATCGGCTCCAACTTCGTCCGCTATATGCTGGAGAAGTATGCCGATTTCTCTATCGTCGTCTACGATAAGCTGACCTACGCCGGCAACTTGGATAACTTGAAAGACGTGGCCCAAAAGTTTGCTGATCGGTATGTTTTCGTGCGGGGAGACATCTGTGATGCCGACGTTGTGCGAGATACAATCCAGACCCATGACGTGGATACGATCATCAACTTCGCGGCAGAAACTCACGTCGATCGCTCGATCATGGCCCCCGACGCCTTCATCCAGACCGACGTCTACGGCACCTACGTGCTCTTGGAGGCAGCTCGCGAGTTCGAACTGGAGCGATATCACCAGATCTCCACAGATGAGGTATATGGTGACGTGCCGGAAGGTTCTTCCAAAGAGGCCGACCACGTAGCTCCACGAAGCCCCTACGCTGCCAGCAAAACCAGCGCAGACCTGATGGTCAACGCATACCACATCACCTACGGCTTGCCCGTCACCATCACACGGGGGGCAAACAACATCGGCCCATACCAGTACCCTGAGAAAGTCGTCCCGCTCTTTGTCACCAACGCGCTCGACAATCTACCGCTGCCCCTCTACGGCGATGGTATGCAGGTACGCGATTATCAGTACGTACTGGACCACTGCGAGGCGATTGATCTGGTACTGCACAATGGGGAAATCGGTGGCATCTACAACGTCGGCACGGGCACCGAGATGCACAACCTCGATATGACTCGTCTGATCCTGAAACTGCTGGGCAAATCGGAGAGCCTCATTCAGCCAGTCCGTGACCGGCCCGGTCACGATCGACGCTACGCGCTAGACGTGAGCAAGATCCGTGGCCTGGGATGGGAGCCTGCCCATACCTGCGAGGAGGCCATCGAGAAAACGATACGCTGGTACGTGGACAATGAGTGGTGGTGGCGTCCCATCAAGAGCGGAGAACGCTACCAGGAATACTATCGACAGCAGTACGAGGGCCGAGAAATCACCTGAGCACGATCTCGAGCCGGGGGACCGGAGGTTAGGCTTTGGGTGCGACCGACCTGGAACGGCTGGCTTCCTACCTGCTCAAGGAAGTGACCCGTGCCATCGGTGAGTTCAGCCTCATCGTCGCAGGGGACCGAGTAGGGGTGGCGGTTTCCGGAGGTAAAGATAGCCGCGCTATGCTCGAACTACTGCTCCGCCACCGGCGCAAAGTGCGCTATCGCTACCAACTGGTGGCACTCCACGTCGTCGGCACACCAGCAGGCTTCCCAGACTTACGCCCAGAGCTGGAGCCATGGTTTCGGAAGCTCGGCGTCGATTACCACTTCGCCCCACTAGAACTGCCACCGGAGGAGCCACTGCCGCTCAATTGCTTTCGCTGCTCATGGAACCGGCGCAAGGCCCTTTTCACTTCGGCGGCCAACCTCCGATGCAACAAACTGGCTTTTGGCCATCACGCCGACGATGCGGCAGCCACGACGCTCCTGAACCTGATGTTCAACGGTAAGCTCGAGACGATGGCCCCCTGCATGCCATTCTTCGACGGGGTTGTAACGGCCATACGCCCCTTGATTTACCTTACCGAGAAAGAATTGATCCGCTACGGGCAAGCTGCAGGCTTCCCCGATAATCCCCCCTGCCCTCAGGGTCTGACTTCCAAACGCGAGCAGACAGAGGCTCTGCTTCGGCAGTTCGGCCGGGACCAGAATCAGATCCGGCGCAACCTCTGGCGTGCCGCCAGGCAGGCGATGGGGTTTTGAGCTTCATACACAGCATCTGGCGGGCGACCGGACATCATGAGCCGAACTCATCCCCCGCGGCATACCATCTGATTTCCTCCTCCGCCCGCTTTTGCTCCTACGTCGCTTGTGGTATACTTGTTTGCAATCACAGACCCCATGGGAGGCAGGAATGAATCACTTTCTCAGTTTACTGGATCTGACACCTGATGAACTCCGCTACCTGCTCGGCCGAGCGGTTGAACTGAAAGAGGAATGGAAGGCCGGCGGCAACCCCCCGTTGCTCAAAGACAAGACGCTGGGACTGCTGTTCCAGAAGCCTTCTCTACGAACTCGTGTCTCGTTTGAGGTAGGGATGCACCATCTGGGCGGGCATGCCCTCTACCTCTCCCCCTTTGAGATCCAACTGGGCAAGCGAGAAAGTGTGCCCGACGTAGCCCGCGTCCTCGCTCGATATGTGGACGGCCTGATGGCACGAGTCTTTGCCCATTCCGACATACTCACGCTGGCGGAGTACTCCAGCGTGCCCATCATCAACGGGCTCTCCGATTACAACCACCCGTGCCAGGGCCTGGCCGACTTTCTCACGATCATAGAGCGAAAAGGTTGGGATCTGGGAGGACGCAAGCTGGCCTTCGTCGGCGACGGCAACAACGTAGCGGTCTCACTTCTGTTCGGCGCGACCTTGTTGGGCATGGACTTCGCGATCACGGGACCGCAGGGCTATGAACTCCCGTCTGACGTGTGGAAGGTCGGGCAAAAGTTCGCTGCTGCCAGCGGGAGCCAGTTGCAGGCAAGTCACGATCCCCACGAGATTGTCACCGGAGCTGACGTGATCTACACCGATGTGTGGGCCTCAATGGGCCAGGAGGACGAAGCCGCAGAGAGGGCCCGGACATTCAAACCCTACCAGGTCAACCAGGAACTGGTGACCGAGGCCAAATCAGACGTCATCGTCATGCACTGCCTGCCGGCCCACCGTGGACAGGAGATCACCGACGAAGTCTGCGACGGTCCGCACTCGGTACTGTGGGATCAGGCAGAAAACAGGATGCACGCCCAGAAAGCCATCCTGGTGGAGTTGATGGCATAACAACCGGAAGGACAGGACTGTGGCGAGGAATCGCAAGGTCTTCGAGGAGGCAGTGCGAGCCGGAGCCAATGCCGCCTGGGACAAGAACTGGGACCAAGCGGTGGAAGCCTACCAGCGCGCACTAGCCGAGTTTCCAAATGATGCAGGGGCATTGGCGGGTTTAGGGCTGGCCTACGCTGGCACGGACCAATGGGAGACAGCCCTGAAATACTACCAGGAGGCCAGCGCACTCGCGCCGGACGACCCGGTGCTTCACGAGCGCATAGGTCGGACGCGGGAGCAGTTGGGGCACAGGGAAAAGGCAGCCGAGGCTTACCTGGCCTCGGCCGACCGCTATCTGAGCCAGCAGCAAGCCCCTCATCTGGCTCTAGAACGGTGGCAGGACGCCATCCGTGCGTACCCCGACTGCCTGAAGGCCTATGCCAAGTTGCTCCAATATCACCAGCAGCACAGTCAGACGCGCGAAGCGATGGACGCTTGTCTGGCTATGGCGCGTATCTACCAAGCGCAAGGGCAACCTGAATACGCCATACGAGTCTGCAACTATGCCCTCAAGTTAGCACCGCACGACCCTCAAGTGTTAGCTGCTCTCGATGATCTGCGCTACCGCCAACAGACTGCCGTTGAACCAGAGGCCGACGTTTCTCAAGTAGCACCCGAGTTGCTGCCAGGCATAGGGGAAACAATCAGTTCCACTGTGTTTGATTTTGAGTTCACGTCAGCGACTGAGGCCAAGCCGGAGCGGGGTAGCCCCATCGAAATCACCCGTCAGAAGGCACTTGAAGATCTCGCTGAGAGTTTTTTCGAGGAGGAGACTTCAGCGCCATCTGCCATCGCGTCTCCCCTAAGCAAGGCGGAGATTGACACACTCATCGGGCGGGCGATCGATCTCCACACCCGCGGAAAAACAGAGGACGCTATCGCAGCCTATGAGCACGTGCTTCAGGCAAAGGTGGACAGACCCGCCATACGCTTCAATCTTGGCCTACTCTACCAGGAGAAGACACGTTTCGACGCCGCTATCTCGCAGTTCGAGAGTGCGGTATCTCACGCCAACTACGCATTGGGCAGCCACTTCGCGTTAGGTGAATGCTACCGTGCTCAAGGACGCATCGACGAAGCGCTGGGTCACTTCGTCGAGGTGCTCAAGAGCGTCGACATAGCCACCGTACGGCGCGATCGTGCGGACGATTTACATCAACTCTACGATAACCTGGCAAACAGATATAGCGGCAAAGGCAAGCGAGAGCAAGCAATGGAGTTCACCAACGCTCTGGTCGAGTTCTTCAGCCAGGAGGGATGGGAAAGCAAAGTCGTTGAGGCACGCCAACGGCTTGACACGCTAGCCCAGGAAGGGCCCGCCTTGAGTTTGGCCGATATGTTGGCCATTCCGGAATCAGAACGTGTTTTGGAATCCATATCGCTGGCTCAGGAATATGCCAATCGCAACATGTCCTACGCTGCGCTGGAGGAATGCTATTACGGCCTCGGACTTGCCCCCACGTATCTGCCCATCCACCGACAGATTGCCCAGATACTGGTAGCGATGGAGAAGATAAACGAGGCAGTCTCCAAGTTCGTGGCGATTGCTGACACCTATCAAATGCGCGGCAGTGTGCACTCAGCTATGGCAATGTACCACTATGCACTCAAGCTGACGCCGATGGACAGGGAAGTACGGACCAAGTTGATCGACCTGCTCATCATTAATGGGGAGATTGATCAAGCATTGGAGCATTACTTGAGCTTGGCTAACACGTACTACCAAATGGCGCAGATCGATCAGGCGCGTGAGACATATCAGGAGGCACTGAAACTGGCACCACGAGGCGCGCCTGACCAGGAATGGGAGGTTCGCATTCTGCACAGAATCGGTGATATTCACATGCAGAGGGTGGACTGGAGGCGTGCCATCGCGGTCTATGAGAAGATCCGCAAGCTTGCCCCCAATGACGCACGGGCTCGCTCAACACTGATGGATCTCTATTACCGCTTCGACCAACCCGAACAAGCGTTAGCCGAACTCGACGGCCTCGTGAAGATTTACCGCGATAGCGGTAAGCTCGAACGCTTGTTTGACACCTTGGAAGACTTAGTCCGAGAGCGGCCCGACGACATTGCATTGCGCACCCGTTTGGCTCAGATACATCTTGACGCCGGTAACGCCGAACGTGCTCTGGAGCACTTGGACCGATTGGGAGATTTGCAACTGGAGGCAGGACGGTATGAGGATGCTCGGGCAACCATCCGGGCCATCATCGCACTCCAACCACCCAACGTCGCTGCCTACGAACAACTGCTGGATCAAATCAGTGAACGTGGCTCCAGTTGAAAGCTATGATTAGGAATTGGACTAGTGACCGATCTTTTGTGGTATCTGCAACGGCTCGACAGGATAGACATCCTCGACATCCTGCTCGTAGCTTTCATTTTCTTCTGGGTTCTATATCTGGTACGCGGCACCCGTGCCGTATCCCTGCTTCGCGGCGTAATCTTCCTGGTTATCGTCGTCACCCTGTTAAGTGGCTTGGCACGCTTGCGAGCTTTCGCCTGGCTGATACAAAAGGCACTGCCGGCGTTGCTCGTGGCCATTCCCGTCATCTTCCAACAGGAGCTGCGTCGGGCATTGGAACGGGTAGGCCGAGCAGGGACGTTGTTTGGCCGATCGACAGGCAACCATGCTCTGATCGAGCAAGCACTGGCCGCGATCGCACAGGCAAGCCACGTCCTCTCCGAAAGACGCCATGGTGCGCTCATCGTCCTTGAGCGCGAGACCGGCTTGCAGGAATTCGTAGACAGCGGGGTGTTGCTCGACGCAGCCATCACCTCTGACTTACTGCTGACCATTTTCGATCCCCACACGATGCTGCACGACGGAGCAGTCATCGTGCGGCGGGGGCGGGTCGTGGCCGCCGCTTGTGTCCTTCCTCTGACCACCGCCTTCCTGGCAGATCGACAATTGGGACTGCGTCACAGGGCAGCCATCGGCGTGACAGAGGAAAGCGACGCCATCGCTGTCGTTGTCTCTGAGGAGCGCGGGGCCATCTCCATCGCGCACAACGGCCGCATCATCCGCAATCTCGATGCTAAGCGATTGGAAGCAGTGTTGCAGGCGTTCTTTCAACCCGTGCTGGAGCAGGCGTGGCCACGGTGGAGCGCCCGACTGCGACACACTCTGGGAAGAGGTACGTAGTGAAAGCAACATTGCGTTGGATAGCGAGCAATTTTCCCCTGATGATGCTTGCGCTGATCCTGGCCATTCTGGCCTGGGTAGTAGCCGTGGAAGAGGGCGACCCTACCCTGGAGAAACGCTATCCTCAGGCCATCCCAGTCACGGTCTCCGAACCACCGGGGGGGATGGTCATCGTTGGGGATTTCAACGAGCGCGTGCTGGTCACCGTCCGCGCCCCCCAGTCGATCCAAGATTCCCTCAAGATCGACGATTTCACCGTCACCGCTGACTTGACGAGCCTGCGTCCCGGGAGTCACCAGGTACCGGTTCAGGTCGTGCTGAACAAAAGCCCATCGCGAGTGATACAGGTCGAACCCGAGTTCGTCACCCTGGAAGTGGAACCAGAGGCGGAGAAAACGGTGCCAGTGCGTCTGCAGATATCGGGAGAGCCAACGCTTGGGTACCTGATGCGAGCGGCGAGCGTGGTTTCACGCGAGGTGACGGTGAGTGGACCAAGCACCTACGTCGCCCAGGTCGTCGAAGCCGTCGCAGAAGTCTCCGTGCAGGATGCCACGGAGACAATTGATGAGGAGTTCCCACTGCAAATCCAGGACAGCGAAGGCCAACCCGTCTCCTTCGTCACGTGGGCACCTGACATCACAAACGTGCGCATCCCCATCGAACCGTCAGGGTACTACCGGGCTTTGGCAGTCAAAGTTGTTCTCGAAGGACAAACCGCCCCTGGTTACCGCATTACCAACATCTCGGTCGAGCCGCCCACCGTCACGGTTTTCGGTACTCCAGACATCATCTCTGCACTGCCGGGTTTCATCGAAACTGAGGCAATTGACGTCGAAGGAGCACAAGCTGATGTTATCGAGCGACCGGCACTGATCGGACCGGCGAACACATCGGTGGTTCCCGGTCAGCAGCCGGTGGAGGTGCTGGTTTCCGTCGAGGCGATCGAGAGCAGCCTGACGGTAGAGGTCACGCCAGAGCTTCAAGGCCTGGGGCCAAGCCTCACGGCGACCCTCTCGCCGGAAACCGTTGAGGTCATTCTGAGCGGTCCGCTGCCCCTGCTTGAGACACTGGAGACCAACGATGTGCGCGCTGTGCTGGATCTGTTCGAACTACCACTCGGAACCCACCAGCTCGAACCACAGGTAGTGGTGCCGGAGGGACTAACCGCCCAAAGCATCCTGCCAGCCACCGTGCAGGTGGAGATCCTCATCGCGTCGAATCCCACTCCGACCGGAGTCAGTCAGGAGGAACCGGAGAAAGAGGTGGTGAACGAATGAGCTTGCCACTGGTAGCCCTCGTGGGCCGACCCAACGTGGGGAAGTCCACGCTCTTCAACCGCATTGTCGGACGACGGCTGGCAGTGGTGCACAGCCAGCCAGGCACAACCCGCGATCGGCTACACGCTCCTGCGGAATGGAATGGTGTCCCGTTCACCGTGGTAGACACCGGTGGCATCGAGATACTGCCTGAGACAGTCACTGCCGGGCGGCGCGCAGGACCCGAACGCGTGCTGACGCAGGATTCCGCCCCCTATATCCCTCTGATGCGCGCCCAGGCCGAGCAAGCAGTCCAGGAGGCGGACGCAGTCATCTTCATTACCGATGCCGCTAACGGCCTGACCGCCGCCGACAGTGAAGTAGCCGACGTCCTGCGTCGCGCCCGTTGCCCTGTCTTTGTGGTCGCCAACAAAGCGGACAACGACCGCCTGCGCCAAGATGCACTGGAGTTCTATGCGCTGGGTCTGGGCGAGGTGTACTCCATCTCCGCCCTCCACGGCACAGGTGTAGCCGACCTGTTGGACGAAGTGGTTGAGACGCTGGTGCCCACAGAGACGGAGGGCGAGGACGAGGAGGACAGGATCAAGCTTGCCATCGTCGGCCGCCCCAACGTGGGTAAGTCATCACTCTTGAACAGACTGCTTGGCGAGCAGCGGGCCATCGTCAGCCCAATCCCCGGCACCACCCGCGACGCCATCGACACATATCTGGAGTGGGAGGGCGTTCCCATCACGCTGATCGATACAGCCGGCATCCGACGACGGGGCAAGGTTGGGCAAGACGTAGAGCGCTACAGCGTACTGCGGGCACTGCGCGCCATTCAGCGGGCCGATGTGGCATTGCTGGTGATCGATGGCGTCGAGGGCATCACAGCCCAGGACGCACACGTGGCTAGCTTCATACTCGATGAGTGGGCCAGCGTGGTAGTTCTGATCAACAAATGGGACGCAGTCGAGAAAGACACCTACACAATGACAGAGTACACCCAATGGGTGCGTGACACACTGCGCTTCCTTGACTACGTGCCTGTGCTGTTTATCTCCGCGCTTACAGGACAGCGGGTACACAAGATCGTGCCAACAGCACTGGCGGTACAGGAAGCCCGCTTCCAGCGCATTTCCACCGGAGATCTCAACCGCCTGATACAGAACGCACTCGCGCGCCACGCGCCACCGAGCAAACGAGGAAAACGACTCAAGATCTACTACGTAAGCCAACCTGGCGTGGATCCACCGACCTTCGTTTTCCACGTCAACGACCCCGACCTGGTACACTTCAGTTACAAGCGATACTTGGAGAACCGGCTGCGCGAGGCATACGAGTTCGCCGGAACCCCGCTGCGGCTGATCTTCCGCCGACGGGAACGCCGGGAGACAAAGCGCACGCCGTAGAACCAGGTCTTTCACGATCGGGGATAGGTACATAATTGGAGACGTGATGAAAGGAACAAAAGGCTTTGCCAGGCTGCAGTTGTCCAACGGGTTGACCGTACTGGTCAAAGAGGCGCATGCCGCTCCAGTGTCCAGTTTCTGGGTCTGGTACCGGGTGGGAAGCCGGAATGAGTATACGGGGATCACCGGCATCTCACACTGGGTCGAGCATATGCTCTTCAAGGGGACTCAGATGTTCCCGAAAGGTGTAGCGGAAAAGGCTATCGCCCGTGAGGGAGGCACATTCAACGGTATGACGTGGTATGACTTCACCACCTACTTCGCCACGCTGCCCGCCGCTCGCATCGCGTTAGCGCTCAGCATTGAGGCCGATCGGATGGCCAACGCGCTCTTCGATCCGGACGAGGTTGCTGCTGAGCGCAGTGTGATCATCAGCGAGCGACAGGGAGCTGAAAACGACCCTGAGTTTCTGCTCAACGAAGAGGTAATGGCAGCCGCCTTCCGTGTGCATCCGTACGGCAATGATACTGTCGGTCACATGTGCGACCTGGAGACAATGACCCGCGACCAGCTCTACGGACATTACAACACGTACTACGCGCCCAACAATGCGCTGGTGGTTGTCGTGGGAGACTTCGAAGCCGATGAAATGGTGGAGTTGATCGAGCAACACTTCGGGTCAATCTCATCACGCCCGGACCAACCTCTGGTGAACGCCTGCGAGCCACCGCAAAAGGGCGAGCGCCGGGTGGTTGTTGAGGATCAAGGCAACGTCGCCTATCTCCAGGTTGTGTTCCGCGCCCCCACACCGCGCGAATCTGATTTCTTCGCGCTGACCGCACTCGACGCTGCACTCACAGGAGCTAGCGGTCTGACGTTCTTCGGCGGAGGCTTGACGAACAAGAGCAGCCGCCTGTACAATGCACTGGTGGAGACGGAACTCGCGACCGATATATCGGGCTCATTGGTCCCGACGATTGACCCCTTTGTCTATAGCCTCTCGGCCACCGTTCGTGCAGGCCACACTGTGGCCGAGGTAGAAAACGCACTGGAGGAAGAACTGGCACGCGTGGCCGATGGGTCCATCACGCCAGAGGAACTAGCCAAAGCGATCAAGCAGACCAAGGCGCAGTTTGCCTACTCCAGCGAGTCCGTCACAGGACAGGCACTGTGGTCGGGCTTCAGCCAAGTCTTTGCGGACTACACTTGGTCGGAAGACTACATCGCGAACCTCAGCGCGATCACCGTCGAGGACGTGCAGCGCGCGGCACAAACGCATCTCAAGCGGTCAAACCGTACGGTCGGATGGTATGTACCCCAAGAAGCATAGGCTTCGTCCATCAACAACGAGGTGACTCATGTCCATCCCTGGACCACAGGACATTGCACGCCACGAACTGCCCAACGGCATTGTCGTACTGGTACGCGAAAATCACAGCAGCCCCTCTGTCGTCGTGAGTGGTTACCTGCCCGTAGGGGCGTACGACGAACGACCAGAAAAGGCCGGGCTAGCCGCCTTCACGGCCAGCGCTATGATGCGTGGCACCGCAAATCGCACCTTCGCGCAGATTTTCGAGGAATTGGAAGCGGTCGGCGCCAATGTGGGCGTCGGCGGAGGCACCCACACCACCGGTTTCGGCGCCAAGAGTCTGGTCGAAGACCTGCCGTTGGTACTTGACATCCTCGCCGACGTACTGCGCCATCCTGTCTTCCCCCGCGACGGTGTGGAGAGACTACGTGGCGAGATTCTCACCAGCCTGGAGGAACGTGCACACGATACCCGGCGCATGGCCAACCTGACATTCCACGAACTCGCCTATCCCCAGGAGCATCCCTATGCCCGCAGTCTCAGCGGCTACACCACGACGGTGGGCGGCATCAGCCGCGACGATCTGGCCGAGTTCTACGCTGGTGGCTACGGACCACAGGGGATGGTCGTGGTCGTGGTGGGTGCAATAGACACTGCCGATGCACTGGCCCAGATCGAGGCCGCTTTCGGAGACTGGAAGGGCACCATCTACGAACGCGCTCCACTCCCCGACGCCCCTCGGATCAGCGACGTCCGCGAGCGAACCATCTCCATCTCCGGCAAGACGCAATCAGACATCGTCCTGGGTTATCCTGGCCCACCGCGAACCGCGCCGGACTTCTTGGAGGCGCTGGTGTGCAACACGATCCTGGGCGTCTTCGGACTGATGGGCCGTCTGGGGGACAACGTGCGAGACAGGCAGGGACTGGCTTACTATTCGTTCAGCCGCGTGTCCGGTGGCCCTGGCCCCGGTCCCTGGCTCGTCAGCGCCGGCGTCAATCCGGCCAACGTCGAGCCTGCCATCACCAGCATCCGCGCTGAAATTCGCCGCATCTGCGAAGAGCCGGTGGACGAGGAAGAGCTGAACGACAACAAGGCTTTCATCACAGGCAGTCTGCCCTTGCGCCTGGAGACCAACCATGGCGTGGCGCGGTCAATCCTCAATATGGAGCGCTACAACTTTGGGCTGGACTATCTGCAGCGCCATGCGGACTTAATCGAGCAAATCACCGTGGAGCAAGTGCAGGCCGTCGCACAGCGCTGGCTCGACCCTGACGCATACGCCCTGAGCATCGCCGGTCCGCCCAGCGCGTGATGCCTGCTGCCATACCGCACGTTTGCTGCGCAGTATGCCCTATGCTTCACACATCGAGTTCCTATGCTTACCGTCGGCGTTGACCTGGTCACAATCGCCCGCATCGAACGATCGCTCGATCGCTACGGAGATCGCTTCCTGCAACGGGTCTTCACCCCGGCCGAAATCTTGTACAGCCGAGGCCGGGCCGCCGAACTCGCGGCCCGCTTCGCTGCCAAGGAGGCCGTTTCCAAAGCACTCGGCGTGGGCATGCGGATGATCGCCCGCGACGGTATCGATTGGCGGGATGTGGAGGTCATCGGCGATGCCCGGGGCAAGCCGCTCGTCTACCTCTACGGCCGTGCCGCTGAGCGGGCTGACGAACTCAACCTTACTGAGTGGGCAATCAGCCTGTCCCACACCCGCGAGCACGCCATCGCCTTTGTGGTGGCGCAATAGTCCACCTGCCCTTGCTCCCCCGCCGCTCATGTGGTACACTATTGGGGCACAAACCAGATGGAGGGATATCTAACACAATGAGTAATAAGAAAGGGCGCGTATTCTCCGGCGCCCGGCCCACCGGCCGCCAACACCTGGGCAACTACCTGGGTGCCATCCGCAACTACGTCGCTTTGCAGGACGACTACGACTGCATTTACTGCGTGGTGGACCTGCACGCGCTAACCACGCTCAAGGATACTGACAAGCTTCGTACCTGGACGTACGAGATGACGTTGGATTGGCTGGCCGCGGGTATGGATCCCGAACGCGGCACGATCATCTTCGTCCAGTCCCACGTACCACAGGTGACCGAACTGCACCTCCTGCTTTCAATGGCGACGCCCCTGGGCTGGTTGACCCGCCTGCCCACGTTCAAAGAGAAGGTACGCCAGCAACCTGACAACGTCAACTACGGGCTCGTGGGCTACCCGGTGTTGATGGCCTCCGATATCACACTTTATAAAGCCGACACGGTTCCGGTCGGAGTGGACCAAGCCCCCCACCTGGAGTTCACGCGCGAGATCGTCCGCCGCTTCAACTATCACTTTGGCGACGTGCTGATTGAACCGCAGGGCAAGTTCACCGATTTTCCCAAGGTGCTGGGGCTCGATGGCAAACAGAAAATGAGCAAGTCGCTGAACAATCACATCGAGATCGCTGCCTCGCCGGAGGAGATGGAGAAAAAGGTGATGAGCATGGTCACCGATCCGGCCCGCCGCTATCGTTCGGACCCTGGCCATCCAGAGATATGCAACGTCTTCACCCTGCATGGATTCTTCTCACCAGACCGGGTGGCACAGATTGAAGCGGACTGCCGGGCAGCACAGATTGGCTGCGTCGAGTGTAAGCGACTCTTCGCCAAGAACCTGGCCGCCTACTTCGCCCCCTTCCGCGAGCGGCGCGCAGCACTGGCCGCACAGCCGGACCGTGTGTGGGACATCCTGGCCGACGGTGCCCGCCGAGCCTCCGTCATCGCCGAGGAAACCATCGCGGAGGCCAAAGCAGCAGCAGGGTTACCTTGAACTACCACATTCCCCTGCGCCTCTCTATCAAGGATTCATAGATGCGCGCGGTTATACAGCGAGTGACCAGGGGATCGGTGAAAGTCCAAGGCACCGTCGTTGGCACGATTGGGCGAGGCATCGTCGTGCTGGTGGGTGTCACGCACGGCGACACAGAAGAGCAAGCCCGGTGGTTAGCACACAAGATCGCTGGGCTGCGCATTTTTGAAGACAGTGCAGGCAAGACAAACGCTGGCCTGCTTGACGTGGACGGCGCGGCGCTCGTGATCTCCCAGTTCACACTCTATGCCGACACCCGCAAGGGCCGCCGGCCAAGCTTCACGGATGCCGCTCCGCCAGAAGATGCCGAGCCGCTGATCGAGCACTTCGTCCAGGAACTACGAAACCACGGCGTATCCGTCGAGACCGGGATCTTTCGGGCCGATATGCTGGTGGAAATCCACAACGACGGTCCCATGACAATTCTCCTGGAGCGATAAACCAATCCACGTAACCTGAGCGCCCGGCTTAGTGTCCGGGCGAATCGCTTATGTATCTTTGGGGTTGTATTATGAGCAGTTAGTTTCTCGATTGGAAATCATACTTCATAATCAGGAGGAGAGTCCGATGGTCAAGATTGTAGCAGATACCCTCTCCAGCATCCCGCTCGATGTAGCCAAGGCACACGGGATCACAATGCTGCCGCAGATCATTATCTTCGGTGAGGAAACCTACCGGGATGACACCGAGATGAACACCCAGACTTTTCTGGAAAAACTCCGCACGTCCCCGGTCCTTCCCAAGACTGCCGCGCCACCTCCGGCCCTGTATACCCCGATCTTTGAGCAGATGATAGAAGAGGGTCACACCGTCATCTGCTTGTGTCCCTCCACCGACCTGAGTGGCACTTTTCGCTCTGCTAGTGTTGCTCTGGAAGACTTTCCCGGCGCCGACATTCGGGTCGTGGATACTCGCTGCATCGCGGGCCTGTTTGGGGAGATGGTGCTGTTGGCCGCTCAGTGGGCGCACGATGGTGTCGATGCGGACACGATCATCGCTCGAATACACGATCTGATAGCCCGGCAGCGAACCTACTTCGTAGTGGATACGTTGGAGTATCTGCACAAAGGCGGACGCATCGGTGGGGCGAAAGCGCTCCTGGGCGGGGTATTGCAGGTCAAGCCCATCCTCACCCTGCAGAACGGGCGCGTAGAACCGTTTGAACAGCAGCGAACAACGCGGCGCGCGCTCTCCCGATTGCGCGAACTCGTCCTAGAGGAATGTCCCCACGGCGCCGACGCTCATCTCTGCATACTGCAGGTTGATGCCGAGGAGGAGGCACAAGCCCTGGCGACTGACCTAGCCGCCGCGATTGGTGTGCCCGAGGCGCCCATCTACGAATTGCCCCCTGCTGTCGTCGTCCACGCCGGCCCGGGCACTCTGGGCGTTGGCTTCCTCGCCGCCACGGCTTAACAAGGAATTGCACATGGCGAAAATCCACAAGGTGGACACCACCAACCCACAAGACGTAAAGAGATTTGTCCAGTTCCCATTCCGACTCTATCGCGACTGCCCTCAGTGGGTACCCCCACTGGTATCCAGTACCCGCAAGCAACTGGACCGGGAACACCATCCTTTCTACCGCCACTCAGAGGCCGACTTTTTCCTGGCACTCCAGAATGGCGACGTGGTAGGACGCATCGCCGTGCTGGAACCACACAAACGCAACAGCTACCGAAATCGGAACGGCGCCTTCTTCTACCTGTTTGAGACAGTGGAGGACATTGAGGTTTCTCGCGCTCTTTTCACCGCTGCCTTCGATTGGACACAGCGCCAGGGCTTGCAAGAGATCAGCGGCCCGGATGGCTTCCTCCCTGGCGACGGCCTGGGTGTCCTGGTCAAGGGCTTTGAACACCGTCCGGCGATGGGAATCTCCTACAACCCTCCCTACTACGATGCCTTCATCAAGGACTCAGGTTTCCACAAACAGACCGACTACCATTCCTGTCACGTGCCAGGAGATTTTGAATTACCGGAACGGATATGTCGCGTCGCAGAGAAGATCAAAAAGCGAAGAGGATTCCAGGTGCCCCATTTCCAGGGCAAGGAAGATCTAAGAGCCATAGCATCCCGGGTGGTCGAGGCCTACAACGCTGCATTCTCAGAGAACCGGGAGTTTATCCCAATCACCGGCGATGATGCAAAGAAAATCACTCAGCGGCTCATCGATCTGACTCAGCCAGATCTGGTCAAAGTCGTCACCAAGGATGATGATATCGTTGGGTTCGCGCTGGGCTTCCCCGATGTCTCGGCGGCACTGCAGCGGTGCAAGGGGAGGCTTTGGCCATTCGGCTGGTCGATGCTCCTTTGGGAATCCAAGCGCACCCGTTCGGTCAATTTCAACGGAGGTGGCGTCCTCCCCAAGTATCAGGGTCTGGGCGTGGTTGCCATACTATACGCGGAGATGTACAAGACCTTCCAGGAACGAGCATTTCTACACGGAGACGTCGTGCAAGTCAATGAGCGCAACACAAAAATGATGCAGGAGATGCAAGCGCTGGGAGTGGACTTCTACAAAACACACCGCATCTACGAACGATCGTTATAGGAGCACGTGACTACCCCCTGATTTACCTCTCGAGACGGAATTCTGGAAACACCGGCGGTCGCCCGGTTCGGCTTGGATGGCCGCCGGTGTTCAGTTTGTGGGAAACCAACACATCGACTGTCCTACCAAATCCACCGCGGCGCCGCGGTGCCCCGGCCCACACCTCAGTATGGCACGAAGTACCGGCGGATTTATCTTGCCCCGGACGGACTTAACTGGTATAATTAAATAGAAGATCATAATAGGAAAGGTTGGATCATCGGATGCTGTGGCTGCGAGAGGCCTTCGCTTCTCATCAGTTGATGCTGGAACTTTTACATGGACAGGCCTTTTTCGTGTTAGGCCTCTCGATCATTTTCCTTGCCCGCCAGGGCGCACGCCTGGAAATCGCCCGTGGTCTTCCACTGCTGGCAGTATTTGGGTTTTGTGAAGCGCTGGTAGCGTGGAGCACCGCGTGGTTGATGTCCTTGAGTGCCCCGCCCCTCTGGCTCATCTGGTCGCGTCTAATTCTGCTTACGATTGGCTACGCTTTCCTGCTTGCCTTCGCTGTGCGGACCCACCTACCACTCGACAAACACCATTGGAAACGGTGGGCACTGGCCAGTGGAGTTCTTCTCGCGTGGCTGCTCGCGCTGGGCATTGCTCGCCTGTCAGGAGTACCGTCAGAGCATATCTGGCTTGGCGGTGAGATCGCTGCGCGCTATGGGTTGGCGCTGCCCGGCGGCGTGATGGGGGCATGGGCACTACACCGCCAGACCCGCCGTACGATTGAGCCCGCCCGGCTGCCACTCGTCGTGTCCCACCTGAACATTACAGAGTTCGCGCTCGGGCTCTTCGCGCTGTTTGGAGGGCTTTTCGGCCCCGGTGCGCCAATCTTCCCCATGAGTGTGCTCAACGAGGGCAATCTGCTGCGGACGATCGGTATTCCGATTTCGCTCCTCCGTGGTCTATCCGGCATGGGCATCACATTTGGAGTGGTACGGGCGCTCAGTATCGTCTTCAACGAAATCGAGCTCTGGCTGGAGAGTGTGGAACGCACGCAGGCGCTGGCCCGCGAGAGGGAGCGCATTGGGCGTGAACTACACGATGGCATCATCCAGTCGATCTACGCCGCCGGACTCATGCTTGAGGGGGCCCAGCATAGCATTTCTGCCGAGCCGACGGTGGCAAGCACCCAGCTTTCACGCGCAATTACGAGCCTGAATCAAACCATCCAAGACATCCGCCGCTATATCTTCGACCTACGCGGCGAGATGCCACGAGACGATCTTGAGACCGGCCTGAGCAAGATGATCAAGGACTTCCGCATCAACACGCTGCTGAAGACGAAGTTCATCGTTGAGGGTGAGGACACCCGGCCGCTGACAGCCGAGCGACGGCAACACATCTTTCAGATCACGCGCGAAGCGTTGGCCAACGCAGCCCGACACGCGCAAGCCCGACAGGTCGAGGTGCATCTGCGATACGGCGTCAATGCGTTACAGCTCCGCATCTCCGACGACGGTATTGGACTCCCGTCCCTGCCGATCAATAAGGGACAAGGATTGCGCAACATCCGCGAGCGCGCACGGCTGCTCGACGGTATGTTAGACATCGACACAGCGCCGAACAAGGGCATGGCCATCATCCTCACCGTGCCCTACTGAGCCAAATGTATACTGCGCGAACCATACCTGCACACCGGGTATGCGCAGTACAGAATATGCATGTCGCATTGTACATTGCTGCGAGAGGGAGTATGACACTCAAAATTATCATCGTAGACGACCACGAGGTCGTGCGGCTTGGCCTCCGCACACTCCTTGACCACCATCCCAACTTCTCGGTCGTGGATGAGGCTGCCACGGCCAAGGAGGCAGTTCAGAAAACACTGCTGCTCCGGCCCGATGTCGTAGTCATGGACATCCGGTTGCTGGGAGGGAGTGGCATCGACGCCTGCCGAAAGATCATCGAGCAGGTCCCTGATGCCAAAGTCATTATGCTCACGTCCTACGCCGAGGATGAGATGCTGTTCGATGCCATCTCTGCCGGAGCGTGCGGGTACGTGCTCAAGCAGATCGGTAGTGACGATCTGATCCAAGCAGTCGAAGCAGTGGGGAGAGGCGAAGCGCTGTTGGATCCGGCACTCACGCAGCGCGTCTTCGCTCGCGTACGCGAAGCAGCGCGCAAAGAGCACGAGGAGTCCTTCGCCAGTCTGACCGACCAGGAGATGCGCGTCCTGGCGCAGGTGGCTGAGGGGAAGACAAATCGGGAGATTGCCCACGCGCTGTTCTTGGGCGAGGGCACGGTCCGCAACTACGTCAGCAGCATCTTGAAGAAGCTGAACCTGACGAACCGCGCTGAGGCCGCTGCATACGCGGTAGAGCACAGTCTAAAAGAGTTTCTATAACGCGGTGGACAAGTCCCCCCCCACTGACTACGACAGCCGGAGCATAGGTCCCATCCATCGGTCTTGGTGCAACTGCCCAGGCCAAGTGCCAGGCACTTCCACGGTGCTGTTCACCGACTGACCTAGAACGCAGCTTCCTGCAGGTACCGGTTGCACTGTCCGACGGCGGCGTCAAGCTGCGTCTGGGCATCCTCACCCCCCAAGACGGCAACGAGCATCTCCGAGATAGCCCCGCTGCACG
>Ga0180437_10003058_pt1 | contig 25478 bp, 18 predicted proteins | sample SS_ome_4_FD_132410 | JGI IMG/M metagenome (GOLD analysis project Ga0180437, IMG submission 132410) | Hypersaline lake sediment archaeal communities from the Salton Sea, California, USA - SS_3_D_1 metaG | ecosystem: Environmental > Aquatic > Non-marine Saline and Alkaline > Hypersaline >... | reverse complement strand
GTAGGAGATTTCGATGTCGACCTGCTCGCCCGGCTCGATGTTGGCGACCGACTGGGTGAAGATATTGGGTCTTTCCTGGTCGAGCAGGCTTGCCACCTTTCCCTGGGCTTTGGCTGTTTCGTAAATTGCCCTGGCTTCGCTCCTTTCCCGGATTTCCCCCTTGATGACCCGGTCGCCCACGGTCATGGTCATCCGGTCCACGGCCGCGTCCTGCGAGAGCGGGAACACGTAAACCGCCTCGATCTTGTCCTTGAATGGGTTGTGGAACTGTTGCTTGACCGTCACCCGGGCGATGAAGCCCGCGATGTCCACCTTCACGTCCGTGTGCTTCAGCGGGCAGGAGCCGAGCGACTCGCCCTTGGAGCCGAAGGCGTCCAGCCGGCCTTGGGTGATCGGGCTGTCGATCTTGGCCCAGGCAGGCACCGCGGCGGACATCCCGCCCGCAATGGCGGCCAGCACGGCAAGCAGCGTAGGAAGCCAGTTTCTCGTGCGCATGGTTGAACCCCCTGTGAGTGAGCCTGGATGAGGGAACCCCGCCACCACCCGGGCCGGGCAGGACGCAACCCCGCAGACGTGACTCGTTGCCCTCTTCCCATTCCGCGTGGCGTGGGCCGATTATTCCCGGCTTGGCCGACAGGCGGGCAATGCCCCATAATGCGGTAGGTTGAACGAACTCGTCTTTCGGGGAGGGCGCGATGAAACGCACACTCAACGCGGTTCGCAGGCGATCTTCCGCCACCTTGTTCGGCGTCCCGCTCTGGGAGGTTGCCACCGGGCCGGACGAGGCGCGGGGCGAGAGCCGGGGACATGCCACGGCGATCGTCGCCATCGGCGACGTGGCCACCGGCGTAGTGGCCATCGGCGGCGTCGCCCGGGGGTTCGTTGCCTTCGGCGGCGTGGCGCTCGGGCTGGTGGCCCTGGGCGGGCTGGCCGTGGGCGGTTTGGCCCTGGGCGGGGCTGCAATCGGCGGGGTGGCCATCGGGGGCGGGGCCGTCGGCTACGTGGCCGTCGGCGGCGGGGCCGTGGGCGTCTACGCCATGGGCGGCGGGGCCGCGGGCGAGCACGTGATCGACGCGGTGCGAAAAGACCCGCAGGCATTGAAGTTCTTCGAGACCTGGCTGCCGTGGCTCGTTGGGGCGTTCGTTGCCCTGGACAGCAGGCCGCGGCCGGCGCGGGCTCGCGCAGCTCCGTGAGGAGATTGACTGTTGCGGCGAGGGTACCTATCCTTGGGGTAGGACCATGGTTGTCACCGAACCCATCACGACCGCCGAACAACTGCTCCGCGCCCAGGATCTCGGGCGGTGCGAGCTGGTCCATGGAGACCTTGTCATGATGTCACCGGCCGGGTTCGAGCACGGGCGGATCGTGGTGCGCATCACGCGGCCCTTGGCGGAGTTCGTCGAACAGCAGAAGCTGGGCGTGGTCACCGGCGCGGAGACCGGCTTCCACATCGCCCGCGATCCCGACACGGTGCGAGCCCCGGACGTGGCTTTCCTTCGGGCCACGCGCGTCCCGGCCGAGCCGGAGCGGGGCTTCTTTCCCGGGGCCCCCGATCTGGCGGTCGAGGTCCTTTCGCCCGAGGACCGGGCGAGCGAGGTCCTGGCCAAAGTGCGCGAGTGGCTAGGTGCGGGCGCGGAAGCGGTGTGGGTTGTTGACCCTACAACCGAAACGGTGTCGGTCTACCGCAGCCCGAACCGGGCCGAGGTGCTCGGCCAGGAAGACGTGCTCACCGGCGGGGAGCTGCTGCCGGGATTTCGGGTCCCGGTGAGCGAGATCTTCGCTCGATAGTCCGTTCCGGCAGGCAGGGATGCCCGCCCCACTTCACCGCGCCATCGCCATGCGCGACTCATCGAGCCCCAACCGCTTCATTTTCTTGTAGAGCGTGGTGCGGTTGATGCCCAGGGCGTCGGCCGTCTCGTGGCGGTTCCACTGGTGGGCTTCGAGGGCTTCGAGGATGATCTGGCGCTCGGGGCCGGCCAGGGCTTCTTTGAGCGTACGCCCGCCGATCGGCTCGATGCCCACGGGGGCGTGGGCCAAGAGCGTGCTCGGCAGGTCGGGCACGTCGATCACGTCGCTCTTGCCCAAGAGCACGGCCCGCTCGATCACGTTCTCCAGCTCGCGCACGTTGCCCGGCCAGGCGTAGCGCTGCAGCGTGGCCATCGCGTCGTCGGAGAAGCCGCGCACGTTCTTGCCCGCGTCCTCGCGGACCTGGGCGAGGAAGTGCTCGGCCAGGAGCGGGATGTCGGAGATCCGCTCCCTGAGCGACGGCAGCTCGATGTTGATCACGTTGATCCGGTAGAAGAGGTCCTGGCGGAAACGCCCCTCGGCGACCGCGCGGGAGAGGTCCTCGTTCGTGGCCAGGATCACCCGGGTGTCGATGGTGAACGTCTCGGTGCCGCCGACCTGCTCGAACTCGAGGTCCTGGAGCACGCGCAGGAGCTTCACCTGCATTCCGGGGCTGGAAGTGCCTACCTCGTCGAGGAAGATAGTGCCGCCGTCGGCCTGCATGAACTTGCCCAGCTTGTTGCCCGTGGCGCCGGTAAACGCACCGGCCACGTGGCCGAACAGCTCGCTTTCCAGCAGCGTTTCGGGCAGGGCGCCGCAGGCCACTTCGACGAACGGCTTGTCGCGCCTTCCGCTGCGGCGGTGGATGGCCCGGGCCACCAGCGACTTGCCCGTGCCGCTCTCACCGGTGATGAGCACCGTGGCCCGGGTGTCGGCCACGCTGTCGATCATGTCGTAGATCCGCAACATGCGGTGGTCGTGGCCCACGAGGTTCTCCATGCCGAAGCGCATGTCGAGCTGGGCCTTGAGCGACCGGTTCTCCTCGATCACCTGGCGCTGCGAGAGGGCCCGCTCGATGGCCATCTCGAGCTCGTCGTCGATCAGCGGCTTGGTCAGGAAGTCGAAGGCCCCCAGGCGGATGGCCTCGACCGCCGTCTCGACCGTGCCGTAGCCGGTGATCATGATCACCGTGGTATTGGGGTGTTTATTCCGGCAGTGCGAAAGCAGGTCGAAACCGTCGTCCTCGCCCAGGCGAACGTCGGCCAACACGAGGTCGTAGCCCTTGCGGTCGACCGCGGCGGTGGCCTCGGCGAGGTTTCGGGCGGTGTCGGTCTGGTAGCCCTGTTCACAGAGCCAGTCGGCCATGGAACGGAGCACTTGGCGGTCGTCGTCGGCCAGCAGCAGTGTGCCTTTGGTTTTCATCGCGGTCCCCTGGCGGTCCCCGGCGGTGCGGATTGGGTGGAACGTAGCGGCGGTGCCGGTTGCGAGGGGAGGGAGCACAACCGACCGTGTGACCAGGCCCTAAACGAAAAAGGGACCTGGTTTATTTTGTGCGAAGCACCCTTCGGGCCGTTGAAGGCAGAATAAACCAGGTCCCTTTTTCGTTTTGCGGCGGGGAGCGGTGGAGGGGGGCAACCGCACGGGCTGTCGCCAAATATCTACGTTACGGGGTGAGGTCGGTCAACGCGCGGCTTTGGGGAATTTCGGCTTCTTGGGCAGGCGGTTCGCATAGCGCGGGTTGTCCGCCGGGGGGCGTTCGAATACGCCGGGCAGTCCACCCATGAGAGGGGGTTTGTCGCCCGTCGAGGGACCTTGCCCATGCCCGCTTCGGGGCGCCCCGACCGGGGCAAACCGCTCCGTACCACGGTGGGCGAAAAAAAAGATGAGATTTCGGGACCCGGATTTGCTCCTGCGAACCCCCAGAAAAGACCAGTTTCCCCCTCGAATTGGGTCCGAATTCCGCATTTATCCCGCTGTATCGGGGGGGGAAAATCGTTCTACCGGGGGATTTTAAGCTGCCCGCTGGTGTACTAAGATTGGAACAGTTCGTTACCCTTTCAGGACCACAATCGGACCAGCGGATTGCCCCCGCTTCGGCCCCCGCAGACCGGGAGGCCCGGTCGCCGGGGGCGCCGGATCCCGATGGACCGGTGGCCACGGACCATGTACCTTTGGAGACCCCAATGAGTGTCAAGATGCTCGTGTGCGACGACCACGAAGTGATTCGCACCGGCCTGGCCAGCCTGTTGGCCGGCAGCGAAATCGAGATCGTCGGCGAGGCCGGCAACACCAAAGACGCGGTGAAGCTCGCCCAGAAGCTCAAGCCGGACGTCGTGCTGTTGGACATCCGGATGCCCGAGGACGACGGGCTGACGGCCATCGAGAAGTTCAAGGCCAAGGCGCCCGACTCGAAGGTGGTGATGCTCTCGACCTACGACAACCCGACGTACGTTGCCCGGGCCGTGGCCCTGGGGGCCTGCGACTACGTGCTGAAGGGCTCCACGCGCGAGAGCATGATCGCCACGATCACGGCCGCGGCCCGCGGAGAGTCGCCCAGCCGTCACGGCGAGCTGAAGCGGGTGGCCACGGCCATGAAGACCCGACAGGCCATCGACGACGACGACGTGCCGCTCACCCAGCGCGAGACCCAAGTGCTGCGCCACGTGGCCCTGGGCCTGTCGAACAAGGAGATCGGGCGCTCGCTGGAGATCAGCGTCGAGACGGTCAAGGAGCACGTCCAGAACATCCTGCGCAAGATCGCCGTCAGCGACCGCACCCAAGCGGCCGTGTGGGCGGTGCGCAAGGGGTTGGTCTGACGACGTACCGTGGGACGGATTGCCTAATCCGTCCATTGATGGACGGACGACACTGTCTAGCGCTCCGTAGATAGGAGACGCAGATTTCGCCGCGTACACGATCAGCATCGCCCGGGAATTGACGGCGCAGTTTTTCCGTTTCGCCACTTTGAATCCGCACCAACTGGCGGGGCACGTGGCGAACCTCGATTTCTGGGCCGATGAAATAACGCACTGCCTGCGCGTGATCGACCAATACAACTCTCGGTTCGATTGCCTCGCCGCTGCCCAGGGTTCTTACGTATCCGCGCACAACACAATTGAATTCTCGTCCGTTGATCCGTGCTGCACGGAACGTCCGGCGGCCCGTCCGAAACGCATCCCCGACCGCGAACGCCAGAACACTCGCCGGGAATTGTGCGACGTGTTCTACCGGTTCATCGTTCGCTGCTGCAACGCCGGCCTGATTGACGAAGCTGCGGTCTTCGCGCAGTGTAAGCGTCACGACATCAGCGTCGATCCGCATGATCTCAAGCATCGCGGCACGTAGGAACGCGTCACCGCTCACCTCGCCCGCGGATGTGCCTTCTCGTAGACCTTGCGCAGCGCCGCCGTGCTCACGTGGGTGTAGATCTGCGTGGTGGTGAGGCTCTTGTGGCCCAGGAGTTCTTGCACGCTGCGGATGTCGGCGCCGCGGTCCAAGAGGTGCGTGGCGAAGCTGTGGCGGAGCGAGTGGGGCGTGGTCCGGGCGTCCAGGCCGGTTTGGGCAAGGTACTTTTCGAGCATTCGGGCGACGCTGCGCGTGGTCAGCCGGCGCCCGAACTTGTTGACGAACACGGGGGCGCCCGGGCCCTTGGGCTCGCGCACGTGCAGCTTGCGGAGCTTCAGCCATTGCTTCAGTGCGCGGATGGAGTAAGAGCCCAGCGGTGAGAGGCGCTCGCGGCGGCCCTTGCCGCGCACGCGCACCACGCCGGCCTCGAAATCCAGATCGCCGTCGCAGAGGCCCACCACCTCGCTCACGCGCAGCCCGGCCGAGTACATGGTCTCGAGGATCGCCCGGTCGCGGCGCCCCAGCGGCTCGCCCGGCGGCGGGGCCTCGAGCAGACGCCCGATGTCCTCGGCCGAGAGGAAGTGGGGCAGCGAGCGTTCCTGGCGAGGATTGCGCAACGGCTTGGCCGGGTTGGTATCGGTCCAGCCCTCGCGCTGGCCGAACCGGAAGAAGCTCCGCAGCGAGGCCAGACGCCGGGCGATGGTCGCCTTGGCGTAGCCCGCCTGGCTGAGCGCCGCCACGTAGCCGCGGAGCTCCAGCACGCCGACGTGGCCGGGCTCGGGCGCGTTGCCCCCCCGGGCCTCGGCCAGGTAGTCGGCCAGCGCACCGAGGTCCTCGCGGTAGCTCTTCAGCGTCAGCTCCGAGGCGTTGCGCTCGACCCGGAGGTACTGGAGGAAGCGGGCGATGGCCGTGCGCATGGGAGTGGAGAAAAAAAGGGGTCGGGAGTCTTTTTCGGCCACGGCCGAAAAAGACTCCCGACCCCTTTTTCTCAGGAAAGCTCGTCCAGGTCGCTGTGCAGCGGCATGTCGAACCGCGGCCGGGCCGCGCACTTCTGGCTTTCCTGGCGAATCTTCTGGCTCAAGACGGCGGCGTCGTACCAGGTGAAGCTCAGTTCCGGATTCGAGGCGTAGCGCCCGAGGGTCCGCAAGGTCTCGGCGCGGCTCTCATCGTCGTACAGAAAGACGTAGCGCTCCTTGCCTTTCACCAGCGCCAGTACATTGATGTCCTGACTCACGAGCGGGGTTCTCCTGCTGGGGGCGGAAAGGACGCCGGGTGGGGGGGCAACGCCGAATCCCTGGCGCCGCCCGGGGCTGAGGCTCCCTGCTGTTCTTATCGGATGCTGGGCCACCGCCACACCACTCGCGTTTCGCCCGCTCCCCCCCGGGCACTGAGCATCTCCCAGATGTGCTTGCGACAGCAGAACCGCACGAAATCGTCGCTCCGCTGCAAATAGCCCTGCCAACCGCCCGGTCGCGACTCGTCGCGGAAGGCGTAATACGTCTGCAGCGCCGCGGTGAAATCGCTGTCGTTGCCGTGGTAGACCCGCGTGTGACGCATCACCGGGGCGTTGCTCGGCCAGCACGTGGGCGGGGCCGCGCGGGGCGCCTCCGGCACGAACCCCCTGGGGTCGGGCCAGTTCGGCGGCAGCCCGGTGGGGGGCGTGCCGAAACCCTCAGCCCCGGCCAGCTCCGACCCCGACCCGGCCAGTGAGGAAAACCGCGGGGCCTCCCCCCCGGAGGACGGGTTTCGTTCAGCGGCCGGGGCCCCGGGCGCATGGGCCAGCGGCTTGACTTTAACCCCCCAGTCGGAGGTGATCGGCTCGCCCGACGAGCCATCCGGCCGGGCCGCAGGCGCCGCCCCCGGGCGCGACGGTACCGGACCCGGCGGCGCAAGCTCCTGGTAGCTGGGGGTTTGCGTCGAAAGCTGTTCCTGGGCCAGGGCGAATTCCGCTTCGAGCACGAGGGAGTCGGGTATCTGCTCTTCTTCGGGGGTTCCCCAAGGCAACCCGTAGCCGGGCGGGATCGGGTGGAAACCCGGATTGGCCGCATACCACTCCACCCTGATCCCCATGCGAGGGGGGGGATAGATCGAGTAATCGGTCACCGCGCCGACGACCACCGCGTCGACGTCCAAGAGCTGGGCCAGGCGCCGGGCGTCGCTCGGGCCGGTCAGCTCGGTCCCGTGGGCCAGCATGGCCGTCTTCACTACGCCGACCGGCACCACCTCGAAGCCCGGCACCGACTGTAGCTCGGCGTAGTATGCCTCGGCCACGTCGTCGCCGTTGAGCGTGGGCTCCTCGCTGAGGTTGAAGAACGGGGCCACGGCCACGCGGGAGAGCTGCGGGAAGGGATTGTGGAGCGTGGGACGATGGGCGATCTCCGGCAGCAGCGAGCAGCCGGAGAAGAGCAGGCAGGCGGAAACGGCCAGCAGACGTAACATACAGCGATTCAAGGAGTTAGAGGCTGTCCGAAAAGTTCGTAGTGACCGCATTCATGCGGTCCTAGACTCGCCAAACGGCACCTTTTCGCAGCTAGACCCGATGAATCGGGTCACTGCAAACACTTTTCGGACAGCCTATTAGAACAGCATAGGTCCCGGGACCCCGTAGCGTCGCCCTTATCGGCAAAATCAGCCCATTTTCTCCAAGCAAAACAGCCGTTACGGCTTCCCGGCCACGCCGGCCTTGAAGCACGCTGGGCGTTGCCGGAAAATGGCAGACGACGCTGGCAACAACGCACCCACGCGGCGAAGCGCCCCGTACGACGGCCTTCCAAGGCCGTCGCCGTCGCCCCGCAGCCCTCGACGGCCTTGGAAGGCCATCGTACAGCAGGTGGTTGAGCCGTCACCGGCCCAGGAAGACGCCACATGCCCCCCATCCAGTTCCCACGCGAGCAGCTCCCCCGCAACCCCACGCGCCCGGTGCGCGTCGGCACGGTCACGATCGGCGACGGCCACCCGATCGTCGTCCAGAGCATGTGCGCCACGAAGACGACCGACGTCGAGGCGACCGTGGCCCAGGCCGCCGAGCTGGCCGCGGCGGGGGCGGGCGTGGTGCGGATCGCGGTCGACACCCGGCGGGACGTCCAGGCCCTGGCCGAGATCCGCCCGCGCACCGAAGCGAATCTGGCCGTCGATCTCCAGGAGAACTACCGGCTGGCGGCCGACGTGGCCCCGCTGGTCGAAAAGATCCGCTACAACCCGGGCCACCTGTTCCATCACGAGCGGGAGAAGCCCTGGCAGGACAAGGTCCGCTTCATCGCCGACGTGGCCGGGGAGCACGACTGCGCGATCCGCGTGGGGCTCAACTGCGGCTCGGTCGACCCCGCCAAGCGGGCAAAGTACGCCAACGGCGACTCGGTGGGCCCGATGCTCGAAAGCGCCCTGGAGCACTGCGAGCTGCTCGACCGCCTGGGGTTCACGCGCTACTGCGTCTCGCTGAAGGACTCCGACCCGGCCAAGGTGATCGAGGTCAACCGCCGCTTCGTGCTGGAGCGGCCCGACGTGCCGCTGCACCTGGGGGTAACCGAGGCCGGGATGCCGCCCGAGGGGGTCGCCAAGACCCGAGTGGCCTTCGAAGAGCTGTTGCGACGGGGGATCGGCGACACGGTGCGGGTCTCGCTCACCGTCCCCAATGCCCGGAAGCGGGAGGAGGTCGAGGCCGCCCGTCAGATCCTCGCCGACGTGGCCGCCGGCAGGCTCCGCGGCGCCGCGGGGCACCGGCCCGGCGGGCTGAACATCGTCTCCTGCCCGAGCTGCTCCCGGGTCGAAAACCAGGCGTTCGTCGAGCTGGCCGAGCAGGTCCGCGAGGCCACGCGCTACGCCGCCGAGCACCCGATCACCATCGCCGTGATGGGCTGCCGCGTGAACGGCCCTGGCGAGACCGACGACGCCGACCTGGGCCTCTGGTGCGGGCCGAACTTCGTCAATCTGAAGCGCGGCCCCGAGCAGATCGGCGTCTACGCCTACGAGGAGATCATCCCGCGGCTGAAGGAGCAGCTCGACGGCTTGATCGCCGAGCGGATCGGCGGGCGGTCGTAGCGCGACCGCGGCTTCGATCCGTCTCACCATAGCCGGCAGCAAACCTGCTGCCGCGTCTTCGCGAGACCCTATGTCTTGCCAAGGCTCGCCCCCGTGCGACGTGCATGCATGGGCCTGAAGTTCTCTGGGACTCGTCTTGAACCACCTCTGGTGCCGAGTAGCCTCTCCACCCTCTGTGGGGGTTTTCTGGGCCGTTTGAGGCGTCAGGCCCGCTTGCGGGCATATACCCCAGATTCCGCAACCATCCCATCCTCATGCGCACAATTATCGCGAAAAGTTTCTTGCCCCCACGTTGGGCCAAAATACCTACAAGAAATCCCCCCACCAGAGGCAATTTTGGAAAATCTTGGAATTCCGTGTCAGGAATCGGGTTCGAGCGGCTTATTAGGGGTGAATTGTGGGTGGGGTACCCACGGGAATGTACACCTAGGTAGGAGAGCACAACAATGAGACGGTCTATCGGTGTTTTGGCGGTGGTCGTGCTGGCGGTGTCTGCCGGTACGGCGGGCGCCCAGCAAAGCAGGTGGTTCTTCGGCACGAACAACCTCCCGCAGTCGGGCTCGGGTGGCGACGAACTCATCCGGTTCGATTTCTACAACCCGGCTGGGTGGGTTGCAGTGGGTGAGATCACCGATTCGGCAACGGGTTCGGGGCTCAATGGCTTCGCCGGCCTGGATTGGCTGGGACGGCCGGGCCAAGGCCCCCTGATCGGCTCGGTTGGCTTTGGGGCAACCCTACCCGCGGTCTACTCGATCGACCCGACTACCGCCGTGGCAACTTTCATTGCCAACCCGCCTACGCCCATGCAAGACTTGGCGTATCGGGCGGCCGATGGCAAGATGTACGGTACTGACGCCGCCGACCAGCTCTGGGTAGACAACACCGCAGACGGCGTGCCCGAAACGCTCGTCGGCGCCTACGGACTGAACGCGGTGGAGGTGGGGCTGGCGTTTGACGGCGCCGGTAACCTCCTGGTCCATGACCTGGCTAGCGACATCATTTACAAGGGTACTGGCGCCGCTCCCGGCACGGTTGCCGCGCTGGTCAATTTGCCCTTCAACTCGAATTTCAGCCAGGGGCTCTATGCCGATGGGCAGACCGGCTACCACGCTGCATTCGACGGGGGTTTGTTTACGGCCGACAACTACGACTTCGACACGATTGCCGGCACCCCCACTTACACATATCAGGGCTCGTTCCCGATGGCCGGTGCTCTTCCAGCGGTGGAGGTTGGCGACCTGACGCCGTACGCCGTCGCCGTCATCCCCGAACCCTCGACCTTCCTCGTCTGGTCCCTGCTCGCAGCCCTCGGTATCGGCACGGCGTGGAGACGACGGAAGTAGAGAACAACTACTCTGATTGACCTCCTTGAGGAGCCCCGCAGTCATTTTGACTCGCGGGGCTTTTCGTTTCTTGCGGTCACCCCACCTCGGCGAGGCAATCTGACCTTTGGCCGGCCGTCCGATTGTGCTACCATCCCCCGGCCGTCACGGAGGACTGCCGATGAAGGTCCTGGCCCTGATCGAGGCCCCCGAGCACGTCTGCTATCGTTACCGGATCGAGGCGTTCGCCTGGGCGATGGCCGAGAGGGGGTTGTATCTCGAGGCCGTGCCGCTGCGGCGGGGGCTGGGCCGGCTCCGCACGCTCTGGGGTACACGCCGGGCCGACGTGGTCGTCTTGCAGCGCAAGCTGCTGCCGCTCGGGCAGCTAATCCTGCTGCGGCGACGGGCCCGGCGCCTGGTTTACGACTTCGACGACGCCCTCTGGCAACGCGACAGCTACAGCCCCAAGGGCCCGGAGAGCTGGTCGCGGGCCGGGCGGTTCTGGGCCACGGTCTACGCGGCCGACTCCGTAATCGCGGGCAACGGCTACCTGGCCGGGGCCGCCCGGGCCTACGCGCCGCCCGAACGGGTTTACGTGGTGCCCACGTGCATCGACCCGGGCCGCTACCGGCCGGCGGAGCACGTGCGCCGCGGCGCCGCCGCCCGACTGGTGTGGATCGGCCAGGGCAGCACGCTCCCCTCGCTCCGCGCGGCCGGGGCCCCATTGACCGCGGCCGCCGAGCGCGTGCCGGGCCTCGGGCTGCGCCTGATCTGCGACCGGTCGATCGAGCTGGGCCCGCTTCGCGTCGAGCCCCGTCCCTGGTCCACCGCCACCGAGGCCGATGACCTGGCCGGCGCCGACATTGGGGTCTCTTGGCTGCCGGACGACACCTGGAGCCCGGGCAAGTGCGGGCTGCGCGTGCTGCAATTCATGGCGGCCGGGCTGCCGGTGGTGGCGAACCCGGTGGGAATGAACCGCCGGATGGTGATCGACGGCGAGACGGGCTTCTTGGCCGAGAGCCCGCGCCAATGGGCCGACGCGATCGACCGGCTGGCGGCCGATCTAGGCCTGCGCCGCCGCATGGGCGCGGCGGGCCGGCGGTTGGTCGAGGAGCATTACTCCGCCGCACGCTGGGGCCCGAAGCTGGCCGCAATTTTGGAGTGCGGCGATTCATCGCCGCTTTCGGCCGCTTCTTCAAGCGCCGCGTCTTCCTCGCGTCCCCCGTTGCACGAGACCGTAGCGCGGATTGCCCAATCCGTCCGATTCACCGCGCCCGCCACAAAGCGGCGATGAATCGCCGCACTCCAAAGCATGAAGCACCGCCGGTGGACCCTGCTCTTGCTGTTGGCGGCCGGATGCGCCGGCCTGCGGAGCGTGTCGCTTACGCTTCCCGGGCAGTATTCGCTCGTGCGCGAGCAGTTGCGCATCTACAGCGACTTCCCGCTGGCCTCGCACCACCGCTTGATCGAGGAGCTTTGCATGCTGCGCCTCGACGTGCAGCAGCGTCTCGACCTGCCGGTTTCCGACGAGCCGGTCTACGTCTACCTTTTCGAGAGCGCCGACCGGTTTCGGGCGTTTATGTTATTGCACCACCCGGCGTTCCCCAACCGGCGGGCGTTCTTCGTCGAGACCGACACGCGCCTGATGGTCTACGCCCACTGGGGCGACCGCGTGGCCGAAGACCTCCGCCACGAGGTGACCCACGCGTACCTGCACGCGGTGGTGCCGGGCGTCCCCCTGTGGCTCGACGAGGGGCTGGCCGAGCACTTCGAGGTCGCCCGCGCACAGCAGGGGGTCAACCGGCCGCACTTGCACCGGCTGCTGGTCCGCCTGGAGAAACGCACCTGGGAGCCCGAGCTCGTGCGCATGGAAGGGCTCAGCGGCACCCCGGAGCTTTCGCAGGACGACTATGCCGAGGCGTGGGCCTGGGTCCATTTCCTGCTGCACAGCCGGCCGGAAAACACCGCGCTGCTGGACGCCTACCTGGCCGAGCTGCGTCGCGACGGCACGGCCCCGCCCCTCTCGGCGCGGTTTGAGGAGCTGTCGCTCGATCCCGGGCAGTTGCTGCGGCGCCACCTCCGCGAGCTGGGGCAAACGCCGCCGGGGACGTGAGGGAAGAGGGGGAGGGAAAAAGGGAAAGGGGAAAAAGGGAAAGACATGATCTTGTCTTCTTCCCCTTTTTCCCCTTCTCCCTTTTCCCTCTCGAACGCCCCCCAACTTCATGCGTCCACCTCCGTCCGCACGATCTCGCGCCTCCAGCCCTCTTCGTGTACGGGCCAGGCCTGCACAGTGCGGGTCCCGTCGGTCGTCTGGTGCGCCAGGGCAGTTTCGTGGGTCCGGCGCCAACACTCGATTTCCCGGGCCGACGGGGGCGGCACCCGGCCGAAGACGTTGCTGCGGCGAAGCGTGATTCCGGCGTGGTCGTAGATCGTGATCACCACCGGCGGCGGGAAGTCGAGCATGCGCCGGGCGATCAGCTCGTGGCTGGCGGTGCCGTAGCGGGTTTTGAGCTCCGGCAGGTCCCAGTCCAAGGCCGGGCCGTCTTCGCCGAACCACGCCGCGGGCAACAGCAGTCGTCCGGCAAGCTGGTTGGCCGTGCGCTCCCGGGCGCCCGGGTCGGCCTCGCGCGGATCGACCGAGAGCAGCTCGAAGAGGCGATAGGCCGCGTGCTCGGCGATCTCGTGGGCCACGGCCCATTGGCGGCGCTCGGGCCGGGGTTCGGGGCGCAGCAGGATCGTCGCTCGGGGGGCCGAGCCGCCCCGGCCCTTTAGCCGCACGAACCGCGCCCGGCCTCGCTGGCGGTCGTCCTCGGCCACGGTGACCCCCAGGGCCCGGGCCACGGCAAAGGCGTCGACTGGCGGCCCCTCGACCCCGGCCGCCGCGAGCACCTCGGCGGCCACGGCGTCCAGTGCGTCGGCAAGCTCTTCGGGGGCGAGTTCGGCGAGCATGGTCGTAGGGGGGGCGGGTGCCTGGAGGTTGCGGTGTAGCATACAAATGTACAGTATAGCTTGCAACGGGCGGGCAGGCAATCACCGAAAACGAGCCACTTACGGCTGGTCGGGCGGTCCGGTAAGATTTCGGAGGCGGCGAGCACGTCGCCGAACTTGCTCACCGCGGAAAAAATTCGCAAGAAAACTGACCCCCGATGTGTGTTGTCGGGCAACCCCCCGCGGGCTGCCGCCCGCGGCTATCACGTCTCGTGTGCAAGGCTGTGCCCCCCACCCAATCCAACCGCACGTACTTGCTGGTCAGCCTCGGCTGCCCGAAGAACCTGGTCGATAGCGAGTGTATGGCCGGGCTCTTGCGGCTCGAGGGGTACGAGATGGTCGGCGAAGAGGAGCGGGCCGACTTCGCACTGGTGAATACTTGCGGGTTCATCGCCGACGCCCGGGCCGAGTCTTACGGCGTGATCGAGGAGATGCTCGAACGCAAGCGCTGCGGTGCGCTCCGGGCGGTCATCGTGGCCGGGTGTCTGGCCGAGCGAAATCGCGAGGCCCTGCTCTCGCGCTATCCCGAGATCGACCAGGTCGTGGGCGTCTTTGCCCGGGAGGAGATCGCCGTGGCCGTCTCGCGCGTGCTCGAGGGCCGGGATGAACATCGGGCCGTGTTCCTCCCGCCCCCCAGCCGGCCGCTCGCCGACGAGGGGCGACTGCGCATCACCTCGCCACACGTCGGGTATCTGAAGATCGCCGAGGGCTGCGACCGCCGCTGTGCGTTCTGCACCATCCCGCAGATCCGCGGGCACTACGCCAGCAAGCCGATCGAGCACGTCGTAGCCGAGGCCCGAGCGCTTGCCGACGACGGGGTTCGCGAGCTGGTCGTGATCGCCCAGGACACCAGCTACTACGGGCGGGACCTTTACGGCGCGCCGCGACTGGCCGACCTGCTCGCCGAGCTGGACGCGACCGAGGGGCTCGCGTGGATCCGGCTCATGTACCTTTACCCGCACGACGTCACCGACCGGTTGATCGAGCGAATCGCCCGGGCCCGGCGCGTGCTGCCGTACCTCGACCTGCCGCTTCAGCACGCAAGCGACCGGCTGCTCCGGCGGATGCGCCGCGGGGTGACCCGGGCCGAGACCGAGCGCCTGCTCGGGCGGCTCCGCCGGGGGATCGACGGCCTGGTGCTGCGCACCACCTTGATGACCGGGTTTCCCGGCGAGACCGACGCCGAGTTCGAGGAGCTGCTCGATTTCGTCCGGCGCGAGCGGTTCGAGCGCCTGGGGGTCTTCGTCTTCAGCCCGGAGCCGGGCACGCCGGCCGCGGAGATGCAAGGAGCCGTGCCGCCGCAGGTCGCCCGGGCCCGCCGCGAGCGCCTGATGGCCGCCCAGCAGGAGATCGCGTTTGCCTACAACCGTGCCCAGGTGGGGCGACGGCGGGACGTGCTCATCGACGGGCCCGTTCCCGGCCAGGCCCACGCCTACCTCGGCCGGACGGTGGCCGACGCCCCGGAGATCGACGCCGCGGTCTACGTGACCGGCGAGGGACTCGTTCCAGGGCAAATCGTCCCGGTCGAAATTGTCGAAAGCCGGGGATATGATTTAATAGGGGTGGCCCGAAGTCCGGAAAAGGGGTCAGAACTGTTTTTCGGAGAGATCGCCCATTGAAGGATCGCTCATCTGGCGAAAAATAGTTCTGACCCCTTTTCCGCGAGGAAGCGTCATGACGAGCGAAGCGAAGCCGGCGAAGCCGCTGTTGGCCTCGGCCTTGAACATCCCCAACCAGCTCACCGTGCTGCGCCTGGTGCTGGCCGTGGTCATGTTCTGCACCATGGCCTTTCAGCTCTACATCACGAGCATGGTGCTGTTCCTGGCGGCCGCGGCCACCGACTGGCTCGACGGCTACCTCGCCCGGCGATGGAAGCTGGTCACCACGCTGGGCCGGATCCTCGACCCCTTCGCCGACAAGGTGGTCGTCTGCGGCACGTTCATCTTCCTCGTGGCCGACCCCAGGATGCGCCAGGTCGAATGGGGGCTGCGGGCATGGATGGTCGTGGTCATCGTGGGGCGCGAGCTGTTGGTGACCGCGCTGCGGAGCTTCATTGAGGAGCGGGGCGGCGACTTCTCGGCCAAGCTCGCCGGCAAGCTGAAGATGGTCCTGCAGTGCGTGGCCGCCCCGGCGTGTCTTTTCTACTTGTCCTACGAGCCGATGGCCGATGCCCCGGCGTGGACCTACGCCCTGCTGGTGGCCTCGGTCTGGGGTGCCGTGCTGCTGACGATCCTCTCGGGCTTAGGCTACGTGGCCACGGCGGTGAAGTTGCTGCGGTCGTAGAGCGGCGTCCTGGCCGACGGTTTGTGCCGCGCAGCGCCGTGGGGTAAGCTGGTGTGGTGCCGCGCGTCCGGCGCTTTGCGACGCGGGCCGCAAACACGCGGGCCGCAAGCGGCCTCGCTACACGATCCTTCCCAGCCGTTGAGGAGAAACGCGATGATCCGCACGAAAGTCGTATTGCTCTCGTCCGCAATGCTCGCGATCGCCCTTTCACGGGCGTCGGTTGCCCGGGCGGCCGACGGGGCGGAGGACACCTCGTGGCAGCACGCCCCGCCGGAGGCGATCGAAGCGTGGCGCCAACTCAAGTTCGGCCTGTTCATCCACTGGGGGCCGGTGAGCCTGAAGGGGACGGAGATCGGCTGGTCGCGGGGGGGCGAGCGCCGCGGGCGCGGCGGCCGGGGGTCGATCCCGGTCGAGGTCTACGACAACCTCTACAAGGAGTTCAACCCCACAAAGTTCGACGCCGCCGAATGGGTCGAGGTGGCCAAGGCCGCCGGGATGCGCTACATGGTCTTTACGACCAAGCACCACGACGGCTTCTCGATGTTCGACTCGAAGCTCACCGACTACAAGATCACCAGCCCCGAGTCGCCCTACGGCAAGGACGTGGTCGAGCAATTGGCCGACGCCTGCCACGCCGGCGGGCTTAAGTGGGGGATCTACTACTCGCCGGTCGATTGGTACCACCCCGACTACCGCAACGGCGAGCGCCACAAGCACTACATCGAGTTCCTCCACGGCCAGGTCCGCGAGCTGCTCACAAACTACGGCGAGGTGAGCATGATCTTCTTCGACGGGCTGGGCGGCTCGGCGGCCGACTGGAACTCGGAGCCGCTCGTCAAGATGTGCCGCAAGCTGCAGCCGAACGTGGTCATCAACAACCGGGCCGGGCTCCCCTGCGACAACGACACGCCCGAGCAGCGAGTCGGCGCCATGCAGACCGACCGTCCCTGGGAGACCTGCATGACGATCTGCCGCCAGTGGGCCTACAAGCCGAACGACCGGATGAAGTCGCTTACGGAGTGCCTGCACGTGCTGGTCCGCGTGGTGGGCGGCGACGGCAACCTGCTCTTCAACGTGGGTCCCATGCCCGACGGTCGCATCGAGCCCCGCCAGGTCGATCGCCTCAAAGAGATGGGGCAGTGGCTCGCCAAGTACGGCGAGAGCATCTACGACACGCGCGGCGGGCCCTTCCGGCCCGGCGAGTGGGGCGCTTCGACCTATCGCGGCGAGACCGTCTATCTGCACGTGCTGACGTCCGAGCCGGGGCCGGTCCTGCTGCCGCCGATCGAGCGCAAGATCGTCTCCCACCGCGTCTTGACGGGCGGCACCGCCCGGGTCGAGCAGGCCGACGACTCGATCACCGTCATGATTCCCGAGGAGCGCCGCGACGCGATCGACACGATCGTGGTGCTCACACTCGACGGTTCGGCGGCCGAGCTGAAGCCGGGCCGGCTGGCCTCCGGGAGCGTGGCCGTGGGCAAGAAGGCCGTGGCGTCGAACGTCTTCCAAGACATGACGGCCCAGTACGGCCCGGCCAAGGCCATCGACGACGACCCCGAAACCCGCTGGGCCACCGACGCCGGCACGGCGGAGGCGTCGCTGTCGATAGACCTGGGCGAGTCAAAGACCGTGGACCGGGCTCGGATCATGGAGTCCTACGCCGGCCGGGTGCAAGAGTTCGAGCTCAAGGCCAAGCGGGGCGACGCCTGGGAGACCGTCCACCGCGGCACTACCATCGGCGAGAGCCGGCAGATCCGCTTCGACCCGGTCACCGCGCAGGAGTTCCGCCTCGACATCCTCCGCGCGACCGACGGCCCGACGATCTGGGAGTTTCAGCTCTTCGAGGCGAAGCCCGAGTAGCAGGCACTTTGCTGGAGTCCAGCCTTTAGGCTGCTTGAAGACAGGCTAAAGCCTGGACTCCAACCTTGGCTACCGCTCCATCGGCTGCGGCATCTTCGCGCCGTACCGCTTCTGTAGGGCGTGCAGCTTGTCGAGCAGTTCGGTCAGCTTGGCGGGCTCTTGCCGGCTCAGGTCGTGCTGCTCGCCGGGGTCGTCCTTGAGGTTATACAGCTCGACGTTCCCCCAGTGATAGAACTCGATGAGCTTCCAGTCCCCTTCGCGGATCGACGCGCCGGGGGTCCAGGTCGAGCCGTGGTAATGGGGGTAATGCCACCATAGCGACCGGGACGCCACGGCGTCGCCCCCCTTGAGAAGCGGCACGAGGCTCACCCCGTCGGCGTGCTTTTCGGGCATCAGCGGCAGCCCGGCCAGCTCGAGGATCGTGGGGAAGAAATCCATGCTCACCACCGGCGCGTGGCAGACGCTCCCCGGCCGGGTCACGCCGGGTGCCCGAACGATCAGCGGCTCGCGCACCCCGCCCTCGTAAAGCCACCCCTTGCCCGCGCGCAGCGGCAGGTTGCAGGTGGGCCCCGGGCGCCTCAGGGTGGAAAGGCCCCCGTTGTCGGAGAAGAAGATCACCACGGTGTTCTCGGCCAGTCCGAGCCGGTCGAGCTTCTCCAGGATGCGGCCCACGCTGTCGTCGACCGCCGCGACCATGGACGCGAACGCCGGGTTGTCCTGGCGCAGGCGCGTCTTGCCCTCGTGCTCTTCGCCGACGGGCGTTTCGTCGGGGAACTGCTCGGCCGCCTTTTCCTGGAAGTGGGCGAACCGCTTCTTGTACGGCGTGATCGGCGTGTGGACGTTGTAGTACGCCAGGTAGAGCAGGAACGGCCGGCCCGCGTCGCGCTTTTCAAGGAACGCTAGCGACTCGTCGGTCAGGCGCTCGGTGAGGTATTCACCCTCCTGCCGGGCCTTGAGGTTCGGGTTGCTCCACGGGGCGTAGTAGCCTCCCGGCGGCGAGCCCTTCTCGCAGCCGCCGACGTTGAAGTCGAACCCCTGGTCGGTCGGCCAGTGGCCCTTTCCGCCCAGGTGCCATTTGCCGGCGAAGAACGTCTGGTAGCCTTGCGCCTTGAGCGCCTCGGCGATGGTTACCTCCTCGAGCGCCAGGTTGTCGCGGTCTTCGACCTGGCGGAACTTGGCATCCTTGAACCGGGCGGCCGACGCGCCGGGAATCCAGTCGGTGATGTCGACCCGCACCGGGTGGCGCCCGGTCATGATGCTCGCCCGGGTCGGCGAACAGACCGGGCACCCGGCGTAGCCGTTGGTGAACTTCATGCCCGAGGCGCAGAGCCGGTCGATGTTCGGCGTTTCGTAGAAGGTGCTGCCGAAGCAGCCCACGTCGGCCCAGCCCAGGTCGTCGACCAGGAGGAAGACCACGTTTGGCCGGCGGGCGGTTTCTGCGCATCGGGCGTCGCTTGCCCAACAGGATAGCAGCAGGACCATCGCGGCGACGAGCACCCGCATCACCGCGGTCCGAACCGGCCGGCTTGCGGCCGGCTCGTGTACGTTGCTGAGCTTTGCTCGACAAGAAGATGAGGTCATCACGCTACTCCTTCAATACGAAGACGAGACCGGGTCCATATTGTTGCACTACTCCTGAGTCACACTTCCCTCGGGCGGCTGCTCCACGACTTCCACGCCGCAAAGGACCGACTCGCCCGCGCGGGGGCGGAAGCCGATCTCCAGCGCGGGATAGCGATCCACCTTGCGGCCCGAGTATTCCACATCCGCGAACTCCTTGACCAGCGTGCGGCGGCGCCCGCCCGACTCGCGAAACACGTCGAGGTCCTCGATCACCTCGCGCCCGTCGATGCTCACGCTGAACACCCGGGCGCCGGCACGGGCGTGCTCGGGCTCGGAGAAATAGAGTCGCACGCGCAAGGGGCGCTCGGCGTCGATCCCGGCCAGGGGCACACTCGCGCGCCGCAGCCCCGTCATGCCCGAGGCCGCCACCCAGCGATAACCCTCCTCCTCCGGCAGGCGCGACGAGTGCGTGTAGAACGTTTCGGGTGCGTCGGGTTCGGTCCGGAGAAGCGGGCGTGCAGCGTCGCCGTCCTGCTCGCGGGCCATGCGGTCCGGGACGTTGGGCACCGCGATCCAGAGGGTGCCGTCGGCCCGGCGGTCGCCCGGCGCTCCCAGGTTGAACCCGATCCGACCCGGCGTGAGCACGGCCCCGTAGGTCCAATACTCCAGCCCGGGCATGTGCACCAGGGCCAGCGACGAGCGGTTTTGATACTCGCAGGTGCAGGTGCGCGTATAGTCGGGGGCGTTGAGCACGCCGTCGGCCGGGATCAGGTTCGGCGTGCAGCCGGAGCGGAAGCCCCCCAGGTTGGCCGTGCCGCCGTCGTGAGCCAGATCGAAGAACGCGGCCGTGCCCGAGCGGAACGTGATCAGGTGCCGGCCCCCGGCCATGGGCCCGCAGCCGTAGCTGCGCTGGTACTTCCACTCCAGCTCGCGCCCGGCCGGGTCGCGGTAGGTCCGCTGCCGGCCGCTTAAGAGATCGAACTCGCGCCGGACCTGCGGGAAGAGGCGCCGGCCGTTTAGCATCATGCCCCACTTGCCGAACCAGAGGTACTCCTCCTTGTCCGGGTCGTGCCAGAGCAGGCTGCCGTCCTCGCCGCGGAATGCCGCGTTGGACACAAGCACGTCGTGCTCCTCGGAGTAGCAGAGCTGTTCGGCCACGTGCTGTTCGGTCTGCCACAACAACTCTCCGGTGCGGGCGTCCAGGGCGAGAATCCGCGGCGTTTCCCGGGGTGTTTGGCCGCGGCGCTCCGCCTTGACGAACTCCTCCATCGACGCCCGGTCGATGCAAAACACCTTTCCCCGCCCGGCGCAGATGCCGTAGTGGCGAAACGCCTTCTCGGCCCGGCGCCTCCAAAGCACGTTGCCGCTCTGGCGGTCCATCACGACGATCTGCCGGCTCGACGTGGGGCTGTACATGCGCGTGGGCGGTTGCTCGTTGTCGATCACCGGGTCGGCCCCGGCAATCAAGAGGTCCTCGTAGACCAGGAGGAATTGCCAATCCGATCCGCCGGTCAACTTGAACTCCTTGCGCGTGCGCCCCGAGCCCGGGTCGAGCACGTGGCAGCTCTTGCCGGCCGAGAGGTAAACCGCGTCCTCCACGGCGAAAAAGTTGCTGCCGATCGTGTGCGCGCCCGGCTGGTGCTTGGTCGAGTCGTAGTAGCGCCCGATGCCCGGGAACTCGCGGGTCCAGAGGAGCCGGCCGGCGTAGACATCGGTGGCGCTCAGGCTGTCGGGCCCCTCGATGAACAGGCGCCCGCCGACCACTTGCTCGACCGGCCCCTCGCCGTGGCGCGGCAGGATGAAGCTGTTCGACAGGGCGTTGCCGAACCAGAGCACGCCCAGCGGGGCCTTGACCAGCTCGTCGGGGCATACGCGCGTGTTGCCGGCGTCGGCGTTCTGGCCCAGCCAGGGGGCCGAGCCGGGCAGCGGCCCGGGACGCGCCAGCACGGTCAAGTCGCCCAGGCGGCGGACTTCCGCAGCGGGCAGCTTCAGCTCCGCGACCTGCTCGGCGAACCGGTCGTGCTCGGCCGTGGAGAGCGGCAGACAGGCCGTGCCGCCGTAGGGCCGAAGCGGCGTGAACAGTTTCTCGACAAACGCGGACCCCCGGTCGATGCCGGCCGCCTTGGGGTCTTCGACCGCGATCAGACCGGCCAGGTAGGGGGCGAACTCGATCTGCGTTGGATCGGCCGCGATGGCCGCCGCGCGGCTGCCGTACAACCCGGCCGCGTCGAGACGTTTCCTGAGCGCGTCGATCACTCGGGCGTCGGCGTCGACCGCCACCACGTGCAGCTTGCTCTCCTGCACCAGCGACTCGACCAGCCCACCGTCCTTCAGGCCCCAAACCAGGCAGTATCCCTCGCCGGCCCGGGCGGCGCGGAGCACGTCCTTGGCCGGGCCGGCCCCGCGGTTTGGCCCGGGTTGCTTGGGCGCCTCGATCGGATACTCGGTCGGCTTGGTCTCGTCGGGGCCGAAGCAGTAGATCGCCCCTTCGAGCGTGACCACCACCAGCCGGCCGTCGGCCGCGAGCATCGAGCAGGGCGTGTCCGTGATTTCCGTCTGCCACACGGCGTCGGGCTCGCCGCTGCCCTTGGACGCGTCGAGCAGCTTCAGCTCCCCGTCGCGGCCGACGACCAATCGCCCCCCGGCCCGGAGCCACGGCGTCTCGCGCAACGACGCGGTTTTGTCGATCTTGCCTTGGAATCGCTGCTGCTGGTCGATGGTGCTGTTGGGGTGCAGGAAGCTCAACAGTCTGCCTCGGAGGCTCGACGGGTCATAGATCCCGCCGGCGCTGCACCAGGCGTCGGGGGCAAGGACGTAGCGGCCTGCGCGCCCCAGCCCCTCGATCTCGGCGGCGGCACCCGTCTGGAGGTCAAAGATTCGCCCGCCGGCAAAGCCCAGTGGCTCGCCGGCGACGACCGTAGGGCCCTCCCCCTCGGCGTAGAACAGGAACTCGCCCGTTTCGCAATCGAGCACGGCGGGGGTCGAGTGGCCGCCCGGCACGATGAGCTTCCCGCCGGCGACGGCAAGGTGTCCCTGGGGTGAAAGACCCGCGAATGCCACCGAGCCGGGGTGCGGCATGCGGCGGAAGGTGAAGCTGGTCTCGTCGCAGTGCCAAACGACCCGGCCCGACCCGGCGTCCAGGGCGTAAATGAACGTGCCCATGAAGGGCCAAAGCCCCGCGGCGACGTAGACCTTCCCATCGTCCACCACCGGCCCGCCGCGGCAGGGCCAGGTCGCGATCAGGCGTTCGTTGCCCACCAGTCGCCGGTCGCGCGGCCCGCCGCGGAAGCGCCACCGCAGGCGCCCGTCCGCGGCCCCCAGGCAGTAGAGGTGCCCGTCGTCCGAGGCCACGTAGAGCTTGCCGTCGAAGCCGGCCGGCGCCACGCGCACCGGTCCCCCGGTGTAAAACCGCCATAGCTCCCGCCCGGAGGCCAGGTCGTACGCCGTGACGCGGTCCGTCCGGGTCGAGCCGACGAACATCCGGCCATCGAGCACCACGGGCATGTATCCGGCGTCGTACTGCAGGATCGCCTCGTCCCGCCACGCCGGTCGCTGCGGCGGCAGGCGGCGGACCCACTGCAAGTAGAGCGCGTCGGCCAGCTTCTCCGAACAGACGGCGGTCCGCCCCGCGTCGCAACGCCATTGCGGCCAATCGCCGGCCCGGGCCGAAGTCGCGGCAAGAAACCAGCCCGCAAGAACCACGCAAACCAGTCGGGGCACTCGGTGCAACGGAAGTTGGCGGTAGAACCACCGCTCTGCTATGATGGGCGCGACGTGGTGCGGCTTGCCGCGGATCATGGCGGGTCTCCCAGGTGTGGCGGACGGAGGAGTGCATTCTATCAGCCCAGTGCTCTTGTGGGAACTCGCAGGGCGATCTGCAATCCCATGAACTCACGACCGTCGGGCGCAGTAGTCGGGCGCGACCAACGGTCGCGGCTTCATGCAAGAATGAAATCTCGCATTGCAGGAGACTGTTGACATGCCACGTCCCTCGGGAGTTCTCTTGTGTTTCGTATGCGTCGCGCTCGTGATGCTCGCGCCGTCGCCCGCTCTTCGGGCGGCTGGGCCCAGTGCCCGGCACGTGCTCGACGAGACGGGCGTCGGGGCCGGCGTGGTCGTCCACGTGGGGGCCGCGGATGAATCGCTGGGCGCGGGCATCGCCAAGGCCGGGGAGTTCGTCGTGCTCATCGTGGTCGATGACGACGCGGCCGGCGGGGAGATGCGCCGGCGTCTGAGCGCCGAGGGCCTGCTCGGCCGGGTGAGTGTCGCCGTGGTCCGGGAAAAGCGGGTGCCGCTGGTGACGAATTGCGCGGCCCTATTGGTCGCCAAGGACGGGGCCCTGGACATCGGCCGCGAGGAGCTGCTGCGCGTGGTCCGGCCCGGCGGCGTGGCCTACCTCGAGACCGGCGGCCAGTGGAAGGCGACCCTGAAGCCCCGGCCCGCCGAGATGGACGACTGGCCGCAGTACTTCCACGACGGCGCCGCCACCGACTACTCGCAGGACACGCTGGTCGGCCCCGCCCGAGGGCTCCAATGGCAGACCGGCGACCACGACCTTCACGGCGCGAAGATGGGCTATCGCTCCGTGGGCGGCGTGGTGGTGAAGATCGAGGGCGAGGGGGACGTGGTCGCGCGCGACGGCTTCTCCGGCTCGCCCTTGTGGCGCCGCAGCGACCTCAAAGTGCAAAACCGCTATGCCTTCCTCGTCGACGAGCACCGGGTCTACCTCCACTCCGGCGAGCCGGGCTGGACCCGGATCCAGGCGCAGATGATCGCCCTGGACCTCCGCTCGGGGGAGACCCTGCTGAAGTACGATCAGGGCTACCGCGTCGAATACGCCGACGACGAACGCGGGCACCGAAAGCCCGTGGACCAGTCGCACGAGGATCTGATCGCTCGCGTGAGCGACGGCGTGTTGGTGCAGGCCGCGCGCGGCGGGCTGTGGGCCCTGGATGCCGCCACGGGCAAGCGCCTGTGGCACGAGCGGGTCTCGCAGCAGGGGCGCCGCTGGATGCACCCCGCCGCCACCGACGGCAAGCTCTTCGTCCTGCAAGGCGAGCCGATCCGCTCGTTCTCCTACACGCACTGGCCCATGACCACCTGCGAGCGGATCGCGGCCTTCGACCTGAAGACGGGCAAGCGCCGCTGGGAGTGGTCGTGGCCCGGCGACTGGGACGAGCCCGACGCGGCCTACAACATGGTCTACGGCCAGGGGAAGCTCGCCCTGGCCCTGCGCGACGGTCAGGACAAGGGCGCGATCAAGGTGCTCACCCTCGACGCCGAGAGCGGCCGGGCCGAGCACTACGTCGACGGCCCCTGGCGGGCACATGGCGACAAGCCGCAAACCACCGGCGGCGGCCACAGCCACCTGCGCACCATGATCCGCGACGGCCAGATCTGGATCAGCCAGATCCACGGCTCGGCGGCTCTGAGCCTGGCCGACCCGGCCGAGATCGTCATCGACGCCCACGTCGGCCTGCGCCCGGTCGGCTGCACCGTGTGGCGCATGACGCCCAACTACGTGCTCGGCTCGCTGACGGCCGTGAACCCCGACGGGCAAGGGATGTTTCACACCAACGCGGCCCGGACCTGCTGCGACGTGGGGTCTTTCCCGGCCAACGGGCTGCAATACCTGCCGCCGAACAACTGCGGGTGCCTAAGCTACGTGCCGGTGAGCAACGCCTTCCACAGCGAGAAGCCGCCCCCGCCGGGCGATTTCGAGCGGCTCGAGCGCGGGCCGGGCCGCCCGGCCGCCACCTCGGGCGGCGCGAAACCGGGCGGCGCCTGGCCGGCCGACGACGAGTGGCCCATGTTCCTGCGCGACCCGGGCCGCACCAACTGGACCGACCAGCAGATCGCCGAGGAGCCCAAGATCAAGTGGCAAACCCGGGTCGAGTCGAGCGCCGACGACGAGGCCGCCCCGCTCCTCGCGCAGGACGCGGCGGAGCACCCCTTCATCGAAGCGGTGGCCACGCCGGTTACCGTGGCCGAGGGCGTTTGCCTCACGGCCGTGCCGCACGACCACGCCGTGGTGGCGCTCGACGCCGAGACGGGCGAGCGGAAGTGGCGTATCCTCGTCGACGGCCGCGTCGATTCGCCGCCCACGATCTACCGCGGCATGGCCCTGTTCGGCGCGCGCAACGGCTGGGTCTACGCCGTGGCCCGCGACACCGGCGAAACGATCTGGCGCTTCTTCGCCGCGCCGCGGGGCCGGCGGATCATGGCCAACGGGCAGCTCGAATCGGCCTGGCCGGTCTTTGGCACCGTGCTGGTCGATGACGGCGAGGCATGGGT
>Ga0180437_10003056_pt1 | contig 25490 bp, 26 predicted proteins | sample SS_ome_4_FD_132410 | JGI IMG/M metagenome (GOLD analysis project Ga0180437, IMG submission 132410) | Hypersaline lake sediment archaeal communities from the Salton Sea, California, USA - SS_3_D_1 metaG | ecosystem: Environmental > Aquatic > Non-marine Saline and Alkaline > Hypersaline >... | reverse complement strand
TCAGCAACCCCACGACCTTCAGCAAAATACAATCCCCACCCATAGGCCTGAGCACCTTCACCAGTCCCAATCTTCTGAAGATCAAAGGAATCGAACTTGTGAGGACTACCATGCCAAGCAGTCATGAAAGTTTGATTCGGAGCAGGCTGACCTTTCTCATCAATCTTAGGAACCGCCTGGAATGTATCCAAATCCTCAGCCACCCCAGCATAATCCGGATAGATAGCATCGCCCCTGGCTGAGCGTTTCATTGCCTCAATCAAATCTGATGGAGTATCAAAGGTAAAACCTTCATCTCGCAACCTGAGTAACATCTGATCGAGCGTATCACCCTGCTTGCGGAATATCGCCAGACCACGACCACGACCATATTCTTCCCAGACTTCCCGCAGCTCACCAGCAAATTCAGTACCCTCACGACCGGCCACCATTGCCTCAGCACGAGAAGGACTGACAATGCCACCCATGCGACGAATCACCTGAGTCAACTCCATTGTAGGATCAGGACCAGCCTCTTGCTCCTCCAGTGCCTTCAACCTCATTTCAACATACTGAGCATCCAGACCGGTTGCCCGCTCCAGGTGACGCTCTAACGCAGCATCGAGTTGTCCAGCCTGACGCAGCTGCATCAGCTGAGTAGCACGAGCCATAATATGCTTCATGTACGCCTGAAACTGTACCAGGAACCGCTTGAAACCAGATGGAATTTCAGCCGCCTCATCCTGATTCAGCCGACCGGTCACGTAATCGATCGATCTATTTGAAAACCATTCTGTTAAGCCAGCATTGTCATTTCCGTACTCAATCCGGCCAGTCTTTCGCTCATAGTCGAGCTTCCAGGTTTGAAGGTCCTCCCATGTCAGATCACCATCGCGCTCAATAGCAGCCTTCAGGTACGCCTCAGAATACTCCTCTATGACTGTGAAGTAGCTGGCCCCCTTGTAGATTTTTATCGCATCCTGCCAAGCTCTACGCTTGAACCCGCTGATTGAGCTTCCCAGGACAATGCTGTTTTCCAGAGCCCACTCGATTTCATCAGTGGTATTAAAATTCGTGGTTTTGCTGATCCACTCACGAGCAGCCGCCTCGCTCATCTTACCTTCATCGATAAGCCGACGATAGGACATAGGAGCCTCCACATCCACATCAGCCTCGATACCGGATATGAATTCAAAGTAATCAAGAAAGTCCTGGAGGTCCTGACCGAGCTTCTGAGATTCCTGCACTTTGAAATCCATGGCAGCTTCACGAGCCTCCTGCATGGTGTCAGCACGAGCAATCTCCTCTTCGCCTGGTCCAAATACAACATACTGGCCTTCGCGTTCTGCTATGCTAGGCTCAGGTATCGCTTCAGTCGCCATCTTTTCACCGGTTTCTGGCATCACCATGATACGCTGAGCCTGAGCACCATAGAAATCATTGTAAGCAGCACGAGCCTGCACCTCATCCACATCCGTCCGGACAAGCTCCTTTTCTTCCTGGAGTTGCTGAGCACGCTGGAAAATAGCTGCATGTTCAGGATTGGTCATATCCAGTGGAATCGCTCCAATGTCAGGATTCACCATCACGGGGTTTCCGTTCACTTCCCCAAACTGAGTATTCCCGACATTTATAGTCGGCACAAACATATCGGAATCGACCAACGCCTGAGCATTGTACATTTTCTGAGCATCGACATCCCCATTCGCAGCCTTCACCAGGATGTCTCCCGTGGCCGGATCCGCCAAGGCCTCACGAATTTGATCGTCAGTCTTATGCTTTCTCAGCAGTGCAAAGTCTTCCTTACTCAGTGGTTGTCCAAGACGGTTTGAAATATACTGCTTCCCGCGGGAGCTTTCTACAGCTGCACCAGTACCAACCCCAACAGCAGTCACCGCCTGTCCAGTGAACATCCCCACGCCAAATTCTACCATTCGCTTACGAAGGACATCCATTGACCACAAATCACGCTCAGGATCCACACCGGTCATTCTGGCCAGCATATCCATAGCCTGTCCCTGGGATGCCTCAGTAACACCTTCACCGAATCCACCAGCAGCAATCCGCTTTGATACTTCTCTCAGCGTCAGGTCCTTACCTTCTTTGAAGACGTTCTTTAGGATAGTATCTATACCAGTCTTTTCCAGTGCAGTACTGACCGTTCCATAGCTCGCTGCATATCTAAATGCCTCACCTGGATCAGCCAGCTCGCCTTCCTCAAGTGTACCAACGTAATCAGAATATGCCTCCTCATAGGCCTCAGTAAAAATCGTTCCCCATCCAGCAGGACCAGCCAGTGTAGCAAGCGCATTAGGAGCCAACTGGCCTATACCCATGGCTATCTGACCCCAGAAACTATTAGCAGTCGCATCAGATACACCATATACCTTATGGATTTTTCCAGCAGACTTGCGAAATGTATCAGCCAAGTCAGTAGCCGGCAGTTCAGCCGCCACTTCCCGACGACGTTGCTGAGCACGCATCCCAATTTGACGACCACGCTTCATCAGTTCCTCAGCTTCAGCACGTTGCTCAGGTCGAAGCATCTGCATTCCTGATGGAACATGGCCACGCTGGAGCATTCCAATGTTGTAATTGGCAAATGCTACCGGATCGATTGCGCGAATTTTATCGAAGATTTCCGGTAATTCAGGATCATCATATTGAAGAGGAACCTGTACATCGGCCACAATCTGAGCAGTACCACCGGATTTCATCAGGAGTGAACGAGCACCACCGGCCAGCATAGCACCAGGAAGCTCTCTGATTCGTGCCTTTTCCTGCTCCACCTCATTCTCTACCCGAACCTGTGGACGCACCACCTTGCCGTCATGCTCACGATAGTACGCCTGAATTGCGCCATAATGAGCGGCCGCATTGTCACCAGCTCCAGGAAGATAGGTTTTGGAATAGGTATCATAGTCCTTGAAGACTGCTTCCCTGTCCTTGCCAAACTTATGAGCAATATAATTCGAGTTGAATCGCTTATACAGGTAATCGTTCCTATCACCAGAGGCATCAGCAGCCATCAATAGCGTATTGCGCGAATCCTCAGGAATAGCTGAGAGTCCACTTTCTAATCCATCCTTGAAGTATTTAGCATTGGCATCCATCAGAATCCGAACATATCACCAGTTGCGGCCTCCTGAGAAGCCTGTTCATCAGCAATTTTACCGAAAATTTGAGAACGGTAGTCATTGAGCTTCAGGCTCCACATATCCTCAGTGATGTCCTTCGTATTGTGGATCCACATGAAAAGATCACGCAGCTGCTCATTGGCAATACCCGAAATCGCCTCAGGAGCCCAATCGCCGTAGCCATTAGCTTCCTTGTACATGTCGAACATGTCAGTAACCTTGCGCTTGTCAGCATCATCCAAGTTCACCTTCTCATCGAAGCCGGCCAGCATCAGCTGACCATCTTCAACGGCATCCTGGTAACGCCAATCCAGCCATAGGTCCACCAGCTTACGCTTCGAGGCTGGAGTAAAGTCGCTATCTGCAATCTTCTTCAGCTGCTTGTTGTACGCCTCCTCAGGGATGTCCTTTTTCAAAGCCGCAGGAACCCAATCCATTCCGAATCCCTTGTGATACCAGCTGAGCGTCATTTCATCAGCAAGCTTCTGGTATTCAGTGGTATTCTCCTCGTAGACAGTTTTGGCCTCCATTGCCCGCTGCATCTGCTCTACAACGAATGGATCAGTACCCTTCGCAGCAGCTACCTTGATGTCATCATCAGTCGCATTTCCGCTGGCAAGAGCCTTATTGAATGTCCTGAGCGTACTGGCCTGGTCCCGTAATGCTGTACGCATACGAGCATCAGCATATCCTAAAAGCGTTCTCCTGGAGTCTGGCTGAAGTCCCTTGTAATTTACAAACTTTGATTCGTCGCCTTCGCCCTCCTTGACCATCAGCATGTCCATGAAGGCCTTGTAATCGTCAGGAGTGACCATTGAACGAAGCTCCTGCTCAGCCATTTGATAGTCAGCCTCATGCTTGAGCTTAAATTTCAGTGCTTCCGCCTCAGGTTCAGGCAATCCGATGGAATCAATCTTTCGATCACCCGCATCCCACATTTCATTCCTGTAATAATCCTGAGCTGACATCGTGATAGTGGTCATCTTCAACTCCCAATCACGGGCAAGAGCCTGCTCAGTAAGACGACCAAGAGACTTTTCACGAGAAACGCTATATCTGGTACGAATCGTTTCAGCAGCCTCGTCAGAGACACCGTACTTCGTCAGATTTTCCTCCATTGCCTGAGAACGCTGATCCCACAAATCAGTACCCATATCGACCCACTTTTCATGATCGTTCCGGTACTCTTCAGATTGTAGATTTACATCGATCTTCTCATTCGTAGCAGTAATTCCCAGCTGTTCATCAGATTCAGCCGCCACATCATTTGTGCGCTGACGCTTCTGGGCAAATGCCATCGCAGCATCTCCAGCCTGACCGATAGCACCAGCCAGCCGTTGCTGAGCCTGTCCCACCTGAGCAATACCAGCAGTACCGATCAAAGGAGTTCCCTCAGTCCTGCTGACTCCAGGCATATTACGAATTGGAATATCACCAGCTGCCATGATTATGTACTCGCTTTCATTGTGGCCATCCTTGAAGCACCGCTAAGCAGTGTGGATGTTGCCCCGATTTTTCCGGATAGTCGTGCCAGGTGACCCTGATAAATCAAACCTTTCTCTCTTCGCTGAGCCTGAGTCCCAAAAATATCGCTTTGGCGCTTTGACTCCTGGAATTCAAGCTCCTGACGTGCCGCATTCAGGCTGAATGCCACAAGTGGAGAACCTTCCATTGCCAATCCCATACCGGCTATACGTGCCTCAATTGCTCCAAGCTCACGCTTGCCCGCTTGACGAGCCCGACGACGCAACTCCCTTTCCTCTTCTTCCTGAGCAATGCGATCAAGCTTTACCTGACGAGCGTCCTCTTTCAGCTGAGCTTCCTGAATCTTTCCAGTCTTATAGGAGGTATAAGCACCGTATCCAGTGCCTACAGCTGTAATCACCAGTGCCGTTGATACCCAACTCATTCAGATCCCTCCAGAAATTTGTTCACGGTCATCATCAGTCTTTCAGCCTCCATGAAGGCCTCACTTTTATCGATTGTCAGTCCCTCGATAATTTCAAGATCAGTCTCCTCAGTAGGATGGATATTTATGATCCTGAAGTCGCTGATTGCAATAGCTGCCTTACGCACTCCAGGCTGAGAAACAAAGACTCCAGGACCTACCAGTTTAGGATCATCCCCCTCACAAACCAGCCAAGCGTGACCGCTCAGAACGACATTCATAGTCGCTTCCTTGTGGCGGTGGCCTACTACTACCATTCCAGCCGGTATCGTGATTTCCCGACCGTAGACCCCTGGAGCAAAGTGATGAGCAAGCTTACAGATGTCGTCGGTCTGACTACCAACAAGCACACCTTCAGTCTGGAGCATTGCCTTCTCCAGGTCACCGACATTTGGTTTTTCTGCTATCGCGTTATCCACCTTCTGAAGCCTCAAAGTTCACTGTTATAGCTTTCACCTTTAGGGGAGCAGGTGAAGCCTGTCGAATGTAAATGTAGCCCTCAAAATTAAATGATCCAGGAAATGACAGCTGAACATCCTCAGATTCCAGATCCCATGCCTCGCCCCAAAGATTCTGAGAGAAGGTATTTACCCGCGCATCGTACCAATCGATACCATCAGCAGAGTATTCAAACGGACCAGACTCGAAAATTCGTACAACGAGTGAGCTTATTCTGCGCTTCTTTCCCTGTAGGTTACCCTGAGAAGTGGCATCCAGTCTCATAGACTTGTACAAAGCCGTCTGAGCAAGACCAACGTAGCCAAAGGCCTTCGGATCGTCCAACGTGATTGCGCCACCTGATACCGTGTACTTTCCGGCATTTCCGCCATCGCCCCAGCATTCAACTTCAAGGCCTTCCAAGTGATCGAGTCCACTGAGTGTCCGGAAAACCTCTCTCCAAGTCCCTCCTGATCCAGCAGAAGATTCTCCAGAAGCCAGTTTGATAGTCCCACCATTTGCCGTCCACGTCAGCAAAGTAGGATACAGGTTTATCGTTACGCTGGTTCCTCCTGATGGCACGCTTGTAACCTGAAAACGCTTTCCGTTAAGAAGCACCGCCGCACTGCCAGTAACCCCATCAATGTCCACATAGTCACCTACAACCAAATCATGAGACAGAACCGTATTCACCGTAACTTCAGGAGTCGTGTCAGTAACATTTACGATGTCCCATTCAACGTCTTTTCTGGTATCGACCGGAGTAACCCCATCCTCTTCATAGAGTTCAAATGATGACGAGGTAATATTGAGAGCCTTGTAGAAATTGCCATTGAGCTTCGTAATTCCAGATATTCCTGAAGGCTCAACAAGGTCACCGCTGACGAGTCCAGTTGTATCACCTTCCACCACAGCCGGACGCGCATTGCTAATAGAAGTGATAGTGCCAGTAGCAGCAGGACCAAAGGATGATGCGCTATCAAGGAGCTGAGCATAGAGCTTTCCAAGTGCCTTGTAATCATTATTATTGAGCCTTTCTATATACCGTACTTCACCGCTGGGAAGAGTACGCTTTACGCTTATCCACACCCGCTCAGAGACTACAGCAATGCTTTCAACCACTCCATTTGTTACCTGCCTTGTCCAGCCAACAACATTATGCTGTCGCTCATAGGTCATCAGAGGCATTTCACCATCTTCACGATTTGTCCAAATCAGATTATCCGGATCCCGCTGAGCTGCCATGGTAATAAATCCCTCACCCGTACCAGCAATATGATCGGCCAATACCGTCATATCGTTTGCAGCGTGCTTGCTGAAGACACTGGCATTATCCTGAGCCAACTCATAAAGCCGTCTTCCGGTATTGTGGACGAACAGGAGCACATCCTCCAGCGTAAGAGGCTGAATTGCCTTCGATCCGATTGCAGTCTGACGACGAACATTCCCGCTGGTAGGAGTCAGAATATCCCCATCCTCAGTCAAATGAGCCCATACCTCAGTTGAAGTACCAAGAAGCAGCCCATTGAGGTTGCCAATCCACCGGATAGGATTCTGGGCATTCGCGCTGATGCGCTTATTCATTCCATCATTGTCAGCAGCAGTGCCGTAATCAAAATCCTCATAGTCATCCGTTTTGGATGCCTGGAAGTTCAATGGCCGGTAATCGTTACCAGCAGCCCACCGTCGATTCTCAAACGAATCCACACATGCAGACCAACCTCGATAGTCGCTCCAAAGTGGCTCAGACCAGTAAGTAGTATCATCGGTTGCCTCAATATCCTCCAAGACTTCAGCCGTAACGCTACTATATGGCTCCACGCCACTCGGAACAGCAGTGATCTTAACCAGGCCGGCTATGAATGCCTCAGGAGCCTCCAAAACACATCGAGGACGATCGGTTACACCACTTGGCAAGGCCCATCCAGCATCCCGCACAAACCGGAACCGATATAGAGCTTCCTCAGTATCACCACCATCAAGAGGATTGGAATCCACGTTTCTATCATTATCTCCATCGAACTGACGAATCACCCTGAAATCCAAATCACCGCTTCCCTTCTTTTCCAGATACAGCGTTCCACCCCAAAACCCATAGGTCCTTAGGGTCCATTCGCCAATAATTGGAATAGCCGTTGATGTCGTAGTACCAGCTCCATCGAGGTATTCCTCTTCACTGGTCCCTTCCCGTAAGTGACGTATCTGCCAAATGGATCCCACATGCCCATCGTAGAAAATATCAGGATCATCAGTTGACCCACTTGGAACAGCCGCATTGATCGTGATTGTACCAGTCTTCGCACTCGGAGTCAGGTAGATGTCTGAAATATTCTCATCGAGCAGAGGAGGAGGAAGGTTATCAATGGCCTCCAGCGTCCAATTATCATCAGCCAGTCGGCTCAGCTTGCGGTCCTGGTAATCAGGATGGTGGATGAACACCACATCATTGATTTGAGAGAATTGAACCTCATACAAATCCGCCTCCAGATATGGAGTAGCAATTTCGTATGGAACAGTGGCGGTAGTACCGGAACCGGCTGACACCTCGACTTGCTGACCGGAACCGGCATAGAAAAACCGCATGTACTGATGTCCAAATTCAACAGTAAAGGACGTAGTACGGGAAAATTCAAAGGGAAGCACACGACATACCCTATTCGCATACTTGGCAGCTCCAACGTAATCAAAACCGTTACGCTTGAACATTTCACCCTGCTTGTTGATTCGGAAATTCTCAAGTATTCTGGCAGCAGTGAGATATTTCTCCATGTCCACCCTGGCACTGGCAGACTCAGAGAATTCGCCAGCATTGAAGGCCAGCTGGGTATTGTTCAGCTTTTGATTCATGGTTTACCAGGGATATTGAGACTTCATCCACCCAAATTTATTGTACCGACGACCCTGAATCCATTCGCTTCGGTCAGTCGGCTTGCGTGGCCTTCTGCTATCGTCGTCGCCATCGACAACCGCAGCATTCGGAAAGGCCATCTGCTTAAATTCAGCCATCAGCAACCTTCCCTGATCCTCATCGCCCGCTATCGGCTTAGCCAGTTTTGCGGCCAGATAGACCACCAGAGCGGCCACAAACAAAGGATCGTACTTCGTGGAGTCATCCACATACTGAGTGTACACAATCTTCGCCTCATCGTGATCGGTCAGGAGGGTACGCCCCTCAATCTCATACCAATCATCATTATCCCACGCATCAATATCATTGAGCGTAATCATCCTCAGCCAGTTATCCGGAAGATTGTAACTGTAATTGTATCCAAAATCAGGAGCAGCCGCATTGACGGTGAGTTGCTGCCTCGCCTGGAGACACCTGAATGGATACATCCGACCCAATTCCCTTACAGACTGGTCGAATATTGTCTTGATACGGACTGACGGAACAGACTGGGAATCGTCGATGTCCTGTATCAGCCAGTCACCTAGCCGCGTCAGTGCTTGATTTGCTATAGCTGTCTTTGAAATCATGGCTTAATTAACTGGAAGACTTGTTTTTAAAAGAGAGGCCTAGCCCGTGGATGGACTAGGCCTCGATCAGTGGATATACCTGTAACAAGGGAAATCTACTTCGCTTAACGGCGGGCAAATACCATCCGGAAGATGATCTTCTTACCAACAGTCAAACTGCCCGCAGATGTAACTGCGAGAGTGGCCTGAATGTAGCACTTCTTCTGAGTGACATACGGAGTCAGGCTGGCTGATACCGCATTCGCATCAAAGAAGTCGCCACCAGAAGCCGCAACGTCCAGTCCATCTGCGTAACGGTCGGCATCTACAGCGTCAGTATCATCATTGTCTCCAATGTCGACAGTAACGCCAGTACCGAGTCCGTCAGTATTGGTCTTAGACAGATGCGGAATCAGCTCTACACCCCCAGGGACTTCGACAAGACGAATTACGTCGCCGGCAGCATCACCAGATACAATCGTGTACGAGGCACGAACGTAACTGAGATTACCCATCAGCTTGATTTCGTCAATCTGAGCCTTGGCAGTAGGATTCAGCTGGGCAACTACAACATCGCTATTTTTCTTAGCCATTTGGAATTATTCCTTTCTGACGATTGTCACGCTCGTGATTAAGCGTGATAAGTTTCAACGATTACCGCACCCTTTTCCTCATCACGAGTACAACCCATACGGCAGCGAGAGCGTACCTGGATTGCGTGACTCTGATTTGGAAGGATGTCGATATTTGCCCGACGCTGGCCGTCACCAAACCAAATGTGCCGCTTATGGTAGAAGAGGCAATTGGTAACATTGCTGGCGGTAGTCAACAGATCATCGTCACCAACGATCCAATTGAATCCCATCCAGAATTCCTCATGGAGGCCACCCTTATCAATAGGAGCGACCGCAGAGAAATCTCGGTTACGGATTTCGTTCACGTCAACAATCAGGTCTTCTTCGTCGTCCGGACCGATAACGGCACAGACTTCACGACCAGTCATGAGGGCGTTCCCGCGGAAGATACGCTTTGCACGAGCAACCTTATCAAAGATGAGGCCAGACTGTACCGAAGTACCAGCCTTCGTGAAGGTATCCTGGACAATCTGAGTAGACGGAACAGAGATAAGCGTAGCACCGTTTTCACCGGTATATGCAACGCCTTCAACGCCATCGACAATTGTCTGGTCCTTCGCCCGGTTGTAAGCGAACGTGTGATTGACCGTCAAGCGGCCAGTAGGAGCAATCAGCTCACCAAGTTCAACATCGTCCCATTCGTCAATGATGTTACTCAGCTCATACTTGGAAGTATAGAGCCAACGAATGAAGGTATCAAACTGGTCCTGTTGAGTCTGAGCGTGGCGGGCAGCGACTTTACGCATGGCCTGCTTTTCCAGCTGGTCGAGTTTCTTTCGGTAACCGTTTACTGAATCGATAGAAACAGTATTGGCCAAAAGACTCATCTCCCGCTGAATGCGATCCACCCAACGATTCGTGAATGCATCCTGATAATGATTAGGAAGATTCGGATTAGACATTTTAACCTTTCGTGTAAAAAGAGATTTAAGTTAATGTGTGTGAAACATCGACTTCGGGTGTCTCCATTGCGGAGGGCGAAGCTGCCATTTCTGGCTGAATCGCCGGGTCCCGTGACACGAGAGGTATCGGCTATGTCGTCTTATGGTCTAATGCATCGAAATAGCTACTGTCAAGGCTACATAAAAATAGACCCCCGATTTCTCAGAGGTCTATCCAATAACAAGAATATTAAGTAACCAAAACAATCAGTAATATTAATCACCACATCGTAGGGGATTAAGGCTCTCTGAATTTCTCGATTTCTGCAAGCATATCTTCTTCAGTTGGCTCATAATCTAGCCCAAGCTGATATGATCGTCCGTTTTTCTGGAAGATCATAGTCGCCTTGTGACCAGGAAATGTCCGTTCCTTCGGAGGTACTTGCAGCTGAGTGCCGGCAGGCAGAGCGAATTTACCGGTCCTGACTGGTTCAACCGCATCAGCCTGATTGATTTCATCAGCCAAATCCTGAGCCTTCGCCTTAGGATATTTAGCAACTTCCTTGTCGCCTTCCATTCCTGGAGGTTCAGGAGGTTCTTCAATAGGAGCCTCAGTAACCGGCTTAATACCAGGTTGCTTGATTGGTTCAGCATCAGGTGGAGGAGCGGGAGGACGAGCCTTCTTTTTCACTGGCTCTTCCTTCTTGTCCTCAGGTGGAGTGTATCCTTCCGGCCACTTTCCATGCCGCTCCTTGTACATCTGAGCTTCATAGTGACGGATCGGTACAGCTGCTTGAGGTTTCTCCTCAGGCTCAACACCATTTGCCTTCAGGAATTTCCCAACCATCACCTTGAATCGAGCCTGACCTTTCGACATCTCATAACCGGTATCAGTTATTTCAGCGATCTTCTTTCCCTGACGGAAGACATCACCTGACTCCAGGCTGTATCCTTCAAATTTCTGTTGTGCCATGATTATTTACCTCCTTTCTGCTGAGCAGCCAGTTTTCTATACTGATCCTCCTGCTGACGGTGACGAGCTACAGCTGCATGATCCCCTGCCTTCTCAGCTGCATACATGGAATCAAGCTCCTTCGCTGCCAGTTCTTCATAGTTCTGCCCCTGACCGCCCATCACACCGCCTTCATTCGCGCCGGAGAGATTCACAAACTTGTCGGAATCAATCAGTCCCTTCAGGCTGGCCATATTACGCATGAATTTCTCACCCAGACCGGCCTGTACCGCACTGTTGAGCATCACCTTCATGTCGTCTGCTTCAAAACCGAGTATCTTCATGGTGGCCTGCATATCAGAGCTGACCTTTCCAAGATCATCACCCAAGGCCTTCACCGCAGCATCTTCGTTCTTATTGAACTGAGCAATCGCACCATCCTCCTGTTCAGCAATGATCTTCGTGTAGACATCACGGATTTCACCAGCTAATTGCGGAGAAGCATGGTGTTTATGCAGTACCTCCTGGATACGAGTTGATTCGTCATCACCCCAGCGAAGATGCTCAGGAAGATCATCCGGAGGACTGAAATCGTAGTCACCAGAATTCCCTGGAGCACCATTGAGTTGATGCAGCTTGGCATTGAACTCATCGACAATCGCCTGAGGAGCCCCCTCTTCCGGACGAGCAAGACCTTTAGAAGAAAGAGCTTTCTGCTTCTCTACCAGGCTGGACATCGCCACGTCGATAGTCTTATACCGGCCAAGGAAGTCCTTATGCTCCTTCAAGTGTTCTGGAAGTCGTTCAGTCCAGTTTTCCGAGAATTCCCCTTTCTCGTTGTAGAGTCCGGAGTACCAGGGATTCGCTGTACCGGCATCACTGTTTGGAGTCGGCTGGCCACCTTCTTGACCGCCCCCTTCGGAACCGCCGTTATTCCCAGCTCCATCTGCACCTTCACCGAGGAGCGTGTCAGCTGAGGGTCCTGCCCCGCCACCGCCTTCGCCTCCTTCACCGGCTTCATCGCGCAAAATTCCTCTATTCATCCACATGATCTTTCTCCTTACTCTCTGAGGGCTTCTTAGTTACCTCTACGTTATCGCCCTCGATGTCACGTAGCGGTACGGTTAAATTGTTATGAATGGCTTCCGCAACCTGGACCTTGCCACTATTCTGAGCAGCAAGAACGGTATCCACGCCTACACCAGGAACCATCTGGAAGCACGAGTAGAATTTCCACTTGCCACAAAGCTCGTGGTACACGATTTCCTGATGCCGGTTACGTTTACCGTCACGTCCAAAGACATACCGATAGGCCTCAGCCCTTTCCCTTGCACTGTATTCCATTATCCTGATCGATTAAACTGTACCTGTCCGTTGAGGTGGACCTCCCTGAATGATTTCCTGAGGCAGCTTTGACATGTTCGAGGCCACCTTTGAACCGGATTCAGCCATGGCCATAGCAGCCTGAGCTTCCTTTTGAGCCTGAATTTCCGCCTCGATAGCCTTGCGTTCCTCAGGTGAGTTGAAGAAGTCGACGCTGACTCCCTGATTGTCGCCAGTCATACGGATCATCCGAGTGAAATTCAACTCAGTCACAAATGCCTCAGGACCCATGATTTCCATAATAGGAGCCATCATAGCCCACCACTCGAAGAAAGTAGTATTCTCAGCTGATCGAACAGCCATAGCCAGCTTGGAGGTGAAGCTGTACTTCGGAGCAGGAATCACCCAATTCCCAGGATTACGCTCCTTGTAGACGCTTGCTGGAGGGTCATCGAACAGATTCGCCCTGAATCCAATATTGAACATCCTGGTAAGCAGAGGTTTGAATACCTCCATCTTGATTCGCTCGAAAGTAGGATGGATCCTTGTCAGCTTCTCGTGCAGCATCTTTGATACCTCGAATGCTGTTTTCTCCCGCTTGACCTCATCCATATTCGTGAGCATCTGGAACAAGTCCACAAAGTACGCACGCCTGATGATTTCACGCTTCTGCTCAGCACGCTCCAATCCTGGACGAATATCACTCTCCAGACCCCAGAATTCAGGTTTCGCACCATTGGCAGCATTCGGATCGTAGGAAGTCACACCAGCCGGCTCCAGCCTGATCTTGGAGACAACACCCTTCGGAGAAAGAGTACGAGGGAAGGCCTGCACTTCAGACACGGCATCCATATCCCGCTCAATGTCCTGAGTCTGACGGATAGTGAACAGTACCATGTGGGATGGACACCATCCATATCCGGTATCTCCCCATCGCTCAAACCTGGATACGCTAAATGGCTGTTCCGGATAACCGGATTCCCTGAGAGTATGCTTATCTTCCTTGCACACGTATATCGAGGCAATAGGCATGTTGACCGCATCAATCTTACCCTGCTCACGCTCATCCTTGCGCCGTGGCCGGATAGTATGAATGACATCAAGCTTCTTAATCTTATCAGCTGCACTCTTACTGTCCTTGAGCTTCCTGAATGAAGAACTCAGGTTTTCCTCACCAAAGAACCGCTCAGCCTGGTAGACATCCATTTTGAAGCATCGACGGATTGTATCCACCAGCTTCTTGTGATTCTCTTGAATGTAGTACGTGCCGATAGGAGCGTGTACGAAATACATGATGTCTTCCTCATCCTCCTCACAGTGGACGTGAGAGGTCCCGAATCCACCACGATCCAGGAAGAATTCATGCATTTCCAGAGGGAAATTTGTGTCAGGAAGGAACTCCAGGAGGGTTTCACCGGCCCGCTTGTACCAGTCTTTCGCATCCTGAGGAGCATCCTTGTCTTCAGGAATGCACTCAAACCACTTGCCCGATAACATGTAGTCCATTTGACCGGATGCCAGCACGCTATTGGAATGAACCGCCTCAGTGTCGTAAATCTTATCAGCGTACTCCTCGATGGAATAACTCTTCGATCCAGTGATTGCACTCTTCTGAGGAGCTACGTAATCGGAAATATCCTGCCACCCATTGCGCTCATTCGCAGCAGCCGCTTCCATGGCCTGCCACGCATCACATTCTTGTTCTGCCAGTTTGTCGCTCATAATGTACTCCTATAACGGTAATCTGATTATTGAAAACCTCTCCAACACCCTTGTACGCCCGATTGAGCTGATCCAGCCGGTTTTCACACGAGAGAGCGCAACTGAAGAACATGCCTTCCATTATCCACCACCAAGAAGCCTGTTCACACCAACACGGCCATTCTGTTGAGCCTGACCCGCTCCAGTCTCTCCAGCCAGAATTGTACTAGCTAAGTAGCCTCGACGGTTTCTGACTAATCGCCTTGCATCCCGTTCTGCCTGGATGACTTCCGTTTTGCGTTCCGTTACCGGAGGCGGAGATGGACTGGCCTTGACCGCACTTCCTCCCTTGAAGTGAAGCATCCCCATTTGCTTCTCGAACCCCTGACGGCCAAACGTTGAATTGTAAAATAGTAGATCCTCTTCCATTTTTACCTCCTGTAAGTTTCTTCTTTAAAGTCTCAAGTGGAAAGCAACGCAATATATTTTTCCGCTCATAGGTGACGTACTTCAGATGAGCCAGGTCTTTAGGCAGATCATCGAACAAGTATTTCCCTTCGCCGGCAGTCAGGTAGACGTGCCATGCATTACACTCATCCTCATTAAATCGGTAGAGCGGATCCACAATCTTCCAGGATTCAGCAGTACCTATCAAATCCTTGTTAACCGGCTTCGCCATAATGAAGTAACGGTGATCGCTTCTGACGTAATGCAGGATCAGGAACAGCTCCAAATCCTCGTGAGGACCCCTAGGACAATACTCGCGCATGTAGACCCGAAACGCTTCGACTGAAGGATTCAGAGTTCCATGAACTGAATAATCTGTACTAAAATTTGTCATACGCACACTGCTATTGTTGACCGTGTTAAATCACTTACTGTTTCCTATTTAAGTCCAAGTAATGTCATCGTAGGATGGCGGTGTTCCGTCTCCGTAAAGGTCCGATACGTTGTCGGCTGTTAATGCCACATTGAACCAAATTGCTTCGTCTATCTCACCATCAAACGCTTTACCACCACCGTACTTCCCTACATTGATTGTATCCACACTCGAATTAAACGCCCAGTTACCCGTGCTTGCCGTAGCAGCTACTCCATCAAGATACACTTGTCGACTAGTTGCCGATGCAAACACTGCAACCCCATGATGCCAGTTGCCATCATTGCAGGTGGAGGAGGATGTGGATGAATAGATAAAGGCGCGTGCAGCTAAATACCCGCTACCGGTCACTTCTAACATGCAAAAATCAGCACCACCATTTACAAATACGATCATGGCGGCTCGCTGAGTGTTAGTGGTTTTAAACCAACAGGAGAATGTAAATGGGTAATCAGTTGGAGCAGCGGTAATCGACAAACTATCATTATAGTCATCAGCAAAACTAGCACACTGATTCAATTTACCGGTTGTGAAACCTACGGAATGGTTATTGGTTAGGTCATTACTGCCATGCGAGTCCGTAGCATTACCGTCCAGCTTCCAGTACGCTTCGGCATCTGGCAGAGTAATTCCGCCTGCGCCTCCACTGCTTTGATTTGCTATCCCTGGAATTAGTAAATGCATTATACTCCTGCCATGTTCTTAATCAACCAAGCGATTGCCTTTTGCGCTTGTGCGTTGGTTGCTTGTGCGTTTTTGAAGGTCTCGTAAATTGCCTTTAACTGGTCACGTTCCTGATTGTTTGCTTCTGCTTCTGCAATACTGTCCAGTTCATCTTGAGTCAGGTTTACTACTGCCCTTGTGAATGTTGCGGTTCCTGCCACGGAATCGAGCACCGGACCCGTTCTCGATCCAAGCTTCTGCGTTGCAGGATCAAACGGATCTTCAACCATGACCCTCTCGTACAATCCTATTGCTGCCAGTTCTTGAGGTGTTGCCGTTGCCGGAATTGTCGCAGTTGCTCCCCACTCGTTGACCCGGTAGATTATTCTTCCGTTTCGCTCCACTACCGGAGTCCCTGGAATGTTGACATTAATTAAACTCATTATGCTCCTCCGATCACTACCCATTCATTCGTTGCCCGCTTGTACAGTGCCAGAGCATACCATTGCCCCTGACTGTCCACGCTGCCAGCACTCACACCATTAACAGTCACTCCGGTGTCACCTTCAACGCTGGTCAATCCTGCTCCAATCTGGGAAATCATTATCTGTGTTCCTGTCGGATAGGCTACACTCGCATTAGTCGGAATTGTTACCGTGTTGGCTGATGCGTTATTTAGCTCAACAATCTTGCTCTGATCTGTAAGGACTAGCGTGTAAGTCGTTCCGGTCTGGGTGTTGATTGACGGTGTGATGACCGGAGCGGTAAGGGTCTTGTTTGTGAGTGTCTGTGTGTCTGATGTTCCGACTATATCACCGCTAGGAGGAGTTGGACCATCCACTACGTCACCGTCAATATTCCACTCTACAAGGTTACCATCAGTTCCAGCAGTTCCGGTAACTGCATTTGCATCCGATCCGGTTACTCCCTTGGTGGCGGCATCTCCAAGTCCTAGAGTCGTTCGCTGATCCGCTGCGGTTGCGTCATCAAGCAAGGCTCTACCGGCTGCCGTGCAGTCAATTTCTTCAGGGTCGCCAGCTCCGGCGGTTGATCGTCCAAGCAACTTATCGGTTGCGCTGACGTGTTGCATCTTGGCATACGTTACTGCCTCATCTTGTATCTTTCCAGTGGCAACGGAAAGGTCAGTAGGTATTCTGGTATCGTCCTTATCATCCGGCTCAAAGTCCTTATCAGGAACGCTCATTACCCGCTGGTTTCCTGTAGTAATACCAGAAAGTTGCATTGAGAATAACTTAGTGGCATCAGACTCATCTTTCATTGCCCAATTAGAATCCGTCTGAAGAGAGGAAATATCCCATCCCATGTGAACCCACGCTGCACCGTCATCCCTGTAGAAACCAGCAGACTTCCTATTAAAAGGCCAAACTCCTGTACCGTTTAACACAAGCCATGTATCACCCGCATTACCTGCCGCAGGTAGAGCAGCATAGTTAGCCTTTTCTCCTTTAAACTCAGGCATCGACAACGATCTTGCCAGTGCAGCGTCAATTTGAGCCCCTGTATATGCTGAATTATAATCTGCCATTATGCTGCATCCCTTACTGAAAAGTTATCGCCATCGGAGGTAATGAAATTCAACCCAGCCGAAGTGACAAATTGCTCATAAACAACCGGAGCAGGCTCATCACCAGTAATATCCCTGGTAATACTACGCACAATGCTCCTTACTATTCCCCTGACAATCGGCATTACTTCTTAATTTGACGGGTTATGTTACGCTTGATTTCTTTTTTCATAACTACCTCCTTCTAGGAGCCCCCGTCACAGGTATATCCTCATCCTTCGTGCGAGCATTAGCAGGAATCGCGCTCCTGTCAATCAGAAGTCCTTCCCTGATTGCCTGGTGAGCTGTACAGAATGCAGAGCTGTAGTGTGAACTCCAGTCATGCACTGGAACGTCCTTGATCGTAGCCCCATCCTTCTCTTCCTTCGAGTGATAGTAGTCCAAAGCAGCCAGACCGCTATCATCGCCTTTCCCGCATCCAATCGTCGAAAACCCGCACCGGCTGAATGAACTCAGTGCATCGCGAATAGGATCCCAGACATTCACATACCTTTCCACGCACGCCACGCCAACCATGCCGGCTTGTTGAAGGAGCTTCTGCCAGAGTAATTCACCATCCGGAGGAAGGAAATGCCCTCCATATCGGTAGGGTAGCTGCCTGAGTCGATCAGCCCAATCTCCAGGAGTGTCACAGTCAGGACCTCCAGACAAGGCCTGAAGGAAATTGATGTTGTCTCCTATCACCTGGAATATCCAGCACTTCGTATTGATCGCAGCCCCAATGTCCCAAGCAGTATAGGCGGGAAACCCTGAGTAATAGGCAACATGCTCATTTACCCTGCCAGCTGCCCGCTGAGCATCCAGCTTAGGAGCAAAGATCAGACCAGCTTCGCGTACCTGCCACATCTCCTCGATCAGCGTCGGATACTCCTGCTTGATAAACTGGCCCAGCCGATTCTTCTCCAGCTGATAGAATATCTTCTGATCGTCATTGAACTTGAAAGGAATTCCGCGCTTTCGCATTTCCTTCTCGGTCACATCAAAATACTCCATCGTCTCACGATCCACCCGACGAATATCTCCATACACCTGATAATCCTTATCGAAGTACCACGGAAAGAACAGCACGAGGTAATCACGCTCAGTACGCAGCTCAAACGGGACCTCCAGCGAACTTTTGAGGATATTGTACCAGTCTCCTCCTTTTCCGCCCTTAAACGTGCTCTCTATGAAGATATAGCCATCCTGAGGCACAGAAGGAATCGCACCTGTCATGATTTCCGTGGACCTGGCCGGATCATCCCAGGCAATCGGTCCCAGCTCAGATATGTGCATCAGGTGATTTGTACCACCACGGGAATTCTTGCCGGCATTTACGCTGGAGTTGTTCGTGAACGCCATTTCCTTATTGTTGTTCACCGGAAGCTTAAGCGCATCCTTCAACCGCTCAGGCATATTCTCCCATGCAAACCTCACCTTATCCAGCTTCTCAGTGGCATCGAGTTGAGTCTGGTCGACAATACTGGCCTGAATCTCATTCTGGAAATAGGCCTGGTCGAAGAGGATCACCGCAAACAGTGTCGAGAATCCCAGCTGACGAGCCTTCGGAACCGCAATCCTGCGGAACCCATCCACGAATATCGCGTGCAGGACCACCCTCTGCTCCCATCGAGGAGTAAATTTGATCTTCCTGGTATTCCCTTCAACCTTCTTTGAAATGATGCTGTACAGGTTGCAAATGCGAAAAAGCGGATCCTTCAGGCATTCAATCAGCTCCTCATCGGTCATATCATCCGTGAGAGTGTATTCCTCCAAGTCGATTGCCTGGTATTCATAGCCTGCCAGATTGTACTTCATGCCGGAACCTCCCGCGTTGACACGTATTCAGCCAAATCACCACAACGACACACCCTGTACGAATGCTGGTAGGTTCTTCCATCGTATTCATTAGGGACGGTGATTATTAATAGCTGTCCCACCTTCAGCTTCCACAGAAAATCATGGATGGTTCCACCATCATAGGGACCGCCCAGCAACTCCACATCCTTCTTCAGGTATTGGTCGATCATACTTACGTTAGTGCGCTAAATTGTCGCAAATATCCATTTTTCGTCGTATAACCCCCTATAACTCCGACACTTTTAGGTAATAAATATCCATCAAGCACCCCTAATCTGGTCCAATAGCGAATTCGTTACCTCCACCTCTACCGGAGCATAGTCGCCGGCCAGCTTTGAATCCAGATCGAGAGCACGCAGTTTATCGGGCATCTTGATCTTCGTTCCATCCTCGGTATGCTGGACTTCCTGAGCAAGTGGACTATCGAGATCGACATGACCGACCGGAGTCCTGACCAAACTCGCAAGGTATTCCCGTTTTTCCCTGATAGTAAGAACCGCTTCTGAGGTAGCCTGTTCCAGCAATCCATCGAGGTAAGACTTAGCTTTAACGTTCTTTAACAGCCGAACCATAGCCGCAGAGCCCACTGCATTGCTCTTACATTTGTATCCAGCCTTGATATAGGCCTCTCCTTTATCCATGCCTTTAGCATGATTCTGGAGAGCCTTTTTCTGTTTCCCTGTTAGCTCTCTATCCATAAATTTTACATCACAGTAATTCCCTGAAATTCAAGCACGACCACTGAGAGAGGTTTGTTGTAAGAGGCCTTAGAGCCAAAACAAGCGTATCCTGTACTCCCGCTATGGTTGAACCCAATCTCAATGCCGTCTTTAACTCAGCCGAAGACTGACGCGACAATGCTGACCCGCCTCCATAGGCAATTATCGTTCCTGGAGTAGTTATCGTTTCACCTGTTCCACCTGAAGCTGTTTGTAACGCACTGTTAGCAAGATCAGCATAGGTAAACGTTCCTCCAACCGTTGGATTAAGGTGCAACTCCCACTTAAAGCTATCTGATGAACCAGCAATTATCTCCAATGATTGAGGAATAATGGTCACATCCTTATAGGCAGCTTTCAGTCTTATCCCAAGCAATGCGTAGGTTGTTCCAGTTCCATAGCTTGAAATCAAAGCATTTCCGCTATCCACCCCTCGAAGGATTCCAGTTTCCTCAATGCCTCCTTCAGAAATTACTGTAGAACAGATATGATCCAGATCGCCTCCACTTGTGCCGTCAGTTTGCACGTCATACCTTAACGGAAGGTTAGGAGTCGACATATAGACGCTGTTAAACGTGCTGTCATTTGCGTGATTGAAATAGTGGCAGTAGTAGACTAGCCCATTGATTACAAATCCAACACGAACACGGCCAACACCCAGCCATTCAAAGTCGATAACTATGATTTGAGTGGCATCCATATCCAGGTTTATACCACTCACCCCTGATCCATCTAACGGATCCACGTTCCAATTTGACTGAGATACACTTTCGGTTGTGCTTCCGTTCTTCGCAATATTCCACGAAAGATCACCGTCACACTTGAAGAATATTCCGTTATGAGGCGTAAGGTAATTTGCTCCAGTACCATCAAAAACCCCTATTCTTTTTGTCATTCCGGCCGTTTGCTGGCTACAAAACGTCATGAAGAATAGCTGTGATTTTCCTGGCTGATAATTAAAACGCTGCTTTGTCTGACGTATAGCAAAATCGTTTGCATTAGCTGTTAGAGTCATCCTGACCCTAGCATCCGTGGCACTATGAGCACTGGAGGCAGCTCCTCCAAGTGACTCGTCCCAGAATAAAGGTTGATCGTCGTGAAGCTGTTTTGAGTCGAATATCGTAAAATTATTAGAGACGCGAAGGCGAGCAAACGCATCCACAGCTGGAGTATCTCCATATTCCTCAATTGATACCTTGAATTGCCCTTTGTTTGTCAGGCTGGCATTATCAAATGTGCCATCATCCTTCTTTCCTGTAATAATTGCTTTTGAAAGCGTTGCATCGTCATCATCGGCAATAGGGTCCTGAATCCTATGAGTAGACGGTGTTATTGCCTTTCCCTTCAGAACTACAGCTAGCTCAAACGTTCCCTGTATGGTTCCACCATTTGTATATTGTACCCTGAGATATTGCAAGTGAGGAGCTACAGTGAATACCTTAGCTGCTCCAGCTGCTATCGTGAACTCATCCGACCAGTACCAATTTGATCCATCTGCACTTTGCTGGATGGAAAGCCCATCTACAGCACTGGCCACATCAGAATACACGGCCACCGCTATAGAACTGTAGTCCTTGATTTCCGTAGACGCCCCAGGGAACACGCCACCTATGCCCAGATTGGCGCTGGAGCTGTTGTTTGTATCCAGCTTACCTCTTAACTCACCAAACTTGCTCATACCCCTCTCCAATCACTTGTGCCGTCAAATTTAGCTGTCAGGCAATCACCGTCATTTAATATTTCTGCACTCACGTCGCCCTCAATCGTTCTTCCTGATCCAGGATACACCATCAGAGTACCGTCATCGCCCTTCTTTGCTACAGATACTCCATATATGGAATTCAAAGGATAATACACGTCTATATCGCCTGTACTCATATCACAGATAACCAGCGTATTCTCAGGAGCATTATAAGGTGAATCAGCAGCCGTTATCGTTTTACGCTTTGGAATAGCCCCTGACGCACTACCGATCAGCCGCCTCAATATGTTCAGCTCCCGCTCCAGCCTCAGATTAATGTTTTGCGTGCGACTATCCTGGACAACCTGTTGTCCCTGGACCCTTCGCTGTTCAGTACGAATCTGAGAATTCGTCGGCATAACTATGATTCTATGGAAGAATCGACTGTTATAGGCAAATAAAAAAGCCTCCCCGCTTGTCTGGAACGAGGAGGCCCTTACGTCGCTGAATTCATAATAATATGAAAAGTGGGAGAAGGTATCAGGGTTGAACTGATCTAACCAGGGATATGAGCCCCAGCGGGTCACCGGACCTACCTTCTAAAAAACTGGATTCAGTTATGGAATCATCCCGTCTAGGTGTCAATTTTAATTACCTAAGAGTTACTACTCTTTCAGTCTTCCCGCCCTTGTACTTGTCGACTACCTTCGCTATCTGGGTAAACGGTATCTTTCCCTTGAGGAAATCACGCACGTCCTGAGAAGCATTGCCGAATATTCTCCATTCTGGCCTCCACGCAGCTGCTATCCACGGTAATTCGCGTTTCCATCTTCCGGCAGCTCGATCACCCCATTTTCCGCAAACGTCGGGCTCAGTGGAAATATCCATGCCGTACACGTCCACCTGACCGCCACGGGAAAGCACCTGAGCAACTACAAGCGCATTTGGAAACGTGAAATTGCAGCTCTTTAAATCCGAGTGAGCAAGGATCGGCTTATTGATGATCTTATGGCTTTTTCCGTACCATGGCATATCCATTCTAACGGAATCCGGAACATGCTCCAGTCCCTTCATGTTCTCGAAAGTCGCAATGCTTTCCGGAATGGAAATAGTTCGATTGTACAGTGGAGTACCCTGAGCAGTACCATGCTCCATATCAGCTTTCGATCCTGGAATGGCCAACTCTATTACAACAGGGTCCAGAACGCACCACACGTCCACTGGAAACAGCCACGCAGCTGTATTGCATCCTATAACCAGTTCGTAGTCCTCAATACCTGTAGATGGCCAGAATTTCTTTAGCGATGGCCCATTTGCGAGTACGGCTACGGTCCTCATCTAAAATACTTCCCTATCCACGGACTTTGCTCAATTGCCTCATGAGGTCTAGGTTTACCGTGGAATATCACCAAAGGCTCCTCAGGCTCATCAATTTTCGGCTCAGGCTCCTTGTAACTGCAAAGCTTACCAGGGAACCTGTCTTGCCAGAAATACGGTTGATTCTGATACATGCTCTTAATCGCTTGAGTCACGTAAACATGCATAGGAAATGAACGCTTCTGCTTCCACGTTAATTCCTCACTGACACCTTCGCAGTATCCCTTCCATACTTCATTATAGTGCAAATCTGGAGGAAGACAGACAGCCCCATCAGCGTAGCTTCCATCGTAAGCACCCTTGAGGCCCAGAGATTCCCTGACTGGCCTCATATACATCGGCCATGGCTGGATTAACCAGCTGACATCCCCGCGAATCACCGTATCCAATCCTGTCATGATGACGTGACCATCTGACCAAGGAGCGTCAGGACGGTACAACTCCATGAGATTCCACCAACCCCAGACACGACGATCAGGATATACCGGAACAATTTTCTTTTCCCCTAAAGGTACGATGTTCAGATAATAATCATCGTGGGCAACCTCTTCCAAGTCGGTTACGACGTACATCGTGAAATCACATCCAAGACCACTTACGAATCCATGAAATAGATTTCTCACATAGTTTCTGGCATGAGGATAATCGCCTACAGCCGCAGTGAATATGCTTACCTTGCTCATAGCCCTTCCGGTATTTGACGGCCACACTCCACGTAAGTCTCACCAGGCTCGACATCACGTATCACACGAGCCCCAGCACCAATCATGGCCCCCTTGCCAATCCTGATCCCGCACAGAACCACCGCTCCAGCTCCAATAGAAGCACCCTCTTCCACGATAGTCTCTACCAACTTCCAGTCCTTATTTCCAGCACGAGGGTAACGATCATTCGTGAATACCACTGACGGACCTACAAAGACCCGATTCCTAAGAATCACCCCATTGTAGATGCTGACATTATTCTGGATATGGACGGCATCACCGATAACAGCTCCGGCCTCGACGTAGACATTCCGGCCAAGCACACAATTGCGACCAATCTTAGCCCCTTCCCTGATATGGCAGATATGCCAAATCTTCGTACCAATACCAATCTGGCAATGAGCCTCGATAACGGCTGAGTCGTGTGCGAAGTAGTTCATGGTCACGCCTTCCTGTAGAGCTTCTTGTCAAACACGTCCATGGCCCGCTCATCCCACTGAACACCAGTAGAGGAAATCACCCCCCCAACGTATCCGGATTCACGATCCCTCACGTATGCTGGCCAGAATTCAACTGTCTTTGCCGGACCTTCCAGAACGGAATTGATATGCTCTTCAATCAGATCGAGGTAGTAATTCCACCCCTTCTTATCTGAGTAAGCTGTCATGAAACTGGTCCTCATCAGGCTGGCCACATGCTCAGCACGCTTGCGCCTGACAACTACCCAATTAGCGTCCGGAAAAGCAGTATATAGAAGCGGCCACATGAGCAGTCCCTTCACGCCCTTAAATCCCCATGGCTTATCAAAATCAACCTCGGAACCGATAAGACTAACGATTGAATTGAAGGCTATTTCAGCCGGCATACCAGGATTCCAACCTGGAGGCGGAAGATTCTTCTGAGCAAGCTCGTCAAATCCACCCCTCTTCAGAACCGGCTTATAGAACTGGTCCCTAATAGGACCCTCGACCAGTGGATGAGCGGCAGCAAGCTTTCCCACTTGCATACCGCACTTATGGAGGAGTCGCATGGTAAGGGTTGTGCCTGATCGAGGGCCACCTACTACAATGATTGGAGGCCTCATTATGCAGTCGGAATAGAATTGTCAGTTTTGACCAGAAGGATCGGCTCTTTCGTCGATACCCTCAGTCCATGCTCCTTGAAGATGCGACGAGGAATTACCTCGATAGCTTCTCCAACCGTTTTCACCGGCATTCTACGCCCCTTCGGAGTAGTATTGAACTCGTAAGCAGCCTTGTGAATGCGCTCCACGGTGGAGTACACGCTTTCATCCTCAGGCATTTTGAGAACCCAGCCAGTCACGTCGCCCTCAATCCGGTTTTCCGGATCAGATACAACGATAATGAATTCAAGCTTTTCTCGCTTAGGCTGGTCCTCTTCAAGAATCTTCAGCTCATCCTGAATATCCTCTACAATGGCATTCACCTTGCGAATCTCCAGGTCATTTCGCTGGAGGATATGTTTTACCAAATCTAACGATGGTTTCATTAATTTTCCTTTCTTACAGGTTTACACATATTCCTTGCTTGGCATAGGAAAGTCTTCGAGTCGGCTTCTCCACAGGTGGAGGC
>Ga0180437_10003055_pt1 | contig 25492 bp, 29 predicted proteins | sample SS_ome_4_FD_132410 | JGI IMG/M metagenome (GOLD analysis project Ga0180437, IMG submission 132410) | Hypersaline lake sediment archaeal communities from the Salton Sea, California, USA - SS_3_D_1 metaG | ecosystem: Environmental > Aquatic > Non-marine Saline and Alkaline > Hypersaline >... | reverse complement strand
GCGGCGAAGCGAATCTGAAGGTCGATGTAACTGGTGTCGGCACGGCGAATGTCGAGCACATCCACCCCGCCAAGAATGGAGCCGGAGCCGTTGTCGAGACGGCTCGCCCGCGCTCCGAGCACAGCTTCCTGACGGTGGTAGCCGGGAGTATCGACGTTGGCGATGTTCTGTCCGGTGATGTCGAGCGCTTGTTGGTGGGCCAAGAGGCTCGAAAGGACCGTGTTGATTCCCGGGATTATTGACATCCGTCAGGCCCTCTGGCTGATGACACTGGTAGCGTTTGGCGAGTAGCGCCCGGGGGCGCGATAGGGGGCAGGCCCGTCCATGGCACGGGCGACTGCTTTGTAGACAAAATCGACGCGATCGAGGCCGCTTTCGGCAAGCGAACTCAGACGCGCGGCTTTTTGCTTGAGCTCTTTGGCGAGGTCGGTGACCTCTCGGATGAGTGCGTGGCCTTCTGCTTGCTGTTCCTGTGGCAAGTCGCTCAATAATGCAGTCAGGCCGGAGGAGGAGCGGGTGAGACCGGCCAGTCGAGCGGAGATATGCGCTTCACGCTGGAGCAACGTCGCCTCTTGCTCGACATACTGTTCGGTCGCGGCCAAGTCGCCAGCGATCATGGCCGCTTCTTGCTTTGCGGCCAATCCGGCAAGCAGGGAAAGCAGTTCGCGCTCCTGCGCCAACAATTTCAGCGCAGCGGAGATCTCGGCGGACACTGGCGCTACCTCTGTCTCTTCTGAATGATCGATTCGCGGAGGAGGTCTTCTGCGAGCTTATCGCTGTCGACGCGGTAGGTCCCTTGCTCAATCTGCTGGCGAAGTTCGTTCACCTTGTCGAGATTTACGTCGGAGGAAGACTCCAATGCCCGCTGCGCCACGCGAAGGTCCGCGGCGCTCCGAGAAAGGCTCACCTTGTCCGGTTGAGAGGTTCCACCGGGCTTTCGAAGGCGCTCTTTGCCCCGAAGCTCGGCACCCATTATTCGACCGACATGGTCACTCGATATCTTCATCCGGTCTCCTCCACCCCGGCAAAGCCGGGTGCAGACTGTCCCGCATTCGTTATCGAAGGCGGTTGGGATATCTTAAGGCCAGATGGTGAAAGTTCTTGAGCGGCGCCGGCGACGGCGTCTCGAAGCTGTTTGTAGAGGACGTCAGCCACACCGATGCCACCGGAATCCGTGAGGGCCGTCGCCATCGCCTCTTCGATAATGACATCGTACTGGTCAGAGCCCGCGGCCCCAGGCCCATCGGTCTTGGGCCCACCTGTGATCTTCATCTCCCGCACGAGGTACCGCATAAATATCTCTTCGAGGTCTCGGCAGGCCTGACGGAGTCGATACTCCTCTGGATTCGCCGGTCCTACTCGATCGCTTCGGCCAATTGGGTTTGTCTCGCTCACTAGATGACCTCGAGTTCTGCTTGTAGTGCTCCAGATCGCTTGATGGCCTGGAGAATAGCTATGATGTCGCGAGGGCTTGCCTTAACGGCGTTGAGGGAACGGATCAACTCTTGGACGTCTGCCCCACGAATCTCGGTCAGATAGGACGCTTTTTCGGATACGCTCACTTGGGAAAGCGGTGCGACGACGGTCTGCCCCTCGGAGAACGGCTCGGGTTGGGAAACGAGAGGTTCGGTCGAGACTCGGACGGTGAGATCGCCGTGAGCGATGGCGACGGGAAGAATGGTGACGTGGGCTCCCACGACCACGGTGCCGGTGCGCTCGTTCACCACGACTTTCGCGACCATGTCGGGCGCCACTTGGAGATTATCCAGGTGCGATATAAGCGCCGGAACGCGATGCCGATAGTCCTCGGGCACTAGAATGGTGACACTGCCGGCATCGGTTACAGAAGCGAACTGGGCGCCGAGGCTTTCGTTGATTGCAAGGGCGACACTATTGGCGGTGTCGAAGTCCGGCTGGTTGAGACTGATGACGAGATGATCGTCATGGACGAGGGTGGTTGGCACGGCGCACTCAACGAGCGCGCCCTGAGAGATCGTGCCGACCGTCGGGTGATTCTTCGTGGCGCTCGATCCGCTCGCTTGAACGGCGTAACCGCCGGTCGAGACGGGGCCTTGGACGACAGCGTAGACTTGGCCGTCGGCCCCCATCAGCGGAGTCTGCACGAGGAGACCACCCGACAGGGAGGTGGCATCGCCGGCTGAAGAGACGAGGGCATCGACCCGGTCACCAGGCCGCACGAAGGGCGGAAGGTCGACCGTGACGAGAACGGCGGCGACGTTCTTGACCTTTATGGCGGTCGCCGGCACCTGAACGCCGAGGTGAGTCAACATGGCTGAGAGCGATTGCGTGGTGAAAACAGTCTGGCGACTGTCACCGGTCCCGTTGAGACCGACTACGAGCCCATAACCGACAAGCTGATTATGGCGGGCGTCTTGAAGTCGGGAGATATCCTTCAGCCTGGCTGCATCAGCAGTCGAAGGTAGAAGCCAAGCTACTGTTAGCCATATAAGAAGGATGTTTCTACTCATGCTAGCATCTCCTAAAATGGATACCACTTACCAGAGAAAACGTATGAGGCGGTAGAGCAATCCAGGCTTCTGCTTTTCCGCGATTGGGCCCTTAGCCGTCCAGTTCACCTGCATGTCCGCGACGTTGCTGGACAGGATGGTATTGTCGGCGTTGATGTCCGCCGGGCGGACTTTGCCGGAAAAAGATAGCTCCATATGGTCGGCAGCGATCTCGAGGATTCTCGAGCCAGAGACGATAAGGTTGCCCTGTGGATCGACTGCGGTGACGGTAACGGTGATCCGGTCTGTGACTGCCGTGGTCTGCGCCGTGCTCCCGGCTCCTTCGGATTCGCGGTCGGTGGAAAGGGAGAGCGCCGGAATCCAAGTGAGTACCGGACCGGATCCGCCCTCGGTGTCAATATCAACGCCTTTGGCGGTCTTGTGGCTGGCAGAGTGGCTGGCTTTGGTCGCTTCGACGACGAGCACGGTGAGCACATCGCCGACACCTCGCGCCGTGCTATCGGCAAAGATGGAGCGGCTTGTCGGTCGCCAGAGAGACTCCGCCGAAGCGATTCCTGGAGTTACAAAGAGCAGACAGAATATCATAAGTGCGTGCTTCATGAGGTTCTCCTAATACGTGATCTCGGCAGTGCCCGTGTCGGTAACGCGGGCCTGAAAAGTCTGGTTGGTGCTTGGGTTGCGTACTTGAATCGTATCTCCGGCGGCCCCGTCTTGGAGAGCGACCCCTTCGCAGGTGAGCGTAATCGCGCCTACGCGGACGATAACAAGAACCCGACCGCGACGAACGACGAGAGGGATAGGTTCCGTATTATCGGTCGTCAACACGGTGCCGGCGCTGACGGCTCGCTTCATACGGCTGCCCTCGATTTCACTTGGTTTGAGGGGGCGCCCAGAGAGGCCGGCGATGTCGCAGCATTGGACCGACCAATTTGCCGGCGTGATCGCGTCTCTGGGCGAGAGCGAACAGGTTGTCGCCGCAACGTCCGTCTCGAGATGGAGACGGTAGCGAAGCGTAAGCTGCCGTATGGCGTTGCCATCGACCGTAATGGTGAGCAAGACCGCGCGCATCGAGCCAATCTGCGCTCCGGTGGGACGTGCGCTGATTTCGATATCGCCCTCGGGAACTGAAATGGTGGGTTCGGGCGTGACGGGGACGATCTCGAGCTGAGAGCCAAGGTCTCCCCATGCTTCGCGCAGGGCATCCTTGGCGACCTTGGCAAGCTCGCTACCGCCGAGGGATCGGGTGGCCCGAGCAATGGTCACGATGGCGGGGCCGGTGACGACAAAATCCTTGAGGCGATTCTCGGCAAGACGCCACTCGATCTGATTTCGGCGGACCGAGCGGGTCGTTCCAGCCAAAGGGGCCGCCCCAAGGGAAATCTGTTGCGCTCGTTCGATTTCCTGATCGGATCCGGTTACGGATGCAATGTCGCCGAGCAGAATCTCAGAGCCTCGGACAGACGTCTCGGGCTGAAGCGAGACGGTCAGGCTTGCCTGGGCGAAGCTGCAACAGACGAGGATGAGGATAAGCGTCAAAATGGAGTGAAGTCGCATGTTAGCCATCCTTATCGACGCAGGCTGTTGGCCATCTGGAGCATCTCGTCCGATGCTTGGATCGCCTTGGAGTTGACCTCATACGCTCGCTGGGCGATGATGAGATTGACCATCTCATCGATAATGCGAACATTGGACATCTCGAGCGACCCTTGCATAAGGGTGCCAAAGCCAGTCGTACCGGGAGAGCCTGTGATTGCCTCACCGGAGGCGGCGGTGGGGAGAAACAAGTTGTGGCCGACCGCGGTGAGTCCGGCGGGGTTCAGAAACTTGGCGAGCTGGATCTGTCCGAGTTGCTGGGGCTCGGACTGGTCTGGGAGAAGGACGGAGATCGTACCGTCCTGGCTGATGCTGATCGAAACCGCCTCGGCGGGGATGGCGAGTTCGGGCTGAAAGACCGAGCCGTCGTTGGTGACGATTCTTCCGGTGCCATCGACTTTGAGCGCTCCGTCGCGAGTATAGGCCATGGCGCCACTGCTGGTCATCACCTGAAAGAAGCCGTCGCCCTCAATCGCGACGTCGAGCGGATTCCCAGTCTGCTTGAGGTCGCCGACGGAAAAAATCTTCTGGATGCCGGCACACCGGGTGCCAAGGCCGACCTGGATGCCGGTCGGGACCTGCGAGCCATCGCTGGCGGTGGCCCCGGCGACTTGGACGGTCTGATAGAGAAGATCCTGGAAGTCTGCTCGCGACGCCTTGAATCCGGTGGTGTTGACGTTGGCGAGGTTGTTCGCAATGACGTCGATGTTCGTCTGTTGAGCCGCCATGCCGCTGGCGGCACTCCACAATCCACGCATCATTTTCTCTTGCCTCCGTTGGTTCAGGTACGGCCGATTTCGTTCACGGCGTGTTCGAGGGTTCGGTCCTGAGCCTGGATGAGACGCTGGCTGGCCTCGAAGGTCCGCAGTGCGTTGATGAGCTGGACCATCTCCTCGACGACCTGAACATTCGATGATTCGAGATACCCCTGACGGACGTGGGGATCGGGGACGATTCGTGCTGCAGCCACTGGTACGTCGAATATGCCTTCTCCGCGGCGCGTGGCGAGTTCGGGCGGAAACTCGACGATGAGAAGTTGATCGACGACGAGGTCGTCGACCGTGACCGTTCCGTCGTCGCTGACCGACCAGGAATCGCCGATAATTCGGATAGGGCCGCTCTGTCCGAGAACGGGACGCCCGCTTTGGTCCACGAGCGTGCCTTCGGCGTCAAGTCGAAAAGCCCCATTGCGGGTATAGACGCGTCCACCATCATCCTGGAGCGCGAAGTAACCCGGCCCTGCGAGCGCAAAATCGCACGGGTTCCCAGAGGGTTGAAGTTGGCCGGAAGTGTCGTCGAAGCGCGCCTTGAGGACGATGTCCTGGGCTTCGGTAGTCTGGCCAAGCGCCTGGTCTAGGGCTGTGGCGAATGACTTGAAGGCGACCCGCGTGCGCTTGTAGCCGGCCGTGCCCGCATTGGCGATGTTTTCTGCGATGATCGCGTGCCGTTCGGTCTGAAGCTCAAGCGCGCGAGCTGAAATTGTGAGCCCTTTTGTCATGGCAGGAAGTCCTCGACACCCATGTTATCGAAGGGGTCAAGTGATACTTAATACCCTCTGCCGTGGCGCGAAAGGGCCCAGGGCTTCTTTTGTCGGCAAAGCCCCTTTGCCCGCAGAGATGCGTTGGGCTCAGCTAGTGGCGGGAACTGACATGGGCGGCCGTTTGGTGCAAATCAGATTGGTGCGAGTCTCCACCGGAAGATTCCAGGCTGCTGCCGAGAGGCGGGGTGGCCGGGGCGGTCTGAGCGTTCCTGAGCAGCGTATCCTCGGATGCGAATATGACGATATCGACTCGACGGTTGCGACGCCGCTGCTCCTCCGATGAATTCTCGACATAGGGACGCGAGTCGGCATACCCAGCCGCGCCAATACGGCGTGGGTCGAGGCGCTTCTTCGTGACGAGATAGCGGACAACGGCTGTGGCGCGCGCCGTGGACAGTTCCCAGTTCGACGGGTAGAAGAGCGTACGAATGGGCAGGTTGCAGGTGTGTCCTTCGACGAGCACCTCGTTGGCAATAGGGCTAAGCAGTTCCGCCATTCGATCTAAGACTCGCCTGGCCTCGCGCCGAAGTTCGGCTCGTCCGAGTTGGAAAAGAAGTTCCTCCGAGCTAAGGCTAATGACCAGACCTCTTTCCTCCATGCGGGCGGTGACACATTCTTCGAGTTTGTGGTCTTTGATGTACTCATCGACCTGATCCCTGATGGCGCTGAGCGGAAGTTCGGGATCGGGTATCTCGTCCGGATTATCCAAGACGGCGGCGCCACCGTCTTCGAAGATGCCGGCTCCATGGAGATCGCCACCGAAGCCGCTGCGAACGGAGAGAGCGAGCTGCTTGAATTTATTGAGATTGAGCACCGACATGGAGTACATCATGATAAAAAATGCTGTGAGGAGCGTAATCATGTCGGCGTACGTCAGCAGCCAGCGCATCATGCCGCCGCCATCGTGTCCGCCACCACCGCCGCCGTGATTCGATAATCCAGCGAGCGCGCGTCGTGCCATTTATGCTTTCACCTTGTCATACATGTCTTTTTCTCTCGGAGAGAGGAAGGAGCGCATTCGGGCTGCGACCTCCCTCGGGCTCTCGCCCGCCTGAATGGCGAGGATGCCTTCAATGGCCAGTTGATAGGTTGCGATTTCTTGTTGGCTTCGGGCTTTGAGCTTGTTTCCAATTGGGAGGAAGATGAGGTTCGCAAACCCGACACCGTAAAGAGTGGCGATGAACGCGTTGGCAATCGCTCCCCCCATTTTCCCAGGCTCGTCGAGGTTGGCCAGCATGTGAACGAGTCCCATGACGGTGCCGAGGATACCGAGGGTCGGGCAGAATCCGCCCATGGTGGAGAACAGACTTTCCCCCGACTGATGTCGGAGCGCCATGGCGTCTAATTCGGTCTGAAGGATTTCGCGGCTCATCTCGCTGGGCGTTCCGTCGACGATGAGTTCGAGCCCCAGACGAAGGAACGCGTTGTCCGACTGTTTGGCCTCTTCTTCGAGCGCCAAAACGCCGTCGCGACGGGCGCGGATGGCGTATCCGGCTACGGCGCTCATCATCTTGATGGGATCGAGAGGTTTGCCGAAGAAAGCCTGGCAAAGCACCTTTGGGAGCTGAATGACTTGCTTTATCGGCATGCAAATCGTCGTCACTCCGATTGTGCCTCCGATGACGAGCACGAATGCCGCGGAGTTAATGAGACCGTGGATATGCCCTCCCTCCAACTGAAGGGAGAGGAAAACAGCGCCCCAAGCGAGGAGCAGGCCGAGTATAGTCGCAATGTCCATGATCTACTGTGCCCTTCCTGTGGTCTTACGCCTCGTGACGCTCCGGGGCGGGGCGCGGAGGTTGAAGACCGACAGCTTGGGTGTACTCTTTCGTTCGCGCGACAATGTCGGCGACGCTGTCCCTGACCATGATCTTGTGTCCCGTCGTTAGGGTGACAATAGTATCGGGCGTGGCCTCGACGAGCTCGACGAGGAGCGCGTTGACGAACACGGATTCACCGTTGATCTTTGTCACGCGTATCATTCGTTTCGCCTTTCACTTCTTCCGACCGGACTGCGACATCTTGCCGACGCGCCGGCCCTATTGGTCGCTTATGTAGGGCTGGGCCCTGCAGGGCCCAGCCCTACAGGAACTAGCGCTTCAGCGTGATGAGGTCTTGCATCATCTCATCGGCTGTTGTGATGATGCGGGAGTTCGCCTGAAATCCTCTCTGAGTCACGATGAGGTTGGCAAACTCCTCAGCGAGATTGACGTTCGAAAGTTCGAGATAGCCCGCTGCAATGGCGCCACATCCCGCCCGCCCGGCGGTGGAAACTGTCGCAGTGCCGGAACTCGAAGATGGCACGAGCAGATTGCCGCCGATCTTCATGAGTCCGCTCGGGTTGACGAAGCTCGCCAGCGAAACCTGGCCGAGGTTCTGGGTCAATCCATTGCTGAACGCGCCAACGATAATCCCCTCCTGATTGATGGTGTAGCCCTCGAGCCAACCAACAGCGACGCCGTCCTGGCTGACGGCTCGAATCGTCGAATCCCCTGCAAGCTGGATGGCGCTTTCGAAGTCCAGCGTGAAGTCGACCGGACTGACGGCGCCTTTTGCATCGGCGAGCGTCAGGGAGCAGGCACTGTCTGCGGTGACAATATGTCCGTTTGAATCGAATGTCAGGACGCCGGTGCTCGGAACGGCGGCAGGGTCCATGTCTGGGCTCGTTGCGGTCCAAGACCACGTGTTGTCGGCCGTCTTCTGAAAAGTGACGAGCACTTCGTGGGTGTTTCCAAGTGAATCGTAAACGTAGAAGCTGGTGTCGACAGAATCCCCGATAGCTGTGTTGGAATCGAGGTTGGATTCGTAGACGACCTCCGAGCTTGCGCGAGCGAGCGCCATGGTCCCCAGGGGAATTGTGATGAACGACGACGGGCCGATGGTCTGGGTCGTATCGATCTCTCCGGTCACGGGATCGGCCTGCCAGCCGAGAACCGACATGCCGTTCGTCGTGGAGACGAGCCGGTTGCCGGCGTCGAGTCCGAAGTTGCCGGCGCGGGTGTAGACCTGATTGGTCCCGTTACCCAGCACGAAGAAACCCTCGCCTTCGATGGCGAGATCGGATGGTCTTCCTGTGGATTGGAGGTTTCCTTGTGTCATGTTGGGATCTGCGGCGCCGACTGCGACGCCGAGGCCGACTTGCATCGGATTGGTGCCACTGAGGCTGCCGCCGCGAATCGTCTTGCTCAGCGCGTCGGTGAAGCTAACTCGGCTTGCTTTGTAGCCGATGGTGTTGATATTGGCGATGTTATTCGCGATGACATCGACCGCTTGTTGATGGGCTGAAAGCCCGGAGACTCCGGTGAACAAAGCAATCATGGTGAGTCATCCCTCCGTTATGCGTTATATGGACGTGTGTGTCGTGTCCGGCGGAGAGCCCGTCCGTGGGCAAGTCAACCGGAGTTGCGGCGTGCTTGTCTTCGCTCTTCCTTTCGTGTCAAGAAACGCTGATGACATTGGCGGGATTGATCTCTTCTTCGCCTACGAGCAGATAGGGCAGACCCTGATCGAATGCGATGGCCGTGACCTCGCCTGTCAGCGTGTCGCCCTCGGGTCCGATGTATTCAATGGTGCGCCCGACGAGGGAGACGGCCTGGCCGGCAGATAGCAGTTGGGCCAGAAGGCTGAGCTGTGTGTTGGTTTGCTCGGCCTGCTCGAGGGTGGAGAACTGAGCGAGTTGCGCGATAAATTCTTTGTCCTCCATCGGCTGTGTCGGATCCTGATATCTAAGCTCGGTGACGAGCAGATGCATGAAGGCGTCTCGGTCCAATTGAGAACCGGCCAGATTGAACATGGCTTGGCTCTGTATTGTGCTCGTAGGATCGATGCTTGAGAGGCTCATGATTCGCTCCTATGCCAGCAGATTGAGTCCGAGGGAGAGGGCCTGGCCCGGCGTCGGGACAGCCGCTTTCGTTGAAAATTCTTCGGGGTCTTGATTCGGGCGGGTAGTGCCTGGGGCGGTCGCGGCTGCGGTGAACCGCGAGTCTGGACCGGTGTCGGGCCGGCCTCCGAGTTCAACAGTGCATTCGCCAATCGTTACGCCGACCTCATCGAGCGCGCCCCTTAGGTCGCCGACGTGGCGTTGAAGGATGTCTCGAAGATCGTGCCTTTCGACCTGGATCGTCGTGTTCACTGTGCCGGCCTCGCTGTGAAGAACAAGGCGGACCTTTCCTAGCTCGGGTGGCTCGCAATGCACGATGAGCTCTCGGGCCTCCAAGTTTTCCTGGCCGGCGATGGCGTCGGCTATCTGTTGTACGAGTTGGATCGGCTGAGGCGTCTGAGCACGAGCTGGCTCCGGACGGCCGGGGTCGAGCGCAGCCATATTTGTGTGGCTGTTGTGCGTGGTCAATGGAGACCCTGGGGCGGAGACTTCCTGTGCGCTTCCCCGGATGATTGCCGCAGGCTCTGGACCATGCTCAGGCGCTTCGGGCGTGTTGATGTTCCCGGATTCTCCCGCCTTTATCAGTGAGTGGTTGTCCGGTCCGACTGGCTCGGCCGTTTCGTCAATCTGGCCGGCGGAAGTTATGAGAACATTCTTGTCGGCTGTCTCAGTGGATTTGCCGGCAGCTCGCCCAAGAAGCTCTGTATTTTGTTGCCGAGCCGCGTGGCGGGTGGCAGTGCTTTCCCCCGGCATCGACTTCAATTCTGTTATCGCCGGTGTTGATTCGTTCTGTTCGGGTGAGGTTGCGATACCTGGAGGCGACGCGGGTTTGGCTGGTTTGCCCGATGTATCTGCCGATGTGGTCCGCTGAGGACTTGTACGGGTCGGCCTTTGATTGCTCCCTACAGATCGGGGGCGTGTTTGAATTTGCTCCACAGTGATGGGCGTCCCGATCGGTTCAAACACCTCGGACGGAGCATCTGGAGTTCCCGTGGGGACGCCGTTCATCCCTGAGATCACCTCGGCGTGGACAGGGGACGAGACTTCCTGGCTGCTTGGTGCCAATTTGTCGGCACTCGGGCTGAGATGGGGGGCACTGGTTTTCGCCGGGACGGATATGAGATGCGTTGGATGAACGTCTCCTTCGGCCGGGATGGCCGTGTAGTCCATGCCTTGGGCCGCTGAATGTGCATACACTGGTTCGGGGATAAGCTGCCTTGCGGCGTGTGAGTCGGGCGAGTCTGTCGATTGTGGATCTTTCTGGGCGCTAAATTGAAACGAGGGCGCGCAGGGCACCGCACGAGCCGCAGCCGATGATGGCATAGCATCTTGGGCCGGGCCGGAGGCAAGAGGGTGAGCAGCGGTGGGAGGCGCGCCCTCGGAATCTATCGGTGGAACCACGGTATGGTGGACGCCGGCGGTACGGGGCGATATTGAGTCGTCGACTCCCGGTGTTTCGGGATGGGTCCGAGGTAGGGAGTCAGCCGATTCCATGCGAGTGGACGAGGGAACGGGAAAATCGCCTGCAGGCGGCACCGTCACGTCTTTGTTGCTGGAAGCGACTGGGAATCGTTTTCCCGGCGAGATTGCCGGGGTGGGAAAAGCTATATCGGCAGCGCTTTCGCCGGAGTCTTCGTTGCGCTGGACAGGCGGCTGGACGTCGGACGGCGAGATCAACTCAGGCTGATTGGGAGTATCGCTGCCCTCTGTCTCAGTCTCCTCAACCGCGGCGAGGTGACGGCCGAAGAGATATGAGATGGCTTTATGGTCGAAGTTTGGGACGGCGGTGTGAGACGTATTTCCGTCGCCCTTTTTGAGTTCGATCTCGGGCTGTATTGGCAGACGCAGCATGGGTTGGACTTGCCTCCTACGATGAGTCCAACCCCAGTTATCGTGGAGGAACGGTTCGACTTAAGGGTGATGCGTGCAGATGCGAAAGATATTTCAGCGATACGCTTCGAGGTAGCCCAGCACGCGAGAGACGTATGCTTCGGTTTCGGGATATGGGGGTATGCCACCATATCGCAATACGCTACCAGGCCCGGCGTTGTAGGCCGCTAGGGCCAGTTGTACATCGCCAAATCGACTGATTTGCTGGCTCAGGTAGCGCGCGCCACCCGCAATATTCTGCTCCGGATCAAAGGGATCAGATACGCCGAGGGCGGCTGCGGTGCCCGGCATAAGCTGCATGAGGCCCTTCGCTCCAGCGCGCGAGACGGCCTGTGTATGAAAGGCGGATTCGGCGTGGATCACGGCCTTGATGAGCGCAGGATCGAGTCCGGTCTTCTCTGCCTCGCGCGCGATGATGCCCTCGATTTCCGGAGATATGTGCTTCGCAGTGACTTTGCCACCGGGAGCAAAAACGGCTTGGCGTTTGAGAGACGGTGTCGAGAAGCGCCATTTGATTTCGTCGATTCTGCGAAGGACGGCATCGATGTGAGCACTGGTTTTCTGGATCACGATTCGTTGCCTAACTGGCGCCTCGCGTATCGCATAGTCGCAACTTCATCCTGCGCCATGAGCTCGAGGGACATCATCTCTTGTCGGTGCTGCGAAGCATGTGTGTCTTTGAGTCGATCGAGAAGCTGTCGCTTCTGCATGAGCTTTACGAGGCGCTCGCGATTCTCCGCTATTTTTTGATCGAGTTCGCCAATGGACTGTTTTATCTCGGCGGCACGGTTCCAGGCGTGTTCGAGGTGTATGCGTCTCGACCGCACTTCGTTCAATTCCACTTCGCCGCTCTGTGCGGTTTTGAGTTGATGCGAGAGCCGCTCGCATAAAGAAAGTAACTCGGCCAGCCGTTCGTTTTCACGGATGCGTTCGGATTCGAGGGCCGCGAGTTTGAGAGATGCGTCGTCTTCGAGGCGCTGCGCTTGGTCGAGCGCCGGTTGCAGTCGAAAATGGAATTTGCGCATTAGTCGTCACCGACCGCATGAATCAGCCCGCTCATTGTATCATTCCATGGAGCAGGCTCCTGAGGCCCCTGCCGAAGGAATGTTCTAAGGGCGTCAATCTTGGAACGGGCTTCATCGATCTTAGGGTTCGATCCTTCGACGTACGCTCCGACGTTGATAAGATCTTCAGCCCCACGGTAGGCGGCCAGTAGATCGCGGAATTTACGGGCGGCATCGCTATGCTCGGGATCGATGAGATCGGGCATCGTCCGGCTGATCGACTGCAGCGGATCGATGGCTGGATATTGTCCTTGTTCGGCGAGTTTTCGGGAGAGAACGATGTGTCCGTCGAGGATGCCGCGGACTGTGTCGGCTACCGGTTCGTTCATGTCATCGCCCTCAACGAGAACTGTGTATATTCCAGTGATGGTTCCCTTTTGTCCGGCTCCTGCGCGTTCGAGCAGTTGTGGGAGCATGGCGAAGACGGAGGGAGTGTAGCCACGAGTTGTCGGCGGCTCGCCTGTAGCAAGGCCGATCTCTCGTTGGGCCCATGCGAGTCGGGTCACGGAGTCCATGGTGAGCGTGACGTCGAGGCCTTGATCCCGGAAATATTCGGCAATGCTGGTGGCCACGAACGCGCCCTTGAGACGGACGATGGGAGGTTGGTCGGAGGTGGCGACGACAACAACGGAACGATGCATTCCTTCTTCGCCTAGATCGCGCTCAATGAATTCTCGCACTTCACGCCCGCGCTCGCCAATGAGGGCGATCACGTTGACGTGGGCGGAGGAATTCCGGGCGATCATGGCCAGGAGCGTGCTTTTGCCGACTCCGGAGCCGGAGAAGATTCCAATTCGTTGCCCTTTTCCACAGGTGAGGAGTCCGTCTATGGCGCGCGTTCCGAGACTCAGTGGCTCGGTAATGCGCTGGCGTGTGAGGGGCGATGGAGGGGCTTGTGAGGTCGGATATTCCGCGGAGGCGTCTACAGGGCCTTTGCCGTCCAGCGGGCGACCGAGACCGTCGAGAACGCGGCCGAGCAAACCGGGGCCCACGCGTACGAGAAGCGCTCGGCCGGTTGCAACGACTTCGTTGCCATGGGCGATTGCACCCATGCCGCCAAAGGGCATGAGAAGGACGCGGTTGTCGCGAAAGCCGACGACTTCGGAGAGGGTCGCCACCTGCCGGCTTGTGTTGATCTCGCAGACTTCCCCGATGCGGGAACGGGGACCTACGGACTCGACGACGACACCAACGACTTCGACGACAGTGCCGTGCAGCTTGACACTGTCGGTGCGGGTTACGAGGTAGCGCAAACGGGAAAAATCACACGTCGCCGCCACCTTCACTTGCCTCCGTTAGGACTCGTTTTACTTCTTTGATTTGGCGGTCGAGTCGGGCGTCCAATATGCCATTCGGTGAATCGATGACGCAGCCGCCTTTGCCAACCCGCTGGTCGTCCACGACATCCATGCGGGTGAGGCCGTCGAAGCTGGCCATCAGGTTTTCTTTGGCTGCCCGAACGGTCTCTACGTCGTCGGGATGTACGCGAATGCAGATGCGTTCGCGTTCGTGAAGCCTACGAATGCAGCGGCGTACCTGCTCGACGACGAGATCTGGTTGTTCCTCTACTTCGTGTCCAACGATCTTCGCTGCGATCTCGACAGCGAGGTCGATGACCTCACGTTCCATGCGTTGGAAGAAGGTATTCTGTCGCTCGTTGACCGTCTGGATCAGCTCCGCGAGATCACTGAGTCTTTCATTGATCTCGGCTTGCGCCTCTCGAATGCCCTCTTCACGTCCTTTTTCCTGCGCTTGTGCGAGGACTTCGGCGGCCTGTTTTTGGGCACGTGTGAGCTCATCCTCCGCCTCTCGCCTGGCTTCGGCTAAAGGATCGAAGACTTCGGCGGCTGAAGCAGAAGTCGACTCCGAGGAAGCTGAAGCGGAGAGTGGAGGTGCCTCCCAAGGGCTCAGATCCTGGTTGTCGTCGTCACTCAGAATCCTAGGCATCGGTCTCCTCTCCGAGCGATATCTTGCCTGCCTTGATCATCTTTCTGACGATTCCACAGAGCCGTTGCTGAGCAGCCTCGATATCCCGCTGTTTCGCGCGATCGAGCAGTTCCATATCTTCCTTCACAGCATCGGCCGCACGTTCTGATATATTCTTGAAGACGAGTTCCTGGAGTTCGGTGCCCGCTCCCTTGAGCGCTAGTGCGAGGTCCTGTGCACTGGCAGTGTGGAGCACTGACTGCAAGTCTCGCTCGTGCAGTTTAGGCAGGTCTTCGAAGACGAACATCCCCTTACGGACTTGGTCGGCGAGGCTCTGATCCAGACTCCCAAGAATCGCTCGTTCTGCTTTGCGATCGGCGACCGAGAGAACATCTGCGAGGATCTGGGGGCCGCGCCTGGCGGTTTCGCTCTGCTCAATCGACACGTTTTCACGCATGGCCCGGTCGAGCTCGGCAACGACTATCTTCCCCGGCGGCCGGCTCACCACCATCCGTCGCGCTACGTCCATCTGAACCGCGTTGGGGAGGTTTTCCAGGACGGCGGCGGCCTTTTCTGGCGGGATGTGAGCCAGCACAGTGGAAAGCATCTGCGGGTGCTGGTCGGCGACAAGTGGCGTTATCTGCTCGGGCGTCAAGCTGGAGAGATATGGCATGCCGGGTGCCTCTGATAGCCCCGTTCCCGAATTCAACTGAGATAGGACTTTCTGCGCTTGATCAGGTCCAAGCGCGCGGTTGAGGAGCTGTTCGGCATAGGCGGCTCCACCTCCAGCGCTCTGCTCGCTTTCGTAGGCCGAACGAAACTCGTCCAGAACGGCCTCGGCCTGCTCGGCACCGATGTTCTCCGTCGAGGCGATGAGTCGAATGATTTTTCGGACTTCGTCGGGGCCGAGGCGCGAGAGGATAGCGGCGGAGTTATCCGGCCCCAAGGCTACCATGAGAATTCCAATTTTGCTCTCACCGTTGCCCTGGAAAGACTCGCTGATCGCCTCCATCACTGTTCCTCACCTTCCGACAGCCAGCCTCGTACGACCTTTGCCGCACGGTCGGGATCAAGCCCCGTTGCCGGTGCGCCGGGCTGGGATGCACCGAGCATCGGCATCGCAGGAGCGCCGGATGTCATACTCAGCGTTTGGCCCTGTGCTCCGCCGAATGGCGATTGCTCTGCAGGAGCAATGACCGGGCTAGATTTCATGAGGTTTCTTGCGAGCACCACGAACGCGAGCAGCAAGACGACGGCGAGAATACTACGAGCGGCACCTGAGTACCAGCCGAGGAGTCGGTCCGCTATCGTAGGCGGCTGCTCTTTGGCTGGTGGAGCAAATGCAATTTGCTGCACCACAACCTGATCCCCGCGTTCTTTGTCTATGCCGGCAGCGGTGGCGACGGCTTCCTGGAGTTCTGTGAGGTCGGGCACTTCGGCTTTCTCATCGACGAATACAGCGACTTGAAGGCGTTTCACCTGACCGGGCATGTCGGTTACGGTTTGCACTTTACGAGATATTCGGTAGCGAGTTTCGTTTTCGCTTCGCTCGTAGGTGTCGCCGGATCGTGAGTTCCGTGAGGAACTAGAGCCAGATCTCAAAGCTGCACGCCCATTCCCCGTGAAAGATTCGGTGGTTTCCTTCTGTTGCTCGACAATGCCCTGCTCGCCCGATTGTGGTTGATACATCTCTTCTTGTGTCTCGCGTTGTGCGAGATCGAGGAGCGCACTGACGCGAACGACGGACCTACCTGGGCCGAGAATGCGATCGAGCATTGTTTGAACGTGCCGTCCGATCTGGTCTTCGACAGCCGTCTGCGCCTTGAGTTGGCCGATGATGGCTTGGTGAGAGTTGGCTTCTAGAGAGGGTGAGGAAAGGAGATTCCCCTCGGTATCGATCAGGGTGACATCAGTCCGATCGAGACCTTCAACCGATGAAGCGACGAGGTATGTGATAGCAGCGATGTCTTTGTCCTGTAGTTCTGCTCCCGGACGAAGGCACAGCGTTACGCTGGCAGTAGGTTTTTCTTGGGTTGTTGTGAAAAGGACGCGCTCCGGCAGGGCGATGTGAACTCGAGCGCGTTCGACGGTGGCCAGTTGGGTGATGGTTCTCTCCAGCTCGCCCTGGAGTGCCCGACGATAGTTCAGCTTCTCCTGAAACTCGGAGAGCCCGAGCCGGTTCTGATCGAAGAGCTCGAAGCCGATACTTCCCCCGGTCGGCAAACCAGCGCTGGCCAATTCGAGCCGAAGCTGCTGGACGCGGCCGGATGGGACAGAGATAGACCCACCTGCGGAGAGACGATAGGGAATTTTCGCTTCGTCGAGCTTAGCGACAATATCCCCAAGGTCCTTTTCGGGGAGCCCCGAGTACAAAACTCTGTAGTCAGTACGAGCGCCAATGGCAACGGCCGCCCAGACGGCCGACACGCAGATTGCGACGCAGAGAACCGCTGCGAGCTTCTGCCCGAGCGGGGCCCGCTGCCACCATTGCAGGAATGGGGTGAGTGGTGTGGTCGCTTCTGACACGTTGAGGGCCTTCCGTTCAGCTGGATTTTACGACGCCGGCTGAGGCGTTAGACCTGCGTTCGCATGAGCTCCTGGTATGCTTCTATGATTTTATTGCGCACTTGCACGGTCAGGTCCAACGCCAGACTTGCTTTCTGGAGAGCAACCATGGCCTGCTGGGTTGCTCCGAGATCGCCTGCTGCGACTTTTGCGGCAAGCGCGTCGGCATCGACTTGAATCTCGTTGACTTCTGCGAGGCTCTTCTTGAGGGCATCTGCGAAGTCCGTAGAGCCCGTGCTTGATTGTGTTGTTCGAGAGGATGAGGGCTCCGGGCGTGAGATAGCTGAGCTAATAACACTGTCGATTCGCATTGGTCGCGTTCCTAGTCTCGCCCGATGTCGAGCGCTCTTCGGATCATGGATTTGGTGGCATTGAGAGCGGTCACGTTAGCCTCGTAGGCACGCGTGGCCCCGATCATGTCCACCATTTCTTGCATGACGCTGACATTGGGCAGTTCGACGTAGCCTTCATCGTTGGCGTTTGGATGTCCAGGTTGGTAGACGCGTTTGCCGGGACTGAGATCTTCGGAGATTTCTTCGACTTCGACGCCACCTTCCGCGGCCGCGTCGAGCGCTTCGGAGAAGATGATCTGCTTTCGCCGATACGGCCCGCCTTCGGCCGTTCGCGTTGTCTCTGCATTGGCGAGGTTTTCGGCGATGACCTCGAGCCGCCGACGTTGGGCTGCAAGGCCGCTCGCGCTCACATCGATGGGATCCATTTTGCTTACTTTCTTCCCTCGCTGATGGCGGAACGCAGCATCCTGATTTTTAGTGACAGCATTCGAGCGCTGCTCTCGAATTCGAGGCTGTTGCGAGCCAGCTCAGCCATCTCATGCTCGATGTCGACGTTGTTGCCGTCTGCGTTTGTGGGGCGACTGGGATCATACACGTTACGAGGGTGGACTTCGTCGATTTTTTGGGCTTTAGATGGACCGCTCTCCGGACCACCGACTGCTGCGGACAAGGCGGTGCGGAACTCGACGTCTTCTCTGATGTAGCCTGGCGTCTCGGCGTTGGCGATGTTGCTGGAGATCGCTTTCTGCCGCTTCGACGTACCCTCAAGCGATTTGGCGAGGGCTTTCGACGCGGCATCCCCCAGGATGTCATCGATCATTATGTTCCTCTCCAATTCATGGGAGAGCCATATTGAATATCAGTGTGGTGATAATATGTTATTCGAACAAGCTGTGACTCGAATATGCCATGCCTGTACTCGATATTCAAACGAAGCGAACCGAGCTTCGGGGAATCTTCCGCACTGCCCGCGGCCCAGACTGGGATGTGGAAATTTGATTCTGTTTCCGGGGTTGCAGGCGGGTGGGGAAAGCGCAGAACGGGATTGTCCGATGAGGCTCTGATAGAGGTCACCATAGCAAAATATGCTCAAAATGAGGAGTTATCCTTTTCTTATGCCGTCTATGCCCATTCTTCATAGAACTTTCACGATCTAGTCAGCGGGCAGCAATAGTTGTGACTTACACTTATCATGCATGTACTGATAGCTAATTGGGAGAGAGACTATGAGACGGACGGTAATGCTGGCATTGTTCTTGTCGCTTGTTCTTGCTTTCGCAGTCCTATGCCCCTCATCTGCTCAATTGGTCGAGGAGGGAGATGTATCCATAGAGCCTGCTCTCGACGAACTGGCTTCACCGCAGCCCTCTGGGACTGAGCCCCTTGAGGAAGCTGAGAGTGACGCCGTAGTGAAAGAGGAAGAGGTAGATGTGCCGGAAATCGAAGTGGAGGTCGTCGGGAAGCGCGAGGGGTTGCTCTCGATCTCTCCTGCCCCCGGAGAAGCAATCGTCGAGGTTGATGCCCAGGAGATTACCGACAGTGGGGCGACGTACGTCATGGACGCCATTGACCTGACTCCGTCGGTGTTTGTACGTCACCAGGGCGCTCGTTATGAGAATCGTCTCTCTATCCGAGGCGCAGCCCCAAGACTCGTTATGCTCGATGGAATTCCCATCGCGCGTGAAGGCTATACGGGCCTCGGCGGCGGAGCCGGGGGCAAAGAGGCCGGATTCGCCGGGCGCATTCTCTATACCCTGCCCGTCGAGATCATCGAGCGCATCGACGTGATTCGATCTGTGGGCACGCTCGTTTACGGTCCGGCCGCCGCCACCGGAGCGGTCATCAACATCGTTACCAAAGAGCCAGAGGAGGGAGAGGCTCTGAGCGCCGGCCTCGGCTATGGGTCTTTTGAGCAGCGGCGTTCATACTTCACCGCCGGAGTCAGCGATGGGCGAGTCGCCTATCTCGTAAATGGCAGCACGGACTATGCGGGATCTCACTTGCCATTGGGCGAGAAACGTTTCGCCAGTGGTTTCGGCAAACTCATCGTCAATCAAGATGATGGTTCGAAGCTTCTGATCGACTATTTTTCACTGGACGGCCGTCGCACGCTAGACTTGAGTCAAGATTTCTCGATCGTGCCGCCACGCTATTGGAACATCGATCCCTGGACAGAGGATTTCGCCAACATCGTCTATAGCAAGGCACTGAGGGAAGATTCAACCCTTGATGTGGTCTACTACGAGCGAACTCGTGATTTTACGACGACCCAATACACGAATAGCTCTTTCGACACGACTCGGCAGCTTTGGGCTGAAGGACAGGACGACGTTGGTATCGACCTGCGTTACAGCGTACGCAACGATGACGGCCGTATGATCCGAGCTGGCTATCAGTGGTCGAAGATCAGCTCCGACACGGTACAGACGACCTATATCGGACCGAGTGGACCTTTGCCACAGCCGCGGGTGACCGAGGTTTCGCAAGAACGAAAGACCAACAGTGTATTCTACCAGGCGACGCTGCCGATCCAAACGGATATGCGCCTGAGCTTCGGCGCACGCTACGACGATCCGAGCGATGCCGATAAGGCGTTCACATACTCGGCCGGGTTAGAATACGATATGTCGCCGAAGACCGTCGGGCACATCCACTTCGGAACGGGCGAGGAGACCCCGTTGCCGACGGATGGAGACCTGAATCAAGGCATCATCCCTCCCGAGGCGACGACGCTCTCTGCTGAAGTCGGCGTGACAACACGCCCCGACGAAGACTCCAACCTCGCCTTCAATCTGTTCTGGACGGATACGGAAAATGCTCGAGTTTTGTATAACGACCCGCCCGGTTCGATTGGTCCGCTCGCCTATGTGAGCAAAGCCGAAGACCTGACTCAGTGGGGCGCTGAGGCCATCTACGACCGCAGGATCAACGAAGACCTTTCCTGGTTCTTCAATTACACCTATCTGGTTGAGGATGTTACGAACAAAAACGAACCTCTCATCCCGGGACCAGACTATCCGACTATCGCCGAACCACCAATGCACATTGCGGCGGCTGGGTTGCGGGGCAACGTCAATGACACGCGCCTATCGCTGAGCGCTAAGTATTCCGACGACTACATGGCACTGAACCGGTTGATGAGGACGGCGGCCCCCGTGGATTCCTACTTGGTCTTCGACCTCAAGTTGACTCGTAACGTTGGGACCGGTCAGGTCTCGCTATTGGTCGAGAATCTCCTCGATACGGACTACGAGACTATGCCAGCTTTCCCACGACCGGGCAGAAACTACTTTGTTCGCTATTCGCAGCAATTTTAGAGCTGCGCTGACTGAAAAACCGCTGGCGGCGAGCGTAGGGACTATTGACGGATGAGCCCCTGGCGCCGGGCTCCGCCCAGCCTGGCGCTTGGGGCTGACAACCTCGCCGTCGTGCCAACGAACCACGGTTCGTTGAGAACGGGAAGAAAAGCAGGAAGGAGTTTGTAGCATGTGGGAGTTGCTCAAGCAAGGCGGAGTGGTGATGTATCCCCTCGGCTTTTGCTCTCTACTGACGATTGGGATATTCCTGGAGCGACTCTGGCATTTCGCGAAGGCGAATCGCGATCCACGTGAAGTGCTCGAGCGTGCAGAAGGCGTCCTTGCCGCGGGCAGTGACGCCAAGCACGGATGGCAAGATGCACCGGCGCCTGCCGAACGCGTGGTCGGGGCTGCCCTGGAGAGACGCGGGGAGAAACGAGCCGCAGTCGAAGATCATCTTCAGGCCGCCGTGGCCGCGGAGAGTCTTCGTTTGAGCGCCCATTTGGGGGTCGTGGGCACTATCGGCAATATCTCCCCATTCATTGGCTTGTTCGGTACGGTGCTCGGCATCATTCGAGCTTTTCGGGATATTGGACAAGTCGGCGCCGCGGGACCCGCCGTCGTTGCCACAGGCATCTCCGAAGCACTCATCGCAACCGCGGCTGGTTTGTTCGTGGCCATTACAGCCGTGATCGTCTACAACGCCTTCGTGATATGGGAGGGGCGGATCGTTCGCCGCGCCGAAATTGTCGCTTCTGAGATGTTGAACCGCGTTGCACCGGAGGCGTGAGATGGCTATGGGCAATCAGAGCAGTAATGGCACGATCATCGCCGATATCAATATCACCCCTCTAACAGATGTGATGCTGGTGCTTCTCATCATCTTTATGGTGACAGCCACGTTCTTCGTGACTGAGCCGGCGATGCAGGTGGAACTGCCGCCAGCGGTAACGAGCGATCTGGTGAGGAAGGAAGATGGTGAGATTACCGTCATCGTAAATCGAGAGGGCGATCTCTTTGTGAATGAAACGCCAGTGGTTGCCGAAGATCTGACGCGAGCATTGATGGAGGCAGCACGAGAGGTGACATCCGAGCAGAAGATCGTCGTTGTGCGCGGGGACACAGAAGCCGCGTACGGTCAAATTATCTGGATCATGGACAGTGCTCGACTCGTGGGATTGCGAAATGTGTCACTATCAACCGAGCGCGCGGAAGGGTAGACATCGACGGGTTCAACACCAGGAGTTTCCATGGCATCCGCTAGTTTCCTAGAGCGAAGCCGTTCGCGAACCGGCGACCGGGTGTTCATTGCTGCACTCGTGCTCTCGGCAATGCTGCACGCCGGGACGCTCTTCGTCATTCATCGTTGGGGAGAGTGCTTCTGTAGTTTCGGCAAGGTCGTTTGTCCCAAGATGGGACTGGACTGTCATCCCCGCCTCAACCTGCAGCTTCTGGAGGAAGAGAAGCCGCCACCACCGCCGCCGCCCAAATCCAAGCCGAAGCCCAAACCGAAGCCGGCCGTGATTGTAGAGCAGCCAAAACCCGACAAACCTCCCGCCGCCCCCAAAGCTGGGAAAGTCGTGTTGCCGGATGAGGCATTCGACCAGCAGCCCGCCATGGAGGCGGAGATCAAGCTCGATCGACCCACCTTGGATGAGGACGTAGTAGTCAAAGAATCGGAGGTCGAGGCGACGGTCATTGCAACCGGCGAGATATTTGGACGCGCTCACGAACTGACGCCCGGAGAGCCGGGGCAATTCGGCCTTGGAGGAACCGGCACGGCCATAGGTTTGGGACCATTCGGCACGGAGGATGAAGGCGGGGGCACCGGGCCGGTCGAATCTTCGGCACCAGTGGCGCCGAAGCCGCCAGCAAAGCCAACGGGGCCGAGTCGGCCGCCGAGGGTGCTGAACTGGACAGATCCCCCGTACCCGACGCAGGCGCGCCAACAGGGAATTGAGGGGGTTGTGCTATTGAAGCTCACCGTCGATGCGGCTGGTAAGCCCAGGAACGTCACTATCGCTCGTTCGTCGGGGCATTCTGGGCTTGACGACGCCGCGGTGAACCACGTCAAGAAGGCGCGGTTTTCTCCCGCGCTCAAGGATGGAGAACCTGTCGGTATGACGATCAGTTTCAGAGTCAAGTTCAGACTGGTAAACACCTAACAGATGGCTCCTCTATCGGACGAATCGGCACAGGCGCTGGCGGAGAGCCATCCATGCTTCTCGGAGGCGGCGCGCGAGCATCACGGCAGAATCCATCTAGCTGTGGCTCCGCAATGCAATCTCGGCTGTCGATATTGCGAACGCTGGGTGGGACCCGCATCGCAAGGCAAAGCGGGACCCGGAACAGCAGAGCGAATTCTATCCCCTCGGGAAGCAGCTGATCTCGTCGATGCCACCGAAAGCAGCGGTTGGCTCCGAGTGGTTGGGGTCGCGGGGCCCGGCGAGCCCCTAGCGAATCCCGCAACCCTGGAGAGCTTCCGCCTCATCCACGATAGCCATCCTTCTCTGCTGCTATGCCTGAGCACGAATGGACTGGAACTCCAAGCGCGGTTGAACGCGCTCCTCGAAGTCGGGGTGCAATCGGTGACGGTGACCATCAACGCGACCGACCCGGAAACTGCGTCGCAGGTGTATGATTGGGCCCAGATCGATGGAACGCGCATTCCGGCTGCCGCATGCGCCGACGCAGTTCTCGATCGACAATGGAATGGGTTGGCAGCAGCGGTGAATGCCGGGCTGCTGGTGAAGGTGAACTCCGTATTCATCCCCGATATCAACGAAAGGGACCTTGTTGAAGTGGCCCGTCGTGCCGGTTCGATTGGGGCCCATCGTCACAACATCATGCCATTGATTCCACGCGGTCGTATGCGGGACAAACGCGCGCCGAAGAGGTCAGAACTGACAAAGGCGCAGGACAAATGCGAGAAGTGGATACCCCAATTTCGGGGTTGTAGCCAGTGTCGAGCAGATGTGATCGAGCCACCGCTCTGCGTCCAAGGAGGTCTTTCGTGCTGCGCTCACACGTAAATCACCGGCGCGTAGCCACCGGCGCCGACAAGGTGGGGCGTCGCGATTTCTTACGGCTCGCGGCAGGTGGCGCGCTTGCCTCTGTGATTTCGGGGTGTGGGATTGCGACTTCAATCGGCAAACCAAAGCTGCTCGTGTGGTCCTGTGGTGGCAATTACGACTTTCTCCTCGATTTCAACAGGCGATTCGAGGAGGCGACGGGATGTCGCATCACATATTCCTCGGCCCCTGTCGAGCATCTCATCTCAGTTCTGGGAGCGCGAGAGAGAGGCGTCGATGTGCTCGTCGGGCGTTCGGGGCCAGGGTGGTTCGATCTGTCGGAGAAAGGTCGGTTAGCTGGAAAGCCAGAGGTTTTCGCGTTGGATCCCTATGTCATGATTGTGACGCCGGGGAATCCGGCGGGTATTCGAGGAGTTGCCGATCTAAAGCGTCCCGACGTCAGAACGGTCTACTCCCCTACCTCGTCGGGCCCTTCCGGAAAGGTCGTGCAGTTTCTGCTCCAGACCGCCGGTAAGGTGGTTGAGTCAGGCATATGGGAAGGATTTGTCGCAAACGCAATTGAGGCACACGACTGTGGGTGGAAGGTCTTTCCGCCGGTGATTGAAGGTCGTGCTGACGTCAGTGTGACGCGACTGAGCATGACGACAGTTCCGGAGACGAAAGGCAAAGTCGATATCGTGCCAATCCCGGTGAAAGTAATGGCGGCCATGGAGGAGGGGCATGGTGCAATCCCGCAGCGCGCCGCTCCTATTGCCGACGGGAAGAACCCGGAGCTCGCGAAACGGTATATCGAGGCGCTACGAGGAGAAGTCGGCCTCGATCTGTGCGAGAAGCATGGATATATCCACCGGCTCTCACCTCGGGCGGAGACACACAAGCCTTTATTCAAGATGCGAGCGGGCAAAAATGGAATCGGGGGCGGACAAAGCATACCGGTTCCCGGTGCTGGAAATTCCGACAAAGCCCCTGAAAGGAGAAGTGGTTCGTGAGAGCATTGATCTCTTCGTTTTTTGCATGTTTCCTCGTCTGCTTCTGTTTGGCGGCAGGACAGACCCCGTGTGAGGCGGCTCAGGAGGGACCGAAATCCGTTGCTGTTCAAATGCGCCTCGCCGAGGATATGGCGGCAAACGAGGATTGGGACGAAGCGGTTCGGCGATGGATCTCCATCCTCTACTATTTTGGCCCTTCTGATCAGGAGGCGCGAGCGGATTTCGAGATCGGCGCTATTGCCCTCCGCCGGGGACGATCTGACCTCGCCGTTGCGCAGTGGGAAAAAGTCATTGAGCGCTATCCGGAGAGCGAATGGGCCGACCAGGCGAAGAAGGCTCTAGGGCTTCTCGGCAAAGAACCTCCCGAACCAGCGGAAGGTCCGATATCCACTTATATCGATGAGAACACCCCTGCCGACGAACAGCAATTTCTGATCGCCAGTGGAGATATGTCTCAGGGACTCTATGTCTTTGCCGTGCGAGACTACCTCAAGATCCCGAACCTCTATCCTGACAGCTCCCGCGCGGCCGAAGCCCGTTTCCGGATCGGCACCTGCCAGGCACTGCTCGGTCGCCCCGATTTGGCTATCGAGCAGTGGCAGCGCCTCGTCGCCGATTATCCTGATTCTTCTCATGCCCCCATGGCGCGAGGAGGCATCGCCGCATGGCAAACGATCCTCAAAACCATCGGCGTCGACGACCCAGATGCGGAATCCTCCGTTGACGAGGAATGGGTGCCGTTCCGATCGTACGATTCACCTCTAGCTCAAGGTCTCAGTTACGCTGAAGATCTCTATGAGAACGACGACTTTGTTTATGCCCTCCAGGAATACGCGAAGGTGCTGTGCGACATCTATACGCCCAAGAACGGAGAAAATCACTACAAGGCCTACGCTCGATATCGTATGGGCGTCTGCGCTTACCGCCTCGGCCAT
>Ga0180437_10003054_pt1 | contig 25498 bp, 15 predicted proteins | sample SS_ome_4_FD_132410 | JGI IMG/M metagenome (GOLD analysis project Ga0180437, IMG submission 132410) | Hypersaline lake sediment archaeal communities from the Salton Sea, California, USA - SS_3_D_1 metaG | ecosystem: Environmental > Aquatic > Non-marine Saline and Alkaline > Hypersaline >... | reverse complement strand
TGATGGGACGGAACCTGGGTGATGAAATGAAAGAACGGGTATGGAGAGGTGAAGGGCTTATCCTGGTATGCGATAAATCCATCCACTCACCTGAACTGGTGGATTTCCTGGGAGTCAACGTACATCCCATTAAAGGTAAAGATAGGGAAAAACATATCACCTTACTCCCCGGAGAATTGAGCTCCGGCGGCGAGGTTGAATTGGAGAAGAAGAATCAATGGATGCTCATTAAAGTGAAAGAGGATGTAATGATTGTGGGGCAAACACAGCAGAACAAACACCCGGTGTTGACATGGCGAAAATATGGAAACGGTCATGTACTGGTAATGGCTGTACCCCTGGCGTTTAAAGCGGGGACGAATGAAATCGCTCAATTACTGTTGAATGCCGTTAACCTTTTTAGTAAGGATGTCTATTCTTCTTCGGATTTGACCCGTATTTTACCTATAAAACTCTCTATCACCAATAAAGCCTCAGAGGAAAAGAGCCTGATTGTCAAAGAGATACTGCCTTATGGCGTTGAGGGTTATGATTATGAACCAGAGCCTGAGGAGGGTGAAGATTTAAAATGGAATTTAAAAGTACCAGGAGCCGGAGAAGTTAAAATTTCCTACTGGTTAAGATTACCCGATCAGATCAATATTTACGATATCAAAACCGAGATATATGAAGGAGACACCTTGAGGGATGAGCTTTCAATTACCTTTGAGGTCTCCCAGACGGTATTATCCCGACTCGATGAACTCATCGTAGAAATTGAATCGATGAATGCCGCTGGCAGCGATGCGCGTTTCTTGAGAAAAGTAGTGAATAAACTGCAAAAGATAAGGGACCGAACCGGAGACAGTCTCTCGCAGCATTTAGTGAATTTGCTTGATTCTGTGGAAGCAGCCAATAACCTGGGCAAGGTGAAAACCCTGGATGTCTCGTCTCAACGCCTGAACACACAAAATATAATGATCATTATGGGCCGACGATTTTATGAAAAGGTAAAAACCTGGGGCGCATCGAAATTAACCCCTTTTACTCATATGATAACAGGAGATTAGGTGTCTCTACCCCGTGTCAGCGTGGATATTTTTCTCCAGCCATTTGGGGTCTGGCGGATAAAAATGGCTCCACTTTGCTTTGACTCCTTCTTTCCAGGCTTTGTAGCTCCACATTTTTAAAAATGCAATCCTGGCTCCTTTAGCGGTTTTATAGGTCTGATCGGTTAACAATTTCCCCTGGTGAATTGCTACCAACCGGTAACCTTTTTTTTCAGCAATGATAAAAACAGATTCGATAAAATAATAAATGGAGTTAATTAATCGTGATATTTTAATAGGTTTTTCCTCTTTCTGCTGTAGCTCCACGTTAAGACTCTGTGTCGATTGTCTCATTTTTACCTCTCGAAAAAAATATTTATTTTTATCATAAATATAATGTAAATATTACTTTTTGTCAACAAAAAAAATTATTTTCTGACATTTTGCTAATTTTTTTTTAAAATTTAGTGTGACTTCTTATTATTGATATTTTTACCCGATCGTAGTAAACTTACTAAGCAAATGGAGGTAAACGCATGAGCAAGATACCCGTAACGCTGGGGATCGACATTGGAGGTACCAATACTGTTTTCAGTTTTATTGATTTTGACGGCAATTGTATTAAAACCGGTCAAATCCCCACTCGTGGGCAGGAACCGGCGGAAAAACTGGTGAAGCGTCTGTATGAGTCTATTGAAAAAAGTTTTGAGGAACTGAAATCCCTATATAAACGGGTAGGTATTGGTATTGGTGCGCCCAATGGCAATTACTTTCGCGGTACTGTGGAATATCCCCCCAACTTGAACTGGGAAATTGCTCCTGTGAAGGAATTGATACAGCAGTATTACGATATGCCGACAGCCATTACCAATGATGCCAATGCAGCTGCAATTGGTGAAAAAGTCTATGGAGCGGCCCGTGACATGAAGGATTTTATTGTGATTACCCTTGGTACTGGGTTGGGCTGCGGCATCATGGTAAACAACCAGTTGGTTTATGGTGCCGATGGCTTTGCCGGTGAGCTGGGTCATACGACTGTATTTCCAGATGGTCGGCAGTGTGGCTGCGGGAAGCGCGGCTGCCTGGAGACCTATGCATCTGCCCCAGGTATCTGCAAAACCGTACTCATGTTCCTGGCAGAGGAGACTATTGATAGTTTGCTGCGCACAATACCTCCGGCACAATTGACCTCAAAAATGGTGGCCAATGCAGCTCAAAAGGGAGACCCTATTGCTTTAAAAGCGTTTAACTATACAGGCCGTATCCTGGGAATGAAGCTAGCAGATGTTGTGGCCTTTTCCTCCCCAGAGGCGATCTTCCTTTTTGGCGGCCTGGCCAAAAGTGGAACGTTCATTTTTGAGCCTACAAAAAAGTACATGGAAGGTTTTCTCCCACCTGTCTTCCGAAACAAGGTTCCATTACTGCCTTCCGCATTGAAAAATAAGAATATAGCTGTAATGGGTGCCAGTGCATTGATCCTAAACGAGCTGAAGGCTTAGTAAGTAGTATGTAGTAGGTAGTATGTAGTATGAAATAAGTAGTAGGAAGTAGTGAGTATTTCCTATTTCAAGAAATTTTTCGCTTTCTGCAACCCATCTTCTGTGACTGTAAATTTTCTTCGAGATTGTTTGGTATTTCCTTCTCTTTTGGTAACTGCCATCAATTGAGGCACTTTTTCCAATAATCGATTGATTCCAATACTAATATTTGGAATACCGTGCCCTGCTTTCTTTAGTTGGGAATTAATTTCGAAGCTGGTCAATTCTTCTAGATTCTTTTTTTCCTGTAAATATGCTGCTGCTAACAAAATCCGATCAATCACTTTTGTTGCGCTTGACACTTCCAGTAGATCGGCCATTGACTCATATTGTTTTAAATCTTCTTTGTCGATTGGCGTCATCCTGTGGATTTCTGGCGCCCCTTCCTTAGGTATCGGCATTGTGTCGAATTGCTGGACTGTAGATGGGCTTGTCTCTTGCGGCTTTATTTCATCCTTTTGTTTATATTCATCGAAAACCAGTTGAAATCTGGCTATAAGCCAGTCTACTATCCTTTTTCTTTGATCCTGCTCAAGTTCATTAAACACCTCAAGCACCTGACTCATTGCATTAAGTTCAGGATCGAGTTCCATATTGTACCTCCATTATTTTTATTTTTATTCTATATTTTAATGTTCGATATTAATATTAATGTTGAAGTTATAATTTAACATAAAATACTAAAAATAGCAATGTTTTTTATAGGTAACTATTCAGTTTTAGAAAAATGTATCATGCTATCTTCCACCAAAGTTGAATTTTTTTTTGATTTATGCTAGTAAATATTTTTCCGGAAAGAGTCAGTTAAGAAAAACTTGAACCGGAGGATTGGAGAAAACATGAAAAAAGTAGAAGATGAATTTGAAGCCATAACCGGGATAGCAACTTTTAAAGATAAAGTGATTATCGATGTAGGGTGTGGTACTGGCGAGCTGGTGAGGGTACTTACGATGCAGGGGGCGCAGGCCACTGGCATTGATACTCCTGAAATGGTGTCAAAGGCAAAAGAAAACTCTCCTATTAGGGATGAACAATATGTGCCAGGTGCAGGAGAAAATCTTCCATTTAGGGATAGTTATGCAGATATTGTTATTTATTTTGCCAGTCTCCACCATGTGCCCATGCCAAGAATGAACCAGGCCATAAAAGAGGTTCACCGCGTCCTGAAGGCAGGAGGCATTGTTATTTTTGTTGAGCCGGTTGGTAAAAAAGGCTCTTATTTTGAAGTGATTCGAATTGTGGAGGATGAGAGGGAGATTCAAAAACATGCGTATGAGGCCATTAAACATGCGAAGGCCATTGGATTTAAAAATGTAGAAGAAAAAATGATTTATATTGAAAGGTCGTTTGAGGATTATGTCAAACTTTTAAACACGTTTATTGATGACGAAAAAAAGAGAAATGAGTATATGGTACAGTCGAGAGAGGTGACTGAAAAGATATGCCGCGAAGCTAAAGTTGATATCAAAGATTACCGTTTTAAATCTATTTGTCGGGTCAATGTGTTGGAAAAGGGGGTACGTACCGCGCACCCCCCAACCCAAGATGCCACCCGATCGGCTGACTAGTAGAACGTTCTAAGAATGATGTACTAAAAATCCGAATTCCGAATTTCGAAATTCGAAACAAATTCAAATGACCAAAATACAAAATTCAAAACAAAGGCTTGTGGGCGAAATAGCTCACAAATAAAGATTTTACAGATTTTTTGGACATTTGAACATTCGAATTTTGGATTTGTTTCGGGTTTCGGATTTCGTGCTTCGAATTTGATTACTTATTGCTACTTTAATTAAAGAACGCTCTACTAGAGTGGGAGCAGTCGGAAAGATACCGGACGTAGTGCATCAAGCTCATCAAGCGGATGCCGTCCGGTTTATAGTGCTTAAGAGATGAAAAACCCTTTTCCTCTTATTTTACCTGGTTATATATGCAGTAGGCGAAAACAGGTTCGATAATGACAAAGAAATCTGTTTTGTTTTTTCTTTTTTTGATGATAAGATCCGCCCGGTCTTTTACCGTCCGGGACATCAGATTGATTTGGACTTTTTGAGTTTTCGGGTCTATTTGAATTGAGAATATATCCAGTTGACGACCTTTCATTTTCTCCGGCAAAGGTACTTCGATCATGGTGTTGGTTTCATCCCCTGTATTTTCTGTTTTGAGTTTTGAATACTTTATTTGCATCACTTTTCCCATCATCCGGCTCCAACTGCCGCCAGTGACCATATTGATGGCAAACACTTTTTTTTCCACCGGGTCCATCCGAAAGTAGGGTTTTGTTCGTTCTGTTTGTTTAAAGGTATTTACTTTCACGTCTTTTCGTTTGCATTTTAGCTGGATATCGATATTTTTCCCCATGTCCGGGAAGGGAACAAAAGCCAGTTCATAGTATGCACCAGTGGTTTTTTTAATTTTATTGATTACTTTTTTAGTATCGCTGCCTGCAATATAATCTCCACCGCTTTCATAGGCCAGGTAGCGCAGGCTCATCTCGCCTGAGGCTTCATCATCCCGGTTGAATTTTCCCGGGTTTACCGTATAGATAACACTGCCTCCCTGGTTAATGGCTTTTACGGTTCGTTCAAGGTTATGGAACAGCCGTTGGTCCCGGAATTCGTATTGTTTATTGACCCTGGTTGGAAGTCGAAGCAGAGCAGAGCCGAATTTTCCATAAGAGGCAACTTTCTCAGACTCTTTATAGATTTTAAACGCTGCCTTTGAGATTCCTTCGGAAAGCAAGAAAACCACTTTGGGTCGGGTAACGGTTTTAAGTGCGTATTTGAAGCGTGTCAAGGCGCGGGTGAAATGAAGTGCCTGGTTTTTATAGGTCAGTCTTTCCAAATCTTTCTTTCTCCTGCTAAGGTTTTCCAGAGATGCAGTCGCTTCGATGGGATCATAGATATCGGTATCAGCCTCGTAGTTCCACTCCTGGCTCCAGTATAGGCTTTTGCTCCACTTAGCAGAGGGCAGTTTCAGTTTTTGAATTTTTGTGATCAGTTTCTTCCTGCTGTCTTCCGGGCCGCCGATATAGCGAAGGCCGCCGCCTCCTGTGTTTTCAATGACAATGAACATATCGTCAGGTGAACTGTTTTTTATGATCTCGATTGAAAGAGATTTAGCGCGTCTATAAGCAAAAACACCATTAAATACCCCATCTATTATAACAAATATCGCCCGGGATGGTTTTTTAGCTGCGGCTCTTTTACTTGTAACTGGAACCTTTTCAAGCACCTCTTGTTGGTGAGTAAAATCGAACCGGATAAAATTGGTAATTTCTACAGGTGTTCCATTGGCATAGAGTTTGAAATCTTCTTTTTTTAAATCATGAACCGGGTTGCCGTCCGGTCCTGTTACAAAGACCGGGATCAGCATCACATCCACAGATACTTCGTGTTGAATGGGTTCCTGTTCCGCCTGTCCAGCACCAGCAGCGGTTAACGGTGTAAAGTGTGCTGCTGCAAAAAATAAAAAGAATAAAACCTTTAAAACATTCATTTTTTTAGTTGGTTTCTTTGTAGTCATCATACATACCTCTTTTTCATTGGTTTACGTGCTATTTATAACATGAATAAAAAGGAGTGTCGGCCTGATTTATAAATTGGGGCTATTTTTTTTTAATAATTTTCAAATAAAGAGTTATCGCCCCTTTTCAGGTGTCTCAATTTATATATTGGGATACAGAGCACTTGAGCTCGTTACCAGTTGCGGGGAGAGCTTTTTTGAGTTTGTCATTTGCCCTCGGCGTCATTGGTTCGCTCCGATCACGTCATGGAAACTTTTTAGAGCTTGTCATTTGCCTTCGGCGTCATTGGTTCGCTTCGCTCACGTCAGGGAGGCTTTTAAGAACTTGTCAGTAGGAAAAAAATAGGAATCCTTTAATCTCTCACTGATAAGTTCTTAAAAACCCCACTGACAAGCACTCAAAACATCTCAATGACAAGTGCATAAAAACCACAATGACAAGTACTCAAAAGAACGCAATGACAATTCCAAAAAGATACCTGGTCGCGCCGTTTCGGAGGCATCGATAGTTCCAAAAAGATAAAAAATCCTTTTCCTCTTATTTTACCTGGTTATAGGCGCAGTAGGTGAAAACAGGTTCGATAATGACAAAGAAATCTGTTTTATTTTTTCTTTTTTTGATTATAATATCTGCCCGGTCTTTTACCGTTCGGGACACCAGGTTGATTTTGACTTTTTGGGTTTTAGGGTCTATTTGGATTGAGAATATATCCAGTTGACGACCTTTCATTTTCTCCGGCAGCGGTACTTCGATCGTGGTGTTGGTTTCATCCCCTGTATTTTCATTTTTGAGTTTTATATACTTTATTCGTGCCACTACTTTTCCCATCATCCGGCTCCAACTGCCGCCAGTGACCATATTGAGGGCAAACACTTTCTTTTCCACCGGGTCCATCCGAAAGTAGGGTTTTGTTCGTTCTGTTTGTTTAAAGGTGTTTGTTTTAACGCCTTTTCGTTTGCATTTTAGCTGGATACGGATATTGTTACCCATGTCCGGGGTTGGGGCAAAAGCCAGTTCATAGTAGGCAGCAGTGGTTTTTTTAATTTTTTTGATCACGTTTTTGGTATCGCTGCCGGCAATATAATCTCCGCCGCTTTCATGGGCCAGGTAGCGCAGACTCATTTCGCCTGAGGCTTCATCATCCCGTTCAAATTTTCCTGGGTGTACTGTGTATATAACACTGCCTCCTTCGTTAATAGATTTCACGATTCGTTCCAGGTTATTAAACATGCGTTGGTTGCGGAATTCGGCTTTGTTGATCCCTGCAGGAGGTCGGAGCAATGGGGAGAGGTATATTTCAGAATTTTGCTTGTCTTCGACGTAGTTTTTGAACGCTCCCCTGGAGATCCCTTGCGAAAACAGGAAAACAACTTTTGGCCGTGTAATGGTTTTTAGTACGTATTTGAGACGACTCAGGGCACTGGAGAAATGGTGCGTCTGGTTTCTATACATCCTTCTTTCAAAATCTTTGCTAATAAAAGAAGTTACAAGGACGGGATCATAGGGATCAGTATCTGCCTGGTAGTTCCATTCATGGCTCCAGTATAGGCTTTTGGTCCATTTAGCAGTGGGGAGTTTCAGTTTTTGAATTTTTGCAATCAGTTTTTTTCTGGTATCTTCCGGGCCGCCGATGAAGCGAAGGCCGCCGCCTCCTGTGTTTTCAATAACGATAAACATGTCGCCTGGGGGGCTGTTTTTTATGATATCAACAGCAATCTTTTTGCCTCGTCTGTAAGCATAGGAATTGTTAAAAACCGAATCCAATATAATAAATACAGCCCGTAACGGCTGCTGTTTAGGGGCTGGTTTTTTTCGTTTAACCGTCACTTCTTCCACTACTTCCCTGTCATGTTCGAAGTCGAACCGGATAAAATGGGTAATTTCCACAGGTGTTTCATTGGCATAGAGTTTGAAATCTTCTTTTTTCAAATCATGAACCGGGTTGCCATCCGGTCCTGTTACAAAGACCGGAACCAACATTACATCTACAGACACCTCGTGTTTAATAGGTTCCTGGTCCGTCTGTCCAGCCGTGGTTAATGGTGTAAAGAGTGCTGCTGCTAAGAATAAAAAGAATAAAACCTTTAAAACATTCATTTTTTTTGTTAAATTATTTTTTGCCATCATTCATACCTCCTTTTTTTGGGTTTACGTGTCATTTTATAAAATGAGTAAAAGAGAATGTCGGCCTGATTTATAAATTGGGTCTATTTTGTTTTGCTAATTTTCAAATAAAGGATTATCGTCCTTTTTCAGGTGTCCCGATTTATATATTGGGAATTATAGATACATCTACTAAGAAGAACCTGATCTCGTTGCGGGTTACGAGTTGCGGGTTGCGGGGGAACTTTGGGATCTGGGAAACAGAACAAATGAAGTAATTTGTTATGGCCCTGCAAAAAAGAAGTTTTTGTCCAACTTTTTTCAAAAAGTTGGCCGCCGGAGGCATCAATAGTTCTAAAAAGATAAAAACCAAAAATTGGATGGGCAGGTCTAAAGTTTTTAAGTTCTCCATTTCCTGCCCATCCACGCAGCCGGAAAGATACCGGACGTAGTGCATCAAGTTCATCAAGCGGATGCCGTCCGGTTTATAGTTCTTAAGAGATAAAAAATCCTTTTCCTCTTATTTTACCTGCTTATTAGTAATGAACATTGTCTACAATCCGGGCACTTATATATGCATGTGTGATTTTTTCATATTAAAATTTTTAATATTTACAACTCAAAAAATTAATTTTATTAATTTCCAACTTAAAAATATTAATATTTTTAGGCAATATTATTAATATATTTAATTCCAATTCTAAAAATTCTCCCTGACGTGAGCGAAGCGAACCAATGATGCCGAAGGCCAATGACGGCTCTTAAAAGCTCTCCAATGACAAGTCCTCAAGAGCTCTCCCTGACAAGCCTTAAATCCTCAATGACAAGTACTCAAAAGTCACCCTGACTAGCACTGAAAAACCCTAAATGACAAGCACTCAAAGTCCCCGACAAGTCCTTATTGAACGTATCATTTTACTCCGTTTAGTACTCACAGTGGGGCAAGACCGCGAAACATCACTGTCTCCACTGGAACCAATCTCTATCTATGCTTATCCGTGTTCATCCGTGTTCGTCCGTGGCTAAAAAAAAGGTTAGAATTTGAGAGTGAAAACAGTGCGAACATCCGGTTCAGAATGAACACTAATACTTCCTTTATGCAATTTCATTATCTGCCGCGAAAGACTTAACCCAATACCCGATCCCTTCTTTTTAGTAGTAAAAAAAGGGATGAATACCTTGCCCAACGCCTCTTCAACAATGCCCGGACCATTATCCATTACCTGGATGATGATCCGGCCAATCTCATCCAGACTGGCAGACAATTCAACCTGCGGCTCTTTATTTTTATAACCCATCAACGCATCCGCAGCATTCAACAAGAGATTGATCAATACCTGCTCGATCAAACCAGGATCAGCCGTTAATTCAAGCGTTTGAGGGTCCACAGACCACTGGAATAGAATGCCATTCTCTTTAAACTTACTTTCCATCAGCTTTTTTACCCTGGTGAAAAGCTCTTCAATGGCAAATAGTTTGAACTTCGGTTTGGGAATTAACGTTAAATTGCGGTAAGCACTAACAAAATGAGTCAAACCAGTGCTTCTTTTATGAATGGTTTTTAAAGCATTGGCAATATCAGCGATGGTTTCCGCATCGATAGAGGTTTCGGAATTTTGCCCCTCTTCATGATAGAAGGGATTTAACAAGTCAATGACAGTGGTCGCCATGGATGTAATGGGTGTCATGGAATTCATGATTTCATGCGTCAGTACACGGATCAATGTCTGCCAGGCTTCCATCTCCTTTTCCTGGAGTTCGCTTTGAATATTGTGAAGGGAAACAAGGGTAAATTTTTGGTCTCTTAAGCGAAATTCCGCTGCATGAATGGCCAATTCCATTTCTTCTTTATTGATTTTTACCAGGGCTTTTTCTCCAGTTTTTAATGAGAAGAGTACCTCCACCAGGGGTTGGCTGAAATTTTTGAGTGCGTTGATATTTCTCAATCCGGGGACGTTTAATAAACGCTTGGCAGCCGTATTGATCAGGTCTACTTTTCCGTCTGCCTGGAATGTAATCAAACCAATCCCCACATGATGAACAATGGTTTGCAAATAGCGATATTGTTCCTCTTTTTCAGAGCGCGTTTGCTGAATTTTTTCCATTACATCATTAAAAACCTTTAATAACTCCTCAAAAGAAGGCCCGAGCTCTTTTCCACTAAATGACCGGGAAAAATCGCCGTGTTTAACAGCAAGGAGAAAACGGTTTAAATGTTGATTGGTCCTTTCCACGTACCGGATAATAGTATAGACCTGGTAAAGAATAAAAAATCCGACAATAATAATAGTCGCATAAAGTTTTGTTTGCAGTAGGAGATAGAAAAAAGTATAAATGAATGAAGTAAGAAGCAGAATGCGAATAATGATTTGAATGCGAAATCGTTTAAAAAACATTCGTTTAAAGCGTTAAATCATTAAATTTTTAAATCCCGTATTTTTCCATTCGTCGATAAAGAGAGGCCCGGGTCAAGCCCAGCTCTTTTGCAGCCTGGCTGATATTTCCTTTATAGGTATCAACCACTCGAAGAATGACTGTTTTTTCAACCTCTTCCAGGTTATAACTATCGAACGCCAGGTCTTTGCTTTCTTTTTCAGGGATAAAGAAGAAAAAATCCTCTGGCTGCAATACCTGGGAATCACTCAAGATAACCGTCCGTTCAATGGCGTGCTGGAGTTCCCGGACATTGCCGGGCCAGTGATAGGTGGTCAGTTTTTTTTGAGCTGCAGCACTGACCTTTTTCCCGGTTTTTTTATATTTATTGCAGTAAATGTTAAGAAAATAGTCTGTTAGCAAAGGGATATCTTCTTGTCTTTCTCGCAAAGGGGGCAAATGGATTTCTACGGTATTCACCCGGTAGAGCAGGTCCTGGCGGAATTCGTTTCGGGTTACCATATCGTGAACCGGCATATTACTGGCACAGATTAAACGAATATCAATGGGCCGGGGGGTATTGGAACCCAGTCGTATCACCTGGCGGCGTTCAAGGACCCTTAATATCTTTGATTGAAGGGACATGGGAAGGTTACCGATTTCATCCAGGAACAATGTGCCACCTGAAGCGGTTTCAAAACGTCCCACACGATCTGTTTTAGCATCTGTAAACGCACCCTTTACATGACCAAAGAGTTCACTTTCAAATAACGTTTCACTAATGGCTCCCATATCCACACCGATAAACACCTCATCTGATCGCAAGGAGTTGCGGTGCAAAGCCCGTGCCACCAATTCTTTGCCAGTGCCGTTCTCGCCCAGGATCAATACATTGGCATCGGTTTTTGATACTTTTTGAATGGTATCAAAAACCTTTTGCATGGGAGGGGATCCCCCGATAAATTCATGGAATGGCTGGTCCATGTCGGCAATTAATTGTTTCTGCCGCGATTTCAGGCTGGCGATTTCCAGGCGGGAGCGTCTTAGATTTAAAGCTGCAGAAAGGGTTGCCAGGAGTTTTTCATTTCGCCAGGGTTTGAGAATAAAATCGGTGGCCCCTTCTTTAATTGCCCTGACCGCCAGGTTTACATCGCCGAAAGCAGTAATCAATATCACCACAGCCGAAGGGTCTATTTCGAATATCTTATCCAGCCAGTAAAATCCTTCCTGCCCACTGGTGACATCCCGGGTAAAATTCATATCCAAAAGGATGACATCGTAGGAGATGTTTTTAATAAGGTTAGGAATTTTTTGTGGTTCTTTTTCTGTATGGACCAGTTCGACGTGTTGTTTTAGAAAGAGGCGGGCTGCTTGCAGCACGTCTTCGTCGTCGTCCACTACTAATATTTTGCCAAATTTTTTAGTCATAGTAATATACCTACAGCAATTCCTATTCCATTGTATCATTTTTTAAAGAAAAATGTAATAGAGGGAGAAATGAGGGGGAAGGATGCTTTCTGTTCTCGTTATGGTTGCGGGGAGAACTTTTTTGAGTTTGTCATTGGCCTTTGGCGTCATTAATAGTTCTTAGAAGATAATCATTTCCTTTTGGAACAGAACCAATCGCCTGTTCATATCGTTTTATAATATTGAGCAAGCGAAAAAATTTATTTAAAACAAGGAGAACAAAATGATTCAGAGACGTATTTTAACAAGAATGAAAAAGCAAATCAGCATTATAGTTGCCATATGCGTAATCCTTCTTTTATCATCAAATGATGCTTTTCCGTGTCAGACCTTTATGCTCAAGAAAGGAGACATCCTTATCGCAGGCCATAATCTGGGCATGCCCATGCATATCCCTGGGGTCATGGTTATCAATAAAAGAGGTGTCCTGAAAAAAGGAATAACCTGGTACGAAATCCTCTCCGGCAAACTCTCCCCCACACCTCTCGTAACCTGGGTATCAAAATACGGCTCTCTTACCTTTAATCCTTTTTGTCGGGATTTTCCTGACGGCGGTATGAATGAGGCTGGGCTTTTTATCGAGGAGATGACTCTTGGAGAGACAAAATTTCCCGAAGATCATTCAAAACCAAAGATTTTTATGATGCAGTGGATGCAGTATGTGCTGGATAATTTTGAAACAGTGGACCAGGTGATTCAGAGCACTTCGGAGATGACACTCGATGGTTGGGCATGGCATTTTTTTTCTGCAGACCGCAAGGGAAACGCCGCTGTCATTGAATTCCTGGATGGAAAAGCTGTGATTTATAAAGGGAAAGACCTGCCGGTAGCAGCTCTTTGCAATACCAAATATGAAGAGGAAATAAAAAACCTAAAGACGTTCGAAGGATTTGGCGGTAAGAAATCCATTTCTTTAAAAGACCATACAATCGCTCGTTTCATTCACATCGCCTACATGCTTAGAAACTACACCCCCACAAAGGATTCGGCGATAGAGTATGGTTTTAAGATACTTCATCAATTAGACAGGGGTGGCACGCAGTGGTCATTCCTTTGTGATTTGAAGCATTTAAAGGCTTACATCAGAACAGCAAAGAGTGAAGAAATCCGGTATGTAAACCTGAAATCCTTTGATTTATCCTGTAATACACCGGTAAAAATGCTGGATATCCATGCAGATCTTTCCGGGAATGTGGAGAAGAATTTCCAGGATTATACCCTGGAGACCAACCGGAATTTTGTTGTCCAATCTTTTAAGGTCCTTGAGAGTAGGGGGTTTATTGATTTTGTTCAATCACAGGGCAGCACGGTTAATCAGGTTATCGAGCGGATTGCCTCGTATTCGGAAACAACCACCTGCAGGAAATAATAACAACTGTACGATAACGAACACCTGCTGTATTATTAACGAACACCTTTAAGGGAATTCCAAACGATGAATGATGAGTGATGAATGATGAAGGGAGCTTACAAGAACTCCTTTAAACGCTCTTATAGAGCTATCGTATATTAGAGTGGAACGCTTTTTCATCATTCATCATTCTTCATTCATCATTATTTTTACGTCCTGGCATCAATCTTGCTGTAAATATACTTAGGAGAAATTCCATGGGTATGGATAAACAAATCGAAAAAAAGAAATGGCCGCTAAAGCGGATATTAAAGTACAGTGCTGTTGGTATATTTATCTTGGTGATTGGATACCTTTTGGTTTTTAAAACAGGGGGTTCCACCCTTAATGTCAAAACCGAACGCCTCACCATTTCCATGGTGAAATCAGGGCCTTTTCAAGAATTTATCCCTATTATCGGAAATGTTCTCCCCCATGATACCATCTACCTGGATGCGGTGGAAGGGGGGAGAGTGGAAACGATTTTTCTTGAGGCTGGGTCACAGGTCAAAAAAGGTGACAAAATCCTTAAACTGACCAATACTCAACTGCTGATGACCTTGTTGAATAATGAAGCCCAAATTAACCGGGCCAGCAACGATCTCAGGGCTACCCGTCTTCAGTTGGAACAAAATCGCCTGGCTCTGAAACAGCAGCGGGCAGACGCTGACTATTACCTGACCCGAATCAAACGTACATTTGAACGAAACAAGGTACTATTCGAAGAAGGGATGATCTCAAAGCAAGAATATGAAGAGTTTAAGGATGAATACGATTACCTGAAAAAAAAAAGAGAGTTAACCGTTGAGAGCCAGGAAAAGGATTTATTGTTCAGGGAACAGCAAGTGAAGCACCTGGAAGCATCGGTGAAACGAATGCAATCCAATCTTGACCTTCTCAAGCAGCAGATGGAGAATTTGACAGTCAGGGCCCCGATCTCCGGCTATCTGACTTCATTAGTGGCTGAAAGGGGTCAATCAAAAAGTCAGGGCGATCGACTGGGGCAAATCGATGATATGGCCGGCTTCAAGGTAAAAGCACAAATTGATGAACACTATATCAACCGTGTGGAAGTGGGGAAGCTCGGGGAATTTGATTTTGCAGGTAATACCTATGAACTGAAGGTAACAAAGGTTTTCCCGGAAGTCAGGGAAGGGAGATTTGAAGTGGACCTGGGATTCACGGGAAAGGAGGCCGAAGGTATCCGAAGAGGGCAGAGCCTTCATATTCGCTTACAATTGAGTGAACTGTCCACAGCCATTCTCCTGGCCCGGGGCGGTTTTTACCAGACATCCGGAGGCAATTGGGTCTATGTGCTGGATAAATCAGGTGAATCTGCTGCTAAAAGATCCATTCGATTGGGAAGACAGAACCCCCAATTCTTTGAGGTGTTGGAGGGTCTGAAAATCGGCGAAAAGGTGATTACCTCATCATATGAAAATTTCGGCGACATGGAGCGCCTGATATTAAAATGAAGAAAAATTACCCACAGATTACACTGATTAATACAGATTATTTAAAAAAAATGAAAATCTGTGAAATCTGTAGTCTAAAATATAAGGAGAATAATTATGATTGAAACGAAAAATTTGAAAAAAATCTATACCACTGAAGAGGTGGAGACCACTGCACTTAATAAAGTGAATTTAAAGGTCAAGGAAGGTGAATTTGTAGCTGTTATGGGACCTTCGGGCTGTGGAAAGTCCACACTTTTAAATATCCTGGGACTGCTGGATAATCCAAACGAGGGAGAATATTTCTTCCTGGAGCATGAGGTCTCAAAATTTTCTGAAAAGAAACGAGCCAATTTACGGAAACGAAATATTGGTTTTGTATTCCAGAGTTTTAATCTCATCGATGAATTGACTGTGTATGAAAATGTTGAGCTCCCATTGCTTTACCTCAAGGTTTCTGCCTCTGAACGGAAGCGGAAGGTGAACGAGGCTCTTGAGCGGATGCAGCTCATTCCCAGGAAGAATCACTTTCCCCAACAGTTATCCGGTGGGCAGCAGCAGCGTGTAGCAGTGGCCAGGGCGATTATTGGCAATCCGAAATTAATCCTTGCCGACGAGCCCACTGGGAACCTGGATTCTGCCCACGGTGAAGAAGTGATGAGCATGCTAACGCAACTGCATGAAGCTGGAACCACCATCGTTATGGTGACCCATTCACCTGCCTATGCAGAATACAGCCAGCGGGTGATTCATCTCTTCGACGGCCATATTGTTACGGAAAATATTAATAAAGAATTTCATTTATAGCCCAAAGCGCAGAGGGCAAGGAAGTAAAAATGAAGAAAATAATCTTTTATTTTATCTTAATGCTTCTGCTTCTGTTTTGTTCTGCAATGTAAGTACACAGAAGGGGATCGGAGTATTCGATGTTTAAAAACTATTTGAAAATTGCGTCCAGGAATATCTTAAGACATAAAGGGTATTCCTTTATTAACATCGTTGGCCTTGCCGTTGGCATGGCCGTGTGTATTCTTATCCTCCTATGGGTGCAGGATGAGTTGAGTTATGATCGATTCCATAAAAACCATAACGATATTTATCGGGTGATCCAGATATGGCGAAAAGGCGGAGAATCTCATAACCCTGTGACACCGGCTGCCCTTGCTCCAGCACTAAAAGAAGAATTCCCCGAAATCGTCAATGCCGCCAGGTTCAGGGGTGTTGGTAGGATATTGCTTAAATGCAGTGAACATCATTTCTACGAGCAAGGGGGCGCCTTTACCGATCCCGCTGCTTTCTCCATGTTCACCTTCCCCTTTGTGAAAGGAAACCCCCAGACCGCCCTTTCCAATCCCCATTCCATCGTACTCACCGAACCAATGGCAAGGAAATATTTCGGGGAAGAAAATCCTCTGGGGAAAACCATTGAAATAAAAAACCTGCTCCGAACCACCACCGGCGATTCTGCATTGACCGATGTGTTTACCGTCACCGGTGTACTGAAGGATATTCCCGGCAATTCCCACCTTCAATTCGATTTCCTCCTGCCCCTTCAACTGCTGGACAAATCCATACGGATGGATTGGCATAATACCATCTACTTTACTTATGTACAACTCGGTAAAGATACGGTGCAGAAGGATGTGGAGCAAAAGATTTACTCCTACCTACAGAAACCAGACCCCGATTCCACCGCCAGTCTCTATTTACAGCCCTTAAACCGCATTCACCTCTATTCGGAATTTTCAACTGATGTTGCGGGGCAGGGGAGTATCAAAATCGTTATTATCGTCTCCATCATTGCCTTTTCCATTCTCCTCATCGCCTGTATTAACTTTATGAACCTCGCGACTGCCAGATCCTCCAATCGCGCGAAGGAAGTGGGAGTCCGAAAGGTAGCTGGCGCAAGAAAAGCAGACCTGGTCAGACAATTCTTCTCCGAAGCCTTTTTTTTATCTTTGATTGCCCTCCTTTTTTCCCTTTTACTGGTGGAATTGCTTCTCCCTGCGTTCAACCAACTGACACGAAAAGAACTCTCCCTGGATTTTGCAGGGAATGGCACTATCTTTCTTATGTTGGTGGGTGTCGGCCTGGTAACCGGTGTTATTGCGGGCAGCTATCCTGCGTTGTTTCTCTCATCTTTCAAGCCTGTCAGCGTGTTAAAAGGCGTTTTAAAAACCGGTATCGGCATCAGAGGCTCTTTTTTCAGGAAAACACTGGTGGTCGCCCAGTTTTCTTTGACCATTATTTTAATCATCGGCACTGTGGTGCTCTACAAACAATTAAATTATATCCAGGATAAGACACTGGGATTCGATAAGGAACAGTTGATTTACATCCCCCTCAATACCGAACTCCGGCAGAAATACGAAGCCGTGAAAAGCGAATGGCTGCAGAACCCGAGTATTATAGGCGTTACTGCCGCATCCAGTTTGCCTTCTTTTGGGAGGGATATTTATACTGAAGATGTTCATTGGGAAGGGAAAACCCCTGACCAGGATGTACTGATGAACGGTATAAGTATCGGGTATGATTTTGTGAAGACCTTTAAGATAGAAGTGAAGGGAGGGAGACATTTTTCCACCCGTTTTCCCGCTGACCGGTCCAATTTTGTAGTGAATGAAGCCGCCATAAAGGTAATGGGAATAAAAGACCCGATAGGGCAGCCATTCACCTTTGGTGAGCGCACCGGCACCATTATCGGGGTAGTAAAAAATTATCATTTCAAATCCCTTCGCCAGCAGATCGAGCCCCTGGTGCTGCGGCTGTCGCCCGAATGGGTGAACTATTTGTTTGTCCGGCTCAAACCCGGAGACATCCGGGATACCATTGATCTCCTGGAAAAGAAATGGGAAAAAACCGTTCCCGGTTATCCTTTTGAATACTACTTTGTGGATGGTCTTCTTAATAACCTTTATGCCATAGAGCAGCAGGTGGGTAAGGTTCTCAGGGGATTTACCTTTTTGGCCGTTATTGTCGCATCCCTTGGGTTGTTTGGTTTAGCATCCTTTATGGCTGAGCAGCGGACAAAGGAGATCGGTGTCCGTAAAGTTCTCGGCAGTTCCACCCTGTCTGTAGTGGTGCTACTATCGAAGGAGTTTTGCAAATGGGTGTTGGCCGCTAACGTCATTGCCTGGCCTATTGCTTTTTTAGCCGTGGATCGGCTGCTGCAGGTTTATGCTTACCGTACACCCGTTGGTATTGCCATCTTCCTGTTGTCTGGCGGTCTTGCGTTGGCAATTGCGTTCCTCACCGTTTGTTACCAGTCCCTCAAAGCCGCCCTGGCCAACCCTGTGGAGGCACTCAGGTATGAATGATGAGTGATGAATGATGAAGAGTGGCATTACATTTTTAGCTCTGTGCACTGTGCGATCTTTTAGGAGGTAAAGGTGTTTAAAAATTATCTAAAAATTGCTTTTCGAAATATTCTAAGACACAAAGGTTATTCATTTATTAATATCACTGGCCTGGCCATCGGGATGGCATGCTGTTTCTTTATCTTATTGTGGGTTGCGGATGAGCTTAATTATGACCGGTACCATGAAAACGCCGACCGGATCTATCGTCTTTGTATCGATGTCGAAACAGGTGGGAATGTCGTGCGAGCTCCTGCAAGCAATGTTCTTACAGCCCCTGCCATGATCCGGGATTTTCCGGAAGTTGTCAACGCTGTCAGAATATATGTTGTTGGCAAAAGTGCAATTACGTTTGGGGAAAAGCAGTTTTACGAAAAACGTGTTTTTTATGCGGATAATTCGATTTTTGATGTATTTACGTTCCCAATGGTAAAAGGTGATCCAAAATCAGCTCTTTTGAATCCTTATACAGTCGTAGTAACTGAAGAAATAGCAGAAAAATACTTTGGTGACGATGATCCTATAGGCAAAAATCTTAAATTTAACAACGAAGATAATTTTACGGTTTCAGGTGTCGTAAGAAATGTCCCTCGAAATTCTCATTTTACCTTCGATATACTATGCTCCTTCCAAACCTTATATTCGAAGGACAGGGCAAGGATGGAAAGGCGGATAGGATTCGACTATCTCACCTATCTTTTACTTGCAGACCACTGTGACATCAAAACGCTCGAGCAAAAATTCCCGGGATTTATCGATAAGTATATGGGGGCTGACCTGGAGGCTGGCGGCTTTTCTCTTAAATTCTTTCTCCAACCTCTAACGCGCATTCATCTTCATTCACATATGGAGTTTGAAATTTCCGGAAATGGAGATATCGCCTATGTATACCTTTTTTCAGGAATTGCCCTGTTTATCCTGATGATAGCCTGTTTCAATTTCATTAACCTCTCGACTGCACGTGCAAGTACCAGGGCCAGAGAGGTGGCCATGAGAAAAACGCTTGGAGCCGTTCGCGGTAGACTGATCAGGCAGTTTCTTGGTGAATCAGTCCTATTCAGTCTCCTTTCGCTTGCTCTCGCTTTGATTATGGTAGAGTTGTTCATTCCTCTTTTTAACTCTCTTGCCGAACGCAAGCTAAATATAGATGGTCTATTTACGCCGGTTCTAATTATTGGATTCGCCGGTTTTATTTTGTTGGTCGGGCTTGCTGCCGGGGGCTATCCGGCGTTCTTTCTTGCTTCCTTTCGGCCCGTGAAAGTTTTGAAAAAAAGTATGCAAGGCGGTATCTCGAATTCCCGTTTTCGAAGAATCCTTGTAGTAACTCAGTTTGTTATCTCTATCACGTTGATTATCAGTACAATTACCATCTATAACCAACTTGATTTTATGAAAAATAAAAAGCTCGGTTTCAACAAGGAACAGGTTGTGGTTATACCTGGTTTAGATGATTCAATACAACAATCTTTGGATTCTATTAAAGAGGAATTGGCCGGTTTACCCGGAGTCACTGCCGTTGCTGCAGCCTCAAACGTTCCTGGCGAAGCCGTTGGTAAAAATATTTTTATCCCGGAAGGATATACTGAAGAACAAACGCAATTAATGAATCATTTTTATGTTGATCATGATTATATTCCTACTCTGGGCATAGAGATTGCCGCTGGAAGGAACTTTTCTATTGAGCATGAGACGGATGCCAATGATGCGGTTCTCATTAATGAAACCGCTGCTAAGAAATTCGGCTGGGAAAATGCCGTTGGTAAGACTATTAAATCGCTTGTCCCTTCTGAGAAGGGGATGTCGTGGGAAACCAGGAGAGTAATTGGCGTTGTCAAAGATTTTCACCTGTTCTCTCTTCATCGAACAATCGAACCTCTTTATATCGGCTTGACATCAGAAACGGGAACACTTGTGATACGCATTGCTTCGGATAATATCATGCACACGATGAATCGCTTGAAGAACAAATGGAAAGAACTTGTTCCTCATCATATTTTTGATTATTACTTCCTGGATGAATCGTTTGACAGCCAGTACCGGGCAGAAGAGAAGGTGGGTACCCTTACGCTCTCCTTCAGTATGCTGGCTATTTTCATTGGGTGTCTTGGACTGTTTGGAATGTCCTCATACACTTCTGAACAGCGCAAGAGAGAAATTGGTATCCGTAAGGTGCTTGGTGCTTCGGTGCCGGGCATTATGAAGCTGATTTCAGGAGAATTTATAGTTTTAATGGTAATCGCCTGCATCATTGCCTGGCCGACCGCTTATTTTATTATGAGTAAATGGTTGCAAGATTTTGCGTATCGGACCAATATTGGCCTTTGGATTTTTATAATGTCCGGGACACTTGCTTTGGTAATCGCACTAATTACTATCAGTTATCAGTCTATAAAAGCGGCAATAACCAACCCTGTGGAGGCGTTGAGATATGAGTAATCGCATGGAGCATGGTGCCTGGAGTTAAAAACAAAAGGAACTTAAAATGACAAAATTTAGGTTTAAAGATTTGATTAAGAAGAGCGCACTCCATGCCCAATGCCCCATGCGAGTCCAAAAAAGCTCTCCATGAGAGATCCTGGGAGGTAAATGTGCTAAAAAACTATTTAAAAATTGCGTTAAGAAATTTAATCCGACAAAAGGCTCATTCATTTATTAATATTGCCGGTTTAGCCATCGGTTTAGCCTGCTTTATTATAATAATGTTTTATATCCGCTACGAGTTCAGTTATGAATCTCATCATAAAAATGCAGATAGAATTTACAGGGTAAATATCATTCAACAGCATCCCGATGGTGAATATAAACTAAGTCATTCCATGGTTCCACTGGGAAAAGCACTGGCTGAAGAATTACCGGAAGTAAACGATTATGCCCGGCTTCTCAAGGCTGGTAGAATTTTAGTAAAGTATAAAGATAAGATATTTTATGAAGATAATACCGTATTTACCGACCCGGGGATTTTTGATCTTTTTACAATTCCGGTAGTGAGTGGACCAATGGAATCAGCTTTATCAGAGAAATTTTCTGTTGTTATCACAGAATCAATCGCTGAAAAATATTTTGGTAAGCAAAATCCCATTGGTCAAACTCTATTGATTGGCAATTTGATTGACAAAAAAATTTCTCTTGCTGTAACCGCTGTTGTGAAAGATTTTCCGAAAAATACCCATATTGATGCCGATTTTTTGATCTCGTTTAACACACTTGCTGAAGTTGCTGGTAACGAATTTATGAACAACTGGATTACCGTGAACCTCTATACGTATATACTTTTACCTGAAAATCAAAATCTTGCGGACGTTGAAAACAAGATAAGCAATGTCTATAGGGCACACTGCTCGTCAGAAGTAAAAAAGAGATTTGAATTGGAACAATTTAGCAGAATTCACCTCTACTCAGATGTCTCCTCATTTGGAGATATTCAATATATCTATATATTTCTAGCAATTGGTATCCTTATTTTACTTATTGCTTCAATTAATTTTATGAATCTTTCCACTGCACGTTCAGCCAGACGAGCCAGTGAAGTGGGTTTACGTAAAGTTGTCGGTGCACGTCATTGGCAATTAATCAGACAATTTTTAGGTGAAAGTATACTATTGTCTTTCCTGGCCCTTATGATGGCCCTGTTCATAGTAGATAATATCCTGCCCATGGTTAAAAATTTAACTGGACAAGAACTGTTTTTCCCTCCCTTGAGTGATTGGAATTTTTATGGTTTGTTGATAGTAATAACCCTGGCAGTTGGTTTTCTGTCAGGGAGTTATCCTGCGTTATACCTATCCTCCTTTCCACCGGTAAGTATATTGAAGGGAAAGTCTGGTCTCGGGAGGAAAGGTTCAAACTTCAGAAAACTTCTGGTTGTGGTGCAATTCACCATAGCCATCACACTAATCATATGTACACTATCAATCAGCAACCAGTTGAACTTTATGCGGAATAAAAATTTGGGATTCCAGAAAGATCAAATGGTTGTTGTATCGGTTGCTGGTGGAGATGTTCGGAAAGATATTGCCCCCTTTAAACAGGCATTGCTTAAAAATTCCAATATAACCAGGGTTACTGGTTCGCTTATGCTGCCCAGCAGGATAGGTATGTATAATAACGTAACCTGGGAAGGGGCTGCAGATAATGAAAGTATTCCTTTAATGTTCAATCGAGTCGATTATGATTTTTTAGAAACGTATGGAATTGAATTGGTCAAGGGACGTAATTTTTCACGTGAATATTCTTCTGACATCCTCAATTCTAATAAAACCAAAGATATAGGAGCCGTTATTTTAAATGAAGAAGCTGTTCGACGTTTTGGCTGGGATAATCCGATTGGGAAAAAAGTGATCCAGGTTTTTGGAGATAAGCGCTATTATTTTAATGTTGTAGGAGTGATTAAAGATTTCCATTTTTCTTCATTGCATAATAAGATTGAACCGCTCTCTCTGTTTTTACGCCTGAATAACCCAAGAAAAATATCTATCAAAATTGAACCGAGGAATATACAAAGCACCATAGCCTATGTTAAAGATACATGGAACACGTTTAATCCGGGATATCCGTTTGAATATTATTTCCTGGATGAAACTTTTGAGCGAACCTATCAATCTGAAGAAAAGCTGCAATCCCTTTTTAACTATTTTAGTCTACTTAGTATTTTTATATCCTGTCTCGGGTTATTTGGTTTAGCATCTTTTGCAGCTGAGCGCCGGACCAAGGAAATTGGTGTACGAAAAGTCCTTGGAGCGTCAATTTCAAATATCATTTTACTCCTTTCCAATGAATTCACTAAATGGGTATTGTTTGCCAATCTCATTGCATGGCCAATCGCATATATTGCCATGAGTATATGGCTGCAGAATTTTGCTTACCGAACAAGTATCGGAATCTGGGTGTTTATACTGTCAGGCGCAGCAGCGATGATCATTGCTTTGCTGACTGTTAGTTACCAATCCATCAAAGCGTCAACCGCTAATCCAGTGGAGGCGCTCAGGTATGAATGATAAGTGATGAATGATGAATGATGAAAAGTTGCATCATATTTCAGTGTGTTGCGAGTTGTGCACTGAGCACTGCGCTATGCGAGCTCTTGGGAGGTAAACAGTGTTTAAAAACTATTTAAAAGTTGCGATCAGGAACATCTTACGACGCAAAGGGTATTCTTTTATCAATATCTTCGGATTATCAATAGGAATGGCATGCTTTATATTAATTTCGCTCTTTGTTCTGGATGAATTGAGTTATGATAAGTTTAATGAAAAAGCAGATCATATCTACAGAGTTTGCTACCATTCAAGACATGGATCAAATGAAGTTAATATGGCATTAACTCCGGTTCCAATGGCTGAGGCTTTGAAAAAAGATTTTCCTGAAGTAATTGAATCAGCTAGAGTTAGAAGTTATGGATTTCCTGTATTTCGTTATAAGGAAAAGGTGTTCAGTGAGGAGAAGGTTTTTTGGGTTGATAATTCTATTTTCAAAATATTTACAATTCCCTTCATTCAGGGAAACCCGGAGACAGCGCTTGAAGAACAAAATTCAATTGTTGTTACAAAATCGATGGCACAAAAGTATTTTGGTGAAGAAAATCCGATTGGGAAATCTCTCAATTCTGATAATAGAATGGATTATTTGGTAACGGGAGTTGTTGAGGATGTTCCGAAAAATTCCCATTTTCATTACGATTTTCTTGCTTCTCTTTCCACACTTGATGAAAGCCGGAGTCCATTTTGGCTCTCTTATAACTATTACACCTATTTAGTTTTGAAGGAGGGCGTTGATTACAAGAATTTTGAAAAAAAACTTGAGGACTTTGTTAGGAAATATGCAGGTACTCAATTTCATAAAGCCTTAGGAATTACCCTTGATCAACTTTTTGCATCTGGGGGAGCTTATGGTTATTACCTTCAGCCATTGACAGATATTCACCTTCATTCAAGTCTTGATTTTGAAATAGAACCAAACAGTGATATTTTTTATGTTTATATCTTTTCTGTAATTGCTATTGCTGTTTTGCTTCTTGCATGTATAAATTTCATTAACCTTACAACAGCCATATCTGGACGACGATCGAGAGAAGTTGGGATAAGAAAAACATTAGGCTCTCACAAAAAACAACTGTTAAGCCAGTTTCTATCAGAATCGGTTTTAATGAGTCTGATTTCACTTTTTATTGCTTTATTTTTTGTAGAACTTTTACTGCCCTGGTTTAATAATCTTTCTGGCAAGGGATTGAGCATTTCATATTTTGGTAATTCTACAGTTTTACCTTTGTCGTTTTTTCTAATGGTATTTGTTGGAATTCTTGCAGGGTTTTATCCCGCTTTTGTTCTTACAACATTTAAACCAGTGACCGTTTTAAAAGGGGTAATTGAAAGAGGTGGGAAAACCTTATGGCTTAGAAGTGGACTGGTTATATTTCAGTTTACAATTTCAATAATTTTTTTTATTGGAACATTTGTGGTATCCAATCAACTGGATTACATTCAGAATAAAAAAATGGGGTTTGAGAAAGAGCAATTGGTAACCGTAAAAAAAACAGATGATATTGGGAAACAAATTGGGACGTTTAAACAGGAGTTGTTGGATTTGCCCGGGGTGATTGGTGCTACCAATTCCTCAGATATATTGCCTGGGGGAAATTTTAGTACAATTACATATAAAATGGATGGGCTTTCTGTTGGAAAGTATCATAATTTAAAGAATATGTATGTCGATCACTCCTTTATTGATACCTATAAAATCGATATAGCAGAAGGCCGGTTTTTTTCAAAAGATTTTTCAACCGATAACACAGCAGTAGTCATCAATCAAACAGCATTGAAAAACCTTGGATTATCTGATCCGATAGGCAAGGTTTTACGAAAAACGACTCCAACACCCGGCCGATTTATTAATTATAAGATAATAGGTGTTGTTAAAGATTTCCATTTTGAGTCTTTTCATCAGGAAATCAAACCGATTGCAATAGAGTTATTTTCGGAGAATGGATTTGGAAGGTACCTTACTGTTCGAGTTAAGCCTCAAAATATAAAGAGTACTTTGCAGGATATGGAGAAGATTTGGTCTAAATTTACAGGAGGCCAACCGTTTGAATATATCTTTTTTGATGAAAATTTTGCAAAATTCTACAGTGCTGAACAGAGGACTGGTCATGTATTTACCGTTTTTTCAGTACTTGCAATATGTATCGCATGCCTGGGTCTATTTGGCCTTGTCGCTTTTACAACAGAACAGAAGACCAAGGAGATAGGTATTAGAAAGGTATTGGGA
>Ga0180437_10003053_pt1 | contig 25506 bp, 16 predicted proteins | sample SS_ome_4_FD_132410 | JGI IMG/M metagenome (GOLD analysis project Ga0180437, IMG submission 132410) | Hypersaline lake sediment archaeal communities from the Salton Sea, California, USA - SS_3_D_1 metaG | ecosystem: Environmental > Aquatic > Non-marine Saline and Alkaline > Hypersaline >... | reverse complement strand
GAACGCTCAAAGGGGAGATGACCCGCTCTCACCAGGCCTCGATATACGTGGGGGGGGCCATCAGTGCCAGTTGTTCCTCGGTGGCTCAATCAGACCTTTGCGCAGGGCAAACAGAGCCGCCTCATGGCGGCGGCTGAAGTGCAGTTTGGCCAGGATGTTGCGCATGTGGCTCTTGACGGTGTGGATGCTGATGTTGAGCGCTTGTGCGATCTCTTTGTCGGCGGCGCCCTCTGCCACCAGGCAGAGCACCTCTTTTTCTCGCTGGCCAAGCGATACCATTTCGCCTTCGGGAATGCGGTGTGCCTGTTGGCCCAATCGGCGGAACTCTTCCAGGATGCGACCGCCCAGGGCTGGCGTGATGGCGGCTTCTCCCCGTACAGTCCCGCGCAGCATTTTCAACATCTGCCAGGAGCGGATGCTTTTCAAAAGATAGCCCTGGGCGCCGTACTGGATGGCCTTGAACAGCTTTTCGTCTTCGTCGCGCACGGTGAGAATCACGATGATCACGGAGGGCTGTTCCTGCTTGATCTTTTGCGTGGCTTCCAGACCGTCGCAGCCTGGCATTCCAATGTCCATCAAGACGAGGTCCGGTTCCAACTCCCGTGCCTTTACCAATACCTCCAGGCCATCGCTGGCCTCACCGACAACCTCAAAGTCTGGCTGGGTGTTGATGACATTGGCCAATCCCTCACGAAATAATGGATGGTCGTCGGCCAATAGTACCCGGATCTTTTTCATGGTGCTCGCTCCTTTGACCGCACCGTCGTCACAACAAAAGATGGCTGGTCAGGGGTAAGTTGGACATTTAACGCGCAACGTCCAGAGGCCAGGTCAAGATCACCCGTGTGCCTTGTCCTGGCGTCGAATCGATTTCTACACGCCCGCCAATGCGAGCTGCCCGGGCACGCATGATGCTCAGGCCAAAATGGTCACCGCGATCGGCGAGCGGCACGTTGGGATCAAAGCCTCGCCCGTCGTCCTTGACAATGACCACCGCTGTATCCCGTTGCTTCTCCAGGCAGACGGTGACCTGCCGGGGCCGGGCATGGCGGTGGGCATTCAGCAGCGCCTCCTGCAACACGCGCTGCACCTGCTCGCTCTGGTCCGACGGCAAGAACAAGGGGCCCTGAAGCCTGTCGACCAGGTCCACCGGTACCCCACTGTCTGTGGTGAAGGCGTCCACCATTCCGCTAACATAGTCCTGAAGGGGCTGGCGCGGCCGTGGACTCTCTTGTAGGCTGGCAATAGAGCGACGCACTTCTTGCGAGGCCTGACCAACGGCGCTGCGCATGTGCGATAGCTCGTCCAGCGCCTCTTGACCCCGTCCGCTTTCTACAAATTCGGTCGCTTGGTCAGCTCTGAGCCCGAGGACACTCAGGGTCTGGGCCAGTCCATCGTGCATCTCGGCCGCGATGCGCTGGCGTTCTTCCAGCGCTGCCGCCCATTGGAGTTGTTTGTGAAGGTGGGCGTTCTCCAGTGCAACCGCTGCGCGGTTGACGAAACTCTCGATCAATTCCACCTCGTCGGGTCGCCACCTCCGTGGTCCCTGCTGGTCGATCATAAACAGGAATCCCAGCGGTTTCCCCGTGCCCCACACGGGCAGGCAAAGAAGGGCTTGAGCACTGAACCTTTCCCGCCACAGAGGGGGAACCCGAGGGTCGGCCAGTGCATCCTCGATGGTGATCGATTGGCGGTGGGCGATAAGGCTCGTCAAGATACCGCTCTCACCCGGCGCCATTCGCAGGTCCCCGGCCCCTACCCCGTTCGCGCCATACGTGGAGATACCCACTGCTTCCTGGCGTTCCGCATCCCATTGGAAGATGGCGGCGGCCTGGCAGCCGAGAAGCTTGGTGGATTGCTCGGCCATCTGGTCATAGATCTCGATCGGGTCGAGCGTAGACGTCAAAAAGATGCTCACCTGGTGGAGCAGGGTCAATTCTTCGGCCCACCGTCCTGCCTCTTGGTACAGCCGTGCGTTTTCCACGGCCATGCCGATCTGCTGGCCGATGGCGGTCAGCAGTTCCAGTTCCTGCGGTCGGATGGCGTCCGGCCGCCGCGCGCCCAGCGACAGCGCGCCCACCGCCCGGCCCTTGGAAACCAGCGGCGTGCCGACCAGGGTTTGAAGGCCCTCTTTGACGATGTACTTGGACAGGCAGTCGGCGGAGAAATCGGCGACGTTCAGCACAATTGACCGCATCCCGGTCACAGCCTGATCGGAGATACCCTTACAGGAGCAGTGCTGCGCGATAGAGTCCAGCAACTCGTCCAGCGGCGACGATCCCCGGTGTATCTGCAAAGCCAGCGTTTGCCCGTCGGGATCCAGGAGAAAGACACAGCCAGTCTCCATGTCGAGCACCGCCAAGACCATATCGAGCGCAGTGTTCAGGATCATGTCCAGGTCCAGCGATTGGCTGAGCGTGGCGGCGAGGGCGTTCTGGGCGGCCAGCCTGGTGTTGTGCTCGGCGATCTCGGTCTCGGCACGCTTGCGGTCGGTGATGTCCTGAAAGACGACGACCGCGCCCGCTAATTCGCCGTTTTCATAAGCTGGGGTACTCGTGTACCAGACGGGAAAACTCGATCCATCCTTTCTCCAAAACACCTGGTCATCTCCATGACGGATAACGCCCGTTCTGTATCCCGCGTGGATGGGGCACTCTTCTTCCGGATAGGGATTGCCATCAGATTTCGAGTGATGCCAGGTTGCGTGGCCGGGCTGTCCGATGAGCTCCTCAACGCTATGGCCAAGCATTCTCGCCGCAGCCGGATTGACGAATATGTGCTCCCCCTGCTGATCGATGCCCAGAATTCCCTCACCGGCCGATTCCAGAATCAGCTCGTTTTGACGGCTAAGCTGTTCGAGTGCCTCCTCGGCCTGCCTGCGCTCCGAAATCTCACGTTGGAGCTGTTCATTGGCGCTTGTCAGCTCGGCAGTGCGCTCTTCGACCAGGTCTTCGAGGTGGTCGCGGTATGCCTCCAATGCCTGCTCTGCCTGCTTTTTCTCGATGGACTGTTCGCGCAGGTAGACGTATCCCAGCAGAGGGATGGCCAGGATGTGGAAGCTGTTGCCGATGGGACAGATAATGTGGCGATAGGCTCTGTTCGTGGCATAGTTGAACAGGATCAGAAACTCTCCCTCGAAGAAGAACAACAGCGCCACCAACACGACGTTGCGCAGCCATCCTCGTTTCCTCGCCAGGGCAACGACGGCGACGGCTATGAGCATTGATAGGGTCAGGTGAAAGAGCCAGGCGCCCCACGTCTGGTGGAACTTGATCTCCGGGTGGGCGGCAAGCTGCCGGGGCCACGACCAGAGCGTGGCGAGAAGGCTGATGGCCGTTGCCCCCAGCCCAACTTGAAGATAGCGGCGCGATAGACGGACGTCGTCCAGGATGTAGCGCAAGAACGACCCGGCGACCATCACGATGGCTGCCATCGCCAGGGCATGTTCCACCGGCTCGGAGACAGAGCACATCGAATCTTGCCCTGTCGGGCTCAGCAGCCGGCCGGCCATGTGACCGAACATGTACAGTTCGCGGGCAAGACCCAGGCCAAAGCCCCATACCAGCAGTTTTTCGCGCGGCAACTCCTGTCGGCGCTGTCTAGACCAGGCGACTGCTAAAAGTGCTCCCCAGAGTATTGCGGGGAGCCCAAAACGCACCAGGTTGTTCTCCTGTGGACCAGGTCCCCCAGCAAATTGGCTCAGGAGCAACAAAAAGAAATCCCAAAAGCTCTTCAAGATGTTCCCTCTCCCCCCTGTGGTGCAAAAGAACAAGTGGCGCGATCTCGTGGTGGCCGATTTGGGGCCGTCTTTTATACAGAAGGAAAACAGCCGACTTTGCATCCGTCAAACGCTTCCACTTGTTACGGGTGCTGTCGGCTGTAACAATCAGTGAATTGCTGTCACCTCGCAGCCTTCCCTAAAGGATAGAACGTCAGATCTGTCCGCTGAAAAAAAAGTCCGCTGGCGACTCCAAAGCAAACCATCGATGAACATGCTTGGGCCATGCCAGTATGATCTTAGCACTGGAAAGTTCATAAAAGGTTAGAAAAATGTTAGAAAATGGTTAGAAACATTCATCATTCTGAGAAGTGCTACTGAGATGCCTTCAGCACCAGCGGAAGATAGGTGTGAAACTCTGGATCGGTGCCTTTTTCACCGTGGTGGACGAGAACCAGCCCCAAGAGTTTTTCATTCCACCTGTAGATGGGGGCGCCGGCAATGACGTCGGCGCAGCCGTCGCCGTTCACGTCGCCCGCCGTGCCCACCGAGGTGCCGAAATCGGTATCCGTTTTGTTTCCCCCTTCGCTCCAGCCAACGATGGTGCGCAATCCGAAGGCTGAGCCACGGAACAGAAAGGCCCCTCCTTCGTCTGGCTTGCCGTCTGGCGCATCGCCGCTGTAGTGAGGCGCACCGACGATGACGTCGGCGTAGCCGTCGGCGTTCACGTCCCCCGCTGTCCCCACTGAGATGCCGAACTGGATCGCGTCCTGGTCGCCCTCAACCGACCAGCCGGCGGTCTCGCTCGGTCCGGTGGGCGAACCGTAAAAGACAAAGGCTCCCCCTCCGTCTAGCTGACCATTGTTGTATTGGGGCGCGCCGACGATGATGTCACTGCAGTCATCTCCGTTGGTGTCCCCGGCCGTGCCCACCGAGGCGCCGAACTCGGCCTCTGCCTGATCGCTATCGACTGTCCAATTGTGGCTGGTACTCAGGCCAGAGTCCGAGCCATAGAAGACGAAAACGGCCCCCTCGTCAGTCTCGCCATTGTCGTGTTGAGGCGCGCCGACGATCACATCGCCGTAGCCGTCGCCGTTCACGTCCCCCGCCGTACCCACCGCGGCGCCAAAAAGGGCATTGGCTTGATCGCCCTCGACCATCCAATGGGGGGTGGTCATCGGGCCGGATGGCGATCCGTAGAAGACATAGGCCGCCCCTTCCGCCGACTGGTCATTGGTGTAAAAGCTCGCCCCGACAATGATATCAGCGTAGGTATCGCTGTTCACATCCCCCGCCGTGCCCACCGATATGCCAAGATGGGCGTAGGAGTGGGCGCCATCGAAAGTCCAGTCGGGGCTGGTGCTCAGGCCATCGTCTTTCGACCCGAGGAAGACGTAAGCCCGGCCAGCCTCCGGCCCGTCGCTGCGGTAGCGGTACGCGCCGACGATGACGTCGTCACAGCCATCGCCGTTCACGTCGCCCGCCGTGCCCACGGAATGGCCAAAACGGGCACCCTTCTGACCGCTCCCGACCGTCCAGTCGGGGGTCGTGCTCAAACCAGCAGGTGAGCCATAGAACACAAAGACTGCGCCCTCGTTGTCGGTGCCGTTGTCGTACATGGGTGCACCGACGATGACGTCGGCGTAGCCGTCTCCGTTCACGTCGCCGGCCGTGGCAACAGAGTAGCCAAATTCGACACCCGGCTGGTCGCCTATGATGGACCAATCGTCGAGCGTGAGAAAAGAACCAGGGGCGACGGCGTCGTGCGCGGTCAAGCGGGGATCCGTTTCATGCGGGTCACGGGAGGATGTATCGTTGCGCTCGGCGCTGGTCATTGGCGCTATCGAGAGGCCGAGCATCAGGGCTGTGACGAGCAATCGCTGCATCTTCATGTGGGGTAATGGTAGGAAACTGCGATGGTGCTGTCCACAGTGATGTGAACAAGGACGTATCAACGCCGCACCGGGTGAATGAAAACTAGTGCCAGTGTAACACGTTGGGGTTAGAGTGGCGTTAGAAGATCGTAAGAAAACGGTTAAAAAGCCCCTGACAAGAAAGAGAGGAACAGCAGAACGCAGATGTGTGTTGAGTGGCCATCCAGGTCCCTGTCAACTGAAAGCGCCTGTCCAAGAGCCTGTCTGAATCATCGAAGCGTAGGTGCAGCGACCTTTGCGAAGGTCTGGAGACAGCTTCCAGGCCCAAAGCCCCTTCGCCCGGCAAGAAATGCGCCGTTGCCGGGACTAATCACAACCTTCGCCAGGGTAAAGATGCAGACACGCGCTACGAGACGGGAGTTCTCTCCGCTGAGCTACTGCCACTCACTTCAGGCGCGCCCGGAGGGACTCGAACCCCCAGCCTGCTGATTCGAAGTCAGACGCTCTATCCATTGAGCTACGGGCGCGGACATGGGTATTATACCCCATCGGCCTGAGCTGGTCAAATCTACCGCTCTCCTCTTCCTGCCGTGTTGCTTCTCCCCAAACCTTATAGTAACTATTATCAGGTTCCTTGACAACTTGTCTTTCCCAGTGTATAATATCTCTGCTCAACACGATGTAGGTTCTGTGTGCCGGTGGCAGGCTGAATGAGCCGAAGATGTGCCACGCTGCAGGCCAGGATCACATAGGAGCTTTCTCGTTCACGAGGGAGTGCCGGACATGGATGACAACCGTCCTGTGTATATCATCAGTGCTGCTGCTGATCTTTTAGGTGTCCATCCCCGCACGCTTCACCTGTACGAGGAAAAGGGTCTGATCGCTCCCGCGCGCAAAGGAAACCGCCGCTTCTATTCCGCCAATGACGTGCAGTGGATCCGCAGCGTCCGCTACCTGATCCACGAACGAGGGCTCAACCTGGAAGGCCTCCGGCGGCTGCTGGCGTTGACGGCTGAGTTGGAGTACCAGACTGCGCCTCAGGAACTCCAGGCACAGTGTCAGTCTTTTGTGGGGCGGATGTCGCCCTGTTGGCAAAGTGGCTCGACGCATTTCGATTGCCATGACTGCTCCATCTATATGGCAGCCAGACGCCGCCTGCGCGAGGATGAAGGGGGGCCCGAGCTGGCTCCGTAAGGTTCAGGACAGAGTAGCATCTTGTCAATTGTCAATTCACGGATTCGGTTGTATAATGCTGGCGTTTGAGACAACGTCATCGGAGCGCACTGCTGCGCTCTCTTGGTCGTCGCATCAAAGCCGGTTCAAAGGAGAATCAGCGTGGTTCAAAGAGAAAAGATCGGTGCCGTTCTAGTCGTCGGCGCGGGAGTAGGCGGCATGAGGGCTGCCACCGATTTGGCCGACGCCGGCATGAACGTCTATCTGATCGAGCAATCGCCCAGCGTTGGTGGCGTGGTCGCTCGGTTAGGCTTTATGTTCCCCACTCACGACTGTGTGCTTTGCCGAGGTACCTCTGACCACGGCTACGGCTGCACCCGTCCCTCCATCACTCCCTGGTTACTGGACTTTAGTCTACACCCGTCCATCGAGTTGATGACCCTCTCCGAGGTTGTCTCGGTCAGCGGCCAGCCCGGTCACTTTGTGGCTACCGTGCGACACAAACCCCGTTATGTGGACATCCGGCACTGTGTCAATTGCAACAAATGTACCGACGTATGCCCTGTCGAGTTGTCCGACCCCTTCCAAATGGGTCTGTCCAAGCGCAAGGCGGCCTACAAGGTGGCTGCCCGTGCAGCGCCCGATGCCTATGCCATCGAGCGGGGCGACTATTGCGACGACTGTCGCCAATGCGCCGCCGTTTGCCCTACCGGCGCGATCGATCTGGACGAACAGGAGTGGTACGAAGACCTGCACGTTGGCGCGATCATTCTGACGGTGGGCTACAAGATGCACGATCCTACCGGCAGCGCCGAGTACGGCTACGGGCGTTACCCCAACGTCATCACCAGCATGGAGTACGAGCGACTGGCCAGCCGTTCCGGGCCTACTGAGGGGCTTGTGCGCCGCCCGTCCGACGGCAAGTTGCCGCGCAGAGTTGCCTGGATCCAGTGCGTCGGCTCTCGCGACCAGGAACACCCCTACTGCTCGTCTGTGTGCTGCATGTACGCCATCAAAGAGGCCATGCTGGCCAAGCAGCGTCTGCCTGGCGTGGACACGCAGATCTTTATGATGGACGAGCGAACCTTCTCCAAAGAGTACAGTGCCTATGCCCGTCGCGCCAAGGAAATGTTTGACGTCGGCTTTGTCCGCAGCCGCGTGTCGATGATTCATCAGGAACCCGATACCCAGGATCTCATCATCCAACACCAGACCGACGACGGCATCCTGAAAGAAGAGCGCTTTGACATGGTGGTGCTGTCCGTCGGCAGTGAGCCGCCGGCCCAGTCGAAGCAACTGGCCGACATGCTCGACATCGAACTCAACGACTATGGTTTCTGCAAGACGGAAAAGTTCGAGCCGGTGGATACGACCCGGCCGGGTGTCTATGTCGCTGGGGCCTTTGGCATGCCCAAGGAAATCACCGAATCGATCATTGATGCCAGCGGCGCGGTAGCCCAGGCTATCCAGCTTCTGTCCGGCACGCAGCACTCGCTGGTCGAACTGGATACTTATCCCCTCGAACGGGACGTGTCGGGCGAGCAGCCCCGGGTGGGCATCCTGGCCTGCCGTTGCAGCGGCGAGATCTCGGACGTGATTGACCTGCCGGAGGCGCTGGCCTATGCGCACACGCTGCCTGACGTGGTCTATGCCGGCCAGGTCGCCTTTGGTTGCCAGGAGGACGGTCTGGCCGAGATCAAGCGAGTCATTCGCGAAAAGGGGATCAACCGGTTGGTAGTGGGCGCCTGCACGCCCCGCACGCACGAAGTGCTGTTCCAGGATCTGTTGCGCCGCGTCCGGTTGAACCCGCATTTGCTGGAATTCGTTAGTCTGCGCGAAAGTTGCAGCTGGGTGCATTATGACAACCCCGCGGGTGCCACCCGTAAAGCCAAGGAGCTGTTCCGCTTTGGCGTGGCCCGGGCGCGGCAGCTGAAGCCAATTCACAAGATGGAAATGGATCATGATCGGCGCGCGCTGGTATTGGGCGGCGGCGTAGCGGGTCTCACCGCAGCGCTGACCATCGCCGAGCAGGGCTACGACGTGTTCCTCGTCGAAAAGGACAGGTTGTTGGGCGGCAACGTCCGGCACCTGTATTACACCGCCGAGGGGGATAATCCCCATCAGATGCTGCGCAATCTCACCAGGCGCGTGGAGAGCCACGAGCGGATCGCCGTGTACAAGGGGACGCAACTGGTCAGGTTCCGGGGCACGAAAGGCAATTTTGTCTCCACGCTGCGCGGCGAGCCTAATGGGAGTGGGGAGGTCAAGGAATGGGAGGCGGGCCACGGCGTGACCATCGTGGCCACCGGCGCCAACGAGTTTCGCGGGCCAGTCTACCTTCTGGACGAGGACAAGCGTGTGGTGACCCAGTTGGAGCTGGAAAAGATGATCGCCGAGCGAGCTGAAGAGATCAACCAGCTCAAAAGAGTGACCATGATCCAGTGCGTCGGGCCGTGGAACCTTGATGATGGCGATCAAGAATTCTATTGCAGCCGCACTTGCTGCACCAATACCCTGAAAAACGCCATTCGCATCAAGGTCATCAACCCTGCGTGCCAGGTGGTGGTGCTTTACAAGGAGTTGATGACCTACGGCTTCCGTGAGATATATTATACCGAGGCCCGCGAGAGGGGCGTGCTCTTTGTGCGCTACGAAGACGATGCGCCGCCGGAGGTCTATGTGGAAGAGGGCCAACTCAAAGTCAAGGTGCAAGATCAGATCCTGGATCAGGAGATCATTCTCGCGCCCGACTTGCTGGCTCTGAGCATGGCCACCGTGCCAGCCGAGACCAACACGCGACTGGCCGAGATGCTCGACGTGCCACTCTCTATTGAGGGCTTTTTCATGGAGGATAATCTCAAGCTGCGGCCCATGGACTTTACCCGCGAGGGCATTTTCCTGTGCGGTGCGGCGCACTATCCCAAGTTCTCGGAAGAAGCCATCGCCCACGCGCTGGCTACCTCGGCGCGGGCCATGACGGTCCTCGGCCAGGAGAAACTGGAAGCGACGATCAAGTTCGCCATGGTGGACCAAAGTAAGTGTGTCGGCTGTCTGACCTGCGTTCGTACCTGTCCGTTCCGAATCCCCAAGATGGATCCCGGTGCGGTAGGCGTTGGGGGTATCATCGGCGCGGCCTACATCGAGCCAACGTTGTGCACCGGCTGCGGCACGTGTACCAGCGAGTGCCCAGCCAACGCGATTCAATTGCTTCACTATCACGACGATCAGATCATGGTGCCCGACGTCCCTGTCTTGGGCCGGTGGCTCACCGCTTGAACAGGCAGCCTGAGTATACGCACTTTCGATAGCGCGCCAAGCCACGCGGTATGGAAACCGCGACTACCAAGCGTGGAGATGTGTCAAATGGACGATCTATCACGACGATCAGATCATGGTGCCTGACGTCCCTGTCTTGGGCTGGTGGCTCACCGCTTGAACAGCAGCCTGAGTAGACGCGCTTTCGATAGCGCGCCAAGCCACGCGGTATGGAAACCGCGACTACCAAATGTGGAGATGTGTCAAATGGACGATCCCATCAGCGATAACGGATTCGAACCGGAAATCACTGCCTTTACCTGCATCTACTGTGGCTCGATGGCCGGTGACTCGGCAGGGTTTGCGCGCCTCACCTATCCGGCCAACGTCAAGGTCATTCGATTGCCCTGCACCGGCAAGGTGGACGTCGAGTACATGTTGAAGGCTTTCGAGCAAGGGGCCGATGGCGTGTATATCATGGCCTGCCCCATCGGCAATTGTCATCACGAACGAGGCAACGTCCGCGCCGTCAAGCGCGTGGAATATGTCAAGAAACTGCTGGACACTATCGGCCTGGGCCGCGAGCGACTGGGCATCTATTACGTCTCGGGCGGACAGGGACAAACCTTTGCCGACGCTGCCCGCGAGATGACGGCCCGCGTCCGCAGAATGGGACCCAATCCGATAAAAGAGTGGAACAGGAACGGGAACGGCAGGGGGCCGTAGGATAAACGGCCCGGCTGGCTCAATGGCGCGCCAGCCCCCTCGCTCCCGGCCAAAGACCTGGAAAAGGGGGATGTCTATGGCGAACGACTCAAAGCCCATCGGTGCAGCCATGGTCGTCGGCGGTGGCATCGCCGGCGTGCAGGCTGCGCTGGACATGGCCAATTCTGGGGTCAAGGTCTTCCTGGTGGAGCGGTCACCGGCCATCGGCGGCAAGATGGCCCAACTGGACAAGACCTTCCCTACCAATGACTGCGCCATGTGCATCAGTTCGCCCAAGCTGGTCGAAGTTGGTCGCCATCCTAACATCGAACTCTTGACCAACACCGACTTGATCAGCCTGGAGGGGGAGGCAGGACACTTTGGTGCGACAGTCCGGAAGCGTCCACGCTACGTGGACCTTGACAAATGTACTGCCTGCGCCGACTGCGTCGAGGTGTGCCCCGTATCGCTGCCGGACGAGTTCAACCAGGCGCTGGGCACACGCACGGCCATCTATCGGCCCTACGCCCAGGCGGTGCCCAACAAATATGTCATCAGCAAGCGCGGCACGTCGCCCTGCAAAGCGACCTGTCCCGCCGAGACAAGCGCCCAGGGCTATGTGAATCTCATCTCCGCTGGCCGTTATGCGGAGGCACTGAAGGTGGTCATGGAGTACAACCCGTTCCCGGCCACCGTGGGTCGCGTTTGCCACCACCCTTGTGAGACGGAGTGCTCCCGCGCCAGGCTGGACAGTCCGGTGGCCATCTGCGCCCTCAAACGCTTCGTGGCCGATTGGGTGTACGAGCACGGCGGGCTTCAGGAGGTGATGCCCGTGGCTCCGCCCAACGGCCGTCGCGTCGCTGTGGTGGGTGCCGGGCCGACGGGCCTGACAGCCACTCATTTTTTGGCCCACTGGGGCTACCAGGTGACGATTTTCGAGGCCCTGCCGGTGGCTGGTGGCATGATGCGCGTCGGCATCCCGCCCTACCGGCTGCCGCGAGACGTGCTGCAGCGGGAGATGGACGCCATCCTGAACCTGCCGGGTGTCGAGCTTTATCTCAATCATCCCATACGGAACATTAACAAGCTTTTTGACGAAGGCTATGAAGCGGTCGTACTGGCCATCGGTGCCCATGCCCCGCAGAAGATTGGCATCCCTGGCGAAGACGCGGCAGGTGTCACTCAAGGCGTGCCTTTCCTGCGGGCTGTCAGCCTGGGCGAAGATGTGGAGGTAAAAGGGCGCGTCCTCGTCGTCGGCGGCGGAAACACAGCCATAGACACCGCCCGCACGGCCCTCCGCCTGGGCGCTGACGAGGTGTGGATGCTCTATCGCCGCTCTCGCGCCGAAATGCCGGCCAGTGAGGAAGAGATCGAACAAGGCGAGCATGAAGGCGTTCGCCTGGAGCTACTGACCCAACCGATAGAGGTGATGTCGAACAATGGGCACATCTCTGCCGTCAAGTGCGTGCGCATGAGGTTGGGCGAGCCGGACGCCAGTGGCCGTCGCCGGCCCATTCCGCTCGAAGGCTCCGAGTTCATCATCGAATGTGACATGATGGTCGCCGCCGTGGCCCAAGCGCCAGAGACCTCTTTTCTCGATCCCGACCATGGCCTGGAGATCGATCCACGCCGCCGGACGTTCATCGTGGACGACAAGACGCTGACCACGAACCGGCTCGGGATCTTTGCTGGCGGCGACTCGGTGCGGGGTCCGGCGGCGCTTATCGAGGCCATCGCCCACGGGCGGCGGGCCGCGCTTTCGATTGACCGCTATCTGCGTGGCGCGCCGCTCCTGACGCCGCGCGAGGAGCTGCCGCTGCCTACCGTGGACTTGAGCCAAGCTGAAATCAAGGAGATGGTGGCCGAGGGCAAGGTCTCGCTCGTGCCGCGCGCCGAGGTGCCCACCACGCCGTCCGAGGAGCGGCGCCTGGACTTTCGGGAAGTCGCTCTGGCCTTTACCGAAGAACAGGCTCACTCCGAGGCCGGGCGCTGCCTGGAATGTGGTCTCTGCTCCGAGTGTCACCTGTGCGTGGATGCCTGCAAGCCTGGCGCGGTGGATCATTACCTCGCCCCGACCACAGAGACACTGGAGGTCGGCGCGGTGGTGTTGGCCCCTGGCTACGCGCTGTACGACGCGGCGCGCTCGCCAGAGTCGGGCTACGGGCGGTACGCCAACGTCGTCACGGCCATGGAGTTCGAGCGGATGCTCAGCGCCTCTGGTCCGACCACGGGACACATCACGCGCCCGTCCGATGGTGCGGAGCCGAAGCGCATCGCCTTTTTGCAATGCGTCGGCTCCCGTGACCAGGAACATGGCTATTGCTCTGCGGTGTGCTGCATGTACGCCACCAAAGAGGCCATGCTGGCTATGGAGCACGTGCCCGGCGTCGAGGTTCACATTTTCCAGATGGACATGCGCGCCTTTGGCAAGAACTTTGACGCTTACTATCGCCGTGGGCAGGAGCTGGGCATTGTCTATCACAATTGTCGCTTGTCGGTGCTGCACGAAGACCCGGAGACGAAAGAGATCATCTTCAAGTACCAGACGGAAGATGGCGGATTGGCCGAAGGCCGATTTGACATGCTGGTGCTCTCGGTAGGCCTGGAACCGCCAGAGAACGTGGCTGCGCTGGCCGAAGCGGCCGGCATCGGCCTGAACGAGTACGGCTTTGCGCTGCGGGAGCCGTTCCACCCCGTTGAGACTTCGCGCCAGGGCGTCTTTGTGTGCGGCACGTTTGCCGAGCCAAAGGACATTCCCGATAGTGTCGTCGAGGCGGGTGGCGCAGCAGCTTCGGCGCTGGCCGTGATCGGCGAGTCGCGGGGCACGATGGTAGAACCGCCAGTCTTTCCCCCCGAGATCGAGGTCACGCTGGAGGATGAGCCGCGCATCGGCTGCTTTGTGTGCAGTTGTGGCAGCAATATCGCCGGCGTGGTAGACGTGGCCGAGGTCACCGGGTACGCCGCGCATCTGCCGGACGTCATTCATGCCGAGAACACGATCTACACCTGCGCCGCCGACTCGCTCAAGTTGATCCAGGAGCGCATCGAGGAACACAGCCTGAACCGCGTGATCGTCGCCTCTTGCACGCCGCGCACTCACGAGCCGATCTTCCGCGAGACGATTCGCGGCGCTGGCGTGAACCCCTATCTCTTCGAGATGGCCAACATCCGCGATCAGGGCAGTTGGGTGCACAGCCAGGAACCGGACAGAGCGACTGACAAGGCCAAAGACCTGGTGCGCATGGCCGTCGCCCGCTCCCGGCTGCTCTTCCCCCTGCATACCGAGCCGCAGGCTTTCAACCACGAGGTGGTGGTCGTCGGCGGCGGGGTGGCTGGCATGACCGCTGCTCTCAACCTGGCCGATCAGGGCTATCAGGTGTACCTGGTCGAGCGGCAGGCAGAGCTGGGCGGGCGGGCGCGCCAGATCTACTACAGCGCCCTGGGTGGCGATCCACAGGCGTTTCTGGCCCATCTGGTGACTCGCGTGCAGGCCCATGACCGCATCGAGGTGCTCACGGGTCATCAGGTGGTGAAGCACAAAGGCTACGTGGGTAATTTCCAGACGACGGTGCAAGAGACGGCCGGGCCGCGCCAGCGGCTTATCGAGCATGGCGTGACGGTCATGGCCATCGGCGCGGAGGAATATGCTGGCCCGGCCTATGATCTGGGCGCGCACCCGAAGGTCATGACTCAGGGTGATCTGGAGGGGTGCCTCGCCGACGGTTCCCTGGACCCGGCAGGCCTGAAACAGGTGGTGATGATACAGTGCGTCGGTCCCTGGGACGATCCCTCGGCAAATGGCGACGCGCCAGAGTTCTATTGCAGCCGCGTGTGCTGCACCACGGCGATGAAGAACGCGCTCAAGCTCAAAGAACTCAACCCCGATGTGCGAGTTCACGTGCTGTACAAGGACATCCGCACCTACGGCTTCCGCGAGCAGCTATACACTGAGGCGCGAGAGAAGGGCGTCACCTTTGTCCGCTTTGACGATGTCCACAAGCCGGAGGTCGCGCAGCAGAACGGGCACGTGCGCGTGACGGTCACCGACCCGATCCTAAAGATGCCACTGACCTTTGAGCCGGATGCGGTGGTGCTCTCGACGGCCATGGTGCCACCGGAAGGCACCCGCGACCTGGCACAGATGATGAAATTCGCCTGCACGCTGGAGGGCTTTATGCTGGAGGCGCACCTCAAGCTCCAGCCGGTGGATTTCCCCACCGAAGGGGCCTACCTGTGCGGCGCGATTCAATATCCCAAGTTTATGGACGAGGTTATCGCCCAGGCCAAGGCGGCTGCGGCCCGCGCATCGGCCATTCTCTCGCAAGACGAGTTACAGGTCGGCGGTGTCGTGGCTGTCGTTCAGCCGGAGAAATGCACCGCCTGCCTGACTTGCGTGCGTGTCTGCCCTTACGACGTTCCGGTCATCAATCCGGCGCTGGTCGGCGCGGGAGAGATCCTGGGTGCGGCAGAGATCGCGCCTGCAGCCTGTCGTGGCTGCGGCATCTGCGTTGGCGAATGCCCGGCCAAAGCCATACAGTTGCAGCACTACCGCGATGAGCAGATCCTGGCCCAAGCGGAGGCCCTGTTCGCGGAGGCGGTGGTTGTGTGAGACTTGCAGAATTTTACCGCCAAGACGCAAAGGGCGAAGTTTTTCTTGTTCTTTGCGTCTTGGCGGTGAAGAGGAAAAAGAGGAGCAAGGAATAGAGGGGAGAAAATATCGTGGGCGCTGAGAAGCGATTTGAACCGCAGATCCTGGCCTTTGCCTGTCACTACTGTGCCTACGCCGCCGCCGACCTGGCCGGTTCGATGCGGCTGAACTATCCGACCAATGTCAAAATCGTCCAACTGCCCTGTACTGGCAAGATAGACGCTCTTTATTTGCTCAGAGCCTTTGAGCGCGGTGCCGACGGCGTGTTGGTCGCTGGCTGAATAAAGGGCACCTGCCATTACCTGGAGGGTAATGTAGCGGCTGAGAGGCGGGTTAACTATGTCAAAGGCCTGTTGGACGGGATTGGCCTGGGCGGGGAGCGATTGGAGATGTATTTCCTCTCTTCGGCCGAGGGGGCGCGCTGGGCCGAAATCGCGACTGAAATGACGGAACGCATATTGAAGTTAGGACCCAATCCACTCAAGAATGGTCACAATAGTTGACGAACGACGAATGTCTAGGTCCTAGCCAGTTTCCTCACTGTTCGTCCTTTGTCGCTTCTGTGTGGATGAATCTCTTGCCATTTGTGCATACACTCGATTGAAGAAGGAGTTAACTATGATCGTAGCTGAACAGAAACCATTGGAAGAGATCAAGCAGATGGTCTCTCACTTTGACAAAGTGCTGGTGATGGGCTGTGGCACCTGCGTCACGGTCTGCCTCGCCGGTGGCGAGAAGGAGGTAGGCATACTGGCCTCCTCGCTGCGCATGGCGACCAAACTCAATGGCAAGGGCGTCGAATTCCTCGAGGCCACCGTACAGCGCCAGTGCGAGTACGAGTACAACGAGATGGTAGCCGACGTGCTGCCCGAGGTAGACGCCGTGCTCTCGCTGGCCTGCGGCATCGGTGTGCAGACGATGAACGAGCAGTTTCCCGAGACGCTGACGCTGCCTGGCCTCAACACTTCCTTCCTCGGCATGCCGACGGAGCAGGGTGTCTGGGAGGAGCGCTGCCAGGCCTGTGGCAACTGCGTGCTGGGCACCACTGGCGGCATCTGCCCTATCGCTCGCTGTGCCAAGAGCCTGCTCAATGGGCCATGCGGGGGCTCGCAGAATGGCGTCTGCGAGGTAGATCCTGATACGCCATGTGCCTGGCAACTGATCTATGATCGCATGAGCGCCCTGGGCAAGCTCGACCTGATGATGGAACTGGAGCCGATGAAGAACTGGCGGACCAGCCGCGACGGCGGGGCGCGCAAAATCGTCCGGGAAGACCTGCGGCTGTAGCCGGTGGTGGACTCGAAGGGGAGAAGAAACATGACACAAACAAACGGATCGAATGGAATGATCGCAGGTAGCAACCTGGAAAAAGTCCTCCGTGCCGGACACTTTGCCGCCACGGGTGAGCTGGGACCGCCGGCCAGCGCCAACCGCCACGTCATCGAAGAGAAGGCCCAATATCTCAAGGGTAACGTTGACTCGGTCAACATCACCGATAACCAGACGGCCGTCGTTCGCATGTCTTCCATCTCGGTCGCCGTCATGCTAATGGAATTGGGCATCGAGCCTAACATTCAGATGACGGCTCGCGACCGGAATCGCATCGCCATTCAGGCCGATCTGCTGGGTGCGGCGGCGCTGGGGGTCAAGAACCTGCTGTGCCTCACCGGCGACCACCAGACCTTTGGCAACCATCCCATGGCCAAGAACGTCTTTGACATGGATTCCATTGGCATGTTAATGATGGTGCGAGACATGCGCGACAAGGGTGTGGTGCAGTCAGGCGACAAGATGGACGTGCCGCCCTGCTTCTTCTTGGGTGCGGCGGCCAATCCCTTTGCCGATCCCTTTGACTTTCGGCCCTATCGTCTGGCCAAGAAGGTCAAGGCCGGGGCAAACTTTATCCAGACTCAGATTATCTTTAACGTCCCCAAGTTCGCCGAGTACATGAAGCGCGTCGGCGACCTGGGTCTGCTCGACGACGTGTACATCCTGGCCGGCGTCAGTCCTATCAAGACATCGGGGGCGGCGCGGTACATGGCCACCAAAGTACCTGGCATGGACGTGCCCGACGAGTACGTGCAGCGCATGGTTGACGCTGTCAAAGGCATACCCAAGGAAGAGAAAGAGGCCCGCCGTGCTGCTTGGCAGGAGGCGGGGATCAATATCTGTGTCGAAGTCATCCAGCAGATGAAAGAGATCCCAGGCGTGTCCGGCGTGCACATCATGGCCATCGAGTGGGAAGAGGCCGTGCCCACCATCGTCGAGAAGGCCGGCCTTTTGCCCCGCCCGGTCGTTTAATGTAAGGCGAGATGGCATCTCGGCTTGCAATAACTGGAAAGGGAAGTATTATGGCCATTACACTAAACACCGACCTGGCTGTCAAGATACGCGAACAGTGTGGAGAGAACGTCTACCTGTGCTATCAGTGTAAACGGTGCACGGCCGGCTGCCCAGTGGTCGAGTACTTTGATTTGACGCCCCATCAGATCCTGAGAGCGGTGCAGTTCGGACAGAAGGACCTGGTACTCAAGTCCAGCACCATCTGGTTGTGCGCTTCTTGTGAGGCGTGCGCCACCCGCTGTCCCCAGGGAATTGACATCACGGCCGTCATGGACGTGCTAAAGATCATGGCTCGCAACGAGGGTATCAAGCCCAAGGTGCGGGCCGTCCCGCTGTTCTACAACGCTGCACTGCGGGGGATCAAGCTTTTCGGGCGAATGTACGAGGCCGGGCTGATGGGCGAGTTATACCTGCGTCTGATGTTGGCCGGTGAATTTGACTTCAAGCAATTTTTTATCAAAGACTTGCCGATGGCTGTCAAGATGGTGCGAGATGGCAAACTCAAGATCCTCCCCAGTCTGGCTCGCTACCCCAAGAACAAGAAGAAACCCGGTGCGCGTGTCACAGATGCCAAGAGAATTGCCTACTACCCAGGCTGTAGCCTGCATGGCACCTCCAAAGAGTACGACATGTCCACCCGGGCGGCGATGGAGAAAGTAGACATTGAACTCGTGGAACCAGAAGGCTGGGTGTGCTGCGGCACCACCCCTACCCACTCCACCGACCACGTCCTGTCCACGATAATGCCGCTCAGGAGCCTGTCTGTCATCGAGCACAGTGGCTACTCCTACGTGACCGCGCCCTGCCCATCATGTTTCATCCGCCTTCGAACTGCCATGCGCGACATCCGCCAGGACGGCGAGTTACGGCGTGAGGTAATGGCCCAAGCGCCCGACCTTATGATGGAGACAGCCGGACCGGGGAACACTCGCGAGCCCTACGTCCCTGCTGAAGACATGAAGGTGGACCACCTCCTGACTACCATCACCGAGCGAGTGGGGTATGAAAAGGTCGCACAGACGGTGGCCAAACCAATGAAGGGTCTCAAGGTGGTGTGCTACTATGGTTGCGTCATCACCCGACCGCCCAAGCTCACCGGCGTGAAGGACTATGAGTACCCGACCAACATGGATCGCCTGGTGGAGACGCTGGGCGTGGAATCGATTGACTGGTCGTACAAGACCGAGTGTTGTGGGGTGTCGCTGGGCATCTCCCAGTTGCCCATCGCGCTGTGGATGACCGAAAAGATCCTGCGCAATGCCAAACAAGTCGGCGCCGAGGCTGTGGTGGTGGCCTGTCCGCTGTGCCACGTCAATCTCGATTCGCGGCAGAAACAGATCGAGGAGGAGTTCGGTGAGAAGTTCAACCTGCCTATCCTCTATCTCACCCAGTTGATGGGTCTGGCCTTCGGGGTCGCACCAAAGGAACTGGGCCTACAGAAGCATTTTGTGGATCCCTTCCCTCTGCTGCGGGAGAAGGGCATCATCTGAGCGCAGACAGCAGACAGCAGATTGCAGATTGCAGATGGCAGATTGCGGATAGCAGATTGAGGTTGCAGAAACGCCTCGGCTGGTCAAGTGACTCGCCGGGGCGTTTTCAGTTCCGCCTGAGCCGGACGTACCCTGCCAGCGCAGCCAGGCCGCCAGCCAGCAGCAGGGCTGTCCCTGGCTCGGGGATGTCGGCCGGTCCCCCTCGGGACGCTGGCTTGGGTGATGGTCGGCTGTAGGAGACCACCAGTCGGGGGGCATGCGTCACGTCGGCTGCCGTCCGGCCCACGGCCGCCGCCGCCCAGCCATCGCCGGCCCTGGCATCGGGGGTAGGAGCGCCGCCGAGCATGAAGCCATAGTTGGCACCATCACCTTGCCATGCCCGCACCAGCGAGGTCACGTCCCACGAGACCCAACCCTCGACAGAAGAAACGTCTGCCGCAGCGCGCAGGGTACTGTCGGTTGTGGGACGGGTGGACCAGCTCAAGCTCTCATCCCAGGACGCCGTGACGCGATAGACGCCCAGGCTGGCTGAGCCGTCGAAAGGCCAGTCGTTGACGTAAACCTGTAGGGACGCCGAGGTGACGGTCGCACGAGCCGGGATGGCTGAGAGAGGGAACAGCAGGTAGGTCCGTGCCCAAATCGCCTCCCGGCTGACGGGGCCGACATAGTTGCCAAAGGGCAGGCTCGCCGTGTTGGAATCCCCGTTCCAGCCTGGGGGAGCCTTGGACATGACGCCGACGCTCTGTCCGGCTTCCGGACCCAGTTGAATCGTCACCGTCTTGCCGCCCTTCCCGTGGGCAGTAGGCATCGACGTCAGGGCCATCAGTAGCCCCAGGATTCCCAGGGTGTTTAGCAGTCTTTTCCCGCCCATTTTAGCCTTCCTTAGGAATGGTGCGCAACTTTGTTCTTCTATTGTACCACAGCTCCGGGGATGTGCCAACCCGGGTCACACGCCTGCACCGTGCAGCGGCAGAGTCATCCCATCTTTGGCAAAGGAGACCTGTCCTGCAAAGCCTCCTTTGCGGATGAGGGTCAGCGTCTCGCCGGTGGACAGAATGTAGCGAGGATCGTAGTGGACCACGACCAGGTGCCGCACGCCTGCCCATGCAGCCGTCTCGCCCATCTGTTCCGGCGTGGTATGCCCTTCCAACGGCTCGACGGCTGTACACTCGTGGAGCAGTGTGTCGGTGCCGGCGGCAAAGCGCACCAGGCTGTCACACGGGCTGGTGTCGGCAGAATAGACGGCTGTGTGTCCAGTTCCCTGGGCCACTATTTTGACAGCCAGCGTGGGGCGGCTGTGAGCCACTGGCGTGCTGAACCAGGCGGCGTGATCGTCCTCGGCAAAGGGATGCCCCTCGGTGTCCGGCAGATTGTGCCATCTGGTAGGTGGCTGCCACAGGTCTATCTCGTAGGCGTTGAGCACCCGGCGGGCCATGGTCAGCGTCGGCGCGTTGCCATAGATGTTCAACGTCGGGCCATCATCGCCCCACCCGGCCAGCTTGAGGTGAAAAAGCAGCGCCGGCAGACCGTAGATGTGATCCGGGTGGCTGTGGGTGAGAAACACCCCACGCAGCCGCAATGGATCCAGTTCCAAGCGCAGCAACTTGTGATAGGCGCTGCCCCCGCACTCTATCAGCCAGAGACCACCAGGCGTATCCACTGCCAGTGAGGTGTTGTCTCGCTCCGCGCTAGGCAACGCCGTACCGGAACCGATCACGTAGAGTTGCAAGGCAGACATTTCTCCCTCCATTGAGTGTGATGCGTGTGAGACGTCGAGACAGTCCCATATTTTCGTTTTGAGCCCATCTGTGGTACACTCTTGCCGCAAGGACTTGAAGATCCTAAGGGTTTACGAAAACACCTTTGAAAACCATAATTTTGGGCATCCCAAGAACCCTGTTGTGACCGGTTCTCCTGAAAACCCTTGGGGTCTGAATCACGATGATGGATCATCAGACACCCTCTTATTAGGAGCGAATCATGAGACAAAGGGGTTCACAACGAGCCATGTCGATCTCTTTTCTGCTCATCCTCTTGCTCGCAGCCTGCACCGCGCCGACGCCGGTCGTGACGCCACGGCACGTTGCCACAAACACGCCGTTGCCGCCGACGCTGGCTGCAACGCCACAACCCCGTGCCACAGACACGCCATTGCTGCCGGCGCCCCGGCCCACGAGTACAACCACTGCAACGCGGCCGGCAGCCACCCCCACGCCCCTGCCCACACCTACGACGCAAGCAACGGCGACGGCATTGCCCGACCCGACACCTTTTGCGCAGACGGGTGGCGACTCTATCGGCGATCCAAAAGCCCCCGAGCTGGGCAACACCGGCTACGATGTGTTGCGCTACACGCTGGCTCTGGCAATTGACCCCGCGACCGAGACCATCTCCGGCACGGCGACCCTTGAGGTGGCTGCCACACTGCGGAACCTGGGTCGCCTGAGCCTGGACTTTTCCGGGCCTGAAATCAGCCGCCTGACCGTGGACGGCACAGAGGCGCCATACCAGCGCCAGGGGACAAAACTCTTTGTTGACCTGCCAAGCTTGCTGGATGAGGGACAGGCCTTCACCATCGTCGTAGCCTACAGCGGGCATCCGCAGCCTGTCGCGTCAAGATACCTCGGCTTTATTCCCCTGGGGATGCATTTTGTGGACGACGTGGCTTTTGTGGTCTCGGAGCCGGATGGCGCCCGCTCATGGTTCCCATGCAACGATCACCCGCGCGACAAGGCGTTCTTTCGCTACGAGATCACCGTACCCAAAGGCATTCTCGTGGCTGCCAACGGCCAGCCCGATCCGCCGGTCGAAGGTGAAACCACGACGACTTTTGCCTGGGAACACGATTCGCCCATGGCAACCTACCTGGCGACGGTCGCCGTCGGCCGGTACCAGGTCATCGAAGGCGCAGCGTCCAACGGCATCCCACTGCGCCATTTTGTCCCCGACGACCTGGTGCCGGCAGCAGAGACCTTGCTGGCGCCTACCGGTGACATGATCGTCTTGCTGGAGAGATTCTTTGGGCCATACCCCTTTGAGAGCTATGGCCACGTCGTCGTTCCTATGGGTGGCGTCTCGCTGGAGACGCAGACGATGACACTGCTCGACGCTGGCGTCGTCTCCCGAGGGGCAGAGTACGTGGTCGTCCACGAGCTGGCCCATCAATGGTTCGGCGACTCGGTCAGCCCCGCCAGTTGGGCCGACATCTGGCTCAACGAAGGATTCGCTACCTACGCCAGCTGGCTATGGGACGAGGCCAAATTGCCAGATGCCATGCGTCGCCAACTCGAGACGGTAGAGCAGTTTGCCTGGCAAGCCGACTCTGGCGAACCGCTGGCTGACCCATCGGCGGGCAATCTGTTCGGCTTTAACAGCTACAGCAAGGGTGCCTGGGTGCTGCACATGCTGCGCGGCGAGATCGGCGACGAGGCTTTCTTCAAGGTGCTGCGCGCCTATCACGAGCGGTTCAAGGGCAGCGTGGCCTCCACGGCCGACTTTCAGGCTGTCGCCGAAGAGGTATCGGATCAGGACCTGGATCGGTTCTTTGATCAATGGGTCTACGGCCAGGGCATGCCTAACCTGGCGGTAAACTGGCAACAAGGAATCGATGGCTCGCTTCAGGTGCAGGTATGCCAGCACCAGGCCAACCTTTTTGTCTTCGATCTGCCGCTGGCCGTCGGAGACGGCGCGGAGCGCACCCGCCAGACGCTGACAGTAGACGAAATCGAAGAGCAGCTCATCTGGCCACTGGATTTTGTCGTCACCCAACTCCAGACCGACCCTGAACAAGCCGTGCTGGCCAAGGTGACGGTGAGTCAGGTCGAGACGTTCTCACCTTGTCGCTGAGGCCAGCGCTTCAGCCGCCGCTGAAGCGACGCGTCAAGGGAAGGATGCGATCCCAGTCTGGCACCAATACCTGGCTGCCGTTGTCTGTAGTCTGAGGGATGGTCATCGTTTCGTCTATGACCATCCGGTCCAGTGAATCCAGGTCGGAACGCGTGGCGAACGACCCCCAGAGCAGTATCTCGCCCAGGTTGAGGTCTGTGTCCACGCCGCCGGTTACGGCCTTTAGCGCGGCTGGCAGACGAACCCAGCCAGCGGGGGACGCGGCCCGACGCAGCAGCGCCACGACGACCTGTTGATGTCGCCGAACGCGGTCAAAATCGCTGGAAGCATGCCGCGTGCGGGCGTAGATGAGAACGGTTGCGCCATCCATCTTTTGCCGGCCAGCAGGGATGACGACGCTGGTGTAGCCAAAGTCGTCGGTCGGGTAGCGGTCGTCGCGGATCTCTGCCGGGACGTCCACATAGATGCCCCCCAGCGCGTCCACCAGCTTGACCAGGCCCTGAAAGTCGAGTCTGACGTAGCCGTGCACTGGCAGGCCAAGATTTTGATGGATCGCCTGCACAGCCAGGGCTGGTCCGCTGCCAGGCGTCTCAAACTCGCCCCAAAAGTGGGCGGTATTGATGCGCCCTTCCCCATGGCGGGGGATGCGCACGTACAGGTCGCGTGGTATGGAGAGCAGTCTGATCGTGTCGCTGTCGGAATCCAGCCTGACCAGCATCATCACGTCGCTGCGGCAGGGACCGGTTTCATGTGGTCGCCGATCCAGACCCAGCACCAAGATGTTGACCGGCCTGCGACCGGCCAGGGCGATCCTGTAGATGAATCGAACCGCACCCACTGTCAGCAGCAGCAATGCGATCAGGGTGCCAACGGTCATCAGACCAGCAGGGAGCCGTCGTCGGTGCCGGCGATGAGAAGTGCCGAATTGTGTCAAATGAAAACCCTCAGTGGCAGATCAGCGTGAACAGCGCGCCATTGTAGCATATCTTCAAAGTGGTAGCAAATGGAGAAGGCTGACTAGCCTGTGTGTCCAGTCAGCCTTGGTGATTTGGTGTTGCGGACCATTGTGCACCCGGCGGTGGGCTGCCCTACTCGCGCTGGCCTTTCAGTCGCTTCGCTTCCTCCAGGCCCGCTGCCAACGCCTTGAGATTGAGTTCCGTGGTGCCCCGTGGGGCACGGGCGGCAACGGCTGCCTTGATAGCCTGATGTGAGACAATGCCGGTCAGGCCCACAATCAGACCCAGAGCCACCACGTTCGCCGTGATGGCCCGTCCGGTTACCCCTCGCGCCAGCTCTGTCAAGTCCACCTTGTAAGCCTTGGAGGTCGGCACGTGGTCCACAAGGCCGGCGTCCACGATGAGAATGCCGCCTTTTTTGACATCATAGAAGTACTTGTCACAAGACTCCTGGCTCATACACAGCATCAGGTCGGCCTGGGTCACTTTGGGATAGTCGATGTCGCCATCGGCAACGATGACCTCTGAGCGGCTGGCTCCACCTCTGGCCTCGGGGCCGTAGCTCTGCGTATGGGTGGCGTTTTTGTCGTCGTAAATGGCCGCCTCGGCCAGGATGATGCCGGCCAGAATGAGTCCCTGACCACCGGCGCCGGCCAGGCGAATTTCGAAACGGGTGTCCTCTTTCACGTCTGACCTTCCTCCGCTTGAGCTTGAGCCTGGGCGATGACTTGGGCATACAACTCGGTATACTCGGGCAGGTCGGCCTCATGCAACAGGCCGCGCACGATCTTGCCTGTGAGTTCCTCGGTCGACATCTTGGCAGACGCCTTGACGGTGACGGCGTTCTCCTTGAGCGCGCGCATCATGTCCACCGGCCCGCCCGCTCTGTTGAGACGGCCGTAGCTCGTGTGGCAATAGCTCACTGCCTCGACCACCGAAAAGCCTTTTTTCTGAATAGCCTTGACGAGCAACTTGTCCAACTCGGCGACGTGGTAAACTGTGCTGCGGGCCACCAGCGAGGCGCCGGCCGCTTTGGCCAGTTCGGCGATGGGAAAGGACTGATCAACATTGCCGTAAGGGGCCGTCGTCGCCAGCTTGCCCGTAGGCGTCGTCGGCGATACCTGCCCGCCGGTCATGCCATAGATCGAGTTATTGACGATGATGGCCGTCAGGTCTATGTTTCTCCGGGCGGCGTGGATAAAGTGGTTGCCGCCGATGGCCAGCGCGTCACCGTCGCCCATGACAACGATGACCGTCATGCCGGGTCGGGCCATCTTGAGGCCGGTGGCAAAGGCCAGCGCGCGCCCGTGAGTGGTGTGCATGGTGTTGAAATCCAGGTAGACCGGCATGCGACCTGTACAGCCGATGCCCGAGATGATAGCCACCTGATCTTTGTCCAGTTCCAGATGGGCCACGGCCCGGACGAGGCTGCCCATCACGATGCCGATGCCGCAACCGGCGCACCACATGTTGGGGAATCTTTTGTCGTGCCGCAGGT
>Ga0180437_10003052_pt1 | contig 25511 bp, 20 predicted proteins | sample SS_ome_4_FD_132410 | JGI IMG/M metagenome (GOLD analysis project Ga0180437, IMG submission 132410) | Hypersaline lake sediment archaeal communities from the Salton Sea, California, USA - SS_3_D_1 metaG | ecosystem: Environmental > Aquatic > Non-marine Saline and Alkaline > Hypersaline >... | reverse complement strand
TTCCTCTTTCATTGACGGATACATCTACCGGAAATTGCCAAGATTCTCCATCGCTTAGGATTTTCTGATATGTCTTCCTTGTTGAGAGACTTGCAGGTTGGTTGTCAGTAATAACCGTAGACTCAGTGCCAAGTTTAAATCTAACAAAATAATACTCTACTCTGTTCTCGTGATTCTCAACTAATATATACACGTCAATCGTTTCTCCGACGTTGACTTCCTCTGGATAGCCAGTTGCGTCTTGGTTAGGCCCGAGAATGCTAATAACACTGAAAGATTCACTTGGAGGACTTGTCACTGCAGTATAGAGTAACATCGAAACTACGATCATTGTAGATACTGCGACTGCAATAAAAATTAAATTTTCTTCCATTCTTCTCTTTGGCATTATCCTTCTTCCTCCTCTGGTATTCCGATTTCCATTTCTAGAAATTCCTCATCTGCTTTTCTTTCAAGCCATTTCCAGCCACGTTTTATAAAGATAAAGCCAAATATGACTGCTAAGACAATAACTAAAGGTATGACAATAATTTGTAGAACTCTTGCAAAATTAGCTCTTGCTTGGAGGTCATCGGCATTCTGTTCAACAGTTTCAGCTATACTTTTAGCTTCTACAGCTTTTTCATATGCCGTAGAATAGTCTTCTTGCTCATATGAATCCCTAGCCTCTTCTAATAATGAAACCGCAGTGTTAAGTTGATCTACTAGATTTGTTACATCTCCACCTGATTGTTCTGCTTGAGCAATGCTTTTGTATGCCATATAAATAGAATCTTGCGCTTCATTAATTGCTCTATTTGCTGATGCTTGTGAACTCTCGGCATATGCAAGCGATCCCATATAGAAGACTATTAAACTTGCTATAAAGATGAAAAGTGCTGTTTTCTTTTTCAATAGATATCCATCCGTGAGAGTTCATTGCTAAATTCTCATCCCTTAAGAGACTGAACTCGCATTAAAAACTTTACCTTAAAAACTTATGTTGAGTTAAAAAGAACTTCAAAGTTTTAAGCTTGCTAACCATTTTAAATTTGATTTATATAATTCTCGCCAATATTCAAACGGTTGCATAATATCAGGAATTTTTTCTACTAAATCTGATGCTAATAACTGATATCCTTTTTCAACACACGCTAAATCTCCAGCTACACCATTAACAAAGGCACCTGAAACAGCTGCTCTAAAAGGTGACACTCCCCATGATAAAAACGCGCCAACAATACCCGTTAAAACATCACCAGTTCCTCCAACAGCCATTCCTGGATTACCAGTCCTATTTAGCTTCACATAAGTTCCATCTGAAATTATGTCAGTATGCCCCTTCAGTAAGATCGTTACACCTAATTCTTGGGCAGTCACCATTACATCATCCATTCTTTCCTCGATATTTTCAGGAGGCGGTAATTTCTTTCCTGTCAGAATCCGATATTCTCCAGCATGAGGTGTAAGTACTGCTGGTACGCCCTCTAAAATAGTTGGTTGTCGACTCATTGCTTTTAGCCCATCAGCATCCACAAGTGTTGGTATATTTTTAGTCTTTACTATTTCTAATACCTTAAGTACAGCATCTGATGTTTCCTTTTCAAGCCCCAATCCAGGTCCAATGACAAGGCACGTTGATTGGGTCAACATTTCCTCTATTAGTGGGATACCTTCTTCAGATAACACGTCCCCTGGTGTTTCGCGTACAATTATATCGGGACTAAAACTTCGAATGTTAATAGCAACTTTCGCTGGGGTAGCAACAAAAACTAAATCTGCTCCAGTTCTAAGCGCACTTATTCCAGAAAGTGCTGGTGCACCAGTATAATCTTTTCCCCCACCTACTACAAGAAGTCTTCCGTAATTTCCTTTATGTGAATGAGGTGATCTTTGTTTAATGACATTTGCAAGATCACCAGGTCCTGCTATGTATTCGGCTTCCCAAGGTATTCCAATTTTTTTAACGATCACGTTACCCGCGTATTTCTCGTTTTTATTCAAAACAAGACCGGGTTTTACTTTATGAAACGTAACGGTAATGTTTGCCTTTACAGTAGTTCTTTGAGTTTTTCCTGTGTCTGGATCAAGCCCTGTAGGTACGTCAATCGCAGTAATAAATGCGTCTTTTGATGCTGAATTAATGAGTTTAATCGTAGACACAACTGGTTCTCTTATTTTTCCTTTGATTCCAGTGCCTAAAATTCCATCAATTATTATATCTGCGACCATAATCTCTTTTTTGAGGTCTTTTAATTGAGAGGAATCTTTTAATGACATTAATTTGACAGAAAGAGGAATATTTTGTAGAACCTCCCAATTATTTCGCGCCAGATCAGTTCCTATTTGTTCTGGTCGACCTATAAGGATCACTAAACTTTTACAGCCATAGTCGGAAAGATGTCTTACAGCAACTAAACCGTCTCCGCCATTATTACCTAATCCCGCAAACAAAACGACTTTTTTTCCTTGTATCGCTTCTGGGTAATTTGCAAGTATAGCATCGGTAATGCCTCTTCCCGCGTTCTCCATTAGTAAAAGAGATGGAACACCCAAATATGCCGTATTCATATCTACTATAGTCATGTCTTCTGTCGTGATGACATCACGTGTCAATTCTATCACCTTATTTGAAAATACGGAAGGAAATCTCAAGAAAACTAAGTGAAGTTCTTCCCTATAAGCATTTCAAAAGTTTATCTGATATCAGCGAGACTTCTAAATAATCGATGAAATAAGACTAATATGAACATCAACTATTTTCTCAGATGGGCAAAACGCTTATTTAAGAATCGAGAGCTACAATTTTCGATAAGTGACAGAAGAACATGAGATACAAGGGTCAAAAGATCTTACAATGAGTTTTGCAGTCTCCTGTACTGAGTCAAGAGACTTATTATTAGAGAATTCTTCTTTGCAGGTTCTATTTAGAATTTTATGAATTGAAAGGGTGTTCAGTTCTGTAGGTACATAGATTTTTGCATCATCGACAACCATGTCATCGTTCACGCTGTAATAGTGAATTAAGGTTCCTCTAGGCGCCTCAACCGCGCTGAATGCGTTATTGTACTTCACCTTCGACGGTGTAACAAAAACAGGCTGTTGCTCTTTATTTATTTCTGCATTATCGAGGATAAGAAGTCCTTTATATAAGCACACAAGAATTTCAATTAGTCTTAAGATATTTGAAAACAGAATATTTTCATCCCATTTCAGAAAATCCTTGAGGATCTCATGAACTTCATAAACCCCATATTCGTTTATTACATGATATCTCGCTAAAGGTCCTACCAGAAGACTTATCTCTCTTTCTTGGATACTTGGTGAAGTGAAACGTGAAGTGTTAATCTTATTATCAATAATGAACTTATCATAATCGTTTACATCAAAAGTTGTTAAAGTTTCTCTGTCTTCATTCGTAATTTTGAAGCTCCCATCATAGAAACTATATGATCCATCTTTCTGAAGCCCCATATATAATGGACTTTTCAGTTCAAACATTTCTCTTGTAGTATCATCAATTTTTTCGATTATTTCCTGCGTGAAATTAAGGAAAAATTTAATAATAGAAATACCGCTTTTTAAATTTCTTTTTAAAAGATTTATTTCTTTTTCCGTTAACAGTTTTGACATTCCGCCGATAATTATAGAAACAGGTTGAACTGCGCGTCCACCTACAATTTCTACCAAATTTTTCCCGATGCTTATGAGCTTTGATGCCTTTATGAAAATTTCCGATCGATTAAGTATAATATTATTTTCTTGACTTGCGGATGCTAGACTTAATAAATCTGGCAATGCCATGTAAGTGAAATGTATCATATGACTTGTGATTGTTTCTCCCAGCATTATTAACTGTCTGAGTAAGGCAGAGGCATACGTGGGTTCTCTATCTAAGGCTTTTTCAAAAGCTTGACAGGATGCAACTATGTGAGCCGCAGAACAGAATCCACAAATCTTCGAAACAAGTCTAGGAACCTCTGAGATTTTTTTTCCAATAAGTATTCTATTTATTCCTCTGTAATCTAGCATTGAGAAGTTTACCCTTGAAACTTCATCTTTGCTTACAAAGATCTCAATCTGCCCGTGACCTTCAATTCTGGTTAATGGTTTTAATATCATTTTTTTCGTTTTTTTCACCCCGTCTTCACATAACTTTTTGTACGCCTGAATTTTGTGTAGATATCACTGGTTTTAATGTCCTCAGAAACTTCAATAGATGAAAAGAAATTGACAATATTGGACATAAAATCTGGCACTATAGGCCCCATACACCCTTCGCATGGGATATTTGCCTTTATACACTTTGCTTTGCACCCTGCTCTCGTTATGGGGCCAAGACAAAGTACATTTTCATGTAAAAAACACTCAAAAGGCATTTTTTCTGGTATTAGTTTATCTACTTTTATTTTGCTTTTAAAACCATTATCGGGCCTTAATTCGCATTCTGAACATAGATTCTTTGGAGATAGTTTAACTCTTTCACCATTCAAAAGTGCCATTAAAGTGTTTCCAAGGAACTCTGTAGGAACAGGACATCCCGGAATGAATCCATCTATCTCTATTATATCGTTAATTGGTATTGGATCTATTTCATCTGAAAGTGAAGTAATTCCACCTGAGATCGCGCAAGTACCAAGGGCAATGACCTTCTTAGCCTTCCTTCTGATTTCTAAAAGTTCCTCTTTCTGTTCCTCTTGAGAAACGCTTCCTTCTATTAACGCAATGTCACAATTGTCGATATTGTCGTTATCTTCAATTAGTGGGAAAATAAAATCAACGGACTCTAAAAGCTCTGGAAAGATATCTAATTCTATAATAGAGGTAAGACACCCGTTGCAGGATGTTAATGAAGTTACTAAGATTTTAGGTTTCACTAAGTTTCTCTCCATCTTCGATCGTTCTTATAATTATCAAATTGTAAATTCACTTCACTGCGTTGCGGTGATAGTAGGGCTTTCTAATCCAGATAACCGTCTATAAAAATCGTTAACTATGGAGGCAAATTTATGACTGTCAATAGCAGAAAGCGAAACTATGTGGAGTTTATCCTTGAGCTCGGGAACAAGTTCTTTTAGCAACACTATTCTTTTTTCTGCTTTTGAAAAGCCATCAATGAACTTACATGAGTCTCGCTGACATCCTATCACTAATACGCCATCAAAACCTTGCTCAAAGGAATACGTTATGAACCGAGTATCAACTCTTCCCGTACAGGGCACCTTTACAATCAAAACATTTGGCGTGTACTGTATTTTTTTAAGACCTGCATCATCTGCGGCAGAATAACCACACGACTCGCATGTAAAGGCAATAATTTTTGGCGATTGTGAAAATTTTGAGTATGTTTCAATTGTTTTCATCATTTTGTGCGTAGTATCAATCTGCATTTCAATTGCTTTCGTCGGACAAACTGCAACGCAAATGCCGCATCCCTTACAACTAAATTGATCGATAATTACGTCTTCCGAATCAATGGAAATAGCCCTGTAAGGACATGAAGTAACGCACAATCCGCAGAATCCACATTTGTCAGTATCTATTGTGATGCCATGAATTTCTGGTATCAAATGATCTTTTGACAAGAGACCGATAACCTTTATCGCAACATCATTTGTTGCAGAAATCGTGGTTTTATAATCAGCTGGTCCTCTTACAGAACCACAGCCAAAAATACCCGAAGCTAAGGTAATGTCTGACATAAATCCTTTAGAATCTAAACTGAAGTCTAAGGCCGATTCTCTCAGTTCTTTTAAGCTTTTGTTAGGGACCATACCAATGTTTAGAATAATCATGTCGGTTTCAAAACGATCTGATTCTGTCGCTATATATTTCCTAGTCCCCTCTACTTCGACTTTAAGGATTTTTGCCCAATGAAAAATCTTATGTTCTGGCGTAAACCACATAACTGGGTTCTGTGGTATTCTACTGATATCATAGAATACATAAAGTTCGCATTCTGGTAACCTCTTTTCGATGGCATCAATGTACTTTCTAGTAAGGGTACAACAATAGATAGAGCATTTATCGGTTCCTCCGACACACTGGATTATTGCTATACTCTTTGGTGGGTTTCCATCAGAAAGTTTGATCAGTTTACCCCTAGTAGGACCATCAGAAGCTAGAATCCTTTCAAACTCAGCTGATGTCAACACATCATTTTGGGGATTATGTTGATATGCTGATAAATCTTGAAACAGGTCAGATCCAATTGCTAGCACCTTAGCCCCTACATTGATTCTCAACTTTTTTGGCTTTTCATCTAAGTTAATGGCGTTAGTCGGACAAGATTCTTCACACAGTCTACAATTTCTACAATCTTCAATAGATTCTTCATCTATGACAGGGGCGTAGGGGTATGCAATTGAAAAAGGGATGTGGATGAGTTTTCTTTGCTTAAGTCCGAATTCATATTCATCTGATTTTTCATTTGGACATACATTGGAGCATCTCTTACAACCGGTACAATCATCCACGTCAACAAATCTAGGATGGATTAGCAATTCAATTTCAAAATTACCAACGTGCCCAGACACTCTTTCGACAGTGGTGTTTGTAAGAATCTTCACATTTTTCTCTTTCACAACTCGGCTAATTAACTCTGTAAGATAACATGACGCACACTCTTTAACATCATGAATAGAACTCCATCTTGCAATCTTTCCACCTAACGTTGAGGACTTTTCGATGAGGAAAACTTCCAAACTAGCCCTTGCAAATGATAACGCTAAATTTATACCTGCAAGTCCACCTCCAATCACTGCAACACTTTTTTGGGTCCTTATAATTTCTTTTACTTCGATGTCTTCTTGAAGAATAACTCGATTAACAGCGGCTTCTATCAAGATCTTTGCTTTTTCAAGAGCGATCTGTGGTTCTGAATCATTGACCCAGACACATTGTTCCCTAATATTGGCAAATTCTGTGTTTTTGATTACCTCAACTGGGAGAAGTCCTTCGAAGATGTCCGCGAACACGAATGAATGAGTTCTTGGTGAGCATGAAGCAACCACGATGCGATTAATGAAGAACTGATCAACCCATTCCTCTTTTATACCCTTCACCTCTCTTATATCACACAACCTATCAACAATGCGTACTGAAACAACGTTTTTTAGCGAGGCAACATAGCTCTTTAAGTCAGCGACATCTAATACACAAGAGATTTCTTCAGCACATAAACAGATGATGACACCTATACGTAGTATTCCTACTTTTGTGATGTCATCTTTATCGATTTGATCAAATTGCGCTGTCCCAGAAAGGATGTTATCATTTAATTTCATGATTTTTAGAGCCAATTTGCCTTCTTCAGTTAACATATAGTTCTTTCCGCTCTTTTTAACCAAATCTCCCATCTTTTTCAGATGAAAGTTAAGTTTTCCCGACGTCTCCAACTTCAACAGCGGCAGAAAAGCGGAAAAAGGCAAAACCCCTTCTCTCTCAAGAAATTGGAGTATTTTTCGCCTTGTTGGATGTGAAAGAACTGAATATAATTCCATAATTGTAAACCCCATTTTTCAAAAATCAATATTTTTCGTTTTGTCCTGTTATATTCAACTGAGAGTGCAAGATTATAATCGTGAATTTTTTGTTAACTTATAAATAATTGTCGATGGTTACTTACAAAAACTTTTTTGATAATTTTTGTTTACAAAATAGGAAAAAAAATATTTTCTTTTTCAACACAGTAAATCGCCTAAATCAAGTTGACTGAAGTATTACAATTGTTAATTTTTGCAGCAAAAATTTAGAAATAAAATTTTTGGACAAAATTATATATTCTTGCGTTTATGGTAGAAATAACACTGAAAAAATTCAATAGGTGAAAATTATCAATTAAAATCATTTAAAACTCATATGGAGGAATGTTAATGGCTCAAAATGAAGTTACTGAATCTGAAACAAACACTTTTGCGTGCCCAAACTGGGACACCTGCACTGTTCACCGTTGTGACATCTGTGCATTTGGTAAAAGTCTTACCTATGAAGCGGTAAAAACCGCAAATCAACCAAATTTGGCATATTCATGTGAGACATTTGGTCAATTTGCTACAACCAATCAATTCTGTAGCAGCTGTCCGTTGAAGGTGAACTGTATGGAAGAGAAAGAAAAAAGACAAGAATACTTACAATCTCTTGCAGAGATGGAATCTCTTGTTTCTGTAGTTCAAAAGAAAATTGCAGAATCTAAGGTCAACTTGGGAATCAAAATCTAATTTTTTTCACTGATTCCCCTATTTTTGTCCTTTACTCTTTTTTGATTTTTATTTTCACGAATTCTAAAAGAAGAAAACTGTGACCTTCTGGTCGCAATACTCGTTTCGATCGTGTATTCTTGTGTTAGTATAAAAACTTGAATAAATAAAATGAAAATTTAAGCCTTTTTCTTAGCCTTTAGTTCTTTAACTTTTTCAAGGAGTTTTTCTAAGATTTCTTTATCCGATAGACAGCCTTCTGGAGCTTCTATTACTTTTTTAACACGAATTGGTACACCATCCATTCTGTAACCCGTGCCTTCTGCCTCAATACCAGCTATCGAGCATGGAAGTAAAACATCTGCAAGCTCTGTCGTAGGTGTTTGATGAGGGTCAATTGCTATAAGGGGAATTTCTGCCAGGCGTTTTGCTGCTACTAATGGGAAGTTGGCAACAGCATCCGCCGCAATAACAAGAGCAGCGTCAACTTCTCCTTTTGCCAATACTTCATTGCTGGTAAATTCGCCGGGACCATAACGCGGATAGCCTCTGCTGAAGTCTACAGCAAATGGATATCCTGTTTGCCAAGCTAAGACCTGACCGATTCCAGTTACATTCCAATGCCCTCGCATCGGACAGATCAGAAATTTGGTGAAAGCAGCAAGATCTCGAACAAGACTTAAGGCGATATCTATGTTTCTATGCTTTCCGCGACTCATCGTGAGCCCAAGACCGAAAAAGACAATTCCTAATTTGCTATTCTTTAAGATATTAACAAGCTCAATTATTTCTTCCTTAGAAACTCCACCTATCTCGTTGATGGAAAGTTCATTACCTGCTAACACAGTTCTAATCGCAGTTATTAATTCGAAATCCGCACCTGGTTTCGGTTGAATGTAAAGGTTCGCTAATTTAGCCGTATGCGTTTCACGTGGGTCTACCACAACCATAAGTCTGTCTTTAACACCACGTTCTGTAAAGAATCCTCTTCGATAAACGGAATATCTACTCATATGTCTAGGGTGAGCATGTACGGGATTACAACCCCAGTAAATGATTAAGTCTGCGCGATTCATGATTTCTCCTAAAGTGGCTCCAGATAATCCAATATCCTGCACTCCTAAAATAGACGGACCGTGACATACAGAAGCAGTCTGATCCATACAACCGCCTACTTCTTCGGCTAATTCTACTCCTACGCTTTGGGCTTCGCATTCTGTTGAAGCCCATCCATAAAGCAACGGCCATTCGGCATCCACTAGAATCTGTGCGGCCTTTTCTATGGCTTTATCGATGGACACTTCTTTGAATTTCCCATTTTCTCTTATCATTGGAGTAGTGATTCTGTGAGATACATTATTGGCTGACATGAATTTTGCTGTGCCTAAGACACAGGCATTTGCAGTTTCCACAATCTTGTTTTCTTTTAAATCAACATAAATTTCAATATCATCGCAGAGGCAGCCACAAAAGGGACATACTACGTTTTTAACAACAGTTTGTTTGCTCATCTTTTCGTTCACTTCCTCATTTTTTGAGCGGCATGATTTTCTTCATTAGTGCCTTAGGTGCTAGTACCCTCTCATTAGGAGCTGGTTCAATGATGGCTTCGACTCCCTTGTACGAGGGCATCCCGGTACTGTCAGTCTCTGGATTGATCACCGCGTTTGCGTAAAGTCCCATCGGTATGAATACAATTCCTCTGTGTGGAGCCTGAATCGCCTCAATTCCGCTTACTAAGACCTGTCCGTGATTAGTTTTAACTTTCACGGTGTCCCCATCATATATTCCTAGTTCTTTCATGTCCTCGGGATCGATTTCACAGATTCCCGTGCTAAGGGCATATCCGCGTGTAAGTTTCTCGCCCTCTAAAGAAACTCCTTGCTCAATCGATCGACCGGTAAGAAGGATGACCTTTTTTGTTTTTTTAATTCCCATCTCTTTTCACCATTTTCCTATTGGAAATTTAAGAGGATATCTTGAAAACTAACATAGATGAATAGTAGATCTAGTCAACGAATTTTCAAGTAATGATCTTTCATACATATACAATTTGAAAGTTGTCGAAACGTTCACTAGTCTTCCAATTTAAATTTTCTGATTTGAATGTTTTGAATGATACATTTAGAATATATTGAAAAGAGTCAGTTGATTTTCAAGATGAGAAGCTGAATATTACTCTCCATGAATAAAAATAGATTGTTTTGGAGCTAAGGTAGAATTTTTGCCAAAAACACCATATAAAAAAGAGCACATGCTTACTAATACAATGTGAAAAAATATCAAGGAGATAAGAGGAAGAAACATTAGATAGACTTTCCAATACACTTTTGCACAATACAATGATCTAGTGTTTCAAAATACAACTTTTGTTGACCTTGTGACCTCCTTAAAGCCTCATCCTATTCTAATTTAGCGACTGGGTGTAAAATTCATAAAAGGTAAATGCTTAAATATCCAAATACTGCTTAAAGGACTGTTGATCGCCTTACTTTTGGGTGATTATCGGCAAACTCCTATGACCTTGAGGGATGTTAATGCCTTACGAAATTGTTATCAATGAAAGATTGTGTCATGGATGTGGAGATTGTTATACTGCATGTCCAAAGACTCAATTATGTTTAATAAATGAAGATCACGAAAACTTAATTTTTGTTGTTAAGAAAGGGAAAGCCCAAGTTGTGAAATCAAAGTTATGTGACGGATGCGGAATGTGTATTGAGGCTTGCCCTGTTAACGCGATAAAAATTATTGTGCCTGCTACAGAGGTGACTCGCTAATGTTACCTTTACACCGAAAGATTGTTGAATCTGATAAGATCACAGCAGAATTCAAACTCCTAACTGTTGATCTAAAACTTAATTACGATAGAACTCGCTGTACAGGTTGCGGGACTTGTATTCTTGTCTGTCCAAAGTCAGCAATTGAAAGAGGACCTATTGGCGCAGCAATTAAAGGGGATACCGACACACCTGCAATACTGATCGATGAAAATAAGTGCGTTTACTGTGGCACTTGCTCATATATGTGTCCTTTTTTTGCCTTAAAACTAGAGATAAATGGTGAGCCTAAAAATTTACTCTTTGAAAACAAAGCGGTTCCACCATTACCCGCAGAATTTGTTGACCTAGAAAGAAGAAAGGGAATGAAGGCTCGAAAGCAATTCAAGGGTAAGATAAAACTCTATCCAGAGAATTGTCCTGGAGGTTGTTCCACCTGTGCAAACATTTGTCCTACCGGTGCACTTTATGTACCACATCCTAAAGAAGGCGGAGAACGAGTTGATAAAATCGCACTTGATGAGGAAAAATGTATCTATTGTGGGGCCTGTGTAAATGCATGTCCAACAAAATGTACGATCATGAGAGATGCAGATCAATGCTTATTTGACACTGAATGTCCTATTGTCTGCGTAAATGAATGTCCTATTGAATTACAGCGTGAAGTAACTTATGATGAAGAAGGGGAATATACACAATTTTGGCTTGATATAGTAGCGAAATTAAGATCTCCCCTTAAATTCTACGAACGTGAGTAACTGAATCAAAGAACATTTCCCACTTTGGAGGTGGTGATGAGAATTTCAGAAGAAGAAGAAATTCGCATTGGAGTTTTCGTTTGTGAGTGAGGCTTCCAAATCGCTGCGTACGTTGACGTTCCAACGTTGACCGAATATGCTGCAACTTTGCCGAATGTTGTTAGCTCAGTAAACAATCTCTCTCTATGTACAACCGCTGGTGCAGATCTGATAAAGGACAAAATCGTTGTTTACAACTTAAACAGAATAGTGGTTGCATCGTGTACGCCAAAAACACATGAACCTGTTTTCAGGGCAGTGCTTAAGGAATTAGGACTGAGTCCTAGTTACTTAGAGTTTGTTAACGTCCGAGAGCATGTTGCGTCTGTCCACATGCAAGAACCAGAGGATGCCCTACGGAAAGCAAAAGATCTATTGCGAGCAGGTGTAGCTCGTGCTGCTAAACTCGAAGACGTTCCTAGAAAGGTGGTCGGTGTAAAGCCTACTGCATTAGTCATTGGCGGTGGAATCGGAGGCCTATCTGCAGCAGTGAATCTAGGAGATGAAGGATTTCAAGTTTATCTAGTTGAAAAGGCCCCTAGTATTGGTGGTCATATGGCCATGTTGGATAGAACTTACCCTACAGATGATTGTTCTATCTGAATTCTCGGTCCAGTGATGCTTGAAACTGATCGACATCCGAACGTTGAAGTCATGAGTTATTCTGAAGTAAAAAGCGTTTTAGGCGTGATCGGTGATTTCGTAGTTACAGTTGAACATAAACCCAGATACATCAATGAAATAAGATGCAATGGCTGTGGTAATTGTCAAGATACCTGTCCTGTTTACGCTCCTAACGAATTTGACTGTAGTCTTGGGCCAAGAAAAGCGATCTATAAACCATTTGCTCAGGCAGTTCCGAATATTGTCACAATCGATATGGATTACTGCATAAAATGTCGCCTTTGTGTCAAAGCATGTGAACTAGACGCGATAGACTTTAATCAAAAACCTAAGTTCACAGAATTGCGTGTAGGGACGATAATAGTTGCCACTGGCTTTGATGAATTCAAACCATACGGTATCTATGGTTACGGAGAATATGAAAACGTCATAACTCAAAATGAGTTCGAAAGGCTCTTAGCACCAAACGGACCCACCCTAGGCCATCTGCGTCGGATTTCCGATGATAAAGCACCGAAGAGGATCGTAGTACTACAATGCGTCGGATCACGGGATCGAACAAAGAATTTACACTGTTCGGGATACTGCTGTATGGTAGGAATCAAAAATGCCAAACTTGTCAAACAACATTACCCTGATGCTGATATCACAATTTGCTACATGGACATAAGAGCGGCTGGAAAGGGTTTCGAGGAATACTACACACGATCTAGGAAACATAAGATAAAGTATCTACGAGGAAACGTTTCAGAAATTTCAGAAGATCCAGAAACCAAGAATCTGTTTCTGAAAGTTGAAGATACATTATCAAACCAACTCAAGACAATCGAAGCAGACCTAGTAATCTTATCGGTGGCCATGGTTGCAGGTGAAGGAACTAATGAGATTGCTGACCTATTGAGACTTGAAAAGAGTCCTGATGGCTTTATCCAAGAATTCCATTCTCGTCTTAATCCCATAGACACGAAGATCCCTGGTATTTACGTTGCAGGGACGGCTCAAGGACCAAAATCTATAGCAGAAACAGTTACTTCAGCAAAGGGAGCGGCTGCCGCTGCTAGTGGACCTATGATCACACGCAAATACGAAATGGAACTTATTAAGGCACTTGTGGACGATGAACGATGCTCTGGCTGTACACTCTGTGTTAAAACTTGTCCGTATGATGCAATAACTATGGAAAATGGTATTGCGAAAGTGGACGAAATCAGGTGCAGAGGGTGTGGCACGTGCAGTTCAGTCTGTCTATCAAACGCTATAACGCTTAGATACTACAGAGATGAACAATTGGAAGTATATATTGATGCATTATTGGTCGAAGAATCCGTAACTGAGCCATCCGCTTCGGAAAAGGCATCATTAAAGGAAGGAGCAGGAGGCTAGACAAATGACACAGAGCCAAGAACAAAAAGTCGAAGAATTTGTACCTAATATCGTTGCGTTTGTTTGCTGGAAATGAGGTTATGGCGCTGCTGATATGGCAGGAATTATAAGGATGCAATATCCTGCTGCAATTAAGCCGATACGTGTTCCATGTGCTGGTCGTGTATCTCCGGATCTTATTATACGAGCGTTGAGACGAGCCGATGCTGTATTAGTTGTCGGATGATACGAAGGCGAGTGTGACTTTGAGATTGGGAACAAGGTTGCAAAGATGCAGATTGATTATCTCAAGAAACTAGCAACGTCGATCGGTCTTGATGAAAGTCGTATTCAAATGAGATGGTGTTCCGCTGCTGAAGGCGAAAGATTTGCGAAGACGGCGATTGAAGTGACAAACGAAATCTTGAAATTAGGACCCAACCCATTAAAAAATCGACCTGCTGCGAAAGAATGACGCTCGTGGGAAAAACCTAGAGCCATGAGTTAACGCCCCTGCGAGGGGAGCAGCAGCTATATCCTATCTTTATCAATTCCCTCAGGAGAGTCTACATCCAAATGGAAATCGGAGAATTTGTCGCTGCTAGACCTAAAGAAGGTCTTGAAGAGCTTGAGTCCCGTGAATTAAAGTATGGGAACGGTGCAATTCAAGCAATTATGAATTTCATGTTGAAAAATCAAATAGTAGACACCTTTTTATCATTTACAGAACGTAAGGATCATTTTACACTAAAACCAGTCCTTGTGGAAGAGCCCAAAGAAATTTTTGATATTTCTCTCTCTCAATTTATTGCTTATAACTTGCCCAACATCGACTCTGTTTCGAAATACGTTGTAACTAAACTCAATGGGGCAAAAGATGACGATAAAAAAATAGGAGTTATTGCCAGGCCCTGTGATGTTAGAGCTTTTATTGAACTGGCAAAACGTGATCAAGTTTCAATTGATAATCTTTTCGTGATTGGCCTCGAATGTATTGGTCGAATCGACTCAAGAGAACTCAAAAAAGTCCTTAAAAAAGCTGAGATTGACCCTGAAAGCGTGGTTAACGAAAAAATAAATAACGGAGTCTTAACTCTGGAACTGAATAATGGAACAACTCAAATCTTCAAGTTAGGCGAAGAAATTGATGTTAGGAGTTATTGTAATCAATGCCCAGAGAAGGTTCCAAAAGAAAATGTTGCTGATTTAACCTTCTGGATTGATCATCCTCTAGAAGGAAATGTAGAGATTTTTGAGGTACGTTCTACACAGGGCAAGGAAGTGTTGGAGAAAGCGGCAACTGAAGTAATAGAGGTAGAAAAACTTTCGGATGAGAATGTTCAACAACTCAAGAACTACATTGCCTCCTTAGAACAAACTGCGCTTGAGTTACAAGAGTCCGAATTTGCCAAATTAGACGAAATGTCTAATGAAGAGCGGTTTGAATATATAATTTCAAATTTCGAGCAATGCACGAGCTGTATGATGTGTATTCGCGCATGTCCAATCTGCTATTGTAAAGACTGTAATGTTATACGAAAAAGAAAGGAATTAGATCCTATCATGATTAATTTAACTCGCTTATCTCATGTAGGAGATACGTGCATCGCTTGTGGAAAATGTTCAGAAGTGTGTCCAAAGAACATTCCGTTATGTCTCATTTCAAAGAAATTGGTTGAAAGTTCAAAAGAACTCTTCAAATACACGCCTGGTCATGATATCGAGAGAACGCCTCCAAGGTCTCTGAAAGGCATGAAAGCAGCGAGTAGCGCTGAATAATAAAATGGATATTAAACTTACGATAGATTCCCAAAATCAGTTATGAGGGTATTAAATTGCAGAAAAGCATGATGACTGCTGAAGATATAGTAGATTATTGTTATCAATGTGGCAAATGCTCTGCGAAGTGCCCATTAGCTCATGTTATGCAATCGCCTAGGGCAATAATCCAAGAAATATTAACTGGAAGTAAAGAAGAAATAATCAAATCTAAGGACATTTGGCGTTGCCTAACTTGTAACGAGTGCGTAACAGAGTGCCCAATGGCTATTAATTTCGCTGAGTTTATTAGGACAGTACGTACGAACGCCGTCAGAGAAGGATTCCTCAACTACAGAGAAACACATCACGAGATTTTCAAAACAGCGACTAGGATTATGGCAAATCCTAATATTACCCCAAACAAACTGATGAATTGGCGTCCAGAAGACGGAAAAATCAACAAAGAAGGTAAGACGGCTCTCTTTGTTGGCTGTCTTTCATTTTTCGATAACGTCTCTTATTTTGCCGATATGGGCGCTAAGTATGGCGAGATTTCAAAAGACGCCGTGAGAATCCTTAATGAATTAGGCGAAGTTCCTGTAATTATTCAAGATGAGAAATGTTGCGGACATGACGTTCTATGGTCTGGCGATGAAGAAACCTTCCTTAAACTTGCTGAATACAATACAACTGCCTTTAAGAAAGCTAATGTGAAGCGTATTGTAACTACTTGTGCAGAATGCTATCGCACATTAGCAGTAGATTATCCGAATTACGTGCCAGATTTCGATTTTGAGGTTATCCATCTCTCCGAGTTTCTTGCAAAGAAAATTGATGAAGGAAAATTAGAATTCCCCAGGCATTTCAACAGAGTGGTAACTTACCATGACCCATGTCGGCTAGGAAGACATATGGGCATTTACGATGCCCCAAGGAAAGTGATGGAGAGCATCCCAGGTCTTACTTTAAAAGAAATGACGAAGAATAAAGAGAAGGCGCTCTGTTGTGGTGTCAGTTCTTGGCTTAACTGTGACGATTACGCAAAGGCAATAAGGATAGATAGATTGACCGATGCACAGAACACAGGAGCACAAATATTAGTGAACACATGCCCCAAGTGTGAGATGCATTTTAACTGCCTTAGATGTGAAAAGGGCGAGGACAAACCTTTGGATTTCACAAAAATTGAAGTAATGGACTTTGTAACACTAGTTGCAAAAGCTTTAGGTATCTAATTAGGAGGCTCATATATGGCTAGCCGTCTCAACGAGTCAAAAAATGCGGTCTTGGTAATTGGTGGTGGAGTTGCAGGAATCCAGTCATCATTGGATCTTGCAAAAGTAGGTTTTAAAACTTACCTCGTTGAAAAACGCCCCAATGTTGGAGGCGGGGTGACACAACTTGATAAATTGTATCCAACAATGGAAGACTCGCTTTATTACCTCACTCCTCTTTTTGGTGATCTATTAGAGAATCCAAATATCGAACTTCTTACATATTCTGAGGTAACAAATGTCACAGGATCCGCAGGCAACTTTAAGATAACTATTTTAAAGCACCCTCGCTTTGTTGATGGAACAAAATGTGACGCTTGTGACACATGCGCTACTGTTTGTCCCATGGTAACTGTAGATAATGATTTTAACGTTGGTCTTGGCAGAAGGAAAGCTGCGTATACACCCTTTACTCAGGCAGTGCCAAAAACTTATGTAATCGACAAAGATATTTGTCTATACTTCAATGCCAATAAAATGTGTAAAAGCTGCCAAATACTCTGTCCAAAAGGTGCTATTGACTTTGATCAGAAGCCAGTTGAGATTCAAGTCGATGTTAATGCAATAATCATCGCAACTGGTGTGTCACGGCATGATGAGACTATTCTCTCAAATTTTGGTTATGATTTTGAAAACGTACTAACGTCTTCGGAATTTGAAAGAATTCTAACTCCAAATGGACCTACTGAGGGGCAAATACTTAGAATCTCTGATAGAAAGACTCCTGAAAGCATTGCATTCATTACCTTAGACTCATCAACATCACAAAAAGCGGGTGCAATAAAACAGGCTATTCGTGTCAAAGAAAAGAATCCTAATATCGAATGCTTTGTTCTTATGAATGGAACTTTGAAAGATGAGGCGTTTGCCAATTTCATTCAAAGGTCAATAGAAGACGGTGTCAGTTACATTGATGGAGAAAATACTACAGTAGAAGAAGATCAAGATAATAAAGATTTAGTCATCCAATACAAAGATAAAACAAAAGAAACTAATAAAATTAAAGTTAATACTGCTGTTCTCTTTGATAAGTTGCTTCCCTCTGAAAATATGTCCCAATTGGCTTCTGTTTTAGGTTTAAAACTGAACAAAAATGGGTTTTTCGTTAGGAAATCGAAATCAGAACTTCTTGAAACAAAAAAGCTTGGAATCTTTGTAATAGGCGATGATCTACAACAGGAAAGCGTTATGGTTACAATGACAGATGTCAATGCGGTCGTATCAAAAATCGTTTCGCAATATGCGCCACCAGAACTATGGATACCTAAAGCATTCATTGAAACAGAATACTGCATTGGTTGCGGAACCTGTCGTGAGGTCTGCCCGTTTTATGCCATTAGTCTACAGGTAGTAGAACTGGAGTTGCCTGTAGCAGAGGTAGCTGGCATCCCTCTTAAAACAAGAAAGGCTCAGGTACATGAAAGTCTTTGTAGGGGCTGCGGAATCTGTGTTTCAGAATGTCCTGTTCAAGCCATTAAATATAGTGATCCACAAACATTGGAGCAGGTACTTTCGGCACGTGCTGAATAGTTATAATCTAAACGTATCCCCCTCTGGTGTCTTCACAAAAAGACACGATATTAAAAAACATCATATTGAAGTAATGTTCAAAAATTGACACGATGGAAAGATTAAAAGAGATCGTTTAAGCTCATATATTCGAATTAAGTTCATCTAAATATGGTGGTAACATTGGCAAGGAATCTGTTAATCAAAAATGGAACCGTTTTTGACCCAACTAACGAAATTGACGGCGAGAAAATGGATATTGCCATCAAAGACGGGAAAATTGTCGAGAAAGTGTCCAAAGATACTAAAATCATAGATGTTTCACACATGATTGTGATGCCTGGTGGAGTCGACCTTCATGCGCACATTGCTGGCAGCAAAGTAAACGGAGGTCGTATCTTCAGACCTGAAGACCATCGTAACGAAGTGTATATGCATTCCGCAACGACTCGTGCTGGTGTAGGACATTCAGTTCCGAGCACATTCACCGCTGGCTATCGTTATGTAAATATGGGCTATACCACTGTAATGGAACCGGCCGTGCCTCCACTGAAAGCTAGGCACACCCACGAAGAACTAAGAGACACGCCAATAATTGATAAGGCATGCTTCCCGTTATTCGGCAACAATTGGTTTGTCTTAGAATGCATTGCAAATGACGACCTTGACATGCTTGCAGCATTTATTGCATGGATGCTAAAAGCAACAAAAGGATATGCGATCAAGATCGTCAATCCAGGCGGTAGCGAAGCATGGTCATGGGGCAAAAATGTTGACTCCTTAGATGATCCAGTTCCAAGTTTCAATGTTACACCAAGACAAATTATACGCTACTTAGCTCAAGCAAATGAAAAGCTAGGCTTACCCCATCCAATCCATCTTCATACAGTAAGACTTGGGCAACCTGGTAACGTTGACATTACTATTGAAACGATGGAAGCGCTAAAGGACATTAAAGTAGCAGGAAATGGGAATGGAGGCCGTACCGAAGTTCTTCATATGACACATCTTCAATTTCATAGCTATGGTGGAACAGGTTGGAGAGATTTCGGTTCTGGTGCCGCTGACATAGCGGATTATTTGAATAAGAACCCTCACGTGACTTTTGATCTCGGTCAAATCATGTTCGGAGACACTACTACAATGACTGCTGATGGCCCTATGGAATATAGCCTGTATAAACTAACACATAACAAATGGATGAACGGAGACGTCGAATTAGAATGTGGTTCAGGAATAGTGCCATTTACATATTCTAGAAAAAACCCAGTAAACGCCATTCAGTGGACAATTGGAATGGAATATGCATTATTAATTGAAAATCCGTGGCGAGTAGTTCTAACAACTGACCATCCTAATGGAGGTCCATTTACTACATATCCTGGCTTAATTTCATGGCTTATGAGTAAAAAGGCACGTGACAACATATTGAAAGGTACGCATAAAAAAGCTACCAGCGCTAGCACATTAAGTGACATCGACAGAGAGCTGACCTTCTATGAAATTGCAATATTAACAAGAGCAGCAGCAGCAAGATTATTGGGCTTAAAGAACAAAGGACATCTCGGACTTGGAGCAGACGCTGATGTGGCTATCTATAATTTTGATCCAAGCTCTAATCCAAGTGAAAACCATGTCGCCATACAAAAGGCATTCTCTAATACAGCATACACAATCAAGGACGGCGAAGTAGTTGCAAAAGATGGAAACATTTTAGCCTCACCAGAAGGAAGAACTTTTTGGCTAGATATTAAGATCCCAGCAGAACTAGAAAATGCATTGTTACCGGTTTTGGAAAAGAAGTTTCGCAACTATTACACCATTCAACTCAGCAATTACCCCGTAGAACTAGACTATCTACCTCGCTCTACACCGCTACAAATGGATGTCACTCAAAATTTTAGTTCTAACTAAACTTACATCCTTTTTTTCAACTTTAAAATGATTTTATAGCATAGTTTTTTTTCGTGAAATCTTTCAAAGATAAGCCTAATGTCTCTTATCTAGTGTATGCTCAGTTTTCGAAAATAGTCACTATCTTCAAAATCTGAAACATTCACGTTTCTGAGGTAATGATTTTTAATGCGCGATAATGATGATTCATACATTCATATAACGAGTTTTGGTGATGCTATAAATGCCTTGGATACCTCTTTCAACAGTGAAACCCTTTGAAATAGATAGAGCTACACGCCAACGTCTCTATTTTGGACTTGGTGAATTCCCACCGTTGAACCTTGTCGATCCTAAAGAGGTTGAAAAGTATCTGCGCTGGCATCCAAAACTGGTAAATAACTAGGAAATCATCTCAGTGACGGAAGTCTATGGATATTATCCTGACCTCTATGAGCATTGGTCTCGGAATAAAGTCTACCTTATAGACTTTTTAACTGAGGGTATTCCCATTTCCTCTATTGAGGGTGGCGGTTTAGATCTCGTAAAAGAAAATGTAGTTGGAAAAGTTGTAGACCCAGATGCTGGAATTCGAGAGCGGTCTGTGCAAACTAAACTCTACCAGAGTGGGTATCCAGTGCCTGAACCAAGAGGTTTATCGCTTCCTATGCAAGCAGAAGATGAAGAAATCTTAAAACATGCAAAACCTAAGTCTGTGCTTTGGATGGACTATATAAATTCTAAATACACCTTTGAGAATTATATGCTTCGACTATGCCTCGGAGAGGAAAGGGTAAACAGTTCATTCCAAGATATAAGTGACCTTATTATAGCAATGTGGGATCTTGGTATTGCCCATGGTGATCTAAAAGGAGAGCATATTCTTAGAACAAAGAAGGATAACTGGGTAATTATTGACCTTGGAGAAGCGAAGGATGATGAATATGCCGCCCGTGTTGCCGACTTATATGTCCTCGTCACTGATACAACTGTATTTATCGAAAGACACTTACGATCAAGAAATTTGGATGAAGAAGCATTAAATCATGCCTTAACTGATTTGGGCGATGCACTAACTCTATTCTTAGAAAATATCAGTACTTCTGTACGACAAAACTTGATGACGGATGTTTGGCGACGAATTCGAAAAGAAGCAACAATATTAGGTGATGCTTTTCGGAATATCGTTGTATCGGCCTTCCCGACGTAATTTATTCCAGTAAAGCGATTTTTTGCCTGTTTACCTTTTCTTTTCATCTTTCTTTGTCGTTTGAGAATCCTTCTTTTCTTTAATTACTGGGTTAGATTCACAAGAAATAAGAATAATGAATACGGTGTCTACTCAGAATCGAACTGAAGGCGAGGATGATTAAGAATGAAAACACTAGTGCTTGGTAATTCGCTGCTAACGGTAACGATTAATGAAAATGCCGACATTTCAGAAATGTATTTCCCGTATGTAGGACTCTACCAGTTGGTAGATAAGATGTATTTGGGAGTCTGGGAGAAATCAAAAGGTATTAACTGGCTTAAGGACTCGCACCACTGGGTTGTTTCTCAGTCCTATATAGATGATTCTCAGATTGGAGTAACTCATGCCATTAATAAACATGATATTAGCCTAACGATAAAAGATTTTGTATATCCTTATCTCCCGATTTTTGTACGAGATATTGTCATTGAGAGTCCCAACCAACGGGAAGTTAAACTATTCAGTTATCATGATATACATTTTACGGGTATGGCGATTCCTGATTCAGCAGTTTATGATGAAAAGATTAAAAGCATCGTACATTACGAACTTTCAAATTATGTTCTAATTGGAAGTATCCCGCACTTTACTCAACTGGCATGTGGTCGTGCCGATTTTAAAGATCTGCGTGGGACTTTTGTAGACGCTGAGGATGGTAATCTATCAGGCTGCCCTGCCTCACATGGACCAGTAGATTCAGCAATAGGGATTAATGTGAGTTTGGATCCACAAAAAAATCCATTTTCGCGGGTTTCATTGTTCTTTTGTGCTGGACAAGGATATCATGAGGCGAACAAAGCTCGAAAAGTTGTGCACTATAAAACAATTGATAAATTATATGATGAGACCTTCGTCTTTTGGAATCGATGGCTAAAGAATGCAAGAGATTCAGCAAATGCCGAAAATGTAACTGACGAACGCCTTAAGAAAATTTTTAACATTTCGGCTATAATCACGGCTCTAATGTCTGATCACAAAACAGGTTCGATCATTGCCTCGCCAGATGCAGATATAGTTCGATATGGAGGCGATTCTTACCTTTACTGTTGGCCGAGGGATGCCGCCTTTGTGGTCAAAGGATTCGATTCAATTTCGCAATTTTCCTTATCTCGCAAATTCTTCGATTTTGCAATCAAAACTATTGGAAGTGGTAACTATTTTCTTCATAGATATTGTCCTGATGGCTCATTTGGACCAACATGGCACACGCATCCCTTCATTCAGATCGATCAAACCGGAGCCGTCTTATTTGCGCTTGACAGTCATTGCAGATCATTACCAGATCTAGAGTATCTAAGGAACCACAAGCTCTGGGAAATGATAAAAGGAGCAGCAGAATTTCTAATGAAGTGGAGAGATGAAGAAACCAAACTGCCAAAACCTGTAAGTTATGATCTTTGGGAGGAAAGAACTGGAATCTTCACCTATTCGTCTTCAGCTGTTTATGGCGGTCTCTTAGGAGCATCTAGAATCGCCCACAATCTCGGAAAACTGGATTTTTCAAAACGTTGTCATAAAGGAGCAGAGGAGATAAAAGAGGCGATCCAGAGATTCCTATGGAATCCAAATACCCAGAGATTTAGAAGATCAATAAAACCAGAAGACGATACTATCGATTCATCGTTATTTGGCATTTGGTTTTTTGATGTCCTTCCGCCTTCAGATGAACGTGTACGTTCTACCATGAAAGCAATAGAAGATCATCTTTTGAAAGAACATGGAGTTTTCAGATATCAAGGTGATAATTATCAAGGTTATGAAAATCCTTGGATTATCTGCACGCTATTTCTTGCGGAATATTATCTCTGGATTAATGAGACCAAAAAAGCTATTAGATTATTTCATCTAGTTGCAGACAATGCTTTAGAGACCTATCTACTTCCAGAACAAGTTGATTCTAATGGAAATCCATTAAGTGTTGTGCCATTAACATGGTCACATGCGCAGTATTTAATTGCTTTTAAGCAGTTAGCAAAGAAATTAGCTAAATAAAAAAAGAATGAACTCTCAAAGAGAGAATTCATCTTAAGCTTTAACTTTTCGTATCAAATATCTTTGGATAAACTTGTAAAAGAAGAAGCTTGCAGGTGACGCAAATACGCGAAAGATCTTTTGGCCGAGCGGAGCCTTTTCTGGGTATGCCCAATCCCATAAAGTTTTGTTGAAAAGCGTGTCAATTGCACTTGGAACGGCTATTTTTGCCCAAACACTTAGATCTGCAAATTTATTAATAGCATCCAAATTGAAATACTTATCTTGATTCTCAAAACTCATCTTTTTCAAAAGGTCAATTCGTCTTTCAATTGTAGCAATGTATAATTCTAATTGCTCAATTGTTTGTATGTAATCATCATCAGTAAAAACAACTTGTGTTAATTCTTCTTTTCTATATTCGCTTAATTCATTATCTTGCAGAAAAATAGGTGTCCGCCAAAGGATACTCTCAAATTTATTCAAATGCAAATACTTATTCCAAACTGTAGTGCGGTTAAACTTTTTGGCTATCCAATTTCTAAAGAAATAATAATTTTTCTTAAGTTTATACTTGAAATTTCCAATTTCTTTTATTTTCTCCTTCAATCTCCGTTCAAGGTCAAATATCTGATTCATGTATCTATCTAGGTCTATATCTAAGCCCTTTAACTCATCTGATTCCAAAAAGTAGAATTCGTAATAGCGTTTAGCATCAAAGGGAGAATGTGGTCTTAATATCCCAGTTAATCGTCGAAAGAATCTTGCTAAGCCGTCTACGAACAGGCGTATAAAAGTAGACGAGTTGATTATCTTTGAATATACCTTTTCGAAATGGACACGAGTTGTTAGCTCTTCGGGCTTTAATAGTCCCATAGCATGATCTCCTGGTTGGAGAAAAACTTCGCATCCTCTTACGGCATCTTCTAATGTTTTATGTTTTCCAAGATCGTCTTTCATCAACACTGGAAAGCCGTGCGCGGCGGTATTAAGAAAATAATAGTCTTTTAGACCGCCTGCTGCTGGAAAAACGTGGAATATTACTCTCTCAAGGTCGCCTGGGTGATCTGCATCTACAACACCTTGTATAGATATGCCTTTTGAGAAAGCGAGAAATGTGTACATTACATATCTTTCTTCGACCTTAAGTCCAGGTAATTTTAGGAGAAATCCTATCATTTCTGAATAGCCTTTAGCTTTCGCCCATTCATGCGTCATTATTAGATATTTTTGTCGTTCAAGATCGGATTGGATAAATTTGAAAAGGCTAAGTGTGTCACGTTTTTCCACGAGTTTCTCTAGTTGTTTGTACATATCATCGTAGGTCGTTTCGTATTTCTCAACGACTGTATCCCTACTTTTCTCTTCATATCTTAGTTCTCTCTCTGTGATTGCTACTTTCATCTTCAATTTTTTTCTTCACCTTTGTACGAACGTATCTCTCTCGTAATGAAAATATGTTCCTTCTAAATAGAACTCAATTAATTATCTATATACTATATGCATCAAGTAATAAGAACTTACCATATAACCTTAACTTACTTTAATATCGTGTTATTTTACAGCTATAAAGTAGTCCATTCATAGTAATTAAATGCTTTTATGATTTTGAGCGTTTTTGTTGCGTTAATCGATTTAAAATCCTCAAGATGTGCCACTTTAAACTGGCAGTTTAAAGTGATAGTTTGTGATCGTTTTAAAAGAATTATTCTAAAAGGTAATCCTTTTAAAAACATGGTAACTATGCAAATTCGTTGATACTATCAACTACAAAATACCATATATCAAACTAATAATGAAGAAGATTATTTCTCGATATTCTACTCTTCATGCGTAGGAGTCAGAAATTTCCTATTATTTAGAGAATCAGGAAGAGGTGGAAAAATGAGTTTTGAAGACATGCCGGTCGAAGTCGGTGTGATATATGAGGGTGAGCGTGTTCGCAAGGCGCAGATGCTTGTTGAGTTCGGAGGACCAAGATTGAGCACAAGTACGAACTGTGCCGGGCAAAAAAGATGGATGAAATAGAGGACATGAAAGTAATCGTAGAAGGACCAGATATTTCGGAAATGGACGAAGGAAAAAGTTATCCCTTGGGAATGGTCATAGAG
>Ga0180437_10003051_pt1 | contig 25518 bp, 16 predicted proteins | sample SS_ome_4_FD_132410 | JGI IMG/M metagenome (GOLD analysis project Ga0180437, IMG submission 132410) | Hypersaline lake sediment archaeal communities from the Salton Sea, California, USA - SS_3_D_1 metaG | ecosystem: Environmental > Aquatic > Non-marine Saline and Alkaline > Hypersaline >... | reverse complement strand
AGATCCGCGACACCATCGCCCGGGACGGTCAACTCGACGCTTTCAAGGCCATCGGCGGGGTCGTACTGGCGAATGCGTGCGGCCCTTGCATCGGCCAGTGGCGCCGGGCCGGCGCCGCCGACCAGCGGCCCAATTCGATTATTCACTCCTTCAACCGCAACTTCGCGAAACGTGCCGATGGCAACCCGAACACCCACGCATTTGTGGCATCGCCCGAGATCGTCACGGCCTTGGCCTTGGCCGGGGATCTCACGTTCAACCCCATCGTGGACACGCTCGTCAATCGAGACGGCCAAGAGGTCACGCTCGATCCGCCGTTCGGCAGCGAGTTCCCGGTTAATGGCTTCGAGATCAAGGACTTAGGCTACGTACCCCCGACGGAGGACGCGGGCACCGTCGAGGTCGTCCTCGCCCCCGACTCTCAGCGGCTCCAACGGCTCGAACCGTTCCCCCCTTGGGATGGTAAAGACCTCATCGGTCTGAGACTCCTCATCAAAGTCGCAGGTAAATGCACCACGGACCACATCTCGATGGCCGGACCCTGGCTACGGTTTCGCGGGCATCTCGACAACATCTCGGACAACTGCTTCATCGGGGCCGTAAATGCTTTCAACAGCCTGACAAACAGGGTCAAGAACCAGCTCACCGGCCAGTACGACGCCGTTCCGAAGGTTCAACGGGCATATAAGGCGCAGGGCGCAGGGTCGATCGTCGTCGCCGAAGACAACTATGGCGAGGGTTCGTCGCGAGAACACGCGGCCATGGAGCCTCGTCACCTGGGCGTCCGCGCAATACTCGCCAAGTCGTTCGCGCGCATCCACGAAACAAACCTGAAAAGACAGGGCATGCTCGCCTTGACGTTCGCAAACAAGGACGACTACGACAAAATCGAGGAAGACGACACTATCGACGTCATCGGGCTAGCCGAATTCGCCCCCGGGAAAACCCTGATGGTCGTGTTGCACCACGCCGCCGGGACTTCCGAGGAACTCCCGGCCAACCACAGCTACAATGAAACTCAGATCGCTTGGTTCAAGGCCGGCTCAGCGCTTAACGTAATCCGAACAATGGCAGAGCGGGTTTAGAGAGAAATCGCGCCCCCCGCCGCAACGAACCCGCGTTCATCGTATAAGACCAGTCGCTGGCCAGGACACGGCGCAAACTGAGGGTCATCAAACTCGACTGCAATCGTGTTGTTCCCGACCTCATTTATGGTACATGGCGCGCCGTCGCCATAGGAGCGAATCTTTCCAAGTAGGCGTTCGCCGATCCGAATCCGTTCGGGGATAAGGGTATTGAGGTCTTCCGCGCGCACGTCGCGCCGCAACACGGCATCGCGTGGGCCGAGCGTGATCGAGTTTTCTTTGGGGGAAATGGCCGTAACGTAGAGCGGCTTCCCCGCAGCGACCCCCGAGCCCCGGCGTTGCCCGAGCGTGTAGTTGAAGATGCCATTGTGTTCCCCGAGCACATTGCCCGCCATATCCAGAATCGGCCCCTTCGCGGCCCCCAATTGCCCGGATAAGGCGCGTCGGTAATCGCCCGAGGCAGCAAAACACAACTCCATGCTGTCGATCCGTTCGGCCGCGCCGAGACCCTGCTTTCGAGCAAGTTCTCGAACCGCTTGTTTGGTCATATCCCCGAGGGGAAACACCAGGTCGCCCAGCCTGCCCCGGCGGATTCCATAGAGGAAATAGCTTTGATCCCTGTCCACGTCCACGGCCGTCCCGAGACGCGGTTCGCCGCTATCGTCAACAATCCGAGCGTAATGCCCCGTGGCGAGCCGCCGAATGCCGAACGTCTTCTCAATAAAGTCCCACACTACGCGGAACTTCAAGAACGTGTTGCAGTCTACACACGGATTGGGCGTTCGACCCGCAACGTACGCCGCCTCGAACGGCTCAATGACGTACTTCCTAAACACATCCTCGACACCCAGAAAGTAGTGCCCTATCCCTAACTTGGCGCAAACAAGCGCCGCTTCGGCGCCGCAGCACGGCCGCGTCCGCTCACAACCGGCGGCAACGGGTATCTTCATCGTGATGCCGAGTACGTTCCAACCCGATTCCTTCAGCAGAGATGCCGCCGTACTGCTGTCCACGCCCCCGCTCACGAGAACCGCGATGTCCCTGTCGTCCCCGCCCCCGCGCCACGGCGCAAAACTCGGCGGAAACAGTTCAATCACGTCGTGTTCCAATCTTGACGTCATCTCCAGCCCTGTTGCCCTGCTTGCGAATCATCGAAATCCCGCCAGCGACCCCCGAGGGCCTCGGCCATCGCCAAAGAAAATCCGAGTCCCGTTCCTCAGACTACCACACGGCGCCAATGATCCCAGAATCGCCCACCAGGAGACAAGACTCAACACACAGAACCGCAAAAAGTCTCAGATGCATACGGGCACAGCGCCCGCTGGCCCGCAGGCGGTTCAAGAAACATTCCAACGGTAGCCGCAAGTCGTCCCCGCCAGCCAGTCTGACTCCTGACTCCCGACTCTTCTCTCCCGACAAAGAAGTACTTTAATCCATCGTCGGCATCTTTCCAAATCGCCGAGCCCAGCCGCCGCAACACACCGCGGCCCCATGCGGATTCCCTGACTCATCGCGCACTACACAATGCCCCCGTGGGCATCCAGCCGAAAAACACACCCAAAAGCCACGCCCAGCGCAAACGCACCCGCCAAAAGCAACTGCGCGCGCCTTTCCTAAGTAAGCCTATCAGGATTATAATATATTGAAGCGGCCGTTGCAAGGAGCCCAGGCCAACGCGGAGCCAAAGACTCAGCATGAGAAGGCAGTGCATACTGAGCCGAGCAAATGGCGGAATGTGTAAGAAGCAATAATTGTTGTCAAAAAAATACCTTGTTTCGCAGGGCCAAGCCGCGGCGCAATGGGAACAGCAATGCATGAATCAATGAAGTCCTCTTGTCGCCACCCGTCCCGGGAATGGGCCCATGTCGAGTGACCTGTTCGCTCTGCCGACGCGCCGCCTAGGAATAGGGGCTTGACACGGCGATGTTAGCGATCGGATAGTAGCCGGGCGGTCGAATACAGAAGGGGTCAGTCGTGTCACGCGTGGCGTTCAAAATACGCGGTATGGACTGCGCCGAGGAAGTGGCGGTTCTGAAGCGGGAGTTGGGGCGGTTGGTTGGCGGAGAGGATCGCCTGAGCTTCGACTTGTTGAGGGGGAAACTCACGGTTGACCTCTCGGACTCGGACCTTGGCGAGGAGGCGGTCCGGGCCGCGATTGGGCGCACGGGCATGCGGGCGACGCCGTGGCGGGACGAGTCATCGGCTATGATCAGCACGGGGTTCTGGCAGCGCCGCATCCGTGCGGCGTTGTGTCTCGCGAGCGGGCTGTTGACTGTCGCCGCGTTTGCCCTGCACGGCGGGCTCCATGGGTGGCTCCATGCCCTGACGGGCGGCGAGGAGCCCGGCGAAGGATTTCCTGCCGTTTCCGCGGTTCTTTACGCCGCGGCGATCGTCTCGGGCTGTTGGTTCGTGGCACCGAAGGCCGTATTTGCCGCACGGCGGCTCCGGCCGGACATGAACCTGTTGATGTGCGTCGCTATCCTGGGCGCAATCGGCATTGGCGAATGGTTCGAAGCGGCCGCGGTCGCCTTTCTCTTCGCCTTGGCGCTGCTGCTCGAGTCCTGGAGCGTGAGCCGGGCGCGCCGCGCCATTGGCGCGCTTATGGAGCTTTCGCCCGCGAAAGCACGCTATATTTGTCCGCACGACGGCGGCATCAAGGAGATACCGGTCGAGGAAGTCCCCGTCGGGGCCTCCGTCTTGGTGCGTCCGGGCGAGAAGATCCCACTGGACGGCAAAGTCATCAAGGGGCACACGTCCGTCAACCAAGCACCCATCACGGGCGAATCGATTCCGGTTGCCAAGGGACCGGGGGACGAGGTGTTCGCCGGAACGCTGAACAATCAAGGGGCGATCGAGTTCGAATCGACCAAACCCGCCGACGACACGACGCTGGCGCGCATCATCCACATGGTGGAAGAGGCGCAAACACGCCGGGCGCCCAGCGAGCAATGGGTCGAACGGTTTGCGCGCTACTATACGCCGCTCATGATGCTGCTGGCCCTTTCGATCTGCGTGGTTCCTCCTCTGCTCGGGGGCCCTTGGAACGCATGGTTTTACCAAGCTCTGGTCATTCTCGTGATCGCTTGTCCGTGCGCGCTGGTCATCTCGACCCCGGTCACCATTGTGGCGGGGCTCACCAGTGCCGCACGCGCGGGTGTGTTGATCAAAGGAGGCGTTTACCTCGAGGCGCCTGCGGCGCTCCGGGCCGTGGCCCTCGACAAGACCGGCACGTTGACGCACGGCAGGCCGGAGGTGCAACGTATAGTGCCCTTGACCGGCCACACGGAGGCGGAACTGCTCGAGCGGGCCGCGGCCGTCGAGAGCCGGAGTGAACACCCGCTCGCCCGCGCTATTGTAAGCCGGGCACAACACGACGGCGTCGCCTACATCCCTGCCGAATCGTATCAGGCGATTCAAGGAAAAGGGGCCGAAGCGATGCTCGAGGGCCGCGTATTCTGGTTGGGCAGCCACCGGTTTGCCCACGAGATGGCCGAAGAAGACCCGAAAGTCCACCAAGAGGCCCTCGCTATGGAAGACGCCGGGCATTCTGTCGTGTTCGTCGGGAACGACGACCACGTGTGCGGCTTCATCTCCGTCGCCGACGCCGTTCGGCCCGAGGCTGCGCCCGCCGTCGAGGCCCTAAAACAGGCCGGCATCGCCCGCACCGTACTCCTGACCGGGGACAATGAGGGAACGGCCCGCGCCGTGGCCGATGCTGCGGGCGTGGACGATTGCCGCCCCGAACTGCTGCCCGAGGACAAACTGGCTGCGGTCGAAGCGCTCGGTCGCGAGTTCGGACCGGTCGCGATGGTGGGCGACGGCGTCAACGACGCGCCGGCCATGGCGGCCGCCTCCCTGGGCATCGCCATGGGAGCGGCCGGAACCGACGCGGCCATCGAGTGCGCCGACATCGCGCTGATGTCCGATGACCTGAATAAGCTGGCCTGGCTGGTGCGCCATTCGAGACGGACGGTCCGCGTGATCAAGCAGAACATCGCCTTTGCGCTGGGCCTCAAGCTCGCCTTCATCATCATGGCCCTGTTCGGCGCAGCCACGCTGTGGATGGCCATTGCAGCCGACATGGGCGCCTCGCTCCTGGTCATTTTCAACGGCCTGCGCCTCCTTGACGGCTGGCACGCAACAAAAAACGCCGAGAGAGAAAACCCCGTGAGGTCACCATAGTGGGCCTCGCGGGGCGACTTCGCACAATGCTTACACGCCGTTAGTCTAGACGTGACGAGCCGACATGCCGTTCGTAGCCGGGTATGCCCCTGAAAGGCCGCCTGTTGTTGCCCACGTATATCTGGCGTGGGCGGTGGATGCGCGACGCGGGATTCGAGCGCATCTCTTTCCAGTGGGCAATCCAGCCGGGTATGCGCCCAAGCGTAAACATGACGGTGAACATGTTCGTCGGGATCCCCATGGCGCGGTACAAGATGCCGCTGTAGAAATCAACATTCGGGTACAGGTTGCGTTCGAGAAAGTAGTCGTCATTTAGCGCCACTTCCTCGAGTTCCTTGGCAATATCGAGCAGCGGATCGTGAATGCCGAGTTGACCCAACACGTTGTCAAGCGCTTTCTTGAGGATTTTGGCCCGCGGATCGTGCGTCTTGTAGACCCGGTGACCAAAACCCATGAGCCGCGCACGCGACCGCCGGTCCTTGGCCTTGGCAACGAACTCTTTGCAACTCACGCCCCTCTTACGGATTCCCTCGAGCATCTCGAGGACCGCTTGGTTCGCGCCGCCGTGCAGCGGCCCCCAAAGCGCACAGATACCCGCTGAAACGGACGCGAATAGGTTGGCCGCGCTGCTCCCGACCATGCGCACGGTCGACGTGCTGCAGTTCTGTTCGTGGTCCGCGTGGACGATCAGAAGAAGGTTCAGCGCGTCCTCGAGCACCTTCGGCACCTCGTATTCCTCGGCCGGCGTGCCGAACATCATCCTGAGGAAATTCGCCGCGTACGTGAACTCGGTTCGGGGGTATATGCGCCGCAGCCCGAGCGATTTCCTGTACGAGAACGCCGCGATGGTTTTGGCCTGGCCCATGAGTCTGATAATGTTCGTATTTGCGCTCTCCGCATCGTCGCCCTCGGGGTAATAAGCGGCCAATGACGCCACCATGGCCGACATAATCGCCATCGGATGCGCATTGGGCGGGAAACCGTCAAAGAACTTTATCAGATCCTCGTGAATGTAGCTGTTCAACGTAAGATCCCGCCGCCATTTGGCAAGCTCTTCTCGGTTCGGCCAGTGATCGTAAATCAAAAGGTACGCTACCGCCGGGAATTTGGCCCTCGCGGCAAGCTGCTCGACAGGATATCCCCGATAGCGCAGGATGCCCCGTTCTCCGTCGATGAACGTAATGGCGCTCTTGCACGACCCTACATTGGCGTAACCCGGGTCGTAGGCTATCGCGCCGGTCTGCGCCCTGAGTGTCGTGAAATTGATCCCTACTTCCCCTTCGGTCCCGACGAGAACCGGGAACTCGTATTCCTTGCCATTCAGGATCAGTTTCGCAGTATTCATTGCTCTCTCCAGTTTTCCAGTACCGTCCAACGCACCAGCGACCATGGGTCCTGCAGCAGGCCTCGCGGCTACTGCGCGACGCAGTCCCTGTGTCTGCAACATCGCGTATCGGCGTAGCAACCCACGCATATCATTCCCTCTGGTCTCGGCCCGACGCACGGAACCCGCTCGCAATTACCCTGCCCATTGAAATGGATGTCGCACACGGCCCCGGCCGCTAGATCCGGCCTTGGAAGCGCTAGTCAGATCGCCCGCCCAGATTGTGATGTTTCTTCTGCGTGGCCCGATTCCTATATACCAAAAAGGGGGGCTCGGGCGCAATAGGTTTGTGCGCGGGCACACAAGCAAGTTTCATGCCCATATATCCCTACTCCGCCCGGTTACTTGGCGTACGGCACTCATTTGAGCAGGCCTGCCAAATCCTTTAAAATAGTTCGGGCCGGGCGCGCGGAGCGGCAAGTTCCCGGCTCGCCGGCACGACGCCCGAGCCAAGACCGTCGGCGCCTGCGCTTCGCAGCTCCTATTCCGTTGGAACAACGATTTGTCTCACTATTCGAGGTATTGTGCCATGATCACCAAACGAGTCCTTTTCAGGATAACGTCCTGGAGCCTGTTCTGCGTGGCCGTCGCGGCGCTCTCCGCCACCGTTCCGGCCCAAACGCCCCCCGGGGCGGCGCCCCCAACCGATATGGACTTGAGCTCGCCCCGGGCCACGTTCCGGAGCTTCCTCGTGGCCATGAACGCCGTGCAGGCCGGCGAAACTGACCGATTGCAGGCTGCAATGTCGTGCGTTTACGTGCCCGAAGCTGAGGAACCTGGCGGCACACGGGAGACCGAAGAACTCGTGCAGCAACTGTTCGAGGTAATCGACCGTTTCACGCTCAGTTTGGACGAAATCCCCGAGCCGGGCCGGGATCGGCGGGACGTCACGGCGCCCCTCGAGGACGGGGCGGGCCGGGCCGCCCTTGCCCTTCATCGCTATGAGGACAACACCTGGCGGTTCAGTTCGGCGACCCTCAGGGAAACGCCCGCGCTATACGCGGCGCTGGTCGCCGGGCAAACGGCCGACGAGATCCCGGCGGGGGCAAACCCGAGACTCCGTTCGCCCCGCGAGACAATGCGGACGTTCATCGAGGGCATGAACCGGTATGATGACGAAGGCAAGGCGGATGCCTTGTCGGCGCTCGATTTGTCGGAGATAAACGAGGCCACACGGGACATAGAAGGGCTCGAGTTGGCCATCTGCCTCAAGGGCGTGCTGGACAGGGACAAGATGGTGGTGTACCAAGAGATCCCGCGCAAGCCCGAGGGCGACCGCTACGTGCATCTCGTGCACCCAAAGGGCGATATCGTGATTGCGCCCGTGGACCTAGAAGGGGGCGGCAGGGAATGGAGGTTCACCGCGAGGACCCTCGAGAGCGTCCAGGACCTATACGACGCGTACAAAAAGCGGCCGCCCGTCGCGGCCGTCGGCACACCGCAACGCAGATCGGCGTCGGTCACGATTCGCGACTGGATAGGCGATCACGTCCCGTTCTTGCTAACGCGGACGTTCTTCCTCGAGAACTGGCAATGGCTCGGGCTCTTGGTCGTTATTCTCGTGGGCGCGGCCGTGAGCCGGGTCATCGCCTTCCTGCTGCTCACGCTGTTGCGCCGGTGGTCCAAACGCGACAAGTTCGCCGTAGGCGCAAAACTCGAGAAAGACTTCATCCGCCCCATCCACGTTGCGCTTATGGCCTGGGTGTGCCTCTTGGGTCTCGGCGTGCTCGGGTTGCGCGGGAACGCCCTGCTGGTCCTGCGCAACGCCGCCAAAACCATATCGGCAGTCGGGTGCGTGTGGGCCTTGTATCGCCTCATTGACATCATCGGTCTATACCTCACGGAGCGCGCCCGGCGCACCGATAACCGGTTCGACGACATACTGGTCCCGCTGATCACGCGCAGCCTGAAGGTATTCGTCGTCGTATTCGGCGTGGTGTTTGTGGCCGAAACGCTCCAACTCCCTTACAAAAGCGTATTTGCGGGGCTCGGCCTCGGGGGGCTGGCGTTTGCCTTGGCCGCGAAAGACACCGTGTCGAACATCTTCGGCTCGGTCACGATCCTCGCGGACAAACCGTTCCAAATCGGCGACTGGGTCATCATCGGCGACACCGAGGGCTCGGTCGAGTCCGTCGGCATTCGCAGCACCCGGATCCGAACGTTCTACAACTCGCTCATCACCGTGCCGAACTCGGAACTCATCAACGCCACCATCGACAACATGGGCGCCCGGCGCTACCGTCGAATCAAGATGATGATTGCCGTCACCTACGGCACGTCGCCCGAAAAGATCGAGGCATTCTGCGAAGGCATTCGGCATCTGATCCGCATCCACCCGTATACGCGGAAAGACTACTATCACGTCTGGCTCAACGAGTTCGCGGATTCCTCGCTCAATATCCTCCTGTATTGTTTCCACGAAACCCCGGATTGGGCCACCGAACTCCGCGAGCGCCACCGCCTGTTCCTCGACATTGTCCGGCTGGCCAAGCGCCTCGGCGTCGAGTTCGCGTTCCCGGCGCGCACCGTATACATGCGCCAGGAACAGCCCGGCACCCCCGAAGCGGCCGCCCCCGACAGCGCCGACAAGGCCCTCGTGCTGGGCCGAAAAGAGGCCGAACGAATCATCGCCGAGACCCTAGGCAAAGACGCCCCCATCCCCCCGCCCGTGTACCTGACCGCCGGCGTCGACAAAGATGCGAAGTAGCACCTTACCCGGACAAATCACGGGCAAGCGTAGCGAAGCGACGCAGATAGCTGCAAATACAAGGCGCGCGACCGAGGCCCGCGTAGGCGTACTGTGCAGCACGCCGAATAGGCTGTGCCGTGCGCCGAGCAGGCCGACCGAGCGCAACGCAGTAGTTGTAGGTAGATGCGCCGCTGCAGTAGATTGCCCGTGATTTGTCCGGGCTAATACCAAGTTGCATTCAGACATCAACTTACATGTGACTGCAGGCAAGCCGCTGCCTTCCTGTCATCCTGAGCGAAGCGAAGGATCTGTCGCACTCACGAAAGCACCAGTCAAATTGAGATTCTTCGCGTTGCCCAGAATGACGCGTTCCCAGAGGCATTATCCCTCAAAGCATTGCTGTTCCTATCGACTTAGTGTTTCTTTTAACGCAACTTGGCATGAGGCCAACCGCGCAACCAGAACCGCGCCTGAGCCGCGGCGTTCAGGCGGCCACTTGTGCGTAGCACTGTTCAGTAAGCGTCCCCATAGGTACCGGTCGCATCACGGCCTCTTGCGGCTGCGCGGAAACCATGCACTGCTAATGGGCGGTACCGACAACGCCACGCGGCCACAAAATGCACAAGAAGCGCGGAGAAATCAGTCGCTCCTGCAGCTGAGCGACATTCCCGGGTGGCCCGGACAACGCCCGTTGTCCGGGCGCCGAAGGCGCAGGAGGCCGCACAGGGGCATGCCGTCAGCGGACGCGCAGCCACTGCATCTTCAACGGAACCGTCGCGATGGCAAGGCCGGGCAACATGCACAAGGCCCCCCACAGCGCCAAGTCCCCGGTTGACCATCCGGGGCCGAAGAGTCCTGGGGCGAGGAATACCAGAGCCGCCAGATCCAGGAAGGCGATCGGCCACAGCACAACTGCGCAGACAAGGCCGCGGATCGATACTAGTCCTCGCTGATAGGACGTATAGAGGCCAATGAGACCCGGTAGAAGCACCGCAAAGATGAGGGGCCAAGTCTCCGGCGAAGAGGCAGGCGGCGCCCCAAAACCGCGTGTTATTGCTATTTCGACCAAGGCGACAAACGCAAAGATCAAGCCGTAGCCGGACAGAAGCGGGACGCTGAACCAGAACAGCGACCAGCACAACGCAAGCCACCCAAGACCGGCCGTCAAGGTGATGCCGGCGACCACAGCAAGCCTCTTGACCGAAAACCAGGCTTCAGCATCAAAGAGCAAGATCTTACTCATGAAGGCGCCGGACGTCGCAGCCCGGAGAATCAGCAATACAGCCATGACTGCAGTAGCGACAAGGATGCTTCGCGCGCCTACCCTTAGACGGGCCACCCCCAGATTCTTGGTGCTCATCGGGCGGGACATCATGAAAGAAGATAATCCGTTGGTTCGCTCTCGATAGTCCTGAGCGGCAAACCACAATGCTGCGACGAACGCTGCGAGAACTGTGCACGACGCGGCGAAAGTTGCATCCTGATAGACAGGGATTCTCGGATGCATCGGCGAAGGCAGGAGAATGCGAGGAAGGTTCCGCAGCAGTACAAAGGCAATGGCGGCGAGGACGGGAAGAAGCTTGCCGCGACGTTTCCACTCGAACCAGCGTTGGGCGTGCGCGGCCGAGGCGAATGGCTTCTGTCGACCGACGCGCCAATCCCAGAGGGCGGAGATCACCGCCCACGCGCCTGTCCATGCACTGCGTCTTTCCAGACGCGCTGCGACGAGTGAAACTACGAAGGCAGCCAGTATAAACACGACCGCGCCGGCGGCCGTCCACGCGGGGTGTTGTGCGAGCGTAAACGAGATACTAAGGGGCAACGCGGCAATGGGGCAAAGCAGGACACATCCCGCGATCAGCGACGCTATCGCCCCGGCCCTGGCGAACAGCCAGAATGTGGATTGGAAATAGGCCATGAGAGCCATCGCCCCAAGCGGCAGAAGGTACATGACTGAAGGCCGGTCGAACAGGAGACAGTAATTGTACGCGATAGGAACGGACACAATTCCGACTGCGGCCACTCGGAATATAAAGTAAGACGTGACAAGAAGATACGTTGGTACAGGGAGCACGAATACCCGGGAAGGAATGCTCGGGTGGATGTTTTCCGGGTCACAATGCGAAACCAAGAGAATCAGGAAGAAAGCGAAAAGCAGAAAAGACTGAAGATAAATGGGCCAATCGGGCGGAGGCGGTTCCACCAACCCGCCCCAGGACATCTCGAGCGCCAGAAAATTCAAGACCAGAACAAGCACCACAAACAAGTACAAGCGGGTCTGGCGCCATTGCTGCCAAAGGAGGGCAAGGAACGTCGAGTGCATAGATCAATCCTCCGCTTTCGTGTGGCGGGCGCCGCGGACGCGCGCGACGAAGATCTCTTCTAGCGACGGGACGCTCTCCTCGAGTATGTCCGCCCCGAGTGCGACCGCTGCCTGTTTTAGCTGATCGAGCCGGCCGTCGCATATGGCCGTCCATTCGCGATCGCTGCCTTCGTAGGATAACGCGCCGAGCAAAGCGGGCGCGCTCCGCAAGGCTTCTTGGAACCGTAGCGTCAGCCGGTAATGGCTGCCTTTGATGTTGTCCATGGTCCCGCACAGGACGACGCGGCCCTGGTGGATCATGGCGACGGTATCGGCGACGCGCTCGACCTCATCAAGCAGGTGTGACGAAAACAGGACGGTTCGGCCCTCGTCGGCCACCGTGCGGATAATGGCGCCGAGAATGTCGCGGCGGACCACGGGGTCGAGCCCGGACGATGGTTCATCGAGCAGGAGCAGATCGGGGCGGTGCGCCAGGGCGGCCAGCAACCCCGCCTGGGCGAGTTGCCCCCGGCTGAGGGTTTTCAGTTTCGCGCGCGGGTCGAGATCGAAAGTCTCGCGCAGTTGCTCGGCGTACGCGTGATCCCACTTCGGGTAGAAAGCCTGGGTGTACAGCATGAGTTCGCGGACGCGCATCCATCGCGGCAAATCGCGGTCCTCGGACAAGTAGCCTATGTGGGCCAGCACGTTCTCGGGTTCTTTGATGGGGTCTATGCCGAACACGCGCACGGTGCCTGCGGTCGGTTTCAGAAGCCCGAGAAGGTGCTTGATGAAGGTGGTTTTCCCGGCCCCGTTCTCGCCCACGAGGCCGAACACGCCGCCCCGCGGCACTTCGAGGTCAACATTGTCAAGCGCCACCGTTTTCCGGCCGAATCGGCGGGTCAGGGCCGTGGCCACGACGGGGCGTTCACTATCGGCCGCACTGTCTTCACTCATCGCACGTTACCTCCCGTTCTCATCCGGTTTCATGGCGTCGTTGCGCTCGGTAATCAATCGCGCGACGTCCTCCAACGAGATGTCAAGCTGCTGGGCTTCGGCCAGCAGGGCATCGACCCGCTCACCGAGAATCCGCACCCGCTCGGCGTGTGCGAGCGGCGATCCGCGATCCGAAACATATGTCCCCGCCCCTTGGCGTTTGGTGAGCAGCCCGGCCGTCTCAAGTTCGCGATACGCCCGGGCCACCGTGTTTGGGTTGATGAGCAATTGCTCGGCCAGGACGCGGATCGGCGGCACCTCGTCGCCCGGCCCAAGCCGGCGCGACGCCAGCAAGTACTTGATTTGATTGACGATCTGCCGATAGATCGGCACGCCGTCATTCGGTGAGATGTGAATCCGCACCGTCAAATTCCCCGCATGCAGAAGACTTTACGGCCCGGCCAGCGCGTCCCCGGCCACAGATTGTATTAATACCTTAACACAATTTCGCCCGCCTGTCAAGGGCGCCGTGCGCGTCGAAGCGGCACCACGCGGCCAGGAAACGGCGAATTCGCACTTTACAATACGCGAAAAAGGTGATACCTTATTGAAGTGCTGTGGCGGCTTGGGAGACGGTATCGTACGGCTGCGAACGGCGCATCGACCCCAAAGGTCTCGCACATGGACATCGAGCAGCCAGCCGATGTTGCTGTTGAAGCAGCGCGCTGCCCTCGTGCGCTGAAGGGTTTTTTTCCGCCAATTCATAACTCGTCGCCGACCCGAGAGTTGCGCCCGGCGTCGTCAGCCGCGCGGCATTCCATCTTCAGCGTTTTGGGAATGTTCGCCGAGAGTATCGAGTTTATTCGGTAACTTGGCGGCGATATCGCAGGCATGTTTGCCTCGAAGGGGAAGCAATGAAGACACGATGCGCGAAGCTCTTAGATGAGGTACGGGGCCACTTGTGTGACGAGTTGCTGCCGTTTTGGCTAACCCACGGCCTGGACACGGAATACGGGGGCTTCCTGACGTATTTCGACAAAGACGGCAACCCGACGGGCGAAACCGTGAAAACGCTCCTGTGCCAGGCCCGCATGATCTACACGTATTCATCGGCTCACCGAACAGGTTACGGCGACGGCGCATTTCTGGACCTTGCGCAGCAAGGCGTGGATTTTGTCGCCAAAAGGTTCCGGGACGCCGATTTCCGAGGTTGGTATTGGACATGCGAACGCGACGGCGCGCCCCGCAATATGAGCAAATTGACTTACGGCAACGCATTCATCATTTATGCGTTCAGCGAGTACGGTATGGCCTGCGGCGACCCGCGGGCGCTCGAGACGGCCCTCGACGCCTACGAGCTTCTCCAGACCCGCGTCGCCGACAACTGTCACGGTGGCTACTACGAGTTCCTCGAGCGCGACTGGTCAAAGAAGCCCCCCGGCAAATACGGCGGCGACCGGAAATCATTCGACGTCCACATGCATCTCATGGAAGCGTTCACGAACCTGTATGAGGCCACCGGCGAGGAGCTCTTCAGCGACCGTACCCGTGAGATCATCGATCTCATATTCAAGCACATCATTCATCCCGAGTTCGGCACGGGCGTCGCCCAGTTCGCGCTGGATTGGACGCCGCTTCGTCAGATTCTGTTTGCCGACGTGTGGGGTTCCGATCGCGATGCCGGGGACGAAGCAGGGCGGCCTACGAACAACACCAGTTTCGGGCACAACGTCGAGTTTGCCTGGCTGCTGCACCACGCCGTCGAGGTCCTGGGCCTGGATGTTGAAGCATACAAACCCGCACTGGAGAGGATTTTCGACCATACCCTCGAGTACGGCATCGATTGGGAGCGGGGCGGCGCATACTGCGAAGGGCCCCATGACGGGCCCGCCCGCGAGAAGAACAAGGAGTTTTGGCAACAGGCGGAATGTCTCGTGGGTTTTCTCGACGCGTACGAACTCTTCGGCGACGAACGCTACCTCGACGCGTACGAGAACGTCCACCGGTTCGTCATGGACCACATGATCAACCACGAAGTCGGTGAGTGGTATCCGCTGCTCGACGAAAACAACAACCGTCTCTGGGACTACATGGGCAACGCGTGGAAAATCAACTACCACACCGTCCGCTCGATGATTCAGGCCGAGACCCGCCTTAGCGAGATCGTGTCTCAGAAAGGTGCAAAGACGGCAGAATCCCTATTGGTCGATGATTCGTAAGGGGCGCCAGGAGAGCGTGTGCTTGCCCTCGGCGTTAGTGACGACCATTCCTATGCAGTAGATCCCCGCTGCCTTGACGAGCGTAGTGCGTGGCCGTAGTTCGAGGCGAATCTCGTGCATGTCGGACGGCGCAAAGACCTCGACGAATCGGTCTGCTTCCCGGACCTGCTCGAACTCGAATCCCAGATTGTCCACAAAACCGACAGGCCAGAGATGCACCGCGTGAAAGGTCCGATCGGACGGGTTAGCGGCGCGGAGCACGACGGTCTGAGCGGCGCCGTACGCCATTTCGGGTTCGTAGATCACGTCCACGGCGATGCGGTTGGGTGCATTCAATCCGTCGAGATTGCCGCTCTCGAGCGCACCGGACAAATACCCGTGGTCATGATAGTCCTGTATAATGGCCACGCGATCCCCGAGACCTTTCGGGGCGGAATTATGAACCCAACGGTCTTGGGCGTCTTCGAGAACCAGAATCTTCGCCTTGTTCGCAAACCCTTCCCAGTCCATTACGCTGAACGCGTTCCATATCACTTGTCCGCGGACTGTTTTGACCCACTCGGGGTGCACACCGTGGAACTCGGACATCCACACGTGCTTCATGGCGCCGCTTGACTCGACCATGCCGCGCGTTGATTCGAGGTCCCCGGTGTAGCCGTGGAACGCCACGCCGTCGGCGCATTCGAGCACGCCGTCGGCGATGAGCCCCGCAAGCATCTTATCGCAAGAGCCGACGATAACGTCCGCGTCGGGGTCAATGGCCTGCACGACCTCGCAGAAGTTCCGCACCCAGTCGCCCACGGCCTTGTAGCCGCCAATGACGCTTGCTTGGGCCGATACGTTGATCTCGTTGAACACTTCGTACACGGTGACGCGGTCTTTGCCCGCCTTGACGAGTGCGGCAGCGTACGCTCGGAAATCCTTCCAGTCGTCGGGTGGATAGGTCCAGTGTTTCCCGGTTGCGTACTGGGGGCCGGGATAGCGGCTACCATATGCCTCGACCGTGGGCGCGTGATCGGCGGCGTCCCCGGCCGTGCCGTGAAGGTTGCTGAACTGGGGATGCGTCCAACCCGGCGACCCACGCAGGATGGGCATAAGGCTGTAGCCGTAGTACTCGAGGCAATCGAGCGCTTGCTCGTATCGCTCGAGCGACTCATCGTAATTGCCCGACCCGTCGGGCTTTGAGTTTTCAATCAGGATTTTGTCTTCCGGGCGTCCGAAATGGTCGCCCCAATAGACGGGAAACCGGATCATGTTGAAGCCGGCTGCGCGCAGCAGCTTGTGGGCGGTGTCCATAATGAGACGCGACGAATAGTCAGTAACCGCGTACGCGGGCTGAAAGACCTCCATAGCCCCGAAATAGTGCACCCCGTCGACTGTTTCAAAAGCGTCCCAATCGGCCGCCGAGAACCCCTTGCCGCCGGGCGAGGCCTGGGCGATCCGCACGTCGGCCAGCCAAAGCGTTCCGTCCGCGTCGTCCAGATAGACCACCAGTTCGGCATCGCGCTTGCCCCCCGAGCGCCGCACGTTCGGGTGGGTGGTCGTAATGGCGCATAACGGGCGATCGACGCACCGAAAACCTTTGACGATGCGCTCAGCTCCGCCGAAATAGTCGAACGGGATCTCGTAGGGCGTGTCGCCGTCCAATATGCGCAGGCGGATTCGATAGCCGCCTTGGTCGAGGGCCGCCCGCAAACCGTACTGGACGCGCCAATAGACCAGGTTGCGCATTTCCGGCGTCTCAAGATACCCGGAGCGATGGGTGGGCTCCATGCGGATGGCGGGACCTGTCACGCGGCCCGAAACGCCTTGACACTCGATGCGGAGCGACGGGCGGCCTGACGGGGTCATGTCCGGGTCGGCAGTAAGCCGGATACCGGGCTCGGACGACGCGTACCCGCCGAGTTGCTGCGCGAAATCCGGTTCGTGGATGATCGCAGGGGGCTTCCCTGCCGCGTGTGCGGACGTTGCCAATGGCATAAGGCCTATCGTCAACGCAAGTCGCCACATAGCGGCTGTCTCCTCACCGCAGCATGGAAACGAAGACGTCGACGCTCGCGGGCTTTCCGGCAGCGGCGGATTTGACCTGTACCTTCAAGAAGTTCCATGGAGCGGGCACGAGCACGTAGTCGTTCTGTCCCGCGGTAAGTGCCTGGCCCGGCGCGTGGATAGTCTGCCATCTCGAGGCGTTGTGCGACGCGAGCACGCGCCATTCCAGACTGTTGGTTTCGTCCAGGTTGGAAATCTGGACGTTTTTCTGCGCGAAACCCCGGGTTTCCATGACGGCGCTGTCCGCGAACTCGTCCGTGGTCGCGTGATTCTTTAGCAGGTAGGCGTCTTTCCGTTTCCGCTCGGGGATGGCAAAAGGGCTGATCTCGTAGATCATGTTCCGTCCCCAATCCGTGATCAGCAGCGTCCCTCGGGTTGTGGCGGCGACGTACGTCGGCAACAGAACATCGGGCGTGGCGGGCACAAGGCCCTCGGGGCTTGCCCCGCCGAGTTCCCAGACCAATTCCTTTTGGGCATTGACGCAGAATATCCTCGACCTTTCTTCGCAGATAATCGTCAGGCCGCCGCGATTCTCCTGGATGCCGTAACAGAACCCACGCACAGGCGTGTACAAACGGTCGTAAACGTCGCCGATTCCTTGCTTATTCTGGCTGCCGTACTCCCACGCAACCGATTTGTCCGACGTGTTGATCTCTCTTATGCCGGCGTTCGGCCCCCAATATCCTACGAGGAGGTCGCCGCCGTAGGAAGCCTTATATTCTTTCGAAATCCGCTGTAGATAGAACGGGAATCCGCGGGGTACGGGGTCATATTCCCAGACTTGGGCTGCGTCGCTCAACCGGATCTTAAACACGCCTTTATCCCAATCGGAGGCCATGATGTGGTCGTCATCCCAGTAAATGGCCTCCAACGGTCTGGGCAAGTCCGTATAGCGCCACAGCGTCGCGCCGGTCTCCTTGTCAATGATGAGGATCCGATGCTCGCCGCCCAATTCCGCAATGAGTACGTGGCCTAGGTAAGGACCGGCGGGCATGAAATGGGCGGCATGTATCGCGGCCAACCGGGCGCCTGTGCCGGAAACGCCCCGTTCGCCGCGCAGCACACGAAGTGCGCCCGTAGCCCTATTGACAATCAGTACGTCGCATCCGTACTGTTCCGCAACGAGTATCTCGTCCGGATTGAACGGGTTCTCCTCGGCGGTGTGCGGGCCGCAAAGTTCGCGGTCCCGCGTACCGCACATTCCGGTACCGTATGACCACAATACGTAGTCACTCGATGCCGATACTGCGCCAACCGACTCTTCCGCGCGGCCGTCTGACGCGACGAGCATAACAAAGGCGGCAACCGTCCCGAACCGCACAATTTGGCCTCCTGTTCTCATTGTCCCTCACATCCTTTACCGTCGTTCCGCAATGCTTCGCACCGGAAAGCCTAACGTTACTCGTCCGTGCCGAGGGGTTTGCATCCGTCCACGTATCCGACGCCGAAACGGGCGTTCATCGGCTGTCTGAACCCGTCGGCGAACGGCATCCAGGAGGTGGTGCCGCCGTCGACGACGAGGGTTTGCCCGACGATGTACCGGGCGTCTTCGGAAGCCAGGAACGCGGCCACGCGCGCGATGTCTATCGGCTCGCCGACGAACCCGCACGGTATCAATTCGCCAAGCGCCTTCGGATCATAGCCGGGAATTGCATCGTAATGGTTCTCGACGGTCACGGCGCCGGGCGCGATGGCGTTCACGCGTACGCCGCGCGGCGCCAGCTCGATCGCGAGTTCGCGGGTGTAGGCCGTGATCGCCCCTTTCGTGCCGGCGTATACGGCATGTTCCTGGTGCCCCTCGAACGCGTGGATCGACGTTACATTGATGACGGCGCCTCTGCTCTCGAGCAGTGCGGGCAACACGCGCTGGGTCAGGAAGAATTGCGCCCGGACGTTCACGTGGTACAGCGCATCGAACTGCGCGGGGGTGACGTCCTCAAACGGGAGGTTGAACGTTATACCGGCGTTATTGACCAGCACGTCAAGCCCGCCGAGGAACTCGATCGCCTTTTTTCCCAACGCCTGGGCTTCCTCGACACGGGCAAAATCCGCTTGAAAAGCTTCCGCCCTGCCGCCGTACCGACGCGCCTCGTGGACGGCCGAGACCGCCCCGGCCGCGCTGCGTCCAAAATGAAACGCGACGTCCGCCCCTTGGCGGGCAAACTCCAAGGCGACCGCCCGGCCAATGCCCGTCCCTGAACCCGTCACGAGGGTCCGCCTCCCTTGCAGCTTCTTCATTGCATGCGCCTCCTCGAGCGCCAGGCTACGCCGGCAGTATGACGGCGATGCGTTGGCCCAGCTCGACCACCGTGTCGGCCGGGGCGAGAATCTCAGCCAACGTGCCGGACACCGGTGCCTCGACGTCGGACGCGGCCTTGTCCGTCTCAATCTGGACTACAGATTCGCCGGCAGCCACCGTATCGCCGGGCGCTTTCAACCACTGCACGATGGTTGCCTCGGTGACGGTCATGTCCTGATTCGGAACAATAAGGTCTACGCCTCCCTGGTTCGCCGCCGCCGTGCTGGGTTTCAGGGAATCGGACGAGGGACGAACCAATGCCCGGGTCGACACGGTTGCGGGAGCATCCTGGGCGCGTTTGGCCGTCGCCGGCCGTCGCTGCACGAGGGGACTTCCGGCGACCACGCCCTTGGCGGCGGCGACGATTTTGTCCGTCGTGACGAACGTCTGCCGTTCGAGAACGGGGCTGAACGGGCTGGCGACGGGTTCCTGGTGTAGACGGCCTACGGGCGCATCCACTTCGTCAAACGCGTGCTCCATGACAATGGCGGCAATTTCGCTCCCGAGGCCGCACATCGCGTAGTCCTCGTCGACAACGAGCATATGATGTGTTTTGCATAGACTCGCGACGATAGAATCGACGTCCAACGGCACGATGGTGCGCAGGTCGAGCACCTCGCAATGGATTCCCTCCTGTGCGAGGCGATCGGCCGCCTCGATGCACCGGTGCACCATCAGGCCGCACGTCACCACGGTAAGGTCGCCGCCGGCTCGTGCGATCCGGGCCTGCCCGAACGGTACGAAATGCTCGCCGGTGGGTGTGGGTCCCCGCATGCCGAACAGGGCCTTGTGCTCGAGGAATACCACGGGGTCCGTTGCCTCGCGCAGCGCGGTCGCAATCAGCCCTTTGGCGTCGGCAGGGGTCGAGGGCACGGCCACGACCAGCCCCGGGATATGCGCCCAAACCGCGTGGTACGTGCCGCTGTGATGGGGTCCGGTGTTCTTTACAAGCCCCGCCCCGGCGCGAATGACGATGGGTACGCTCAATTGGCCGTTGCTCATGTACCGCAGCTTGGCCGCCTGCGCCACAAGCTGCGAACTGGCGTCAAACAGGAAATCGGCTATCATCAGGTCGGAAATCGCCCGGACCCCCGCGATGGCCGCGCCGATGGAGGCGCCGGTGAAACCCAGTTCGCTTATGGCCGTATCGATGACGCGGCCGCCGCCGAATTCCGCCCACAGTCCGACGGTGTGCGCAAAAGAACCGCCTCGTTCGCCGATACCCTCGCCGAAATACAATAGGTTCGGATTCCGCCGCATCTCGGCTGCAATGGCGTCCCGAACCGCCACTGTCCAACTTTGCTCGTCCGTGTCCGCGCCAGGCGGCGTTTCCGGAAGGTCCGGATGAATCGGGTTTGCCCAGATGTGGTCGGTGGCGGTGCCCGGGTCGGGCTCAGGCGCCGCTAACGCAAACTCGACCGCCTCGCGGACGTGTTCCTCGACTTGCGCCTCGATGGCGTCGAGTTCTTCCTCGGTGGCGCGTTCGGATCCGATAAGCAGTGTACGGAGGTGCTTGATCGGGCAACGCTCGCGCCAAGCGTTCACTTCTGCTTCCGTACGGTACGTGCCGAATACCGTGTCGCCCTCGTGGTGTCCTACGATCCGGTACGTCTTCGCTTCGATAAGGGTAGGACCTTCGCCGCGCCGGGCGCGCTCGACGGCTTCGCGCGCCACAGTGCGCACGGCGAGCACATCGTTCCCATCCACGGAAACGCCGGGGATATCGTAGGCCCGGGCCTTTTCGGCCAAATCCACGGTGCGGGTGGCGACGCCGACGGGCGTCGAGGTGGCGTACAGATTGTTCTCACACACAAACACCACGGGGACATTCTGCGCGGCGGCAAGGTTTGCCGCTTCGTGAAACGCACCATGGTTGATGGCACCGTCCCCGAAGAACGAGACGGCCACTTGATCCGTTTTGCGCGCCTTGGCGCTGAACCCGAGCCCGACGGCCACCGGGATGCCGCCGGCCACAAGACCGGTCGTGCCGTAGAGGCCGTATTTCGGGGCAAAGACGTGCATGCTGCCGCCGCGGCCGCCCGAACAGCCCGCGGCCTTGCCGCACAGCTCAGCCATCAAGTCCTTTGGGGGAACGCCCTTGGCAAGGGCGTGGCCGTGTCCCCGGTGCGTGCTCGTGATGAAATCATCGGCCCTCAGAGTGGCGCAGACGCCTACGGCCGTGGCTTCCTGACCAACGTATAGGTGGATGAATCCCGGGATCAGGGCTTTTCTGTAAAGTTGCTGCACGGCCGACTCGAACCGGCGCACCAGCGTCATCTGCTCATACCAATTCAAAAGATGCTCGACATCAAAAGCCGACAATTCTTCGGCTGCGGTCTTTAGGCTCATTGCGCCGTATATCCTCCGTCTACGTAAAGTATATGACCGGTAACCATCGCCGAGGCGTCCGAAGCGAGAAAGACAGCCGGCCCCGCAATGTCGGCCGGTTCCCCCAACCGCCCGAGCGGAATCTTCGACAGCATCTTCTCGAGGAGCGCTTCCCGCGTCCCGAGCGCCCTATCGTCGAGCACGCTCTCGAGAGACGCCGTGCGAAACTGGCACGGCGCGATTCCGTTGACGCGGATGCGGTGCGGCGCCCACTCGATGGCGGCCTCGCGTACGAGGGCGTTGATGCCCGCTTTGGCGGAGGCATAGGCGCCTGTGCCCCGTCCCAATGCGCGCGTACCGGCGATGCTGCTGATGTGGATGACGCTCCCGCCGCGTCCCCCGTCGACCATGACGCGCCCGACCGCTTGCGTCATTCGGAAGGCCGCTTTGAGAATACAATCCATGGTCGAGTCGAATTCCTCGATGGACATCTCGAGGAGCGGCCTCAAAACCGCCTGTCCGGCCACGTGGACGAGCACATCGATGCCGCCGTGGGCCTCGACGGCTAGTCGGACAATCGCCTCAATGTCCTCGGGGCGCGTTACGTCGCAGCGCGCGGCGAGGCACTGCCCCCCTTGTCCCACGATCGCATTGCCGAGTTCCCGAACCGCGTCGTCCCGGATGTCTGTGACCACCAACTGAGCGCCGTGGGCGCCCAAGGCATGCGATACAGCCGTTCCCAGTCCCCCGGCCGCGCCTGTAACCAAGGCCGTTTTGCCCTTCAGCGAGAACAAATCCATTACGCCCCCTTTTCCACGCCCGGGACGACACCATTAACGATGTTGGGCAACGGTTCGCCCCGAACCGCCTGCAGCGCCATACGGGCGCACCGCTCACGCATGGCACGCATTCCCGCCGCGTCCCAGGACGCGATATGGCAGGTGATAATGAGGTTAGGCGCGTTGCGCAACGGATGGTCCCGAGGCAGGGGTTCGGGGTCCGTGACGTCCAACGCCGCGCCCGCCAACCTTCCCGCGTGCAACGCTTCACACAGCGCGCCGCCGTCGACCAACCCGCCGCGGCCTACGTTGACCAGCAGCGCCGTCCGTTTCATCTTGGCAAGGCTATCGGCGTTGATCATCTTCCGCGTGGCGTCGTTGCAGGCACAATGCAACGAGACGATGTCCGCTTCGGCGTACAATTGATCCAGCGCGACGGGTTCGCCGCCGAACGTCCGAACGGTTTCATTGTCAACGGCGGGATCGAAGACGAGCATGCGGCATTTGAACGGACGCAAGCGTTCGGCCACGGCGCGGCCGATTCGTCCAAGGCCGATAATGCCGACAGTCAGCCGCTTGAGCGTGAGCATCCTTTCGGGTTCGACGGCCAGCGCCCAGTTCCCGTCGCGGAAGACGTCCGTGTTGGGCATCAGTTGGCGCGTCAGCGCGAGGATCAATCCCAACGTGTGGTCGGCCACCTCGTCGATGCAGTAGTCGGGGATGTTGCATACGGGAATTCCTCGTCGGCGGGCGGCCTCGACGTCGATATTGTCATAGCCGATGCCGTTGCGGATGATGGCTTTCGCTTTTGCCATGGCTTCGATCGTTTTTGCGGTGACCGGTGCGAACATTGCTATGACGCAGTCCGCGTCGTTCGTCGCGGCGATTACGTCCGCCTCCGTTTTGCTCTGCGCCTCGACGACTCCGCACCCCCCGGCCTCGAGAATAGACCGCTCGGGCTCGAAATCCTCGAACACATTGTCTGTGATGACCACTTTCGGCTTCATCAGGCAATTCTCCACGCTTTCACAACGCCGAGGCGCTATTCGGGGAATGTCCAAGGCGTCCCCAACTCAAGCACGCGGTATTTCTCCTCAATGCCCAGAATCTTGAGATTCGATCGCAGCATTTCAGGAGAAATCGCATTCACCTCGAATAGGTCATAGTGGCACGGGATCACGCACGCCGAGTTCTTGCAGCTTTTCACCTGTTTGCGCAGGTGCGAAGTAGGGGCCGTGGCCGCCCGCAGCTCGGTACGCGGCCAAGGTCTCCGGATCCAGGTGGTCCGGATGCGAATGGGTCATGACATAAGCGTCAACGTCTTTCAATGCCGCCGGGGCAATCGGCGGCGGCGCAAGCCGCGCCATGTGATAACCTGAGCGCAGGCCGATGGCTTCGCAGGAATCAGTCAAGTAAGGATCTAAGACCACCACCGCGCCTTGGGGGCTCTTGATGAGAAACCCTGTTTGGCCCAGCCACCATAGACACACCGAGCCTTCGGGCACGCGATGATCAAGCAGGGATTCGCAAGAAAGCATTCCCACGATCAAAACCTCTATATGGCGTATTTGGTGGCCAAAAGCCGTGCAGCGCTGGCGCCGTCTTCGTGCACGCAGCAGTATTGGCAGAGAATTGGCGGCAGCCTCAGCGCCAAAGAGCCCCTACCCTCGGGGTGCATTTCGTTGCCGTGTATCATCTTTCCTTAATGGCAGAGCGTGTCAACCGACTTTCGGACACGCAGTTGATGCTTGGAGCAAACCGTGGAAGTATGCCTTGGTCAGTCGCGGAGTTCGACATCCCAGTACGCCATGTCGACGAAGCGCTGCCAACTCTGGATTCTGTCGGTGGGGATGCGCGCACCGAGTGCGGGCAGCCAATCGGGTTTTTGGGGCTTCTTACGCAAGGCCATGTGGGCCTCGGCCGGGGTCCGGCTCCCCTTCTTGACGTTGCACTTGACGCATGCCAGTACAAGGTTTTCCCAGTTATCCCGCCCACCGCGAGACTGGGGGATAACGTGGTCGATAGTCAACTCCGATTTGGGGTGTCGTTTTCCGCAGTATTGACAGGTGTTCTTGTCGCGCTCGAAAATGTTACGGCGCGAGAACCGCACCTCGCGCCGCACAAACCCGTTGAACACTCGCAGCAAAATGACCTCCGGCACGCGGATCCGCATCGTCGGCGTATGCAGAAATCGCCCGTCCTCGCGGATGCGCGAGAGTTCGCACCAATCGTCGAAGTCGTAGAGCGAGAAATCGGTCGGGTGCACGGCCCGTGCCGTTCCCTGGTAGAGCATGCCGAGGGCGCGACGCACGGAAGCGATGTGAACGGCCACCCACGACCGATTCAGCACCAGTACGTGCCCATGAGTCATGCTTGTCTCCTCAAGAGAACCGCGTGCGGCGTCAAGAACCGTGCGATCCGCGGCGCCTTGTCGCGGCAACGAAGGTCGCCGCCTGGATTCCGTCAAAGTATAGAGACCTCGTGCGGCGCTGTCAAATCAATTTTCTATGGCGCGATTGCGCGAGGCATATAAGGCAGAGGTCCGTTCGGATTGATTCGGGAAATTGACATTTGGCGGCGTTGCCGCTATAATTTTTTGCGATATTCAGCGTGCCACTTGGTGCCTTCCAAGGGGTAAGAAGAGTCCGCGTCAGCGATCGCCTTGTGGTGGTCGCTGGTTTTTTTGAGGAGAAACGGGGAGCGGCCTGCATATCGTGGGCCGCAGCATCCACGCGCAATGCCGGTGGCGGTTTTCTCGTGTTTGCCTGTTCGGTTCTGGCTTGGTTGCGTCGTGCATGGGGCCAAGTCACATTTGTGAAGGAGTGGGGGCTATGAACGCCAAGATCGTCGCAGGCGACTTGCAGGGCCGGGTCGCCATAGTAACGGGGGGCGCACAGGGCATAGGCCGCGCGATCTGTGTGGCGCTTGCACGTGAGGGCGCGGATGTCGTTGTCGCCGACCTGAATACGTCAAAGGCAGCGGTCGTTGCGGCGGAACTCGAGGCCATGGGGCGAAGGAACTTGCCGATCCGCGTCGACGTAGCATCAGAGCAATCCGTCCTCGACCTTTACGGTTCGGTAACCGCGGAGTTTGGATGCCCGGACATCTTGGTCAACAGCGCAGGGATTTGTCGGATGATCCCGATCCTGGACATCGAGGTCACGGAATGGGACAGGATACTCGCCGTGAACTTGCGCGGCACGTTTCTTATGAGTCGGGAAGCGTTTCGACTTATGAGAGAGAAGCAATATGGCAAGATCATCAACATT
>Ga0180437_10003050_pt1 | contig 25520 bp, 14 predicted proteins | sample SS_ome_4_FD_132410 | JGI IMG/M metagenome (GOLD analysis project Ga0180437, IMG submission 132410) | Hypersaline lake sediment archaeal communities from the Salton Sea, California, USA - SS_3_D_1 metaG | ecosystem: Environmental > Aquatic > Non-marine Saline and Alkaline > Hypersaline >... | reverse complement strand
TGCTCGGCCTCGGCTTCCTCGGATACCGCAAGGTCCGCAAGTAGTCGATACGCCAGGCAAATAGCCTGTTAATCCAAAACGGGGGTACCAACAACTGGTACCCCCGTTTTTTTATGCGCGGAATGCAGTTAAGCAGATCGGCTGTCTTCGTCGAGTATCTCACCCGCGATGAGGTTGCCGTTATCTTGTCGATCTACTCGGGCTGATCTAGTATTGGAATAGCGGTTCATATCAAGATAAATTCTCCGCAGCTCGGTGAAGGCTCGGATCCGCTGGATCCAGTCGTTTTGTCGCCGAGCTGGCGGACTCGAATGCAGCCAATAAATTCTCAGCTCAGTCGAGCGGCTCCTGGATTTGGTTTATTGCCAGGTGCGAGAGACAGTTGGAACAGTCACGGCCCTCGGGAATCCATAGAACATGGCCCAGACGGATTCTCAAAGCACATCGCCAGCGGCGTCTTCACAAGCGACCGCCGATAGCGGATCCAAGAAACGACCCCCGCGCAAAATTTCTCGTCGACGCCTGTGGGCCTTTCGACTGCTGGCATTCTTTCTTATTCCAACGCTCTTGTTAGGGGCTGTCGAGGGGGCGCTACGACTTGTTGGATACGGACATCCGGTGCAAGCCACCGTCCAGAGGGAGATTCAAGGCGAGCAGTTTCACGCTATGAATGATCGTTTCGGATGGCGATTCTTTCCTCGCGACATCGCTCGCTCCGCATTCTTCTTCAGGTATCCGGTGGCTAAGAGCCCCGGTACGTTTCGAATTTTTGTTCTCGGGGGGTCGGCGGCCCAGGGGGATCCGGAGCGGGCATACAGCTTCAGTCGAATACTCTCCGTGATGCTCCGTTCTCAGTATCCGGACACGAATTTCGAGGTTATCAATACCGCCATCACCGCGACGAATTCTCACGTCGTTCGCGAAGTCGCGGCCGACATCGCGAATCACGACCCCGATCTAATGATTGTCTACTTGGGCAACAACGAAGTTGTCGGTCCCTTTGGAGCGGCCAATCCACTCATCCCCTACTCGGGACACAAGAGCTATATTCGTACGAAGCTCTGGGTGAACTCAACGAAGATCGGGCAGCTGTTTGAGAACGTCGGACAGGCACTTGCCGCCAAGTCGGAAGAACCTCGATCGTGGATGGGCATGGAGGAATTTACCCGCAATCAGGTTCGCCATGATGACGAATCCCTCTCGGGCGTCTACGAGCACTACGAAGAAAACCTGGAGGACATCTGCGACGTCGCGGAGGCCAACGGGGTACCACTCATCTTATCCACGATGTCGGTGAATCTTCGGGATTGCGCTCCGTTCGCATCGGTGCATCGCCCTGATCTGAGCAAGGAAGACCTCGCTCGCTGGGAACAGGCTCACAGCCAGGGCGCGGTCCGAGAGAGGGAGGGCGACTATGCGGCGGCGGTTGAACAGTACGAGAAAGCCGCTGCCATGGATGCGGAGTTCGCCAATCTGCAGTTTCGCCTCGGGCGGTGCTATTGGGAATTGCAGGATTACCCTAAGGCAGAAGAGCATTTCCGCCTGGCCCGCGACTACGATACATTGCGATTCCGCGCCGATTCAAGAATCAACCAGATTCTCCAGGACGTGGCGAAACGACGACAATCCTCTGGCATTCACCTGCTGGATGTGGAAGACGCGATTGCGAAGGCCAGCCCTCACGGCATCCCGGGCCGGGAGATGTTCTACGAGCATGTCCATTTCACCTTCCATGGTAACTACTTACTCGCCCGAACGACGTTTGAGGAAGTCGAGGAGCTACTGCCTAGTGATGTGCAAAAGAACCGCGCGGATCGTCCGCTTCCGTCGGAGCAGGAGTGTGCTGCCGCTCTGGGGATGAGCGTCTATAACGATCTCGATGTCGAGAGTGAAGTCCTCCGGCGACTGGAGAATCCTCCATTTACGAACCAATTGAACATCCAACAGCAACACGCTCATCAGGTGAGCGTCATCGAGGATATTCAGAAGCATATCACGGAGGATTCACCTCAAGAACTCAGGCAACTCTACGAGCAGGCCATCGAGGCGGCCCCGGATGATTATCTGTTGCACGAAATGTACGGCGTCACCTTACTGCTGCATCGCAACGACACGAATCGTTCCGCGGCGCTCCGTCGTGAGGACGCGAAGCTCGCGGCCGAAGAACTCAAGATGGCGCACGAGATGGGCAATGAAGCGGCGGGCATCCAGGCTTACATCGGATTGGCCCTGATTCTGGCGGATCAAGCTGATGAGGCCGAACCGTGGATCGTGGGGTGCCTTAACGCCGACCCGAAGTCGGAAGGTGGCCATTACGCATTGGGGCGATTGCGGTTGGAACAGGGCAGGGCAGAGGAGGCCATCGAGCCGCTGGAGAAAGCACTGCAGCGCAGGCCGACACACACGGAGTATCTCTATTACTTGGCCGAGGCCTGCGCCGATGCGGGAGAGAAAGAGCGTGCCAGGGAGCTGCTTCAAAAGGTGGTCACGCTCGACGCTCAGGCCTTTCAAGCCCACCGGATGTTAGCTCAGCTGTTCAGCGAGAACAACGAAACGGCTCGAGCCTTGAGTCATCTTCAGCATGCCGTGAAGATTCGCCCGGGCCATGCCGGGACGCTCAACGAGATCGCCTGGCTGCTGGCGACGAGCCCCGATCGGAGTCTTCGGAATCCAGCCCAGGCGATTCTCGCGGCCGAGACGGTCGTAGCCCACAGGGCGGCCAACCCGTCATATCTCGACACTTTGGCGGCCTGTTACGCCTCCGCGGGACGGTACCAAGACGCGATTGAGGCCGCGGAGAAAGCGCTCGTGAATCTCCCGCCCGGGCAGGTGGAACTGGAGGAGGATATTCGTGGCCGTTTGGAATTGTATCGAGCCGGTGAATCGTATATCGATCATGCTCAGCGGCCATAAGAACAGGACCCGATGCCTGGTGATGGTTTCTCGATCGGCGGAGCCGTTTGGCAAGGACTTCTAAGGTGGCTCGATAAGAATGATGCGATCTGTTGGTCTCTCGCCTGTCGAGTATCTCTTTGGCTGTCTCGTGATCAGCATGTTGGCCTGTGTCATTTATGGCGGCACATTGCATGGTCAATATGTATTCGATGATCTTAGCAATGTTCGAGACAACCGCTATGTTCGAATGGAGAAGTTCGACCTCGATCAGTTGCGGGACGTCGCCTTTCGCAGCCAGTCCTCCACTCGCCCCGTGGCCTACGTCAGCTTCGCCCTGACGTACTACGCTCAAGAGAAACTCGGGCTCAATGGCGACGACGTTGTCGGTTTCCATCTCGTCAATATCGCGATTCACGTCATCAACGGCTTGCTCGTCGGAATAATCGCCCTAGTAACCTATCAGCAGCTTGCACCGACTATCGGACGAGTGGCCAACGATTCGCGTTGGGCTTGGATGGCTCTTCTCGCGGGCTGTGTTTTTGTCGCCCATCCGCTGCAGACCCAAGCCGTTACCTATATCGTGCAGCGCATGACCAGTCTGGCGGTGATGTTCTATCTGGCGGCCTTCGTGTGCTACCTGGTAGGGCGGCGTCATGAAATTGCTCGGCGTCGGTGGATCTGGTGGGCGGCGGGTTCCGTCTGTTGGGCACTAGCGCTCGGCAGCAAGCAGATCGCGGTCACGCTGCCGCTGGCCATCCTGCTCTACGAGTCGTACTTCTTCCGAAACCTCGAAGCCACATGGCTGAAACGATCGGCAAAGTATCTCCTGATCGCTCTGCTTCTGGTGGGTGCCGTCGGCGTTGTTTACATGGCGACCAGAGACTTTACGTTTTCTGGCTATCGCGATCGCGATTTTACAATGGGAGAACGTGTGCTGACGCAGTGGAGAGTGATGGTCTTCTATATCAGCTTGGTGTTCTGGCCGGTTCCATCTCGTCTAAGCCTCATCCATGAGTTCACGACATCTCATTCTCTAATTGATCCTCATACAACCTGGATGTCGCTGTTGGTCATTGTCGGGCTGGTTGCCTTGGCCATTTGCGGGGCGCGTCGGTGGCGACTGTTGTCGTTTGCGATTCTCTGGTTTTTTCTTCACCTGGCGTTAGAGTCGAGCGTCGTTGCGCTGGAGATGGCCTACGAACACCGGCTCTATCTTCCCCTGGTCGGGGTGGCGGTGGCCTTGCCTTGGGTCCTGTTCCGCGCCACGAAAGAACGGAGTTGGGGGGCTGTCCTGACCGGGACGATTTTCGTCCTTCTGGCGGCCTCGACACTGCTGCGGAATCAGGTTTGGAGAACTCCCGAGACGTTGTGGTCCGATGTGATCGCGAAGAATCCCAAGTGTTCCAGGGCGTACAATGCCCGCGGCGTCTATTTTGCCATGCACGGCGATACGACTCGGGCACTTCAAGATTTCGAGAATGCCATTCGTTATGACGTCGACGATCCCGATGCCTACAACAACCAGGGGCTCGCTCTGGCAGGGTTGGGGACCGAGGCTGGCTACCGATCTGCCATTGAGAGTTATGGCAAGGCCATCGAGCGGCGATCGGAATATGCGGAGGCCTTTGCCAATCGGGCCGTCGCCTATTATTCCCTCGGGATGAATGACGAGGCGTTGCCCGATCTGGACCGGGCAGTCCAGCTACAAGATAGCGTATCGAGAATGTATCTCATTCGGGCAAGCGTGCGTGGATCGGCGGGAGATCACCAAGGGGCGATTCTCGATTACACTCGTGTTCTTGCTATGGATGGAGAGAACGCCCAGTACTATCTGCTGCGTGGCGATGCTCGATCAAGGTTTTCGCACTACGAGGCGGCGATGCGGGATTACGAAGCTGCGGGAGCCCTCCAGCCTCAGACGGCCACGTCCTATAGCAAGCGAGCATGGCTCCTGGCAGCCTCTCCGCAGGCTGCTGTCCGTGACGGAGAGCTCGCGGTCACCATGGCGGAAAAAGCCTGTGAATTGAGTGAGCGGATGGATTTCAGCGCGCTCGCGGCTCTGGCGGCCGCCTATGCGGAACGGGGTGATTATAGGGCGGCCGCTGAGGCTCAGGACGCGGCTATGGAAGTGGCTCCAGGTACTGAGTTGGAACGCATGCGAGCGTTGTTGATGTTGTACCTCGACGAGAAGCCCTATCGTTTCAAAGCTGGCGAGATGGAGTAGGCGAGGGAAGGTAGGGAGACCTAGAACGATCGTGATTTCGACAGCACACGTCTCTTCCGCGCAGCCCGCAATATGTGTTCCCCAGATGTGCCAAAGATGCACAGTCCCCGGCGATTGATTCTTGCAGATATCACATACCTGATTTAGACTAATAAAGACTCTAGACTGGGTCTGAGCTGAGATGGTTGGTCACTGAGAAGACAGGCACCGCTTTCTGGACCGTTGTACCACTTACTTAGTAGCGAGATCTTATCGTGACAGACATGGAGAACGCCTCAGGTCCCCAGGACGATCCTTCCCCCGATGCTGCAACCGACTTGAATTCGAGTTCCGATGACTCCTCTGGCGGCGGTATGCTGTCGATCGTTGTCTTTGTTGGCAGTCTCGTGCTGATCGCCGGATTCTTTCTTTCCTACTTCAAGATTGGCCCGTTTGCTCCAGGCACCGGCGATCAGGCCAATGCCGATCAGCGCAAGCCTCGCAACTTCACGACGTACAATCCACAGGATCGATCCGAGGTTGTTATTCACTTCTGGGACGGAATTGAGGCCGAATTTGCAAGATCGAGGATCGAACCAGATGATCATCGCAATATTCGCCGTGTCGATTACGTCGGGTCACAGCAGTGCCAGAAGTGTCATGCGGAAATTCACGATCACTGGTCGAAAAGTTTCCACAACATTTCGTACTTCAAGCCACAAGAGGGCGTGACTAATAATGATTTTTCGAAGGACGCCTTGGTATCGCATCTTGGCAAGAAGACCAAATTCTCCGAGTTCGTCAAGGGCGACTTCTCCGGCCAATCTTCGATCGACTACCTCAAGGGACGTGGCACCTTCTTTGAGGAGGATGGCGAGTATCGGATGCAACTCGACCGAGATGGCCTGCGGCGCGTCTTTCGTGTGACGGGAGTGATCGACGGTCGTTTCTATCAGTCCTATTCGGGTCGTTTGATTCAGGGGCCTGAGCCGGAAGACCACGTCTATCGAGGAAAAGACCTCAGCCTGCCGTTTAGTTATTCTCTTGACAGCAATCAATGGGTGCCGCCGGTTCATCAGGACGGCGGCTACGTGACGGACGACGATCACCCCGATCCGTTTGGAGATGGAGGCAACTTTCTTAATTTCGACGCGCGATGTGTCGTCTGCCATACGACTCGCCCATTTGGCGATTGGGTCATTGCCGATAGCGGCAAGACTCGGGCAGTTCACCATGCGGGTCGCGCCTTCGGATTCTTGTTGGGACCGTATATCCAGCAGAACCATCCGAACATCCTCGACCCCAAGCTGATGCTTCAAGATGTACCCGATGATACCGTCCAGAACATTCTCGACGAGATGGACAACGTTTCGGTTGAACAGGGTTCAATCTCGGTCGATTCACGTGTCTCCTGCGAGGCGTGTCATCTTGGTACGCGTCAGCATGTTGTGAAGAGCACTCCAGAAAAGAACGGTCAGCCGACTCGCTATTTCCCCTCAAGTCAGTTTCTCGTGATCAGAAAGCCCGAAGGCAAGACCGACGCAGAGGCAAAAGAAATCGTCTGGGGCCGTAGCGCAAGCAACCTGAATTTTATGTGCGCTCGTTGCCATACCGATGAGCGCGATCGGTTCGCCAATAGTATGTCGACCTGGTACGGGGCTTCCATGAGCGATGCCGGCCGTGGGCATTGTTATCATGCCGCGGAACAAGGATCTGGCCCTCAGTCGTCTTTGACTTGTATCGCCTGCCATGATCCGCACAAGAGTTCGGGGTCGACGTGGAGTGAGACTCCACAGCAAGACGACGCCAGGTGCGTTAAGTGCCACACCGAATTCGACAATGCGGAGGCGGTCAAGGCTCATACGCATCACGAGACCGGTACCGCGGGCAGCCACTGCATGGACTGCCATATGCCGAAGATGGTGGAAGGTCGTGATGGACTGTTGCGTACCCATATGATTTTCAGCCCGACGAACACCGCCATGCTGGAATCAAACCAACCCAACGCCTGCAATCTTTGCCATCTTGAGGAGCCAATTGACTGGACGATCGATCACTTGAACAAGTGGTATCGGTCGAAAGAAGACGTCAATGTTGCAGCCGGCTCCCAGGGCGGGCCCGGCGACAAGCCTTTGGTGTCCGACGAGAGAATTACCGCCAGCTATCCACAACGTGAAGGTAAGGTGGGGCTGGGCTGGCTGGACAGTAACCACGGCCCGACTCGACTTGTCGCCACCGCGGCACTCTGCCAAGCCAATGCTCGCTGGGCGTTAGCCGATTTGATCGAGGCCTTGGATGACAAGGAACTCGCCAATCGCAAGTTCGCCCAGAAGTATCTGGAGCAGATGCTCAACGCCTCGTTCGAGGAATTCGGGTATCGCTACTATATGGCACCCTCGGAGCGATCTGGTCCCATTCAGAAGATTCGGGATAAATTGGGATCCGCCGAGGGCAAAGAACCAGAGGCGGGTGAATAGCCGTAAGGTGATCGGGTGCATAAGGCGACTGGGCCATCATGCGGGGTGCTCCGGATCTGGTCTTCCAGCCGAGCCGTCGCCTTGTTTCGCAAAACGTTGCGGAAGGTCGCAGAACGTCATTGTCGCCAGCTGATCACCTGGCAAGTGCGCCCCTGTAGCACACTTCCATTGTCGTACGGTTTGCGACCTGGACCGCACTGTATTAGATTGGCAATAGGCAGGTAGCGGTTCCCCTCAGGCGAGTTTGCGGTGCGATCACAACCTCTCAATTCGAATCGTCATGGTCACCGCCGCCAGACGACTCGATATCCAGTGTTCGCTTCGATCAGCAAGCTGGTCGCGGCAGCGGTGCTCTTATCGATCGCAGCTTCTTGCTCTCGCGATGCCCCTGTTGCCCCGGGGCCAACGACCAAGCAACCAGCCGACCCTGCGGCCATTTCCCAGGTTACCAACCGCCCAATCGTTGTCCACGGAGATGGCTTCATCGGCTCAGCTTCCTGTCGAGAATGTCACGAAGCCGAGTACGACAAGTGGCACGGCTCCTACCATCGGAAGATGACCCAACTCCCGTCAGCCGAAGCGGTGGTGGGAAATTTTGAAGACACCGAGTACGAGTGGGAGGGCAAGAAGTACTCCTTCTATCGTGAGGGGGAGGAATTTCGCGTTCGGATCCAAGACCTCGAAGATCCCGAGAAACCGATCGTCGACAAGCCGTTTGTACTCACGACCGGCTCCCACCATTTTCAGGCCTACTGGCTTCCCAGTGGCAATACTCGGGCGCTCGACGTGTTTCCGCTTCTCTATCGCATCGCGGACGGCCGCTGGATGCCCTTGGCATCTCAGTTCATACACCCACCCGGCTTCTATCACGATTTCAATCGGGCCGGAGCGTGGAATGTGACGTGCAACCGCTGCCACACGACCCATTCCAGGCCGCGGATCGAGGATGGCCTCAATATGGACTCGTACGTTGCGGAGTTCGGAATATCTTGCGAGTCTTGCCATGGTCCGGCGGAGCAGCACGTTGCCAACGCCCATGAGAATATTGACGAGATGGCGATCATTCAGCCGGAGAAGCTAACGCCGATTCGTTCTGCGCAAGTGTGTGGCTCCTGCCATGGGGCACTCGATTACAAGACCGAGGAAGACAAGGAGTATTGGCGCATCCATGGCTTCCCTTATCGACCTGGAGACGACTTGCTGAAGCATCGCAGTGCGGTCAACTCAGGCAAGAAACAATACTGGCCAGACGGGATGCTGCGGGTCTCGGGGCGAGAGTACAACGGACTGACGGAGTCACCTTGCTTCAAGCATCACGATGCGACTCGCCAGATGACTTGCCTTTCTTGTCATCAGATGCATCAATCCCTGGACGATCCTCGTCCGACGGAAGAGTGGGCCAACGATCAACTGAAGTACGCCATGGATTCGAATATTCCTGGCAGACAGAATGACCAGGCCTGTATCCAGTGTCATGAACAGTTCCGTGGTGACGAGGCACTAACCCAGCATACGCACCATGCGGCCGATTCGACTGGCAGCCGCTGCTATAACTGCCACATGCCCCATACCACCTGGGGTGTCATGAAGGCGATGCGTAGTCATACGGTTAGCAGCCCCAGTGTGAAGGAAAGTCTCCATCCAATTGAGCGACCGAATGCTTGCAATTTGTGTCACCTCGACAAGACTCTCAAGTGGACCGCAACCAAACTGAATGAACAATACGGCCAGCCTATTCCCGAACTTGTCTCCGACGAACAGGCGGTCGCCGCTTCCCTGCTGTGGGGCCTCAAGGGAGACGCCGGCCAACGGGCACTGGTCGCCTGGAGCATGGGATGGACCCCGGCGTTAGAGATATCGGGAGGGCTTTGGATGGCTCCTGTCCTCGCACAACTCCTGGAGGATCCGTACTACGTAGTCCGCAGCACGGCCTATGAGTCACTCAAGAAAATTGAAGGTTTCGAGGCCCTGGAGTACGATTTTGTCGGCTCATCCGAGGATCGGCGAGCGGCCAAAAACGAAGCTTTGCGGATCTGGCGCCAACTGCAAGAAGACGCTGAGAAAACGAACGACCCGGCCACGCTGCGCGGTGAAGACGGGCGGCTGATGCAGAACGTGTTCAATCGCCTGCTGAGAAGGCGGAACAACGAAGAAGTGTTCTTGGAAGAGTAATCCGCATAGCATGTGGATCGAGTCTCGTTTCTGACGATGACTTCAGAGGATCAGGCCACGAACCGGTTCGATATGCCCTTCTGCACGAGGACGTCTGCGGATGCTTGAAGTGCTCCTGATCTCCTTGCTGCTGGCCGCGGCGGCCATCCCCTTGCTGTCGCGACTACTTGCTTCACCGCGACTCGCGGTCGTCTTGGGAGCTGTTCTGTTCGCGTTGATCGCCTCCGCCGCGGTCGCCTGGAGGGGATCTCCCACACCGGTCGTAGCGACTGCCGGACGCCCGATTGAGGTTGTCTCTGATAATTATGTGTCGTCGCAAGGCTGCCGTTCCTGCCATCCCCAGGCTTACTCGGCTTGGCATGCCTCTTATCATCGCACCATGACACAAGTCGCCACGCCTGGTTCGGTCGCCGGTGACTTCGATGGAATCGAGCTTCATGACGAGGCGGGACGCCGCTATCGTCTTTCTCGTGAAGCAGACAAACTCTTCGTCGAATTCGACGATCCAGAAACCGCTGGCGAGCGAGTGCAACGAGAAATCGTCATGACGACTGGCTCGCACCACTATCAGGCCTACTGGTTCTCGGCCGGACAGGGTCGCGAATTGGGGATGTTGCCCTTCATCTATCTGATTGATGAAGAGCAATATGGCCAGCCGCGCTGGATCCTGCGTCGCGCGGCTTTTCTCCGTCCACCAGCCTCGCCAGACGCGGAGGCGAAGCCACTAAAGATAGGCCGCTGGAACCAGGTCTGTTACATGTGTCATACCACAAGAGGTCAGCCTCGGTGGCATGGCCGGGAGCACGCCGACACACATGCTGTCGAGTTTGGCATTGCTTGCGAGTCCTGCCATGGACCCGGCTACCAGCACATCAACGCGAACCACAACCCGGTCCGGCGATATGATCTTCATCAGAACGAGGAGCCGGATGCGACCATCGTCAACCCGAGCCGTTTGCCCCATCAACGCTCTGCCGAAGTGTGCGGACAATGCCACAGCGTGATTGTCCCCCGCCACGCCGATCAATGGGGGCGCTGGCAGGAGGATGGATTCGCCTATCGACCCGGCGACGATCTTTCCAAGACCCGTCTCATCGATCCGAAGTTGTTCGTGCTCAATGAAGAAAATGTCGAGCGTCTGAAAGGCTTGTTTCATCGCCCCGATTCCGTCTTGGCACATACCTATTGGCCTGACGGCATGATCAAGGTTTCGGGACGCGAGTTTAGCGGATTGATCGCGACTCCCTGTTATCAGCAGGGGACCATGTCGTGTTTATCCTGCCATGAGATGCATCAGGAGCCCGGTGATCTCAGAACAAAAGCGGAATGGGCCAACGATCAGCTCAAACCCGGCATGCGGACGAATGAGGCCTGTTACCAGTGCCATGAGTCCTATCGCGACAACCTCACCGCACATACCCATCACACCGCCGACTCAGCAGGAAGCCGCTGTTACAACTGCCACATGCCCCATACCTCGTATGGGTTGCTCAAAGCCATTCGCAGCCACCAAATTGACAGTCCGAGCGTCTTGAGCAGTTTGGAGCCGATCGGTCGTCCCAACGCCTGCAATCAATGTCACCTGGACAAGACCCTGGCCTGGACCGCCGAGAAGCTCGACGATTGGTACGACATCGAGCCGCCGCAGCTGACCGAGGATGAACAGCAGATCGCCGCCTCCGTCCTCTGGCTCTTGAAAGGAGATGCGGCCCAGCGTGCCCTGGCAGCCTGGACAATGAGTTGGCAGCCAGCCAAAGAAGTCTCTGGCTGGACCTGGATGCCGCCGTTTTTGGCTCAGATTCTTCTCGATCCGTACGATTCGAATCGATTCATTGCGCAACGGACCATTCGAGGACTCCCTGGGATGAGTCAGTTTCCATACGATTTCATGGCTTCGGAAGAGAAACGGCGAGAGCAGGGCGGAGTCTTCTTCCGTGAGTGGCTGCGGGCGAATACCGTCAGCACAGGCCGGCCCGACAAAGCTCTCCTCGTCGATGAGGATGGGAAGTTCGACTTCGATACGATGCAGCGACTGTTACGAGAGCGCGACAATCGTCCCGTCTATCTGAACGAATAGCCGAGGCCGCTCCCGGCTAGTTCGCTTGCGGACTCTCGACGTAGGGCTTCGATTCTCGGAATAGCTGCAACCGTTTGGCCAACTCGGCAGCGGCCCGCTGGGAGCGAGCATCTCCTGTCAGCAGCTCGATGGCCTGTTCCAATGTGGCAATCGCTTCCTCGAATCGATTCGCAGCGGCGTAGGCCACGGCTAGGGTGTCGAGCAGCATCGGCTGCTGATGCTCGGTTACCTCGGCGACCACCGTGCCCAGCACAACCGCCTGTTCGCGTTCGGCCGGAGAAGACGATTCCCGGGTTGCCAATCGCCAGGCTTCCAGGTTCATTCGTTCCAGGAACTCGTTGGATCCCTGGCCGGCAGCGGTCAAATGATCGTGGGCTTCGGCTGACTCGCCATTCTTCAACAAGGCCATGCCGAGTTCGAAGCGTACTTCCGTGGAATCCGGGTCACCCTTCAATGCTCGGAGCAACAGCGGTACCGCTTCGCTTTCCCGGTTGTTGTACCGCAGGAATTTTGCCAGATAGAGATTCGCGCGGCCGTGCTCAGGATCGATCTTGAGAGCCTGTCGATATAACTCGATCGCCTCTTCCGGTTGACTGACGAATTGCAACGAGACCCCCAGTCCCACCAGCGCCTCCACGTCCTCCGGCTTGTCGGCGATCACATCCCGGAACAGTGGAATGGCCTCGGCGTTCTTCCGCTGCGAAGCGAGGACTCCGGCCAAACTCTGTTTGACTTCCAAGTCATCCGGCGCGACTTGCAGCGCTTCGCGGAAAGCCGCTTCCGCTTCGGCAAACTCCTCTTTCTTCACCAGAACGTTTCCGGCGGCGATCACGGTTACGAGATAGCGTGGGTCGTCTTGAGCGATATCGTTGTTCTTCTTGAGATATTTGACGGAAGCTCCGTCATAGTCGTGCTCGGCCAGGGCCAACGCAATCCGCGACATATGACTGTCCTCGATATACTTCTCCAGAAACCACCGACCGGGTAGCGGGACGGCCGCGTTTCGACGGGCTTGTCCTGTCAGGGAGAGGATCTCCAAGTCTGCCAGAATCTGATCGACGCTGATTCGAGCCCGGTAGATGGCCGCCACGCGGCCGTCTCGGTCCAGCAGCACACTGATTGGAACCGCCGGTTCAATGTCTCGGATATAGAGTTGATCGATGGTCAGGTAGAGCTTGTCCAGGAAAGAGGCCGTGGCCATCCCGCCGTTGAAAGGGAAAGCCATCCGATCCAAGATGGCTCGGGCACCGCTGGCGTCGACAACGTCTTCGTCATCGTCAGCCTCCTTATCGAGGCCGTCCACGCAGAGGGCCGTGATTTCGAGGCCCGCGTCGCGTAGCTGCTGATGCTCCTCCGCGAATTCGCGGAGTTCGGCCAAACAGGCCCCACAGCTGCTCTTCCACAGATTCACCAGGCGAGGCTTCTCTCGCGATGTTCCCACCGATGCCACCTTGCCATCGAACGTTCGATACTCCAACTCCGGGAGTGGCGGAGGATAAGCCAGAATTGACCGCGCCTTGCCGCGATACACTGGCGTTTCCGGTTCGGAAGCCGCCAGCTGAACATCTCGCTGAGGAGGTGTCCATTCCGCCGTCACACCGGCCCCTTGCACCAGGTCATACCAGCGATCTACCTGTGCGCCAGAGAAAGATTCCGTTTCACCTCCAGGCCAGCGAACGAGAACCTTGTCGATGGAGTCCTTGTCGCCGAGGCCGAAGTGCAGCCACTTGCTCGATTGGGTCGCGAAGCCTTCGCCGGCACGAAGCGTCTTGACCGATTTATGCGCGGTTGAAGCCGACGTCTCGCTGTCGTTGCCCGTCGGCTCCAGAACCACCTCGACACGAGCACCGATGGCATCGCGATTGCAAGTCTTGCCCTCCAGTCGGAACACGACGAAGTGATTATCCGAAACCCCTTCATTGCGCAGCAAGCGAATTCGTGGCGAGGTTCGGTTGGTCACCCAGGCGTCCAGGTCGCCGTCGTGATCCCAGTCGAGCAGTGCCACTGCGCGGGCATCGTCGGCAAAATCAAATCCGGAAATGGCCGATACGTTGGCGAAAGGCTTGGAAGTGCCACCAATGTTAAGGTAACCACAGTTGCGTTCGTAACCGCTAAAGGACTCGCCCATGCGGGTTAGCTTTCCGAGTTCGCCCATCGCGCGAAGGTATCCCGGCAGCGCACCGAGATCGCCTTCAGAATCGGGTGTTCGCGACAGAACCTGTCGCCAGAAGAAACTTCACAAATCGCTCGTTTGTGTGCCAGTAAACCAGCCGTTGGCGATCAGCAGATCTTCCCAGCCGTCGTTATTGATATCCGCAAAGACGGAGCCCCACGCCCAACGTCCCATCGTAACGCCGGCCGCTATACTAACGTCTTGAAACGATCCGTCACCGGCGTTGGAAAACAGCGAATTGCCCCGCGCTAGATACTGATAGCGGGTCTTCACATCATCGATCGTGTCGGTGCGGAACTGTCGCTGATAAGTGATTCGATTTCCCGCCGACGACCACATGTTGGCTACATAGAGATCGGGCCAGCCGTCACGGTTGTAGTCACCAAAACTGGCCGACATGCCTGTGCTCATGTCCTCAACACCGGCCTCGGCTGCCACGTCCGCGAACCGACCGGTCTCACTATCGAACCGATAGAGATTGTTGCGGCCGAAATCGTTGGCAACATAGAGATCCTGATCTCCATCAAGATCGTAGTCTTCCCAGGTCGCTGCCAGCGAGAACTTATGGTTGTTGTCATCCAGTCCCACCGCTTCGGTGGCGTCGGTGAACACCCAATCTCCATCATTTCGATAGAACACATTGGGCTTCCCGTTGTTCGCGTCATGATAGGGAATGGCAATCGGCAGACCGGCGACGACGGTTTCCTCGTGACCAAATGGCTCGTACATGCAGATGTAGAGATCGAGATCGCCGTCGTTATCGAAGTCGGCAGCCGTAGGCTGAAAGGCCTCACCCCCCTCCAATAGACGACGCGCCGTGAACTTGCCCTGGCCATCGTTCTCCAGGATGGCGATTGTCGTAACCGACGCCACAACAAGGTCCTGATCGCCGTCGTTGTCCAAGTCGGCGAACAAGGCGCTGCCGGTTGGATCGAGGAAATCGACATTCGATGCGCTCGATACATCGCGCAAGGTGCCGTCGACCTGTTGGATATAGAGCCGGTTGGGCAGCCCACCTGGTTCGCAAATGTAGACGTCATCGAGTCCGTCTCCATTGACATCGCCCAGGGCCAATCCGTGCAGACCACGCAGGCGAATCCCCAGGCTCCTATCGACAATGCCCGCCCAATGGTGATTGTCGTACCGCAGCTGATCCTGGTAGCTGGGCTGTCCAGCAAAGGCCGCTTCCGTGCAGTCGGCGAAGAGCGGCCCTGACTTACCTTGTCGAAGCGACGCCTCTTCGTAGTCGGAGGCAACGATACTCAAGAGCTGGGGCGCCGATTGATCTTCCGGCAACGTCCACCGGCAGTTCCAAGTGGCGTTCTGTTGGGAGTGACCATCGGCTGTCTTCGCGCTCGACTGAAAATAGACACTTGTGGTCGCGTCCTCCTCGGACAATTCGACCAAGAACACTTTGACCGCGACATACGGCTCAGAGGTTGCGTTGAGATTGGCGATAAGATCGCCCAGCGCGGTCGCCAGCCCGGCTGCCCCTTCATGGACAGCCACCTCGCCAGCCTGATCGGCAAGGTCGTCGGACGGAGCCCCACGACGAACCGTGATTGTTCGATCTTCAAAGACGGTGTTCAAATGGAGTGGGCGGAGAGGGCCACAACGAAAATCGGGGGAGGCATAGTCGGCCAGGCTATCGCCGTCGACCTGTTCAGGATGAGCCAGGAGTTTCCCGATCTTCTTGAGCAATTTCGTGGCTTGATCCGAGAATGCCTCGGTCTCCCAGCCATCTTGAGAGGGATCGAGCAGCTTATCGCGTTCGGCTTGCTTGGCACGCGAGCGAGCCAGTGTTAACGGGGTACCGGCTTTGTGTTCCGTCGCGGCCGACCGGTCTTTGGGCGAGTCGCGCGGGGTTGTTTCAGCGAACCATCGGGAGACTCCCCAGGCACATACCGCCAGCAGCACACCTAAGGCGAGAATTGCCGACAATGGCACGGAAGGCTTCGATTCTGTCATCGGGCACTACGACAAGATTGGGTTGTGAGCGACGACTTACCAAATCGCGTAAATGAACGGCGCGAGAGGTGTGCCCGCCAGCATGACCAAGACGCCCACGGCCAACAGCACCAGCACGATTGGCGTGATCCACCACTTCTTGTTGTGCAGCAGAAAATCGAAGAACTCCTGGAAGAATCCCATCTGGCCTTCCTGGGCCGCGTCGACAAAGTCAGTCGTGTCAGATTCTCCTTCACGAACTTGAAGCGGATCACTCATCTCTTCACCTAGTACTGTTTGAAGTATCTCGATTTGTCACGGGCAGTATCACGAGGCACCCAATAGCTGTCCGCGGATTTATCGAATTTGCGATGCATCGGGTCGTAGCGGAATAACTTCATTAGAAGCCCAATCGGCGTCAGGAGCAAGTAATAGATAAGGGCCAGCAGAAGGTGGGAAACGACCCATCCGATCGGCAACAAGGCCAGAATCCACCCCCGAAAGATTGCCCGTTGGGCCGCCGGAAACAGGTAATACACCACAATCAACAGGCCGGTCGCGGCCCACACCGCGTACACCAGCCGGTGGGCGGCAAACTGCTGGATCACGATCCAGCCCAAGATGCCCATAAACAGGGCCATCAGCGGACCGAACCACATCAGTTCGCGTTTCGAGAAATCCTCTTTGACCTCAATCAAACCCATCTCGGGCAACTCCCATTCTCACTAGTCCAGCTTGAACTGTGCCAGATATTCATCGACTTCGTGCTCTTGGGCGTTCGGTTGTTCCGTCTTGAGGAGTACGCAGTTCTCGATAACCAACACGTCCATGTTGGTGCCCATAAAACAACGATACGCGTCCTCTGGTCCGCAGACAATCGGCTCGCCACGCACGTTGAAGCTCGTATTGATGACCGCCGGACAGCGAGTCTTCTGCTCGAAACTCTTGATTAACTTATAGTAGCGGGCGTGCCGATGCTCATCGACCGTCTGTACCCGGGCCGAGTAATCGACATGGGTGATCGCCGGAACTTCGCTGCGAATGACCTTGAGCTTGTCGGTTCCCTGCCGCTGGGCATCCTCGCCATTGAGGGGAAGTCGTTTCGACTCCTGAACCGGTGCGACCAGCAGCATATAGGGGCTCGGCTCCCGCGGTCGCATCTCAAAATACTCATCGACATTGTCTTGCAACACCGACGGAGCAAAGGGGCGAAAGGACTCGCGAAACTTAATCTTCAGATTCATCACGGACTGCATCTCGCGGCTCCGCGCGTCGCCAAGAATGCTGCGGCTGCCGAGCGCTCGTGGGCCAAACTCCATTCGTCCTTGCATCCAGCCGACGACCTTCTCGTTGGCCAACTGCTCGCTGACAAAGTCACACAATTCGTCTTCGTTGTCGAAGTGGCGGTAAGGAGCTCCCTCTTGATCGAGAAAGGCTCGCACTTCGGCGTCTTCAAAGTGGGGTCCCAGCAGCGAGCCACTCTGGCTGTCGAGCTCGGCGACCTCACGGGGTTTGTCGAGCAATTGATGCCAGATGAACAGCGCGACGCCGAGCGCGCCGCCCGCATCGCCTGCCGCCGGTTGGATCCAAACGTTCTCGAACGGACCTTCGCGAAGGATCCGTCCGTTCCCGACACAATTCAACGCCACGCCGCCGGCCAGGCAGAGGTTCTTCATGCCCGTTTCTTGATGAACGTGGCGGGCACTGCGGAGCATGATCTCTTCGGTCACCACTTGAATCGAAGCGGCAATGTCCATGTCATCCTGAGTCATCTCCGACTCGGCCTTGCGACGCGGACGCCCAAACAATTCTTCCATCTTGGGCGACGTCATCGTCAGCCCCTGACAGTAGTTGAAGTAAGACATGTCCATCCGAAAGGAACCGTCTTCCTTCAGATCGAGCAGCTTTTCCTGAATCAGGTCGACATACTTCGGTTCGCCGTAGGGCGCCAGTCCCATTAACTTGTACTCGCCCGAGTTCACGCGAAAGCCGGTGAAATAGGTGAAGGCCGAGTAGAGCAGTCCCAGCGAATGAGGGAAATGCAGTTCGTGGGTCAATTCCAGCTTGTTACCGCGACCGACGCCATAGCTGGCGGTGGCCCATTCGCCGACGCCGTCGAGGGTCATCACGGCGGCTTCCTCAAAAGGAGAGGGGAAGAAGGCACTGGCCGCGTGCGACTCGTGATGGTCGGCAAAAACGAAACGATTCTTGTATTCTTTGTTGAGCGCTCGTGACATCTCACGAGGTAAATGCAGCTTTTGGCGAAACCACAGCGGCATCGCCATGAAGAAAGAACGGATCCCGGCAGGAGCGTAGGCCAGGTAGGTTTCTAGCAGTCGCTCGAACTTGAGGAACGGCTTGTCATAAAAGCCGACCAAATCGAGATCGGAGACGGTCAGACCCGCCTCGGCTAGACAGTAATCGATCGCGTTTTGCGGAAACTCATGATCGTGTTTTTTGCGCGTGAAGCGTTCTTCCTGCGCTGCGGCGACGATCTTACCATCGACGACCAGAGCCGCCGCGGAATCGTGATAAAACGCTGATATGCCGAGTATCGCCGTCATCAAACTCGCCAGTCGCCCTGGTCGCCTTTGGGGGCCGCCAATAGCCGGGCTGCGGTGGCCGTGCGAGACGGTCTGGACGCCCGTAAAGTCCTGAATCTTACCATTTTACGCCACGACGGCGTCACGAGCAAACCAGCGACAGCCCGCAATTGCCCACCCAGCACACCCAACTCGCCAACACCGCATACCAAAGATAACAATCAGATCGATTGGACGGAGTATGTGGCGTGCTCCAGGCCAGCAGGCCACATGTCCGGCGGCGCGTTACAATCCTCAGCGTAGATCGCGAGCTCCCGACCAGGAGCCCGTAGCCCTAGGCCCCCTGTCGACTTAACAAAGTCCGTCCTTTTTTGAGGAAACAAGCCGATGAAATCGACCGGCACCCTGGCAGCACTGTTTCTGTTTATCTTCTCTTGCTCGCCGGGGTTGGCCGACGATCCAGGAGAAAGCCCAGCCCTGGAGATTGAGTCCGAAGAGGTCACCTACTCCAAGTCGGGTGATCGGGACGTGAAGGGCTTTCTAGCGCGCCCGAAGGGGCAGGGGCCCTATCCGGCCATCGTTCTCATTCACGAGTGGTGGGGACTGAACGATCATATTCGCTCTCAGGCTCGTGAATTCGCCAAGCTTGGGTATGTCGCGTTAGCCGTCGATCTCTACGACGGGGAAGCGACGACCGACCCAGCCAAAGCCCGTGAATTGGCGACCAACGTTCGAGGGGAAATGGAGGCCGCACAACAAAATTTGCGGGACGCTCTTACGTATCTCAAGCAACAGAAAAGCGTCGACCCGCACCGGCTGGCCTCCATCGGGTGGTGCTTCGGCGGCGGTTGGTCGTACCAGATCGCCAAGAACAACCTGGGCGTGAAGGCATCGATCATCTACTACGGCCGCTTCAATCCCCAGGACGACTTAGAGAAAATGCGAGCCAGCATCATCGGCCACTTCGCCGAACAGGATCGGGCCATCAAGGTCGACAACGTCAAAGAATTCCAGGCCAATCTCAAGACGCAAGGTGGGGACCATGAGATCTATATCTACCCCAACACAACCCACGGATTTGCCAGCCGAAAAGGTGAGAATCCCAAGTACGACGAACAAGCGGCCGAGCTAGCGTGGCAACGTACGTTGGCGTTTCTCAAGAAGCACCTTTAGAAGGTCTGTAGCACGCCCCAGGAGAAACGAATTCGTGACCCTACCCCCATTCGGCGGCCGCGGGTACAGCTATAATCAAGGTAGAGGGCAGGCGGATCAAACGTCCGCCTACCCTGTTTGCCTTCCTCTCTCTCGCGCGACGCGAGAGAGTCAGAAATACAAGGACCGCGATCCGTGGATTCACGAGCTGGCCAACTCCTAATGGCAGCCCTGTCGCTGTTGATCGTCGCGATCATGGCCACTGGCTGCACAACCGACGAGTCGCCGCCAGAGCAGGCCTCCCAGCCTGCGATCAATCCCACGGGAGTCGTCAATCTCGTTGGTCAGCCCGTCGACCCGCTTTCTGGTGACAATCCGACGCTACTACTCTTCACTCGATCGGACTGCCCGATCGCCAACCGATTTGCTCCTGAGATCGCTCGGCTTCACAAGCAGTATTCCGCCCAGGGACTGGAATTCTACCTGGTCTACGTCGACCCCAGTGAGAGCGTGGCCGATATCCGCAAACATATCGCGGACTACAAGCTCTCCAGCCCGGCGCTTCGCGATCCACAGCACCAGCTTGTGAAAAGGACAAGCGTCCGTATTACCCCCGAAGCGGCCCTGTTCGACAAGCAGGGGAAGCTTGTCTATCGAGGGAGGATCGATGATCGCTTTGTCAATTTCAACAAGACCCGTCCGCAGCCGACCAAGCATGACTTGGAGGATGCTATTCAAGGCGTACTCGATGGCAGTCTCACGGAGCTTGTCACCACAAAGGCCGTCGGCTGCTATATCAGCGACCTGGAGCCAGCTGACGCCGGCTAGTCGCTTGCGCCCGATTGGCCGCGCGATGCTCGATACGGCCGCTGGTTCTGGTAGAGCTGAAGGCGAAGACGAATTTCGGCGGCCAATCCCTGGTTCTTATCTGGCGAAGCCAGTTCTAAAGCGGCCCGAGCGGTGGATGTCGCTTCGGCGAAGCGCCCCGCCGACGCGTATGCGGCGGCTAGGGTATCGAGCACGGCCGCGTTGCGATAATCCGTTTGTTCGGCGATCCGCTCGCCATGGCGGACCGCTTCTTCCGCCTCACTGACGTTCGTATCGGGATGCGTTGCCAGTAGCCAGGCAAGTGAGTTTCGCGCTGGCATTGCGTCCGGTGAGATTCGTACCGCCTCTCTGAGATGTCCAGCCGCGTCCTTCGGTCGATCCACCATCTCCAACGCACTACCCAAATGGAAGTGGGTCATTGCGTCGTCCGGCTCGATACGCAGGGCTTCCTGATAAGCCTCGATCGCTGCCAGGTGATTGTTTCGCTGACGATACGCATGGCCAAGATGAAAATGAGGGTCAGCGAAGCTCGGGCTCCGCGCGGCCGCCTGCTTCAGCGCCGCGATGGCGAGATCCAAATTCGCGCTACGCAGGTGGGCTAACCCCAAACCGAGTAAGCAAGAAACATCGTTCGGGTCGCGAGCGAGTCCTTCGCGAAAAATCGCGATGGCCGCTTCCAACTCTTCTTGGTGAAGCAAGATGATTCCCAATCGTGAATAGAGGCGAACACGATCCGGGTTCAGACGCAATGCTTCACGCACCAGCGACTCGGCCTGTCGATGATCTCCCCTCGCCATCGCCTGACCACTGGCATTGGCCTTCGAGTCTGCCGCGATATCCCGAAGGTTCTTGGTGCGAATCGTTTGCGCCTGACTGACCAACTCCGAATTAGCATCGTCATCGAGAACCGACTCGATCGGATCGAGATTCGCTTGAATCAGCTGCAGCACGGGAAACTCGGCGGCCGAGAAGTGCGAGTTCGCCGTGTATTCCAGATAAGGCCGATCGTCGTGATAGACGGCGGCGTCAGCGGCCAAGTTTTCCAGCCCGTCCCGGCCAGCAAGAAATCCGCCCAGAATCATCGCTGGCTGATTCAGCCAATACTTCGGCCCTCCCCAGGGAGAATACTCAAGGTCGCGATGGATCCGTTCGTCGTCCACAATCAACGCCAGACGCTCTGGCGACAATCTGATTTCGGACTCGAGCGATCCGATCAACAGGGATTCCGTGTCGTTGTACCAAAGCACACAGTTCGGAAAGACCTCCATGAAAGTGCGAACCACGGTGCGAAACTCGTCGGTGCGATGACTAAAGAAGCCCAAGGGGGCAAATTGTGAAACCAGCCCACCAGGTTTCAGCTGCTCCTTGGCTCGTTCATAGAATTCAGCCGAGTAGAAAGATGCCACGCCCGGGCGAAAGGCCTGGCCCACCTCGATCGAAATCACATCGAATTTCTGATCGGTGTGCGTGACGTAGTTCCGTCCGTCCTCAAAGATGATCTTCACCCGCGGATCGTCGAGCCACTGCCCGTCAAAATAGAGTCTCACCAGCGGGATCAGCTCACGTTCGATGTCCACACATACCAACTTCTCCAGCGACGGGTACATCAGGAATCGCTGCGCCGTCTTGCCTGGCCCGATTCCGATGACCAACGCGCTCTGCGGAGCGGGATGCAGGAGCATCGGCAGATGGGCAGCCATGATCTGATGGTTCTTGCGATTCTCTCCCTGCCATAGTCGATCGATTTCTAGCTGGAGAGACTCTTCGCGACGCACGACGGCGACCTGGGAACTGATCCCCTCGCGAAAATCGACCAAGGCCCCGTTGTTTGCTAGATGGGAGGCGGGAAGTTCGGTTCCCATAACGAGCGGAACCGCCATCCAAATCGCCACGCTCCCCAAACTCAGTGCCGCCCGCATCCAGGCGGCCGTGGCCCGCTCCAGCCAGATCCAGGCCACAATTCCGCAGCCGATACTGAGCGCCGTTGTCAGCCAAAGTGTCTTATGAAGCCCGCAGAGGGGAAGGACGAGAAAGCCCACGCTCAAAGCTCCGCCAATGCCACCGAGCGTGTTGAGTGCCGCCATTCGACCCACACCCTGGCCCGCTTGTGACGGGTCGGTAACGACCATGCGAATCGCCAGCGGGAATGAGATTCCCGACAGAATGCCCGGAACGAGCAAGACCGCCATCACGAGCCAGAGCTGGCTGCTCATACTCATGGGGTCTCGCCACTGCTCCCACCAGGCAGCCGGCAGCATCATCACCAACATCACGGCAATTCCGATGGCCACCTGAACTCCGCCGAACAACAGGGCTCGTCGCCGCATCTGATCGGCCCAGCGCCGCACGATCATACTCCCGATGACGATACCCAGCAGCACGACCGTCAAGGTGAGCGTGTAAGTGTAAACCGTGTTGTGCATCAACAAGGACAGAAACCGTGTCCACAGAACCTCATTTGCTAGTGCGACATAGCCGGCAATAAAGAACAACAGAGGTACGAGAAAGGCGCGGGTCCGCCCGTCCTTCCGCTGTGCGGCGCTTTCGGACGCCTGACGCGACGTGCCGTCTTCTTTGCTGACGGGCGTGGAACGAACCGCCTCCAGCGGAATTCGCCAGGCGACAATTCCCACGACGATATTGAGTCCGCTGCAGAGATAGATGGTACGTTCGACGCCGATATAGCGAATCATCAGGAAGCCGCAGGCGGCACAACCGATGGCGGCTCCCAAGGTGTTCACCCCGTACAACAATCCGACCGACCTGGCGATCGACCCCTGACTGTTGACAAACTGCCGACAGAACAGTGGCAATGTTGCCCCCATCAGGACCGTGGGCGGCAGCAGAATGATCGCCACCAGCACCAACCGCACCAGCGACATCAGTACGAAGTTCTCCGAGATGGCCGGATAGATGAGGCCATAGGCAAGATCCGCCGCAATGAATGCCAGGGGGCTGAGAAGCGCGAGCAAGCCCACCCCAATCTCGACCGCGGCGTACATCCTTAAGGGGCGCCGAATTCTCTCGGACCAGCGCCCAAACAGATAGCTGCCCGCCGCCAAGCCGCCGAAGAACACAGCCAATACTGTGCTGAGCGCGAACGTGGCGGTACCGAACACCAGCGAAGCCTTGCGGATCCAGCAAATCTCTAGTGCCAGTGCGACGAACCCGGAAGTGAAGAAACAGGTGACCGCCAACGGGACCTGCCAGGAAGGCGACGGCGCCGCTTGTGAGTCTTCCTGGGCTAACTGGTCGCAAGCGGTCATAACGTCGGCTGGCACTTCCCGAGGGGCGGATCTCTTCCGCTATTCTAGTGCAAACCACCGTCTCGCAGGCAGGCGATCCCCGCGAGGCTTGCCTCTATTTCACCTCTTTCTCCTGCACGCCCAGCGTCGCCACCGGGTGCATCTCTTTCCCGGTCGTCAGGGCGATCGTCTTGCGGGTGGCCCGTTCGTGGTCCGTGCCCCAGCCTTCATAGATGGTGGCGATCACCTTAGTGCGGGTACTGGCCCGATTGGCATCACTGGAGTAGTACTTGGCTTGAACGTCGTACTTTCCGGCTCGGGCCGTCGGCAACACATACAGCTCCGGACCAAAGCCCTGGGTGCAATCGCGGGTCAAGCTCCCACCAATCTTCGTTTGGCGATTCTGGTAGTTGCAAAGTTCACCAGTCGGTTCGGTGACATGGAGATCGACGTCCGTTCCGTCCGTGTTCCACATGATCGCCACCACGATATCGGCCGACTCGAGTTTCACGCTCGGTGCGAGACGATCGAGCCGGGCCTTGGCAAACTCCGCAAGCGTTAGCTTACGCTCACCACGCTGGACTTGTCGCAGGAAGTGGACATAGTCGACGTTTACGATGTGGTTGAACTGCCGGAATCGCTCGTCCCAGCTGCCGGTCGAGGCGATCTCATAATGGAGCAAGGCCAGATCGTTGTGACCCGCGTCGGCCAAGGCTTGGGCCATGGCCAGGTACATCTGCGGTTCATAGGGTCGGGCCTGAGCCACGCGATGGAGCAAGTGATATGCCTGGTCGTGCAGATCCCACGCCATCGCGGAGTAGGCAATGTCACGCACCAACGCCAGATTGCCAGGGCTGTTCTCAATTAAGCTCGACACAGCCCGCAACGCATCGGCTGCACTGTACTTGCTCATGCGACGCTGAGCATCCTGGTGCACCAGATCGTAGTCGAGTTTGCCTGTCGACAGCTGCTCTTTCAGGTTGGCAGGCAAGCCTTCCCAGGTATGGTGTTGACAACGCAACTGTCCGCTGGGAACATCAAATGCCGTGGGCTCCAAGGAGTCGATAGCGATCTTCAGGGCAGGGGAGACTTTGAATGTCGCGCCCGGCATGTCCTCTAGTTTGGCTAGCTGTGCCTGGAACGCCGCCTTCGAGTTGGCCAGCAACTTAGCGGCCTTCTGGAGTGCCTCGGCCACGACCTGCGATACCTGCGAACTCTTCACCACAAAGGCATCGTCTTCCGGCTCGATCTTGAAACGCTTGTAGTCCGCTTCACTTTCGAGCATCAACAAGGAACAGGTCTGCCCCGTAACGCGGAAGTGCCGGGCGTAGGCGACCGAGACATCCTCGGTGGCGCCCCCCAGCGACTCCATCTGCCCCACCGCCACTTGGCCGTAGGTTCTTGCGGCCAGTGGCGAATGGAGTCGCTGGACAACGTCCAGCCGGAGCGTCTTCAACTCCTCGCCCCGTTGTAACTTCAGTACGACCGGCTTGTCGGCGGCCGGTTCACCGCGCCCGACCAACAACAGCGATTGGCCGGGATAGACCGTGCTCGGGCGACCCGCCAGAAGCAGATCACTAGCGCCTTCGAGCTCTACGTCCAACAGCTTCCAAGGCCTGTGGCGATGCGCGATCGCTACCTGATCGATTTCCGCTTCTCGAACCACGCTGAACACGGAGCCACCCGTTTCGCGAGCCAGGTGCTGCAGCACGCGACTGGCCGTGCCGGCCATCTTGGTGTTGTAGGCGAACAGGGCCCCGGCGTGGGAACCTTCGGCTGTCAGCGGACGGGTGACCTGATGCAGATTC
>Ga0180437_10003049_pt1 | contig 25525 bp, 28 predicted proteins | sample SS_ome_4_FD_132410 | JGI IMG/M metagenome (GOLD analysis project Ga0180437, IMG submission 132410) | Hypersaline lake sediment archaeal communities from the Salton Sea, California, USA - SS_3_D_1 metaG | ecosystem: Environmental > Aquatic > Non-marine Saline and Alkaline > Hypersaline >... | reverse complement strand
CTCCGCTTCCGCGGAAAACTTCACTGTGGTGCCGAATCCTGCCGCCATGTCACTTGCCTTGCTGGCTCCGCCTCATGGCCTGTACCAGTTCCCGCCGGATCTGGTTTTGGTGCTGGGCGTACTCGATCAGTTCATCCAGATCCAGGTCCATGCACGTGCCCACGTCAATGTTGACACCGCCCACCTGTGGATACTGGTAACACACCTCCGCGATCGACTTGCGGAGGGCCTTTTCCGTGGGCAGTGGCAACAGATCCTCCATCAGCTTCCCGATCGAGGATAGAAAAAGGTTCGGTCGAAAGGGAGATCCACCATGCTGGTGGCCTTGCAGTGGCACCGCGCCAGGATCGACGTGTCCGGGCCGCATTCGCTCACGGCCATGTCCGCCTGGAGGGCGTCGAAAACGTCTTGATCCATGTCGAGGAGGGCCTCCCGGATCTGTTTCGGTTGCGCCTGTCCATCCAGGGTGTGGATGCGGGGCAACACGAATTTGATCAGGGGTTCCTCCTGATCATCGATCGCCGCCTCCATGCGCCCGGTGCCAGCCCGGAACGTGACCTCCCGATTGTCCAGGGTGGTGCAGGAAAACAGCTTGTCCTGTCCGCGGAGGATTTCCTTGGCCTCATCCGTCAAGGGCTTCACCTCGATATCCTCCAGGACGTTGACCTCCCACGCAAACCTGGAACCGCACGATCCACAGGACACGTGGAACTTGTAGATCGGGCCGAACAGGGCCACGCGGATCTGGAGGAGGAGGTAGAACCGATCCCCGGACAGCACCTCCGACCACGGCACGTTGTTGGGATCGCCCTCCCAGGCGTACACGCCCTTTTCCAGCGTGCGTTCCCAGCACGTCCGCAACAGCTTGGTGTATGCCTGGATCGAGTTACCGCCCTTCCGCAACTCGTTAATGTCCCGCACCTTGGGCTTGCGGATTTCGCCCTTCAATCCACTGGGACAGGTCACTGTGATCGCCATGGTTCACCTCCGTGTTTAACTGGCGTGGTGTTGTTGTTGACGTGGTGCCAGTGGCAATCCCACTGATAGGGGGCCAAGGCACCGCCGTGATAGGGGCGGGTGCTGGAGGGGGAAGGTGGCCTAGCTCACGATCTCCAGTTCATCGTATGCCAGTTCCAGGGACTTGATCACGAAACCTTCTTGATCCGTGGCGTCCCATGAACCCATGACCATGTTGACCGGGTGCGCGTTGAACAGGACGATCTCCCGCTGGCGGTCCCCGGCCTCATCGATCTGTACGATCGTGACGTTGCGCTTGTAGGCTTCCGGCACCACACCGTATCCGCGGACGCTGGAACGTACCAGGTTCCACCAGTCCTCCAGATCGCGGTCCTCGGAGGCCCCCTGTTCCAGCGTCACGTTGGGATACGTCTCCTTCCCCGCCTTCTTGAACGGGGTGGGGGAGGCACCGTCGTGGTACATCTTGCCCGCGAATGCGCCGGACACATCGGACACGGACTGAAAACCCGCGTACGTCACCAGATCGATTTCCACCAGGAAACGCGCCTTGTCATAAAAGTTGGCCGGGCGTCCTCTCACGTCCATGATGATCCTCCTTGACCTGGGTTACAGGCCCAATTCCTCGAACAGTGCGCGGGTGTCCTTGGTGACCTCCAGGACGATCCACTCCGCGGGTTCCGCCTTGTTGAGCCCCAGCACCACGTGGAGGACGTGCTTGGCCCGCTCGGAGGGCGGGTTCACGTTCTCGCTTGTGTCCACGTAATATGCCCGGGCCGGGTCCGCCGTGAAAAAGGCACCCAGTTGGGCCTCCTTGCGGAGGAACAGGTCGATCGTGTTCCGCAGTTCCGACAGGAGGCGGAGGGTGATGTTTTTGTGCCGCTTGGGGTCCGCGTACTGGCGCACGGTTTCCGTGATGTAGATCACACCGCGGGATTCACCGATCGATGGGAACGGACCGCCGGACGCCAGCGTGCGGGAACCGTCAATGAAAAACGGCTCCCCTTCACCCATGTGGTGAATGATGTTGATCCGATCCGGGTACAGCTTGTCCCGTTCCACCTCATCGTACACGGCCTCCGTTTCCACGTCCGTGACGCCCCACAGGCGGCCGTTTTCCAGTCCGCCCGCCGCCTCATGCACACCGCCCGGCTTGGCGTCCTGTACGATGATCGAGGCCAGCACCGGCCCCTCCGCGTTCACCAGGATCTGATCGTCATCCCCGTACACGTCCACGTCCGGATTGGCGATCTTCACGTTGGGCCAATAAAAGGCCCCGTACTCGGAAAGCCCCTTCAACCCCGCCGTGGTTTTCACGTACGTGCGGACACCGGCCACGGTGAACCCGAACGCACCCGCCAACACCGCAAAGCTGTTGGTTTGCTCGCACCAGGTCACCAGGTCCGGCTGAACCACGGCCGTGGCCCATCCCGGAACCGCCCGCATGGCAATGTAATCCGGGAGGAGGCGCGTGGACCTGATCCCCGCGTCCCCGATGAAATCCGCATCCACCAGGCCCACCAGCCCGGCGGACCCGCCAGCCACGGCCTGGGCGGCCACGTTGGTGGGCCGGAACCCCAGGCCCTGATCCGTGAGGGTGATCCACGCGGATCCCACGTCCGCGTCATTCACGATGGTATCCGCCCCGCTGTCCGGGGGCAGATCGTCCCACGTCTCCACCAGTTCCCCGGCCTGGTACACCTTGATCTTGTAGTGTGTGGCGTCCCCGTCCGTGGGATCCTCCACATCGATCGTGAGGGTGTGATCGCCGGGGTACTTGGAATCGATCACCACCACCGTGGCCACGGACCCGGCCGTGCCCTGGTGGAGGAGATTGTCGAATCCGAACCCGGCGGCCGTGGAGGCCACCTCGATCTGGACACTGGACCCCAGGCCACCGCCCGCACGCTGGGACGTGATCGTGATCTCGCCGGTCACCTCTTCCGTGACCACCACGCCAGTGACGGGGTTGACCACGCCCGCCTCGATCAGTGCCTTGGCCTCCGCGAATGTCACGGAGTCGATGTTTTGGACGTTGCCACCGCCCACGGCGGCCGGGCCTGTCACGTGCCCGATCTTGGCGGCCACGCCAGGGGGGGCCTCCGCGCTGATCTGCACCCGGCCATCCGTCCCCTCCGTGTCCGAAAAGATATCGATCGACACGCCCGGGCCCACGTTGACGGCACGGGCACCGGCCACGGAGGCGTTGATCAGATCCACGGTTTGCTGGATGGTTTCACCACCCGTGAAGGTGACCACCTGGGGATCGGGATCCGCGTCCGTGTAAAACGTGAGGGCGTCCGCCGGGGCCAGGCCACCCACGAAGGGGGCACCCACCAGTTGGGCCGGGGTGCCGTTGAAGGTGATCGTGTCGGGACCACCTAGATCCTCGTCGCAGTGGATCACCAGGGTTTGCCCGTGGTCCAGGTTGAACGGCCCCACACTGCCGCTGGTGACCGCGCCCTGGGTGGGGAGGGTGGTGTTCCCGGCCAGGTTCAGGGTACCCGCCACAGCCGTGGTGGTGGTGTAATCGTCCGGGTCCGTGAAGTGGGTAACCCGGGTTATGTACACCCTCTTGAGGCCACGCGGTGCCCGCATGATCGCCCACACCGTCACGGGCAGGTATGACGTGGTGATCAGGCCACCGTACACCTTCTTGAAACCGGACCACGCTCCGTATGGCCCCGTGACCTGGCCCACCGGACCCTTGAATGCCACCCCGGTGAGGTGGATCGTGGACGTGGCAACGCCCACCAGGCTTTTCAGGCTGGGTGGGAGCCGTTCGATGATCGTCCTGGACGCGCCTTGCGTTGCACTCATGGTGACCCTCCGGTGTTGCTGGCCCGGCCCTAGTCCTTGGCCTTGGCCTTGCCCGTACCCTTACCCCGGCCCTTCTTGCCGGTGTCCTTGCCGTCCCCCTTGCTGGCGTCCTGTGAGCCCTCACGCGCCTCCTCCGTGGCCTTCGGGGCCGGGGAGGTGTCCTTGGCCCCCTCCTCCTCCGCCGGGGCCTGGGGGGCATCCTCGACGGTCACAGGGGACACGCTGATCATGCCCGCCCGATGGAGGCCCACGATCTGATCCGCGTTGGCCGCTGCCCGTGGGAGGGTGGCCTCCTCCTTGGGCATCAGGCAAAAGGAGGTGGGTACCTGGCGCACGTCCTTGACAAACGATTTCACCAGCCCCTCGTCCCCCTTTTTCCACACCGTGCGGGCCCGGATCATTTCCACCTGTTTGCCCCAGGTGTTCATGATCGTGAGGGGCCCGGGCGTCCTGTTGACGATCTTAACGTGGGTGTGCATTCCGGCCTCCGGTCACGGTTCCAGGATCGTGGTTTCACGTTCCGGCCCGGTCCGATCGACATTGGCCCAGGCGTGTACCAGGGCCTCCTCCAGCGGATACAGTCGATCGGTGATTTCTGGCGTTTCGATTGGCACCGGGCCTAGCCTCACAGTGAACGCCGCTTGGGACGTTCCAATACCAGCATTAAACACAAACTCAGGAGCCGGGTCAAGGTAGTGACGGAGGACGATCCGATCTGTGGACCCTGGCCCCTTGGGCACACGCACCTGGCGCACACGCTGTCCGAAACGCATCAATGTTTCCGTCAGGGATAGGGTTTCGTCCACGTTTTCCGACAGGGGGAGGAGGGACAATCTCAGCCACAGGTACTGTGTGCGGAGGTACACCTCCTCCTGGCCCTCCGTCCGATCCCGGTCCGGATCGTACGGGGTATGGGGCTGGATATCCGCGCCCACGTCCGCGATCCCAACTGCCGGGAGATCAATGTCGTAATGAACGATCACGCCCTGGGGGTGATAGTCCGTGTGCGATGCAATCCCGATCGGAATGTCCCGGAGGGTCACCTTCAACAGGCGGAGGTACTCACGGAGGACGCGCACCAGGAGGCCCCACTGCCCGGTGTCACCAGGCAAGTGATCGTCCGGCCGGTACGTGACAGCATCCACCAGCGTGGCCACCTCACCAGGCACCGGGGTTCCGTCCGCCTGGAGGTTGTACACTCGCACGTCCCCGGTCCATGGACTTGCCTTGTGATCGCCCATGTAGTGAAACGCGGTGCAACGGATCTCCGTGTCCGTGATCACCCCGATGTGATCCGCCAGGAATTCCTCCCCGTTGAAAACAAACATCACGGCCACGCCAGCGTTGGGAAACGGGATATCAGGCCACAGGTTGAAATTGGTACCTGTGATGATCACCTGTTCCCGCGTGGTGGCGATCAGGTTGCTGGGTGTCACGGTGGTGATCGTTGGTACCGCCATGTGTCCTCCTCACAGATCCGCCTGGAGGTGAGCTTGGATCCTACTGTCCAGGCCGTCCCCCCACAGTTCCGTGGACGGCCCGATGTTGGGACGTGGAGGAATGATCCAGATCGACGTGCCACGGGACCGTCCGCGCTGTTTCTGTTGCGCCAGCATGGCACGCGCCTGGGGGGTATTGCTCTTGCTGATTGCCCCCCAAAACCATGCCTTCTGTTTCATCGTGGGACGGATCACCGCGCCATATTCATGGATCAAGGCAATGTTGATCATGGACCCGCCGCCACCCTTGCGCCTGGTGCCACGCGGGATCCCGATGAATAGCTCCCCCCAGGAATCACCCCTGGGTGGCATGACCTGGATCGCCTTACGTTCCTGTCCTGTGGCGATCAACGCCTTGGTGCCCTTGACCCGTCCACCCTTCTGTTTCATTTCCTCCGATCGACGCAACGCGATCGTGGCCTTGGACAGCTTGGCCCACCGTTTCCTGGTGCCCCCCTTCTGGAGGCGGAATGACTGCACCATGATCGACCGGAGCCCCTGGGCCTCCTTGCGGATCGCTTGCCGCAGTGCCTTGGTTTTCGACTTGGGATCCAAAGCCGCCAACACGGCACGCATGGCCAGCGGATCCATTTTCATGCCTGACGGCACTAGATGGGCTCCGTTTTCTTGGTGCAGAAAAACAGGAAAAGGTCACGCCTCCCGCTGAATCCCCAGGACGCGGATCGAACCTCATCGATCCACAGGGTGTGGTTGCCCTCGAAACGATCCATGATTTCCGAACGCCTGGGGTGTTGCAATTCACGGACACGATCACCAACCTGGATCACGCATGAGCCGTCCGCGTTCACGTACCCGCGCCGTTTCAGATCCCGGACGTGTGCCACCAGCACCAGATCGAAATCCGGAATGTCCCCCGCCTCCGTCATCCTTTTGAGGGCCTCCAGGTCCATTTCAACCTGGGCCAGAAACTTGCGCTCCGTGGTCTGGATCGCGGTGCGCCGTTCCCCGGTTCCCGGATCACGGTACACGGCTGGCTGTTCCAGGAGGTCATCAAAGCCCCCGGTGTCCTCCCCCGGAGGATCGAAGGTCCGTGTTGCCGCGCTGTCCACCGCGTCCACGATCGCCATGACCGGGTTGTGAAGAGGTACCCACATCAGATCGCCGCGATTCCCATGGGGCGTTGATAGGTCATCAGTAACAGATCGATTTCAGGATCCCCGGTCCACATCCCGATCCCCGTGGAACCCGCCAGGCGTTCCGTCCACGGCCACGCCTTTTTCCAGGACTGATCCCGGGTCTTTTCATCCGTGAGGCGTCCACGGTCCATGATCTCATTTAGATCCCCGTGGCTGTACGCGGGCCACACAACCCGCAACGTGAGGAGACGGCACAGCCTCCGGATCGCTTCCGGGGTGACCCCCTCCGGGTCCACGCCAGTGGGATCCGGATCGGTGTATCCGAACCTTCCCACCACCTTGATATTTTGCTGGCCACGTGGCCACGCCATGAACGTGGGGCCCCCGCCGTAAAACCGCTCCTTGTACACGATCCCGTCCAGGGATAGCGGGCCAGCCTGTTGATACTCGATCCGTGAGTTGCGCCGATCGTCCGGGCCGTTGTCCTGGAGGTGTCGGTTGTACACCACATAATCCCCGGGATCGTACGTGTGCGTGACATTGCCCTGGGCGTCGAGTTTTTCCACGGATGTGATGGCCACGATCGGGGCAGGGAAATAAAGCGATCTCGAATCGCCAGGGCCGTCCAGAAGGTACGTTTGATCCCTGGGTTCAAACCACCAGTTTGTCCAGCGGTCGATCAGCGCGGAGGCAACCTCGATCATGGCCAGCACGCGGGCATCCGTGGGGCCGTCCCCCGCTGGAGGCGGTAGTGGGAGGCCCTCTTCTGTCCTGATCTGATCGAGCGTGCAATAACCCATGGCCAACCTCCATGGGCATACTATCCCGCCGGGAGGGCGGGCGTCAATTCAATGGTGTGGATGAACTGGTGGGACCGCGCCTGATGCTATTCCGCAAACGCGGTGTAGGTCACCACACAGTCCACGCCCAGGGCACCGCTGATGTTCAGCGTGCATCCGTTCACGGTGATCGCCGTGGGGTACACGTTGACATTCTGCCCCTGGGCCGTGGCCACCACGCGCACCGTGGCACCGGCCAGGAACGGTTCCGGGAACACCACCGCCACGGACGTTCCCGGGGTGACCACGGTACCGGATCCCATCCTCACGCCACCGCCAGCGCGGAGGGCGTTCAGCATTTGATCCAGGTCCGGGTAATCATCGGGCTCCCTCGTGATGTGCTTCTGTCCCGCGAAGTAATTGCCCGGGAGATCCTCGTCTGGAAAATTCTTTCCACCGGCCATGTCATGCCTCCTTTACCGGATCGCCCGGCGGTTACTTCTGTACCAGCCCGATCGCCGTGATCAGGGCGTGGTTGACGGTAACGGCCGTCACACCGTCATCCTGCACTTGCAGTTCCACGTTGATGGCCCCGGCCGTGATGGCCGCCTGGAGGCCGTTCACCGCCGCGGCCAGTGCGGCCTGGGTGGCCAGGAGATCCACGGACACCGCGCCCATGGCATTGCCGTCGATCACCAGGCGGAAGTTGGGGGCCACGGCCACGGCCGCAGCGGCCTCCGCGTCGAGTGAGGCCACCGCCATGATCGTGCCGTCCACGGACATGGGCACCACTGCCGTGTCCACGGTTTCCCACGCGCCTCCACCGGCACTTGTGAACGGGGCCGCCAGTTCCTTGTGGACCGAATCCAGTTCGGTTCCACGGAGGGCCACGCCGACACCTCCCACCGTTGCGGCACTCGTGAACGTCCCGGTATCGCCCGAAACGTCTCCCGTGGCGTCCACGTCCACGCACTCCACGTTGGTGGTGGCCACCAGCTTGGCGGCGGAGGTCACGTCCCCCACCGTGCTGTCCACGGTTCCCGCTTGCGCGGAGGTTGCTACCTCCAGATCGTCACACTTGAAAGGATCGGCCATGTCTCGCCTCCTGTTGTGAATGCGCCCCCATACTATCGGGGCCCGGGGTGATCAGTCAAGGTTCTAAAAACCCTACACCACTAATCGATCTCGCACGACTTCAATCCAGCACCAGTGCGAACCACGATCCATCGCTGCCCATCGTACCGGCACGGACAGCCCATGCTAGTGCAGTAGATTGCGGCTCCCTCCTCCGGGGTACCGTTGGCCGATTCGTACGCCCCGCAATCCGTGTATTCCGCCAAGGCCATGCGTTGCTTGATCAGGGCCCCGTAATCAACCCTTAAAATTGCATCCCACATTGGCATGTGTAATCCTCCTAGGGAACCACCGTTCCGGTTGCGTCCACCCATTGGCCTCCGGCAGTCCTCCACAGCGGAAGGCCCACACCGGCCACCCCAAGATCCCTGGCCAGGAATAGAAAGCCCTCCGGTGCGTTCGCTGGCCGCTGATCTGGCACCGTGGTTCCCGCCATACACAATCCCGTAAATAGCTGAAACAGCGGGCCAGCAACAAGCCAATTACTGTATGGCACCGTTGCTCCCATGCCATCCATGCTCACGTCACCTATGAACAATGGACTGCCCGCATCCGTCTCCACAGCAAGCCCACTGTACCCTCCGAATGTCTGAACCTTGGCCAGCACGCCGAACGCACCGTTTCTGCCCCGGTACCCGCTCGCCGCCTCACCTAGCAGACTTTCCATGCAAATGAAAAATCCACCGTCGTTGTCCACCACGCGCCCAGCTACAGGATCCGCCGACACGTTGAACGGGCCCCCGACAAGCGCCAGGCCACCTGGGCCAATGGACAGCCCCGTGGCCGCATCACCACCACCGCCACCCAGAAACATGATCACGCCGCCGTCCTCGACATGGATCGCTGGTGCTCCACCAGCACTCCCATCCACCCCAGCATATATGCAGATCAAATTGGCATCCGGGATCAAATGCTCTGCCAAAAGCCCCCTGCACCCAGCCATTCCCTGGATGTACGAATCCTTGACGAATGACTCAAAGGTGTGAGCACCAAGACCATCATCCGTCACGTACAGGGCCGCATGGGATGGATCCCCGGAATCAGCCAGGATCCGCACCCCGCTAATACTGGCGTCCGCTGGTGCCATTCGCACAGCGTGTCCGGCATCGTATCGGATCTCCCCACCAAACCCCGATGGGCCGAATCCACCACGTGATGCGGCCAAAATAAAATGCCGTCGTAGATCGACTTGTTTCCCAGCAAAGTGGCCATTGCAAAGCAACGTGTACCTCTTCGCAGGTCCCTCATCCGTGATTGCAGCAAGGGCATCCGCGGGGTGGAGGAAATCGCCGTGCCCGTCCGGGTCACAGAGGATTTGCGTGCTACCACCAGCGATCACACGCATCAGATCCTTTTGCTTGTATCGGATGTCATCAGCAACGAATGGCGAGGCCATCAGTCGATCTCCGACAACTGCCCATGCAGTTCAGCAGGACCGACAGCTCCACCTTCCGCCCTCGCCCACAGCTCCCTGTACATGGGCAACTCGAAATCGATCGCCTCCGGTGGGATCACCATGGCCGCGGTCCCGATGTTGTCCCACGCAATCTCCGCCCGCAAGCCAGCGGATCCAACAAGCGATCCACTCCGGACGCGATCCTTCTTGTCCACCACCTTGCTCCACGCTGCACCCAACGCAGTTTCACTGATGTTCACTGGGATCGCCATGGTCTTACCTCCTGTCCCATGGACGTACAAGAACCTTCCACGCGCCGATCCCCGTCACATCAGTGACACCAACGATCTTCGCATAGAACCTGCACCCGCCCACGGGTAGCACAACCAGTTGTCCAGGGGCCACGCTCATGATCGTGTCCGCCGTGTTCCATTCGAGCGCAACGGGATCCCACAACAGCACCTGGAGATCCAACGTGGGCGTGGGTCCACCACCCGTGCGCGTCCAGGAGGCGATCACACTTGCCCACCCCGCACCATCACACGCTGGTGTTGCGTCCACGGGTGGCGCGGGATCCACTGCCGGTTCGCCACTCCCACCACGGTGCTCCGTGGGCATCGGTTCCTTCACCAAGTGCATGACCGCGTTGTCCAGTACGTTGCTCAGGTACGGCATTTCAAACCTCCAGGTAATCCTCGCACGATAGCATGGCCCCGTCCACCACGCAGTTCAAACGCACGTACTCGGCCGTGTCCCCCACGTACACCCGCACCGCGCGCCGCCCGCGCACATTGCGGATCGTGTACACCCACACCGGGCCTGTGCGCTTGCCTTCCAATACCTCAAGTGGCGCGTCATCCTCCGGGTACACGATGCGGAGGACAGTCGCAAAGTGCAACAGCCCATTGGATTCCCGCTCACTAAACACCCGCGGGCCAACGTGTTCCCATTCGCTTCCCGGATCATCCCTCCGCTGAACCTGGGGCACCTTCCTGCCGCCAATCACAAGCACCGTTCCCCGCACCTCCGGGTCCAACTCGCACGCGGAGAATTCCTCCGTACGCAATCCCTGGCGCACCTGCTCCGCGCACGTGCATGGCCGCCGCTGTTCGATCACCAAGTGCAGGATCTCCGGGGCTGTTTCTGTCACACCCGCACACGGAACCGCAAACATGAACACCAGAAGGGTGGTTGGACATTTCATTGTTCCGCTCCGTGCCAATCGATCGATCCGGCCAGCCGCGCCTTCAGGTCCGCCATGTGATTCCACACCTTACCAACCGACCATCCCACCGTGCGTGCAATCTCCGTGTACGGTTTCCCCTGCAACAGATCCAAAAACGCCTCCCTGTGATCCGCTGGCATCCGTGCGATCATCGCATCAATCCTGTCCACATTCCGTGCCGCTTCAAATATCCGCTCAGGGGACAGGTGATCCAGGATCGCCTCCTCGTATTCGGCCAGTTCCTCCAGCGCGGGGATCTCCCGTTGCAGTCTGCGGGATCGTTTCTGCCGGTTCTCCATGCCCTTCCACCCCACAGCGCCACCCAGGAACGAACGCGGGTACTGAATGCCATCCTCCTGGGACTTCAGCAGCGCCACCAGTACAGCCTCTTGCACCACGTCCTCCGCATCACACGCTCCCACCAGTGCTGTCGCACGGCGCAACAGGTACATGCGTTGATCCCGGTACGCTTCCCCTATCCGCGCCGCCGTGCTCATTTCCATTCACTCTTGGGCACACATGCCGCTGGGCCACCCGTTTCCGCATCTACAACATTCGGCGGGATCACGCACTGATAGTTGTCCACCCAATCCGGCATCCCAGTTTGATCCCACCACGCCTCACTTTGCGCGTCCGTGGGGACGGCCGCGTTGTACAACATTCCAACCGGCGCATGATCAAAAAACGGCGCGGTGAATGTCACCGACCATGGGCCGGTCCCTGTGATTCCCGCCACGGTTGCATTCCTCGCACTAGCCTTCGCCTCGATCAACATCCCAACTAAAAGATCCCATGGAGGATATCCGATAGGATCGTCAATGATCGCCACACGCGATAGATTATGAATGCAACAATCATCAAGATCCGCGCTAGCGGCCGGTGTCACGTCCAGATAGTTCGGAGCTCGGGCTGACACGGCCCGCTCCTCGTCCGCGGTTAGCGCACAGGTGGCCTGACAATCCTCGAGGAGCACGGTGTCCCCGGCCACCCATTGATCTGCGGACGTGTAACCGTTGATGTAGAATCGGGTGGTTGTGCTGTTGCTACTATTTTTTTCGATCGAGTATCCCGGTGTGCCAGGAACCCGCCAGCACCCGGCCTCATGGTACGTGCTGGTGTGGATCTCCAACAACCGCACCACTCCGTTGTCCACCACCTGTGGCGTGGAAACACGCAAACACCCGGCACGGCGGCTGGCCTTGCATTCCTGGTAATCAGCGGCGGAATAATCCGTGTGACAATCCCCCGTGGGCCCACACCTATACCCTGGTGACGGGGTGCAGGATTCTAGCGTGGTCCAAGCCGTCTCCGCGGGCCAGCACCAGTCCGGGCACCCGCATCCGTGCAAATAGATCCCCCCCACCGCGTCAATCCCGTCCGGCACGTCCCAGGCATCAGCCCAGGTTGGTGAGGTGGTGTCCACAAAGATCGAATGACTCACGGTGGTGATCTTCGCGCCCAGCTTTGCCTCCGCAATGATCGTGTGGGTCCCCTCCGGTATGATTGCACCGGGCACAGTCCATTCCCCATCCGATCCAGCGGTGGTGGTACCGATCAATGTGGCGCGATTGTTCCGGTACAGTGTGACCACGGCACCAGGATCCGCCCGGCCCGTGAAATCCCGCGTGTCCAAATCACTGCCCTCTGGACACGGAACCACAGGCGGAACACACACCGTAGTCCCCGCGTCATTCATGGAGGACAACCCGGCATTCTCCGGTGGCCAGTCGATCGCAAATCCAACCGCATCACCATTTTTCAGCATGTGGTACGCGGTGATCCCCCCCCCAATCGAAACACTCAGCGCCACTGCCCCGATCACGTACGCCTTGATCTTTCCGGATTGTGCCACATCCACCTCCAGCGGATCGTGGCGAGGTTATCACAGGCCGATCAGATCAATCAACCATGGCTGGCCCATGCGAATGGCCGCGGTAGCGTATGACCGCTTGGCCATGGCCTCCACCTGGCGGACCCGCTCACGGGTGATCCCCCACATCACCCCGATCTGATGCAACGTGTACGGTCCCCGTTTCATCACCAGATCCAGGGCGCACGTGTCCCCCATCTTGGACAGGTGCCGGATCACATCACGGTCCTCCAGCTTGGGAAACTTCCGGGGTGGCACCTTCATGGCCCGCCGGATCGCTTCCCACACCAGGTGGTACCGGCAACCAACCCATGGGCACGGCCGTGGGCCGTTTTCGCATTCGCCCCATGTTCGGGGGCGGAGGGCCTGTGCAATTTCGGCCGTGATGGGGCCCAGGGGACACGTGGATGGCTTGGAATCCAAAACGAGGGCCAGGGCCCGGGCCCGCACTTCCGCGGGCTCACGGCCCAGCCTGTACGCCAGGTCATCCACGGGAACGGTGCCCAGGTGGCTGGCCAACACCGCCACCTCCTCCGTACCCCATGGACCGCCACCCATGATCCCAGCCTACACCGGGATCATGGGGATTGCCACGTCAACGGATCGGACTGCGGGGAGGGATCTTGCGCGTCGAGTACACCAGCGATTTCAACCGGCGGAGGTGGGCATCGAACTGGGCCATTTCCGAATTGGCAAACTGGTTGGCCACGTCCTGGGCCTTGCCGTCCGGATCCGCGAACTTGTACCAGTGACGGCCCCTCCTCCCATCCTTTAAACCGCACCCCAGCAATTCAAACCCACGCACGCGCAACCACGCGGCGATGGACAGATCGCTGGTGTGGAATTCACCCTGGGAGGGATTGTCGGCCACCGGCTGGTTACCGCTTCCGCTTGGCCGTGGCCTTCTTGGCCTTGGCCTTGGGCTTGGCCTTCTTGCTGGCCTTGGGCTTGGCCTTGGGCTTCCGCTTCCGGCGGGGAGGTTCCGGTTCCGGATCCTCGTCCTCCTCCACGTCCGCGTCCAGGTCCGGATCCGTCAGGTCGATTTCCGGTTTCCCGGCCAGGGCCGCGGGCTTGGGCGGGGCCAGATCGCCAGTGGTCAGGGCCGTGGCCATGTCCACCGCGTCCTCCGGTTTCTTGCCCCGTTGCCGTTCCAGCTCCTCCCGGCGGAGGAGGGCCTTGGCGTCCTTGGCGTCCTTGCACACGTCGAATGCCAGGGGGCTGTGGGGCTTGTTTTCCCGCTCACGGACCGTGGACAGGTAATCGGCCATGACCTTGGGAACCTCGTACCATTTCCCCGCGTCGAAACGTGCCGGGAGCTTGCGGCCGACGTTGACCGCGTACGCCTTCAACACGTACCCCGCACGGGGATCGTACGGCTTCAACCGCACGTGCCTGGTTTCTGAACTCATGGTGGGGCCTCCTTAACTGGGGCGGGGCTCATGGCCCCGCCGGGGTTGCCGTTGGCGTTGGAGTCCTAGTAGGACAGCACCGTGAGGCGGACCACTTCACCGTCCATGGCGGCGGCGGTGGTCAGGTCCACCAGCGGGTTGGTGGCCCCGCCGGACTCCAGGATCACCAGCTTGCTGTTGGCCTTGTCGTACACGGGCACGTACCCCGTGCCCACGTGCGGGGGAGCCAGCACCTCCAGGACCGTTGCCCCGTGGGGCAGATAGTCCGTGAGGTCCAGGGGCCAGCCTCCGCCGGGATAGGCGTTGTCCAGGGTCACGTCCACGAAATCCACGAAGGTGGGGGCGGAAGGATCCTTGCCAGCCCTCGCCGCGTTGGTTGCACTGATCGCCATGTCGATCCTCCTTGCTAGTTCGCCAGGGTGGTACCCGTGAGGGTATCAGGCCACGTTGATCCCGATGGCCTTGACCGCCGCGGTTTCCTCCGCCAGGACGAATCCCATGCGGAGGGTCACCACGATGATCAGCACGCCCGCGCTGATGTTCTTGGCCGTCTCGATCTGGATCTGCCTCCAGAATCCCACCTGAAGGTTTTTCGGATCGATCAGCACCGCGTTGGTGTATGTGCCGGGGGCCAGCGTCTCCGGGAACTTGGACACCGGAACGTGGGGGACACCGTACGTGACGATCGGGCGGTTGCCCTTGAAGGTGTCATCCCCCAGGTTGGTGGCCCGCTCCGCGATCAGGTCACGGTAATCCGTGTCCGCGTCCTGGGAATAGAACACGCGCATTGCCGCCCGGTCCTGGAGGAACTCGGTGGGCATCAGCTTCAACATGGACTTGGTGACCGCCTTGGAGTACGCCAGGCCGCCGTGGTTGTACACATACGTGGTGATGGCGTTCAGAAGGCCATCGAACTGGGCATAGAACGGATCGGCCGATCCGGTGTCCCCGTTGATCAGCAGATCCTCCAGGTCCAGGGCCACCCGCTCCGCGATCAGTTGGATCAGGGTGTCCTTGAAGTTGGCCTGTTCGATGTTGTCCTCCAGCACCTCCGACGACAGGCGAACCTCCGCCCGCATCAGGTGGGTGTCCAGTTGGACCTGGGACAGATCCGGCTTGGACCGTTCCCCCACGGGGAGGGCCTGGGATTCCGTGCCCGCACGGAGGATCCTGGAACCGAACCTGATCTTGTCGATCAGGAGACTGGGCCTCTTCATGGGGACAACGGAGGTCATGGGCAGGATGACCGATCGATCGATCGCCAGCCGCATGAACCGCCGCGCCTGTTCGGGTTGCAGCAGACCGCCTCCGGTGAGGAGGTCATTCAGTACCATGTCCGCCTTGCGGATCACTTCCGCGTTTGTCATGTGGGGTACCTCCCTGGTGTACTTCCGCGTTCCTTGCGTGTTCTACCCAGGGCAGGTTTTACTTGCGGTTAACTGGTGGCCCTGGCGGCCGTGTGGTGGTTGCTCTTGATCCTTGTATCAGGTTGTTTCCCCCCTGGCAACCTTCTGGCGGTACTCGGAGGCGTTCATGTCCAGGGGCCAGCCTTCATCCGACTGGGATCCCTTGGCCACGGGTCCGGCCTGGTGGCCGTCCGGCTGGGCACTCGACGGGGGCGGAACCGTGGCGGCCTCCTGTTCGGCCTTGGCCAGCTTTTCCCGCAGTGCCTTGACCTCCTCCGCCTTGTCCGCGATCGACTTTTCGAGGGTGGCCAGCGTCTCCTTGGCCGGTGGCTGGGCCGCGTCCGGGTACTCACCCACCGGACTGTCAGGCCAGGTGAACGATCCACCCGCGTTGTCCTTGGGCACTTCCGGGAGGCCCATGTCCTCCACCAGCCGCTTGTGGAGGGCGTCCGCCTTGCCCTGTTCCGCCGCGGGCAGGAGGGCCCGGTACAGGTTGAACAGTTGCTCCAGTTCCTTGGCGATCTTGTCCAGGGCACCCTGGAACATGGACAGGTTGCGGCCGCTCATCTTGCGCCCCACCTTGGCCAGCGTGTCCGGCAGTTCACCGGCCGCCATGGCCGCCATGTCCTCCTCCGTGAGGGCATCCACGATCCCAGCGTCCTGTCCCGTGCTGGGTGCATCCGTTGGCGCGTTTCCGCTGTCCGCCTTGCTTGCGGAAGCCTTGGACACGTTGGCCACCAGCGCAACGTCCTCCACCCTCCACCCCATGCTCCGGAGGGTGCGGATCTTCCCCTGGAGATCCTCCAGGTCCATGGAGGCCGCGTTGCCCGCGATATCGGACGCCACGCCCTTGATCGCGTCGATCTTTTCCTTCAGTAGCTGGGCGTGTAGCTTGGCCACCTTAGACACATCGATCGTGTCCCCGGCCGCCTTGCTCACGTTGACCACTTCCGCAACGTCCTCCAGTTTCCATCCCAGTTCGGACATGGCGCGGATCTTGGCGTTCAGTTCCTCCAGATCCATGCCTTCCGCCTTGGCGATTTCGTCCGCCAAGGCTGAGATTGCGTCCACGTGTTCCTGGAGGAGCTTCGCGTGTAACTCGGCCGCCTTGCGGATATCTACCTCCTCCGCGCCTTCGGACTTGGACATGGTGGACTTGGCCTGTGCCGCGGAGGCAGTCCCGGCACCATCACCCTCCACCTGTGCATCACCCGCCGTGTCACTTGCCGTGGCGTCCCCTTCCGCTTGGCCCATGATCGCCGCGCTCAGTTCACCCAGCGATCCCTTGGCGGCCTTGACCTCTTCCGTGAGGCTGTCCGGGATCGCACCGCCCTCCTTGACCTCCTTGGCACCCACGATCTGGTTGTGGATGTGGAGGGCCTGTTCCACCAGCCTGTGGGCCAGCGGTGCCAGTTCCTGTTTCCGCGCCGCTGGAAGATCGATCCCCTTGGCCACGTCACCATCCTGGCCAGCGTCCTGTCCCGGGTCCGTGTCCGTGTCCGTGCCCTGATCCTTTTCCAGCACCAGTGTTCCGTCCTGGGATTCCTTCAACTCTGCACCTGGCATGGTGTCCTCCCGCTTGGCGAAAAGGAATTTTCGCTTGTTGGCGGCGCGATCAACAAGGCTCACCTCCTGAATGCTCATGGAGGTGAGGCGGTACGTCCCGTCCTTGCCCTTCTCGATCTTCAACGCCGTTGCGCTCATGGCCTTATCCTACACGTGTCCGGATTCCCGATCCACCCACGGAAAACCCGGTCAACTGACCGGCCCGCACCGCGGCCTTCAACTCGGGGTCCAACACCTCGCATTTCATCATCCAGGTACCCTTGGGGATCGTGCGATCCTGTCCGCCTTGATCTTTCAAGGTCACGTCCATGGGCATCAGGTAATTTTCCAGGAGGGTGATCTTGCCGTCAATGAACTGGCTGTGCATGAGGCCGTGGCGGTGTCCATGACGCATGAAACTGTAACACGCCTCCTCCACATCCTGCACCGTGTACGTGTCACCTTGACTGTCCTCGCCTTCCGTTGTCCCGATGTTGGGCACCAGCACCTCCCCGAACACGAAACAACGATCGCTTGCGCCTTGGCCGTCCTGATCAGCCTTTACGATTTTTAACAGGTTGCCGATCACCGTGTCAACGTACTTGTTGAATTCGGCGGGGCGGAGGAGGTCCAGCACCTGGGCCGGTGTGAACGGGACAAGCTGATCTGCCCCGGCCTTGACGATCGAACCTCCACAGCGGAGGTGTTGCTTCCCCTCCGCGTCCCGCTTGTACGTCACGTCCAGCACGTTGACCGCGATCACGTCCCCGGCACTCACGCCAGCGTCCGCTCCGACCGCTCCGATCGCCACGTACGATTCCCCTCCGACCTCCACCACGTTGGACCACATGACAGGATCAGGGACAGGGCCCACGGCCATGTCCATGGATCCCTCCGCGCCCTCGATCGCCTTGGCCGCGATCTGGCGTTCCTCCACCTTGGGTTCCTCGACGGGATCCTCCTTGTCCACCTGTGGCGTGGAACCCTCGACGCGGGACCACATCCATTGATCGGATCCTTCCTCCTCCTGTTCCAGCGTGAACACGCCCCGCAGCTTGTCCCCGCGGAGGCGCAACTGAACGCGCCCAGGGCCATCCTCCAGGATCGTGGCGGTGCCCTTGTCCAGCCTGGTGATCACGGACGGTGTGGCCTTGGTGTTGTTAAACACGTCCCCGCCGTACGCCTTGCCGGGTTCGATCTCACCCTCCAGATCCCACAGGGCGTTGCCCTTCAACGGTTTCATGATCGCGGATACGGTGCCCGTTTCATCCGGATCGGACTGCAATTCAAACTGGACCGGATGGCCCTTGCGTTCCAGCCCGAACCTCCACACCTCCCTGGACGGTCCGGTGCGCGTGACCTGTTGGCCTTTCCACACCTGGTGAACCATCACCCATGGTGCGCGTTCCGGTTGCTTCACCACATCCCGGGCCTCCATGCCATCCGGGATATACAGGTGATATTTCCGGGTGCTGTCCACGCGGGCAAACTGCCCGTTGACGATCTTCACGTTGTCCTTGGTGAAAAAACGGGCGTCCACCAGGGCGTCCCGGATCTTGCGGGCCTCCTCCCCCTTGTGTTCCCAGTACCTGAATTCCTTGGGCGTGACCCGTTCCAGGCTCACGGGGATCCATGAGTACCCATCCGGGGGCATGGACTTGGTGTTGACCGCCCGCCGATCCAGCACGGAGGGGAGGAATTCCTTGGACATGATGGCACGCCAGAATGGCTGATCCGACTGGCTTGACTGGGGCAACTGCCGGAACATGAGCCTCCCGATCAGCTTGTCCCCGCCCGTCAGGAAATATTCATGGAACCATGCCTTCTGCACCCCCAGTTCCACAAATTCAGGACCACCCGGAACCTCCACGATGATCCCCGGGAGGTTGGTGGTGGCACCCACCTCCCCAGGTTCGATGTGTTCCCCGGTCACGTGCAACCACTCGACGGGTTGCCGTTTCTTGGGCGTGGCCTGGATCCCCTCCGGGGCCACCATGTCCTTGTTGTACCGGCCACCGTCCGCGTTGAACGTGCGGGCCAGGTCACGCGCATTGGCCACGGTGTCCGCCTCCGGAACGCCCGGCTTTTGAAGGAGGAGGGTCCATCCCACCAGGAAATCAGATCCCACCTTGAACCGGAGATCCCCGTGGAGGGTTTTCCCACGCCAGTGATACTGGAACACGGCCTGGCGGGGACCGCGTTTCGGGGGCATATCCAGGAGGGGATCGCCCGCCTTTTCCACCGCCCGCATTTCGATCAGGTCATGCCGATCGCGTGGCACCAACACCAGGTCAAAAGCCTCCACATGATCCGTGAACGGTCCGCCCAGTTCCGGATCGTGGAGGAAACTCAGCCGCTGTGAAATCGTGGCTGGGAACGATCGGCCCAGGCGGAATTCAACCACCTTGCGGAGCCCGTCATCCATGGGGCCCTGGATCAACACGTCCACATCATTGCGCGTGGCCCCCTGGTTGCACACCGATCCAGTGACGGTCACCACCCCGCGCCTCAACACGATCGGTTTCCGCATACCGTCCAGCACCTGGGCCAGTGTGATCGGCGGGAGGGTGTTTCCGCTTCCGGCCTTGATCTCGGCCGTGGCACGCGCCTGTTTCTGTTTCGCGCCCTCCAGTGCGCCCAGTTCCGCGTCCAGTGCGCCCGGCAGTTCCGGGAGGTCCGTCCCGCGCCGCTCGATCTCTTGCCTGGTGAACAGGATCGCGTTGATCAGATCCTCACGTCCTGGCACCTTGCTGTTGCCCTGGTACCGTTCCTCCCAGTCCGCCACCAGTTCATCATGCACCACCAGGAGGGGACGCTGATCCATGGTGCGGAGGTCCGTTGGATCGGGGAGGTCCGCCTTGGTGACGGCCGCGGCCTCCAGGTCCAGGCCGGAAGCAAACCGCCTCCCTGGAGGTGCCTCCCGCAGTTCCACCGGAGGATCGAGGGCCCGCACCAACTGGATCGGGATGTACCAGGGCGTGTCACCCGTCCGATCCTTCCATTCCGCCCGCGTGAAGCTATCCAGCGGGAGGCTGGCCAGATCCGCGTGGTCCACCTGGCGGGGCTCACCCGTCCGGACGATCGCCCAGGCATACGGCTGGGCGTACACCTCCGGGGTGCCCTCCTTCATCCCCTTTTCATTCACCAGGTACTGATCCCGGCCCTGACGTGCGGACCGGGGCCTCCCGGACAGGAATCCGGCCTCCTTGTCCGCGGTCAACCGCTTGACCACCCACAGGGGATCCGGGAGCTTCAATGCGGGGAGGGCGGCCTTGGCGTACCGCACGGCCGGGGCCAGGGCCTCCAGGTAATCCGCACGGGCCTCCATGTCATCCTGGAGGGGGCCCGGTGGGAGGTGCTGGGCCAGTTTCCGCACGGTGGGCCCCAGGTGGTCCACCAGGGCCGTGAAATCTGAAACCGGGGCCCTTGTACCCCCCTGGACTGCGATCGATTTCAGGGCGTCCTGGAGGCCCTGGGATGCCCGGGGCATGACCGCCAGGAGGGCTCCCGTGGCCGGGCCCACGTGACCACCCACCTCGCCCATGAACGCGCCCACACCTTGAACCCATGAGCGGGCCCCACGCTTGGCCTCCCGGATGGCCTCGACGGCCTCCGCCGTGAGGGGAACCACGGGGGCGTCCAGGCTCACCTTAAACACCTCCCCGTATTCCATGGACGCCTGGACCGCCAGCGGGACACGTTCCACCAGCGGGCTGAACTCGACGGGCCATACCGTGACCTCTTCCGCGTCCGGCCACCGCTTGGCCATGCCCTGGGCCTTGTACCCGTGGTCCAGCTTGAACGCCTCCTCCGCGGGGGCCGCCCGGGACTCCCCAGGCGTCACGGTCCCCACCACGGAGGCGGCGTCCACCACCAGGTACGTGGTGTCCGGCTGGTACATGGACGGGTCAGGGTTCAGCAACACCAAACCCCGGCCTTCGGCCAGTCGTTTGATCAGCTTGCTGGGTAGAAAAACACCGTGGGTGGGAACTTGATCGGCGGGCATCACCTTGGCCTCCTGGCGGGCCACCGCCAGGGGACCGTGCAACGGTGGCCGCGCTTAACTGGGGTTACTTGCTGTCCGTGCTGGCGTCCGCGTCCGCGGGCTGGGCCGGGGGCTGGGCCACGTTGTCATCACAGATCGCGCCCGGCCTCCGGTTCACCACGTCCACGTCACCCTTGGCGATCGACGTGGGATCCGCGCCCATGTCGAGGGGCCACGCGCCGTCATCCACGGGATCCGCGAATGCACCGGCCCCGTCCCCGTCACCCTTGGACACGTCCTCCCCGGCCGGGGGATCGCCACCGTCCTGGGAATCGCTGTTGTCCGCGGTGTCCTCGGGATCGCCCTCCCCCTTCATCACGCCCTTGGGCTTGCCGGGGGTTCCGGGGGTCTTGACCGTCTTGGGGGGCGTGGGCTCCTCCGCGCCGCGCATGGGATCCATGTACACCTTGATCTTGATCTTCCCCGCCTCCTGATCCTCGATCGAGCGGACGGAAGCCTTCCGGAATTCCGCCACGGACTCACCCAGGGACTGGGTGCGGAGGGCCTTCATCAGCGGATCGGATTCCGTGAGGATCGCGGCCGTCTCCTCCTCCACCCAGGCGTTGAAGGCGTCCGCGTCCGCGAATTCCCGCGCCACCTTGGGGCTGGGGTACTGGCCCGCCAGGGCCTTGGCGTCCGATGCCAGCCCGGCCAGGGAGGCCACCACCTGTGGGGTGAGCTTCCCGCCCTTGACCTGGGCCATGATCGCCGTGGCCTTGTCCGCGATCGACTTGAGCCCGGCCTCCAGCTTCCCGGCCTTTTCCACGTCCGCGTCCGTGGAGGTGCCGTCCTGGGCGTTGTCCGTGCCCTGGGCGTCCTTGGCCGCCTTGGCCATGAGCTTGCCCTTCCCGCACTTGGGGCACGTGTCGCCGGGCTTGCCGGGGGACGTGGCCCCGCACTGATCGCACGTCAACATGGCCTTGTCCACCTGATCGTTGTCCGTTGTCATGATCCCACCTCCGTGGATGCCTTGGTGTGTACGTGGGAAAACTATCACGCGCATTCCCCGCGTGTCAACGTGCCGTCAGTACCAGCCCGATCGATCCGGGATCTCACCATCCAGCCCGATGGGGGAGGCGGTGTCCGGCGGAACGTCCCCTTCCTTGACCCTCCATTTCCAATCCACGCCCGTGTTGCGCCAGGCCAGCGTGGCCACCTTGTTGAGAAAATCGGGGAACGTGGCCTGGGTGACAGGCAAGAGGGGCCACGCCCCTCCGTTCACGTACACGAAAAATTCCCCGTATTCCTCCAGGACCACGTTGGCCCAGTCCGCCGGACCGTCACCCTTGAAACTCAGCTTTCCACGATCGGACAGCGTGACCTCCATCCGGTCCTTGCCGTCCAGCGTGATCCAGCCTGTTGCAACGATGGCCATTCAGATCCCCCCGCGCAACAGTGAGGTGATATAGAAGAAATGCTCCGGGTCCGCCTCGTACAGTTCCATGGGGTTTTTCCAAAACTGGGCCATGCCTTCGCTGGGGTACTCGACGCCAGGCGGCCACCCATCGTATGTGGCGGACGTGTAATTGATCACGCTGCGGGTTTCAGGATAGTACCAATATTCACCGTTGGGGTTCCACGTTTTCCTGGCACCCGTGGCCTTGATCTTCCGGCTCATGATCGCCCGGCCAAGGTGGTTGGCGTTCGGGTTCATTTCCTGGAGGACGTGCCCACACTCATGGGCCAGATCGTACTGATACCGTTCCCACGCCTCCTCCCCGCCATGGCGATCAGACCACGCCTTCATGGCCAGGTGTTGCCTTCGCTTTACTCGCATCCCCCTGGACAGGCTCCGATCGTACAGCTTGGGCGCGTGGCTTCCCGCGTAGAATCCTCCCACGCCCTGACGCTTGGACCACCACAGCGTCAACCGCTGGTTTTCCGGGTGCCAGGATTCCGCCAGGAGCTTGTCCCCGGCCGCACGCTGGATCCCGCGTTCCGCGATCGTGTCCGCGTCCACCCAAGAATTGACCTCCCGCATGATCTTGTCAGCTTCCCTGACCTCCTTGGGATACTTCACTGTGCCGTCCGCCAGGCGTACCGGGTGCATGGGCTTGGTGGTTGTTTTCTTGCCCTCGATTTCCGGCCGGGCGTCCCGCTTCACGTTGGTGGTGCCCTTCGCAAACCTGTGGCCCTGGGTTGTGCCTGGCTTTCCCCACGCGCCCTTGGTGGTGCCCTTGCCTGTTTCGGACACAAACTTGTGCGCCAACTTTTTGAAATCGGATCGGTTGCCAGGTTCCAGGCCCTTGGCGTCCGCCACGAAGGAGGCCCAGTCCGCTTTTTCATCGGGGAGGCGGGCGTCCCAGTGGGCCAGCATCGTTTCCTCCGCCTCGTCCCACCTCATGCCGTGCGTGTTCGGGGCCTCATGCTTGAACGCGGAATGGTAGGGCTCCGCTGGCTTGGGTGCCTCCGCTGGCTTCACCTCCGGTGGCGGAGGTGGAGGCGGAGGTGGCGGTGGCTTCACACGTGGGTTTTTCGGTTTCGGCTTGGGTGGCTTTTTTGGACCACGTGGCCGGGGCACCTGGGTGGGGATCTGCCCGCCAGTGGGGATCAGCGTGGACCGGCACCTGTGATGATATGGAGGTGCGCCGATCCCATTCGCGGGCATATCGGCCCCGCCGATCTTGGTGTTCCACTTGCCGGTGGCGTTGGGGATTCCGAACCCCGTCTCCTTGGCCGTGGCCACAGTCTTGAAGGTTTGCTTGTTGCCTTTCCAGTGGGGCACCTGGAGGATCGTGGTTCCACCCGGGCCACCCTTGGACCGCATGAACGGGTTTACCTTGTCCATGTGCCTGGGGGCCGCGTCCGCGTTCAACATCAGGGACTGGGTTTGCGGGATGCTGATCTCCTTGCCGTGCATGAACCGGCAAATATCCGTGGTGGCCTCATCCAGCACGGCCTCCACCGTGAACGTCCACAGCCCCGCGTCCGCCATGCTCGAAAGGTTGCCCCATGACCTGGTGCGCGTGATGTGGTTATCCGCAACCGTGGTCCAGTAATTCAGATCCTCCCGTTTCATGTAATCGCCAAGCTGATCCTGGAGGGCCACGGCCATTTCCTCCCGGCCCAGCCCCTGTTTCAACATCCCGGACATGATGGACTGTGCCTTGCGTGCGGTGCGTCCCTCCCGGAGGCCGTATGCGTCCTTGACGAAAAATCCGCGGTTGCCCGCCATTTCAATGATCGCGGATTCATCGGACAGATTCGGTGCGAAACTGATCGCCTTTTCCCAGCCGTACTCCTCGATCGTGGCCTGGCGTGCGGCGGCCACCGCGGCCATGCCACCATCCTGGAGGGCGATCACGTACCCGGTGGTGTTTTCGATCCCGGCCACAGCGTTGGCCCAGTTGTTGGCGATCAGCTTGGCCAGCCGTGCGTGTTCCTCCGCGGTGATCATGTTTTTGTTTTTCTCGATCGTCCGCAGTGCCGCACGAAGGCCCGCCTCGTTTTTTTCCTCCGTGGCTTTCAACAGGTCCGCCGCCAGGGAATCCACGAAACCATCCACACCTTCCGGGGTGTTAATGCTGGGGCCCTTGGCCTTCACGAATCGTTCCAGGACCGTGGCCACAGCATCGCCCGACAGGTTGAAATACTGGGCGATCGTCACGTACACGCGCCGCTTGCCCACCAGGTACACAGCTTGATCCAGTTCGGCCGCACACCCCTCCGGGATCGCCCCGCGGAGGTACATCAGCCTGGGCCTGTCCCGGAGGTGGTACACCTCCGCCAGATCGCCCTTGGCATTCCTTACCCGGAGTCGGAAACCCTTGGACTGTTGACGCTGGCCTGGAAGGTCAGTGAACGGGATCCGGAACGGGATCGCCTGTGTGATGATCCTGCCCACTCACAGATCCTCGTCCTCCCGGGACGGCGGGCTGTCCGTGTCCTCCTGGAATCCGGGGAGGAGGCGTTGGCGCATACTGCGGAGGTTCAACCGCTGGAGGATTTCACCGGGCACCTCCCCGTCCTCCACAGCCTGTTCCATGATCGTTTCCAGTTGGGCCATGGCCTGTTCAGGGGTCAGTGGATCCGGGGATTCCGGATCGTGGATCACCATGTCCTTGGACTGGGTGACACGCTCACCCTCCTCCGGATCGAATCCCACACCGCTGAACGTCACGGCCAGGGGCCGTTTAGTCCAGGGCTCCTCGATCTTGTCCAGGCTGAATCCCACCCGTGACAGTTCCCGCCTGGCCTCCGCCGGGGTGATGATCCCCTCCTTGGACAAGGAGGCAACCATGTTCACCACATCATTGGGATCTGTGAGGGGAGGCGGATTGGATGAAAACCGCCAATACTGGGCACCCAGGGAGGACACGATCAGG